>ERZ1292632.164-Hain-H43-01um-R2-164-length-68124-cov-26_pt1 | contig 68124 bp, 111 predicted proteins | sample MGYA00564407_ERZ1292632 | MGnify/ENA primary metagenome ERZ1292632 (study PRJEB36523, sample SAMEA6512637) | groundwater metagenome | collected 2019-01-08 | study: AquaDiva: Metagenomics assemblies of 32 groundwater samples | reverse complement strand
GCAAACTCATTGATCACTCGAATCTCTTGGGTTGGGGATGCCTGGGGAGAGACTGTCCCCAACCCTACCCCCAATGCGAGGAGGCTTCGCACAGCCCACAGCATGGTGCGGCGGGGAAACCGCAAGGAGGGATGCTGTGGGTGGGGGGATGTCATTGTCGTTTTGGATCTTCTACACCTTCAATCGTTCTCACTGGCTGGCCCTTGCTGTCCCATGAAATCGTCTTCCGCCCCACATACTCAATCACCATCGGGTCCGCAACCCCCGTCCCCTCTTTCCACTCGGGGGACTCCACAAAGAAGATGATGAGGCGTTGGAAGATTTGGCTGATGCCGACTTGCTTGACCTCGGCGGTCAATGGAATCGCGCCGTCCGAGTAATGACACAGCAACCTAAGTATATCTGTGGGGTGGAAGATGAGTAATCGTTGGTTCATAGAAGCCTCGCCCCCCATGAATTTGCTGTATCGTTTCCCTTTGGCTTCTTCACTTTGTCTTCTGTGGTCGCCACTGCTTTGATCCACTCCGATTCATTCACAATCGCCTTCACTGCTTGCTCTTCACAATCCTTCCAACCCCTCCCGTAGCCTTCGTGCCAGCCCATCTCCCAGGATTTCCGCAACACAATTTTTACCACCGTATTCCACATCATCCTACCCCAAACCACCGACGAATATCAAATGTGACATTCAACGGCGTAGCCCCCAGCTTGATCTGGGGGCTCTCCACCACCAGCCCAATCTTGTGTTCCTGCGGATTCATCATGAGCTTCACGGGTTTGGCGTCAACCGGGAGATCGTCCTCTCCAAGGTAGCCCTTGAGGATCTCAAGGAGGTCTTCGATGGAGAACATGATGGGGCGGGTTTTCATAGAATTCCTACAAATGACTTCGTATGGACATTTGACTTATGACCGCAAAAGTAACATGCAGTAAGTTGCCAAGGAATATAACCGCACAAAGGAAGATAACCTGGACAATCTCCTAATTTTACTCCTTGATTCTTCACTTCACCCTCCTCAACTTCCTCACATTCATCGCTGGCACACAATGAAACCCGCGATACCCATTCTGCCACTCATCAATCTCTTGCACCAACACCACCCAATCATCTCTCTTCGCCACCAAATACCCCGTTGCCTTCATCTCAATCCCAACTTGAAATTCCTTTCCCTCATACCACATCCCCGGAGGTCCGCCCGCAGCGTCAACCCACTCCATCTCCACGATCGGCAGATTTTTCACCTTCGGCAGCTTCAGCATGATCGGCTTCCCAACTTTTTTCATCCTCACCTTTTTCCCTCGAAATGACGATATCTCCCGAGAACCCCATGGGAATTTGCCCCTTGCATCTCGCTGTGGCCTTGAAGTCCTCAAACGGCACTGGCCCCCCGAGGTGATCCACCCTCAAAGTGATCTCATCCGCAGGCTCATTGCAGGTGGGGCAGTTGGAAACCTGCCGAATCAACGCAAATCCCCCACACCCTGAGCACTTGTCGATCTTGAGATTGATCAACCAAACATGCCCAGCAACGCACTTCCCAAAAGAACAAGGGGTCATCGAGCCTCCAAGACCCATTATAGCAAACTCTGGGCCGCAAGTCAAGTGCCTACTAACCCGCAAATTGAGGTAAATTTTTGCTGGATATAACAAATTCTCCCTCACATACGCCTACCCCTCTTCTTAAACGAAATTTGAGGGTGGTCGGTGTGCATATGAATGATCCCGCATATGCACATGGATATGCACATAGACCACTCATGTTTTTATATAGAGTATATATCGTAAGGGTAGATTCCCCCTCTTTTCTCCTCCAACCCCCATCCCTTCAGTCTCTTGCGCCAATCCGGCCCAAAACCAAAAATCGGCCAAACGCTGCAATCAAAGGGGTTAGAAGCGAAATTCTGCTGATTCTAGGGCTTCGAAGGCGATTTTGAGTGATTCTTCAAAATTTTTTCATCTTGACACACAGTGGCCACATCCGCCTTCTGTGGTGCGTGCGCACGTGCGATAGGTTGACCCACCCCCGGTCATGCGCGGAGAATACGAACGGAAGCGGAATCGAATCAATGACTTGCGCAGCGGACTATGCATCATAGGATTCTGCGGAGCCCTAGCATCATAGGACCGCTTGCGGCCGCAGGCTCCTGCGGCTGCTGGCGGCGCCTCGCCCGATGCCGATTGCCGAGCCAAAGATGGGCCGTCAGCCCCTCGCCAACCCCCACCCGGTGGGGTACTGGCCGCAGAGGCGTTATCAACAGCTTACCCTGTGGAAAACAGGGGGTTTACGGGAGATGCTGGGATGCTCACATTATCTGAGTGTTGGGGACTCACATTTCATGATTGTCACACTAACGGGGCAAAAGTGGTCCGCAAAAGTGGGGTTTGGTGGGGGTTTTAGGCGAATAAAAGGCGAAATTGAGTCAGAATGACACACTTTGGAAAACTGTGTCATGACACACCGGCAAGCCGTTGAAAGCAAAGGTTAGTTGCTTGCCAAGACAATATTGGCAATCGGCGCGGTTTCGCCTCTCAATAATGCCCCGATCTTCGCCTTTTGTTCGCCTCGGAGACGTGAGGAAAAGCACACCTGGCAGCTAAGTGCTTTGTTTTCAACGAGTTGCCATCGGCGTGCTCCAAGGGCAGTTGAGCCGCTCTATAGACGTAGGTACCACGAACACGGGACGGCAGGCTCCAAGGGGAAACGACATAGTACCCCCTGCCCCCGTGTTCGGGGTATCTAACCCCTTGGAGCAAAGGAGCAAACCATGCAAGACGCAGAAATGCAAGACGAGGTGCTGGAAGTTGAATTGGACGAGACCGCCGACAAGGCATTAGGGCTTGTCGCCGCAGAGGAAACGCAGACGGCTGCCCCGATCGAAGGGCGGTTTATCGTCCTCAACACTCCCGAGCATGGGAAAGAGTTTGCCCTGGCCTTCTCGCAAGCGGAGTTCTGGCAACGGCTGAAGCCGTCAAAGATCAAGACGGTGGAAGCGTTGTACACGAAGGATGGCAAGCTGGTCGCCAATGAGAAACAGACCGGCGGCAAGGTGTTGGTGGCACCAATCCGCGTGCCGTCGGTTCTCCTCGCAAACCGTGGCCGCACGGACGGAATGCTGAATATCCGCGTCCGGCCCGTGCGGGCGAAGTAAGCCGGACACCACCTAGAGGGTGCTAGCAGGGGTTAGCACCCTCGAATGGTTTTCGGACATGTCAGAAATGATGCGGCTCCGCGATGTACCGACTGGTACCATGTTTCTGTTTCGCCGCAGTTGGTTCCGTAGAATCAGTGATACAGAGGCGTGGAACGATTGCAATCAACCTATCCCGATTCGGAATGACGGCGTTTTTTCGCTTGACACTTGGGTCATAGCCTAATGGGCCCTACCTTTACTCCCGTAGCGCCGTACAAGCGCCTTGCGGATTCGCAACGTCCTAGCAAGCCGATGATACGGCTTGACGTTGAAATACCGGACGGCTGCGCCCTTACGGTCGCAAGCAAAGCGAAGCATGATTGTTACCTCATCGACCGCAAGAGTCCATATCGGTATGAGGCGCCCAAGGCGCAGGAACCTGACATTTCAGCACTGGAGCTGCTGGACATTCTCCGCGCCGCATGGGAACGAACACGCGCCTACGACGCCACGGAACTAATCTCCCCGCTGTTGCCGGATGGCAAGGTTACCGCAGGCTACGTATGCTCCTGCGGTCGGTCATACCTCACCGTGGTGGAACGGCAAGCGTGCCAAGCACGGCCCACCATCTTCCAACCTGCCCGTGTAGCCCGTATAGCTGCACCGGATGCCGTAGCGGCCACCGTAACATGGCGCGGGGGGGTGGAGCCTCTTCCGATGCCCCTACCCCTGCGTCGGGAATGGTGGCAAGGGTGGAACCTAGGGAGCATAACAACTACACGCCCCTTACTACCTCGATGGGCGCACCGCGATACCTTCCCTGTTCGCCCCCCTGTTCCCATTACCCTCACACGCCTTTGGTAGGGCGAAGAAAAAGCGAAAACCCCTCGGGGGAAAAGCTGTGGGCAGAAACCCACCCCCAGGAATGTGTGTTGAGGTGTGTTCTGTTGCGAGTCGTCGGGATCTCATGCGATCCATGAGGTGTGTGATGGATGAGAGAGACGAAGAGGTTTTGCGGTATGTCAATCTGTGGCAGGATGGAGTTATCTGCTACGCAGAAATGGTGCTCAACCTAATCAATTTGCTAACCCCGGGCGAAAGGAAAGATTGGGGCGTACCCCTGTGGCCCCTATGAGACCATTCTACATTGACGTATCGGATTTCGTAGTGGCAGCGGTGTTTGCGGCGTTGTTACTCTCGATGTTAGGGGTCCTATGACAAAAATCGACCAGCACCCGTGCTGGAATGTGCAGCAGGATGCACTCCATGGAAAAGGGTTGAGACTGTTCAATTCCATGAAGAAGAAAGACGAGTGGAGGTGTTCGGGGTGCGGAGCACCCACATGTGACAAGTTGAAGAAACTCAAGGCAGCGGTGGATGAGAAGTTGGGATGTACGCCACTGCGGTTTGGGCAGTGGACGTGTTGGGGGGTAGCATGAAGACTAAAACACCCAAAGTCTATCTACGCCGCCTTGGAAAGCGGCGGTACTCAAAGAAGAAGGTGTAACATGCCTCCTCTGATTGTGTGTGCTTATTGCAATCATCTCACGTGTTGTGTGTAGAGGTTGCAGCACAGGCGAGAGCATTGGGAAAGTTCTGTGCAGCAGGAGTCTGGGAAGCTGTTGAAGTCTTGGACGCGAAGCACGTTGAGTGGGCAAGAGTATAAGGTGAATTTGGGAGACAGGAGGATAGGGTGATCGACAAGATTCGGGAAGCGTTGGAGGCTGAGGCCGCGGTCATTTTGCGGCTGTACACGAACTACTTCATCAACGGGGAGGAGTTCGTTGTGCGGAGTGAGAGGGTCCGCAGGAAGATGCGGAAGCATGGGATTCTGTAAAGGCCGCTGTGGGAAAACTCACCGCCAGAAGAGAGATCAAAGCTGGTAGCAGCGTGCTGAGAGGTCTTATGAAACAAGGCAAGCGTCAAGGATGGAAGGGGAAGAAGGTGAGTGGGGGCAAAGCGAAATCTCCAGACACGCGAATTAAGCCCATGCGGCCTCGGCAAGTATGGGAGCCAGTAGGTATGGGTGTCGATGAGTTAATCGACACCTTGCGTCAGTACATTCCCCACAAAGAGCAATGGTAGAAAGGAGGCACCATGTGTAATGTGTGTGGTGAAAAGATTCGGTGGTGGGAGAAAAGCATCAGCCTCAAGCGGATAGGGTTGGATGTGTCGATTCACCGAAGGTGTGAGTTGATTACGAGGATTGCGGCGGCGGTGGCATTGAGAATCGCAACACTCACCACACCGGCGATGTCGTCGCAGACTTTTCCGAATTTGCCGGTACAGTGAGATCCTCTCGGGAGGACAAACAGGACTGTGGTGTCTTGTAGGTAGCCATAACCATAAACCGGCTACACCACAACCTCACTTATCCTCCCGAGAGGATCTCACTGGCGGAAGTTTCTTGAAAGAGACGAGGAGGAACGCGAATCCCTGGACCCAGGGCAATGGGCACACCTGCTTTAACACGTGGGCAGGTCGTGTGTCGTGACCCTTCGTCTCTTTGAGGAAACTTCATGCGCACCGCGATTTTCATTGATGGTGGGTATTTACAGAAAGTCGTCCCCACCAAGGTGGACTATCAAGCCCTCCGGCGTGAGCTTGGGGGAGAGCAGGCGAGGATGTTCTTCTACGACTGCCTCCCCGAGGAGGCGAATGGAAAGAGAGACTTCCTTCATGCGTTGAAGTGCATGGGGGTGACGGTGAGGCTTGGGGAACTGGAGGAAATCGGACCCCCCAAGTACTTTGGGGATCATTCCAACATTGTGCAAAAGGGTGTGGATGTACAGATGGCACTCGATGTGGTGGAAGCGGCGCAGCAGGGGATGGAGAGGATTGTGGTTATCACCGGAGACGCAGACCTTGTGCCTGCAATTCTCAAAGCACGAGACCTCATGGCGTGGGTGGTGCTTGTTCACAACACGTTTGTGGCGAAGAGTCTTTGGGCGTGCGTGGATGAGCGGGTGCAGATGGATTGGGTGTGGCAGAAGAAGGTGGAGAGACAGCAATGAAGAGGCTTCTTATAGGGATCGTGTCGGGTCAGTTGTTGTTTTGGGGTGGGGCTTTTGGTCAAAGCAAGCTTGTGGGTGTTGCTTTGGTGATGTTGGTTTTTGGTGCGGGGTTGCTTGGATATTTGAGTGCTACTGGGACGGAATGAGGTTCTAGTGAAGTTCAAATACCGAGAGGAAGAAGGACTTTGATGTACTTGCAAGACTTGGAGTATGAATTGTGCGATCAACGCACATTGCAAGAATGGGTTGAGTTCATTGAGAAACTTGTGACTGCACAAGATTGCTGGTTGTGTAAGCGTGGGATAAAACACACCCACAAGGATGAAAAGAAATGTGTGTGATTTGTGCAACGGCTGCCACGGGGTTAATGGGGGTGTTGATGTGGATGTGGAGGTGGGTGAGGAGACTATGAAACAGACTTATTACAAGGTTACTAGGAAAGGCGATCCAGTCAGTATGTGTGCCACTGGAAAGGGCTTGGTTACGTATTCTACCACCCTTTTTGTTGAGGCTCCAGAGTGCTTTGCGAAGTTGGAGTATAACTGAGTTTTCTAATTGTTGGAACCTTAATCTTAATTATGAATCGTCTTATTGGCCTTGGCCCGAGGGGACCTTGATGTTCAAGAGGGTGAAATTGGTAAGGAGAATCGAGAAATGAAGGTTGCATACAAATTGACCATAGGGCTTAGCAGCCTTACAGTCAGAGGTGACCCGAGAATTCAGTACAGAGTCGCAGAGTTTGTGGAGGCTCCTGCATGGTTAGCGGATCAAGGATATCATCCATGCGTGTTTGGGGATGTTCCTTCGCTAAGGGCTTTTGCCTCTGACCACGGGTACAGCCTCCCTGGGTACCCTGCTGGTAGATTTTCTCAAAGCATAGCATCAGCTTGGAAGTGTGAGGTTGAGGATGAAGTGAAACTTCCTTGTATGTTAAACACGTGGGCACTGGAGAGGAGAATATTTCACCCCTCTCGTTTCCAAGATTGGCCTAGCGGAACAAGAATGTTTAAGAGAATAAAGCTACTCACCAGGTTGGAGATTTAAGCATGATGAGATCTCATCTTCAAAGAGGTATCGAGACTCTTGCGGCCATTGATGAAGCGAGGGTCACCAATCCTGGGTGTGGCCATGGAATTGAAGAATCATTGGTGATGAAGGACCTCTTGGAGCTTGAGGTCCAATGGAGAAATGATTCCACCTGGAAGATTTGGTGGGCATTTGAGGAATTTGTGCAGGATGTGAGAAGGATTGCGGGGGAGGTTTAAAGACTCTCTTTCCGAACCTGCGCTGTGGGAGGAGGTACAGCAGCCTTAGAGGGGGACTCATATTTGGGGTCTTCCTTTATTGTCTATAACCTGCGGGTTATAAAGCTGCATGCAACTTCTCGCGCCCTCGGGTGTGCGTAGGCTGAGAGAAACGAGTAGGGAAAATGTACTTCAACGGACAGATTATTCATAATCGAGACACGGGGTTACCACACCGCGTGGGAAACCGCAAAGATGGGGCGTCTTTTGCATGGTGCAACCTCCCAAAACGAAATACTCATTATATATATAAGGATGAAGCTATATGGATCGGTGTGTGTGAGAGTCTTCAAAAGGCTCGCCGTCTATTAAAAAGTGGTGAGATTAGCTCCGCGCCGATTCCTGAAGATCATTGTAGGGATTGTGGGGGCTGGATTGATCGTCGGCCTGCTGATTGGTGTGAGGACGTGGAACACAATAAGAGCAAGCAATGTGCCTGAGCAAAATCACTCAAACTGAGAATCTCCCAGAAGAAGTAGTGGGGTGGAAGGTATTTGTTGAAGGGGATAAATTAAACTCGTTAAGGACGCCGGTTGTTGGCACTACAGTATACGTAGACACATGGAATCTTGCAGGGCAGGAGACAATTTATATAGATCATTTTGTTGGTGCCAAGGCTAGATCCTATTCTTCTGGCTTCCACGCATATCAGACTGAGAAGGATACGAGGATGTCTTACTTAACGCTTATCCCATACAAAGCTGTAGTCCGTAAAGTGCGATTGCGGAATTTGGTGTGTGCAGGAAGAGGGGATGGGCTTGATAAAGAATCTCCCCAATGGGTTGCCAGAGAGATGTGGATTGAGGGCAATGAGCCGCAATCGTAGACAATTCGCCGCCTTCGAGCCAATCAAGGTGGGGAGTCTTGTGATTCCTCGATATCAGAAGATGACGTTTTACGAAGATCGCCCGAGGGGTGAGGTAGTGTTGGATGGGGGATCGAGGCTGAAGATCGTGACGATGCAAGATCCCATGGGACTGCCGGAGCCTGAGGATGGAGTGATTTTTGTGGTTCCGAAGGAGGTGTTTCTTGCGGCGGGAGAGAGGCGTGATCTTGCGATGATTCATGAGAATTGTGTGTATCGGCGTGGGACATGGGCGACTGGGAGGGCGGCGAGGATTTGGAATCCAATGAGGAGGGAGAGATGACACATGAAGATGTGGCGGCCCTAATAAAAGTGCTTGAAGGAATAAGGACTATATTGGCAGTTATGGGAATTTGTTGGTGTTTAAGGTGGGCAATTAAAAGATGAGCGTTTATTGGTAGATGAAAAACCTTCTCAAGCTCGTTCGTATTCAAAGGCTCGCAACACAGGCCATCGAGGCGATTGCAGAAGAGGAACGTGGGGAGACACCGAGGTTGGAGGCGATTGTGCTGAATGCGTTGAGTAGGATTAGGGCGATATTAGAAAGTCATTAGGAGAAGAAAATGAATCCTCAAGAAGTGGAAAAGGTTCTCGGTATTCTAGCCGATAAACTCGGCCCGAAGGCGGAGTTCGTGTGGAAGACTTTGGTAAGATACCAGTATATAGAGAGTGGAATCGGGTTGAGTGTAGGAATAGTCCTTTGCACGTTGACTACTTGGGGATTGGTCAAAGTAATTAAGTCAATAAAGAAAAACGAGGACATTGAGGACATACATGGAGTTTTAATGCTAGTAATAGGTGTGACAGGTCTTGTTGGAATAGGTTTTGTCGCGAACAATCTTTTAACCTTGCTAAATCCGGAGTATTTCGCGATTCGAGCGTTGATCGGAAAATGAAGCCCTGTTGGCATAAGTGGTTAACAAGGTGGTTGGCAAGCCGCTCGTGGGAGGAACATCTGTGTGTGAGAGAAAAACACCACAAAGGAAGACATAAATGTGAGTGTGGGAAGACACACAAGAGAGGAACAAGGGATGTTTAGGTTCTTGAGAAGACTCTTTTGTCGGCATTGTTGGCGTAGGAAAGTTGAGTGAGACGTATGAGATTTTTGCAAGAATTGTTTTGTTGGCATTGCTGGCACACAAGAGAAATTCCGTTGGAATATGTTACGGACCCTAGGTGTCGCTTAGAAAAACGAGTGTGCGTCGAGGATTATGATATCTATTGCTGCGTGTGTGGAAAGAGGGAGCTTTCTTATGGGCCGTATTAGTAGACGCACTTTATTTCAAAGTGCTTTGGTTCCGTTTATTCCTGTGATTGATTTGCGGGTGTGGGCGGTGAGATGCAAAGGGTGTATCAATCACGGCGAGAAAGATGTATGGGTACAAACCGACCCAGAGTTTCCAAGCACAATCTTCTGTGGGATGAGTAAACCTCAATTGATGACCAAGGCCGAGGCAAAGAAAATAGTGGGTGATGGTTCGTATGCAGAATTGGTGTTCCTGCCATGACAAAAACCTGCTGTGATCGGTGTGGGATGTTGGTGGAAGGTCCGTCGAATGTGATTCTCCAGTCCCAAACATGTGGGACGAGGATCTTGGGGGATTTCTGCAAGGCTTGCTTCGACGCGATTGCATACGAAATCAAACTGGTTTGCGTGTATGGTTTGAAGGTCGCCAAAGATGAAAACAAACGTGATATTTCATAAACGTCCTCTGATGGCTGAGGTATTTGTAGACAAGTTGATGATCTGGCCAGCGGGAATGCCGAAGTTGGGGAGAAGTGTGGGATGGCAAGAAGTGTGGGAGGGAATGTTGAGTGCGCCGACGGAGACGGATTGGTCGTCGGATCTTGCAAAGGCGATAAAGCTGGTGCTGGGAGCTAGCAAGAAGATGGATGGGGAGCTTGAGGCAGATAGAGAATTGGTGGGGGAAGCGGTGGCGTATATGAGAGCGGCGTTGTGGGGGAGGGTGTAATGGATATTTTGCTCGAAATACTTATCTTGCTTTAGATTGCTCTTGGAGTAACCTTAGTAGTATTGAAAGTACTTTGGTGGTTTCAAGATCGGAGAACTTCAAGACCGCTTCGGTGAACCAGTGGGGAGAGGTACGGCACTTCTCTAGCCGACATGCAAAATGTAAGACGCTACAGCAACAGGAGAGGTATCCGAACAGCGCTTGGGAGCACTCGCGGCGCTTAACAACGCTGGCCTCACTGCTGCCGGTGGTGCAAAAGTAGCTTCCACTGGCTCTAGGAATACGGCTAACCGAGAAAGAAAGAGAGATCAATGACAATGATTATTGTACTAGTGGTTGCTTTAATCGCAGTAGTTCCCCTGCTCATCATGGTTTTGTGGAACTTCTTGGCACCAAAGTTTGGACTGCCTAACTTGGGTTACGTCGAATGTGTGGCTCTGTTCTTGCTGACTACTTTGTTGTTTCGGAACAAATAGGAGAAGGAGCAATGGAAACAGCTATAACCTGCGCGACAGTAGTTATTGTTGGGGGAATTATCTGCGTGACGATTGTAATAATTGCCCTGATAAGGGCAATTGGGAACAAGTAGATCCATGGATCTCTCAACTATTCAACATCGCCTTTTCACCCTCGCTCAAAACGTCCACCCTGTGGGCCACGCCCGCGTGATGGCAGCGGTTGTACGAAAAGGGAAGATCATTAGTGTTGCGTGTAATGAGAGGAAAAGTGATCCGAGACAAGCAGGGTACGAGAGAGAATGTAAATGTGGGCATACTCGGGCGGTTCACAATGGAGAATGGGGACCGTGTGAGCTTTGCATGTGCAGAGATTTCTCCCCCCGGCGGATTTATCGCCACGCAGAGATGTCTGCAATCAAGAGAGCACAGAGGCAGCTTGGAGATCTGAGAGGGTGTGTACTTGTGGTGGCGAGGGCGAAGAAAGTTCCTATCGTTATAACTAGCTGGGATGATAGGACGCAAGAAAAGGATGGTTGGGCTCCTGGAAACAGCAAACCTTGTTCTGCTTGTCAAGAGTACATCAAGGACGTGGGGATTGAAGAGGTGTGTCACACATGAGAGACGCCAAAGGAAGGTTTCGAAGTATACGAGTGGAAGGCAGAGAAAAGATTGGATGGAAAGCGGTTTTAGGGGCAGGTATCGATGGGAAATATTATTCTTATGTGCAAAGCTCGCTTGAAGGAGGGTGTGAGTATAAAGTTGGGCAGTGGATTCAACCAAAGAAGGGATGTGGTCCATTATGCGTATTTCGCATAAGACAAGACGCTACGTTTTTTGCTGGTTCAGTCTGTCTAATAAAGAAATGCTTGTACGTTGAGAGTGAGGAATCAGCGGTTTGGTACAAATATTCTTTATTTTATCCCGTTCGTTACTCGCGTCTTCTTTGCACATTGCCACCCGGCACAGTCCTCGCAAGTGCGGTGAAGCTCTTATGACCCGCGAAGCCTGCGTCATCCAATTCGTCTTCCACACCCACCAATGTGGGTATTGTGGGAGACGGTACAAGCACCTCGGGAAATGTGCGATGGGGAATGTGAGGGTGTGCAGGGTGGCGGCGTGCAAGTCTCTAACGGGGAGCTTTCGGGAAGACCACGCTCACAAATGTTTGCTGTGTCGGGGGTTGATTGAGTGTGTGGGGGAGGAGGCGAAGTGTTGCGAGATTCAAGGAGTGAAAGTGGTGTGTGAGGGATGCGCGAGGATTGATGGATCGTCTTAATACGCAGGGTGGGCACATTGCGATATTGCTGGCATTGGTCCTTATGGGGATGCTTGGGTCTTACTTGAAGCTCGATGGTGGAAAAGATATGCTGACGTTGAGTTTAGGAGGGTTGCTGGTGGAGCTTGCGGTGAGAGGGAGAGAATGATCGAAATCGTCTACGCACTTGAGCACAAAGAGTCCCCCCGGGACCTCGTCAAGAGTCTCAAAGAGGAGGGCATTGACGCAAAGCTTCTTCGGGAACCCTCTGGGACTGCGAATCTTGTGATTGCTTGGGGGAAGAATGTGAGTGGCCCCGCGATGAACGGAGACATCAATCGGGATAAGTATTCTCAACTGGTGAAGATGCGGGATGCTGGGGTGAGTGTCATTGAGGCGACAAAGAGTCTTGATGAAGCTCTGGAGTGGCTAACACAATGCCCAGTGTTTATGAGAGAAGGGTATCATGAACGAGGAAATGGGTTGACTGTTTTTTTGCCGGAGCAAGGACACAGTGCTTTGTGTTATGCTCAAAAACCATCAGGGGTGTATTATACAAAATTCTCCCCCTCCACTGAGGAGTGGAGATTTCACATCTTCGAAGGCCTCAGCATCGCTGCGTTTGTGAAACAACCTTGTGAGAGAACGAGGATCGAGAATTTGGGGGCGGGGAGTTTGAGTGTTGATGTGCTTCGGGCGACCGCAAAGGCCGCTGTGGCGGCGGTGGGGTATGATTTTGGAGCGGTGGATATTCTGGGGTCGGGGAAGGTGCTGGAAATCAACACCGCCCCCGCGTTGGATCGAGAGTTTGTGATGGACGGGTGGGTGAAGGCGATTAAGGGGAAGCTGAGATGAGGGTTTCACGAAATCAGCCTGAATTGTCGTCTAGAGCTATCATTCCTGGTGTGACTTCATGTTGTAGCCCCATACATGCAGCTATACGAGGAAAGTACGCATTGGAAATTGACGCTGATTGTGTGAGGGAAGGCGACTATCTAATGTGTCCGAACCACTTAGACCGCCCAATTTTTCTGTTTGGGACAGGTTGGTGGAAGGCACATGGGGGAACGTTTGAAAATAATGCACAGATTGATGCATATTGCTATTTGTGCAGAAGGAATATAAGAATTGATACATGGAGTTGGAGAGGTTGATGGGCACTAAATCCATCGTTGCAAGCATCAGAGAAGGAAGAACCAGTGTCACCGTGAATTTGAAGAAGCCATCGCTTCGATACATTGATGAATTCCTGCGATGCAATTGCGCCCCGGATTTGATTGAGATGGCGTTGTTTCCAAATGCCAAGGAAATCACAGAAACATTTGCGTGTTACAAGGCGGTAAGAAGTCTCGAAGGGTGGGTGAGGGTCGATAATCCCGAGATTGTGCTTGTGAGTGTGGGGGATGGGGGGACACCAAGGACCGCCGCGACGTTTGCATATCGAAGTCGATGGAGGTGTTATTCAGTTGACCCGGCTTTGGGAAAGAAGACACGGTGGGGTACGATTGATCGGTTGACTTGCGTACCAAGGCCTATTGAGGATTGGGATGCAGAAGGTCAGAAAGGAGTCTTTGGCGTGGTTGTTGTTGCGGTTCACTCTCACGCTTCGCTTGAGGCGGCGGTGAAACTAGCGATGACGATGAGCACTCGGGTGGCGGTGGTGGCGTTGCCATGTTGCGTGAAACAGGAGCTTTGGAAAGATCCAGATGAAATCTATGACGATTGGGGGATTTGGAGCCCCGAGAGAACTGTGAAGATTTGGAGGAATGTTTAATTGGTATAGGGACAAATGCTATGGGCAACCCACGAAGTGATCACTGTGTAGTGGGTAGTACGGTGTAAATCCGTCTATTTGTCCCAAGGTACAATATGTCCTCTTCTGGAACCCCAACTCGCTACAAACCCGCTCAGTGGGTTAGTTATTGTCCGCATTGTAAGCTAGAATCTTTAAGCAAACCCTACGTGACCCGCGCAAAGGTATTTTGCAACACCCGAAGAAAAGGTGTGACGGTGAGGTGTCCAATGTGTGGGGAAAGTTGGGAGACTGCATGATCTGTGAGCACACTTTTGTTCCTGATGGGGGATGGATTGTATCGAAGGGAGCTTACTCTCTTGGAATAGAATTGGAGGTAGAGAGGAATCCTGAAGAAATTGATGAGAGACTTGGAGACAGATTTGTGTTGAAGCAGGATGCGTCTTTGAATGATGGAGTAGAGATTGTAACTCATGCGATGTCCTTGTGTGAGCACAAGAGGATGTGGCCTTCAGTGTTGCGTACTCTTCAGAAACTCAAATGCAGAGTACACAACTATACAGGCCTTCATGTACACATATCAACAGATAGAGAGCATTTCGAGAGTGTGTTGAGGTTCATTCTTCAAAACAGGGGAATAATTAAACGTATCTGTGGGAGACGCGAAAACGGTTTTGTGGCTTGGGATAAGCAAAACGATCACTACGCTGTGCTTAATCAGCGAGGAGATGGTCATTTTGAGTTCCGCGCCCCCAAAGCTACACTCGATGTGACTGAGTTCCTGGGGAGAGTGGAGCTTGCGCAAGCGCTGGTGAGATTTGGGGCGGATTGCAAAGATTGGAAGGAGTTCATTGGGAAGGTGAGAAGGGTGAGAGAGTACAAAGAGTTGAGGATTTTGATGAAGAGAGTTCTTCTATAGTTATTTTGAAAAATTCTTGAGTGGTTAGTGTGCATACGAGTGTTACCCCCAATGAACAGGCATATGCACATGGGACACCCCCCAAAAAGAGGTAAGCATATAGAGAGGCAGCAGCAATGAAAAAATTGTCCAAAGCGAAGGTAAATTACCGCAAGCATGAGCGGACGATGCTGGCAAGGCAGCAAAGGCAAGAAGAAGCTTATTTTTGTAGAGAGACTCAAAAGTCTGCGGCGAGAGCCTTCTGCGATTGGTGCCAAGAGGATCTCGGGCCTGAGGGATATCATCTTAATTCTACAAACCAGTGCCAACGCATCCCGGAGTCTGCACCGCTGGTATAAGCTTATGCTGGTTGTGAAAGTAGAAATTTGGCCCTTCGGGAGCAAAGATTCCGCAAAGGAGATCTCTCGGGTGTTTATCTACAATGATGGGACGGGGGACTCGCAGGTTGGGAATTACGTGGGGGTGATTGGAGAAGTAAATAACGATAGGATTGATCGTATACTAGACAGGAAAAATCGGAGAGTTGAAGTGAAGGGTTACAAACGCAATGACCCAAAGAATCATATTGGGCCGCTGAAACTTGTGAGGGAGATTTTGGAGAAATTTTCATGACAGCCATCGAAGCGATCGAAGAATTGTGGGGGACATTCTGCCCAGATTGTGGGCCAGATGACCATGACGGCGTCGTGGCTCATGTCAAGCATGAGCTTGAGCGGCTCCAGGGTGAGCTGGTCGATGAGCGCAGCGCCGATCAAGAGATTCAAGGGATTCTACGGCGCTACGAGGTGGACATCGTCCGGCTCCAGCGGGAGAACGCGGTGCTGCGGGCCGAGCACGATGCCTACTACGAGTGGCGCTGGGGCGATTACGACAGAGATCGCCCACTGTGCCGACGAATCCTAGACGATGCTCACATGGCCGCCGCCAGGTGCTGGCCAGAGAGGTGAAGTTATGAAACCTGTTTGTTGTCATTTGCGATTCCAGCTTTTGTGGAGACTCTTGCCCAATAAAAACGGCCGGATAGGAAAGTTCCTCAGCGCCATTTCGTCTTGCAAACGGTCGCCGACATACTCCGTGGTTATCCCGCCTGATCCCTACAACTACACGCACACATGTCAGAAACATCTTGGGGACATGATTACCGACGCTTACGAGCACCAAGTAGTGCGCACCATCTTATAACCGAGGGAGAGCACATGACCTTCAAAACCTCTACCCTCCGTCTCCAAATCATCCTCTTGATGGGTGCACGCTGCTCCGTCTGCGGCTGGGCAGCGGACCCGAGGGTCCTGAAAATTTTGCGTCAAGATGGCAAAAATGTCCCCTCCGGCGGCGGCGCCCAATGGCTGCAACATCTTCTTTATGTGCAGGGGCACTCCGAGGAATTTTTGCTGATTTGTGCAAATTGTTGGGGAGTGCGGCGGCTTCGTCGCCAGACGATTGTGTGGAACATCGAGGGCCTACCACTGGAGATTGCGACGCCGCAGGCGATTGAGAAGCTTCAAGAGCAGGGAGCAGATGTGTGGATTGTGCATCATGGGAGGGTGTTTGGGGATTGCCTAGATGACTTGGGAGGAGTAGAAGAGTTCAAGAGCAGATTGGGGATCTCAGAAATCCCCTCAGGGGTGAGTATCCATGGTTAATTGCCCAGCTTGCTATAAGCCCATTGAAGACGGCAAAAAAAGATGCCCCTGCGGGCTTTGCTTTGAATGTGGGATGTTCCACATTTTAAGAGATGCCCACCAGTGGCCAAGATGCAGCGTTTGCGGGACTACTCATCCCGTCAAAGCACCTCACGTGTGTGTAATTTGTAAGGAAAGACACGCCAAGCGGAAGGTTGCCAACGCTTTCAGACTAGCTTGCCCCAAGATTTGCCTGGCGTGTCGCAATAGAAAGCGCAAATGCACTATCTGTGCGAGGTGTGCATATTGTGGATGCGTTTGCTCTCGATGTGTTGAATGTCATGTTCAACGACGACAACTTTGCCGTGCTTGTGGAAAGTGCAGCAAATGTGATCGTTGCAAGAGCAGACACAAGAGACTGACTCCGCAGACTCAGCAGTCGATCGTGGCCATCAAAAATGGCGCGATCCTCAACAGTCGATTGATCAACCCCCTCGCCCGAGCAATTGGGTTGGAGTTGGAGTTCTCTGTTTGGAACAGTCTACAAAGGTGGAATGAGGTACCTCATGAGACTGTGAGGGATGGAAGTGTAAAGCCTAGTGGGCTTGAGATGAATGTTGTTCCACTGAGCGGAGACGCTCTTGTGCAGGCCGCTTACAAAATCGGACTCGCTTGCGCCCAGTACAAAGTGGAGGTTAATGAATCTTGCGGTTTCCATGTACATGTGGATGCATTGGATTTGGGATGGTGGGATATTAGAAAACTGCTATTGATTTGGTTGGGGATTGAGGAGGAGATGTTTACTCTCGTAACTCCTGAAAGGAAGCGCAATGAATTTTGTCGCCAGGTGGGACCTCTTGTCTCCTCGACTTTTCTTGCTGCCCTTAGAGATCCCAAAATCCCCATTAAAATCATCAAAGACGTATGGATACGGAGTTTTTACGATGCTGCGAGAGAAGATTATAATACCTACAAAATCGGCAAGACCAACAAATACACCGGCCCACGGTATCATGCGATGAACATTCACTCTTGGATTCACCGAGGAACCGTGGAGTTTCGGCTACACGAAGGAACGGTTGATGGAGTGGAGATCAGAAATTGGAGTTTATTGTGTGGGTGGATTGTGGAGACTGCGAGTGTTGCAACATTTCAGCAAGCTTTGAATATTAGCAAAGGTGGAATGAAAGCGTTGTTGGAGTTGAGAAAATCTTCGATGTTTGGAAGCGAACCAATCATCCTTGAAGGACGAGGAGACTTCGTGCGAAAGTACGTGGTTAACAAATTGCATCTCTAAGGAGATTCTTGTATGTGCGGAATTTTTGCGGTCACCCCATACACAGAGCGCCTGCGGCAAGCAATCCCCACGTTTGCTATAGCGATTGAGAATCGTGGGAAGGATTCATGGGGAGCAACAGATGGAACGCAGATCCACAAGTGCTTGGGAAAGATTACAGATAATTTTGAGTACTTCTCAGATTGGGAACGGCTGTTACTCCACACTCGGCAGGCAACCACAGGAGAGAAGACTGTTGAAAATAGTCACCCATTTGAGTGTTTTGGTACGAACCCAAATACATTGGCAGTGAAGAAGATCATTGGAGTCCACAATGGAGTAGTAACAAACGACTCCGAACTAAACCAAAAATATTCCCGCAACTGCTCGGTGGACTCAGAGCACATTTTTCAACATCTCGCAGAGGGACGAAGCTTGGAGGATGTTGAAGCTCATGGGCCAATTGTGTGGATTGAAGATGATTCAGAGTTGTTGAATTTTGCAATTCTGAGACGTGGAGATCTGCACATTGCAAAACTCCTAGGGGGAGAGTTTGTTTTGTGCAGTTACGAGTACCCTATCGACACCTCTGCAAGGATGTTTCGATGGGGAGTGCCGACGTTCTTCAAAATTGAGTCAAATCATCGTTATTATATCAAAGAAGGAAGCTGCTACAAAGGGGCGGAGATCGAGGTTGGGGAGTCAGAGACGCAATATGCGGGGTGGCTTTCTTTAAGAAGCCACTCCACCACCTGGGAACGGTGTTATTCGTGCAATACCAAATACGTAGAAGGTAAAAAGCTCGTCTGCTCAGATTGCTTTTTGGGCTTGACAACCATCGAGGATGATGCTATACTACCTGAGTCGGTTTTTGTGAGGTCCAATGGCCCGTCCGCGCAAGTCAGATTATAATGCAAAAGATGCGATGCTGGGGGAGTTTCGAGAAGCCGCTCGGCAGGCAAAGCAACTCAGAGAGTTGATTCAAACTCAGATTGGAGAGATTGTTGCGGGAATCAGTCCTCAGATGGCTCCCAAGGAGCGCTTGGCAATCGTGGAGCAACTCTCAGACGTGTATGCAAAGCAAATTCGGGCAATGGAGGTTGCGTGGAAGAGTTTGGCTTCAAAAGATGGGTCTCCAGGAGAACGAGACCCCACACTTGCGGAGTTGCTTGAAATTGCAAAGAGGTAACATGGAAACCTATCACATCAAGTTGAAGGTCAAAGGAAGACCAAAGGCAACCGAGACGTTTTTTCAGTTGATGAGGGGACTGGATTGGGATTTCCCGGTGGGGACTGGAAGGATTCCAGAGTACGCAAACAGGAAATACATGCAATGTGAGAGGTGTCTTGGAATGGTGTGGGACAAGACATTGATGAATAAGGAGAGTATTGAGAAAGCAGCAGCACAGTGCAAGGTGACAGTGAAGTTCAAGCTGTTCCAAAAGGAAAGCGAGTGCGGGGGAGGCCAAAATGGTGAGAATCACAATAACAATTGACGAGGATGGGTATCGGTTCTTGCAGACGAAAGACCTGACAGACTCGCAGGCCTTGCGAGTTTTGCAGAGTGCTCAGATTGAGGAATTCAAGATTTTGAAAGACATCTTGGAGACACTCAATGAGTCTTATTGATTTACCGCCGACAGCGGTGAAAAAAGCGGTGAGGGAGCTTGTGAGGGTAGGAGTAGAAATCCCCGAGCGAGGAATTGTTGCGGGGGGGTTTTTGCGGGATATACTCCAAGGAAACTATGAGTACTCTGATATTGATGTGTTTGTGGTGGGAGAGAAAGAGTCGAGGAGAGTCCAAGGATTAGTGGATCTCGTTGAAGTGACTTCTCCCACTGCGTTGTGCAGAGTGAAGGAATTCGATTTCACTTGTTGTGTCGCGGCGATTGGAAAAAAGGGTGACGGGAGCTGGTGGGGAAAGTGTCACCCAAGGTTTTTTCAGGACTGTGAGAACATGGAAATTGTAATGAATAAGGGGTGGAATAAGGTTACTACACAAACTGTGCGAAGGTTGAAGAAATTTATTGGTCGAGGATATTTGGTTAGTGATGCAGAGTTGGTGAAGATCATGAGAATTGTGTTGGGGACTCCTGGTGATCTTCCTTTTGAGGAATCTCCCCCTCCTCCCAATGAGGAGCCATTGCCGATTGAAGAGCATTGCCATCATGACGGGGAGTGGAGTCGGATATCTTCCAATTATGAGCCACTTCATCAGTCTATTTTTGATCTCAACGTTGCTCCCACCCTCCCCCCTTGGCGACAAGCTTACATGATTCCCCCTTGGCATAGATAAAAAATGCTCTACATCGATTACAGTGCAAAGCAAACCTTTGAGTTCTGCGCTTGGGCGTGGTATGAGAGATACGTCAACAAACGCCAAGCACGAAGGCGTGAAGGGCAACGAGATGATGCGTTGACTCTTGGGAGTCTTGTACATGCAGGATTGGAAGACTGGTATCGGCGAAGGGTGTGTCCTGAGATTTCACCAGAGGCGATCGCAAAGTTCGATCCGACACCAGAGTGTCTTGGGGAGGCAAAGAGACTGTTGGAAGCCTACACGATTTATTACCCCAATGATCCATACAAAGTTCTGTTGCTTGAGAAACCTTTGAGTTTTGACTTGTTTCCTTGGTGTCGAGTTGTAGCAAAGGTTGATACGGCTGTGGAGGTTGAGCAGGGAATGAGGGTTCCAGGGGGGTTGAATGAAGAAGGACTAGAGCTTGAACCTGGGATATATTCTCTCGAACACAAAACCAAAGACGCTGAGATCGATCGTGGAATGTATATGGCGTCTTGGCAGACAAATATGCAGGCGGATTTTCAGATGTTGGTGATGCAGGCGAAGTTTCCAGAACGCCCAATTCGAGGTGTGATCGTCAATGTGTTGGAGAAGCCTCGCCCATATGTGCCAAAGAGAACTTGCAAGAATTGCAAGATAGTGTTGGAAATGGCAGCATTCATTGCAACCTCAGAGGGGCATTGTTGTCCAATGTGTGGGGTAGAACAGAAACTCAGTGTCAGTAAAGGCCCTCGGGTTGAGAGAAAGTACGAGTGCTGGAGATTCTTGGTTACGAGGACTTCAGAGAGGTTGGAGAGATCTTTGAATGAGATACGAGGAACTGCAACCACGATGTCAGGGATGATTAGTATGGGGATGGACACTGCATCTCCTAACCGCAGTAACTGTTGCATCCCTCGATTCAAAAAGAAATGCGAGTACTTCACTCCCCATCTGTACAACGTCTCAACAGAATCCTCAGACTTCGAGGACACTGAAGACTACGTAGGGGAGGGCATGGTTGGGTGGCAAGATGATTGATTATTTTTCGTATCGAGGGAGTTTTTATTGCACGGGAAGCCTAGAGGAGATTGAGAGCATTAGAGAAAAATATCGAGTCTTGAATCCAAAGGGGCGTCCTGTAATACGGAACGATGGAAACCACCTGTGGCTCAAAGGGTCCAAAAGATTCTTGAACAAGCTCATGTTGGGGAATACTTATGAATGGTCGTATATTTGGGGGGAGAGGACCGACGTATGCAATTTGTTTAATCAACCCAGTCCCCAAGCATTGAAACTTGTGAAACAAAGATTCATGGAGGACCTCCCAAAAATTGCAGAGAAGGTGATTCGTGGATGAATATTTATCGAAAGGTATATGACACTGAGGCTTGCAAAAATACATCAAGTAAAAACCTATGACAATTGATGGAATACAAATCAAGAACACAAAGAACATCATCAATGAAGCCACCCGCATGTGTGGTCTCGTATATGCGCCTCCCAAATTTGGGAAGACGAAATTCGCAGCAACGTTGAACAAGCTGACACTACGATTGTACAACAAACCAACATTGTTCATCGCTGTTGAGGCAGGCGAGGGCGGAGGAACTGCCACGATTCAAGAAGAAGCGGTGGATTATGTGATTCCCGCAACCAAAGCGGAGCTTGACAAGATTCTTGCGGCCCTACAAACCGACACACAATATGCAGGGGTGGTGTTGGATAGCGCCACTGAGACGGTGAACCGCTATGTTAAGCCTTTTGTACTTGCAATGGAGAACAAAAAGGAGAGCGATCCAATTAGGTTGTTTGGAGTTCCTGTACGGTCGGATTATCAGATGATGGGAGAATTGATGAGAATGGTGAGTCAAAGGCTCATCAATCTCACGATGCTCAACAAACCCAATGGTGAGCCAGATCTTGAAAGACGCAAACATGTGCTGATAACGGCGTTGGAGAAGGTGGAGACTGAGAAAGACAAGGTCACAAAGGAGACTCATATCACCGCGATTGGTCCAGATCTTCCAGGCGCAATGATGCGCACCAGCACTGCGATGTTTCAGCAGGTGATGAGTATTCAAGTGGAGCAGACGATTGAGAGAGATCCAAATGATGTGAGGAAAGCGGTGAGAAAATCTCGGAGGGTTGTGGTGACTGAGACGGATGGGGTGAAGATCCTGGGAGATCGTTTCAAAGTTTATCCCGCGGTGTTTGAACCGGATCTTGACAAAGCGTGGGAGTTGTATTGGATTCCGAGGATTGAGGCGAGTAGGCAATGAAAATCCAACCCTTATGTCTGTGGTGTGAGCATTTTTACTTAGAGACAGGGAGTCCGGGGTACTCTGACTTAACTCCAGGAAGCGATTTCTATATGGATTGCTCGAAAGGGCACTGGGAATATGATCAGTACAGTTCAACGGAGCAGTATAGGAAATGCATCCTCACTGCTTTGCGATGCAAGGATTACCAACTTAACCCAGCGATCGTAAAAGAAATCGAGGCAGCCAGATGAAGCTTGTTCCATGCTCCTACGTGGGTTGCGCGTATCGAAAGCGAGAGGACTCGAAGGAAACAGGAAAGCACCAGATGGTTGAAGTGTCAGATGACTTCAAAGGACCCGTATATTGCTCAAACCAATGTGCAGTGTGTGATAAGTTGGCATGATATGGCATACTCTCGCGGAGAATTCTATGTTTACTCCGATGGAAAACACATGATTCTTTCCGTCGGAAGAGGATCGAAATACCATACGAAATACTACAAAGAAATGCCGCTAACTCCCACAGACTTTTTTCCCACCAGTTGGGCGGGAAAAAAAGCTCTTGCAAAATGGGAAAAAGCTTGGAAGAATATCGATCCAGACACTGTAGTGATTCCTTTGAAGATGTTTGATAAAGTGGCGAGAGCGAGAATCCAAGACATAGATGGTATTGAAGAGTAGGAATTCTTATGATTAGCTCATACAGCAAGGTTCACGCTCTTGGCCACCCCGCTCTCAAGGATCTTCTCACAGTTCCAGTGATTGTGGAAGAGAAGATTGATGGAAGTCAGGTATCATTTAGGTATACTGAGGAAGAAGGATTGGAGATCCGCAGCAAAGGCGCACCAATCAACATCGGTGCCCCAGACAAGTTGTTTGGTGAGGGTGTAACGGAGATCAAGAAACTTACACCTCTACTCCACCCAGGATGGACGTATCGAGGAGAGTACCTCAAGAAGCCAAAGCATAACACGTTGAAGTATGATCGGATTCCAGAGAAGCATATTATCTTGTTTGATATTGATACTGGCTTGAGTAGTCATCTTCCATATATTCCAATGATGGAGGAGACTAATAGGCTTGGAATGGAGTGTGTGCCGTTGCTATCAATTCCTACAAGCACACTTACTATTGAGGAACTGAAAGAACTCCTCAACTCCACTTCTTGCCTTGGCGGAACAAAGATTGAAGGTGTCGTAATCAAACCCTCTCTCGGCGATCTTTTTGACCGCGACGGCAAAGTTTTGATGGGAAAGTTTGTGAGTGAGGCGTTCAAAGAAAAGCACACGATGGAGTGGAGGGCCTCCAATCCAACCGGCCTCGACATTGTTGGGCAGATCGCCCAATCTTTGCGCACCCCAGCCCGATGGGAGAAGGCGGTGCAGCACTTGCGGGATGCTGGAACGTTAGAAAACTCACCCCGAGACATCGGCCCCCTGCTCAAAGAACTCGAAAAGGACTTGCAAGAGGAAGAGCAAGATGCTATAATGGAGGCGTTGTGGAAATGGGCATGGCCACATGTGTTGAGGCAGGCGAGGACGGGGCTGCCTGAATGGTGGAAGGGGAAGTTGCTCACCAGTCAATTTGAAACGAATGATGAGTCTCCAACATGAGAGTTAGTCTTGCTCAAACCTCACACGATCTCCAGACCCTCAAAGAATGGGTCCAAAGAAACATCCCCCAAGGCGACTGGAGATTCCACTACGCAATCGACGCCCTCAATATGGGACAGAGCGGATTGAGTTTGTTAGAAGAATTAGGATTCTCAGTAGAGGAGGGTTCGAATCCCCCTAGGCGGACTAGCCGTCTATAGTGTCAGGCATGGTAGCACATTGAGATCGTTTTGACAGCGTGCAGACTTGAGCACCCCGCTGCACTTAATGCTCGGAGGCTGTCGCCAAAGTTTAGAGGTCCAACTTATAAACCTCCAATAGGGTGAGAAGCCCTTCCTTCATGGAGGTGCCAATTGGCAGAAAATAGCTCGTTTGAGTATGTGTTTTTGGGTGATGTCGATCTGACATTCAAAGCAATTCCCAAAGACGTGTACACTCTTCAGGTGTCTGGAGCAGCGATCAAAGACATCACATATGGGAAAGGAGAAAAGAAAGGAACTACTGGGCAGGTTGCGAAGCTACAATTGACGGTGGTGGATCACCCAGAGTATTCTGGGAGGCGTCTTTTTGAGACGGTGTTCCCGGATGACAACGGTTTCAGGAATCTTCGAAGATTGCAGGATTCCACTGGAGTTGTCCAAGCACAAAACGAACCATTGCCAGTGTGGTTGGAGAGACTCAACGAGGTGAAACCGACCTTCAAGGTCTCGGTGGATCAGGTGCAAGCGAAGGACTTCACCACCAAGCTGCCTCGGGTTGATGAGGCGGGAGCACCTGTGATGGAGAATCGAGTGATCTGGAAGGAGGCGGTTCCAGCGGTTTGAGCAACCAAGGTGAGCGGTGGTTTCGGCCGAATGGGGCTGAAACTGACAACACATGGCGGAAACCCTATGTGATAAACCTAAAGTTGCTTGCACATGGCACTCTGTGCGGATCTGATCAACGTGGCAAGGTCTGTGAGCTTGTAATACAGCACCTACTCTGAGGGTATATACCATCCCCGAGTGTATGCATGGGAAACGTCAGAGGTTGATCAGAGATTTTGGGGCGGGTCGTCTAATGGTAGGACACAGCCGACAAGCTGGATAGTAGGGTCCGAATCCCTTCCTGCCCCATCAAAGATTCAAGGAGGCTTTATGCAAAGATGTTACTGGTGCCGAAGGCTGATCTTCGAAGAAGACGAAGAGCAATATGAGGATGGACACGTCTACTGCTCATCTCATTGTGTAGGGATGGAACGTAGTGAAACACGAAGGCTCAAACATTATGAGGACGACGAGGGATATGAATGAGATTCTTTTGTTATCAATGATTGCTTTGATTATTTATTTGGGGATTGCTCATGTGGATGATTGAGAAAATGTCTAGTGAAGAATGGGCAGAGTTGAGCAAACTAGCTCACAAAGCTGCTGCACTGCGAACACATGATGCTGGAATCTTTGATGCGGTTGGGGCTTTGGCAGAATGGTATGCAAAGGTTCCACTGACTCTAAAGGAACAGCCATGACACAACAAGAAGCAATCTCAATAGGAACTGCATTGGGGTTGTTTGTGTGGATTGCGTTGGAGCAGATGGGAAAGAGATCGCGTTTATAATTGGGTTAGTTTTGGGTGTAATTATTGTCATAAGCGCATTTGTATATCATGATTGAAAAACCACATTTTTGCTACGCCTGCCCAATCAACGATTTCACTGAAGGGTATGTGCCTCTCAAGGTTGGCCTTTCAAATGTGCTTGGAGTGGGAGAGGCTGCGGGGGAGAATGAGGCCCGCGAAGGAATTCCCTTCTGTGGCGGCGCAGGAGTATGGTTAGACAGTCTATGCAAAGCCAGCAAAACTGTCCCCAAGAACTCTTTGAGCCTCGTGAATGTGATTGGGTGCCGCCCACGTGGGAATGTGTTTCCCACGTCGTCTGATTGGAAGTGGACGGATCGAAAGACCGCGTGGGAGGGAGTAAACTACTGTCGAACACATCATTTCCTGCCTGCTGTTTCTTCTCGTCCCTGGAAGAAAATCATCGCCTTGGGCGATCACGCAATGTATGCGTTGACAGGGAAGAGGAGAATCTTGAAGTGGAGGGGGTCTCCGCTCCCCCTAAGCGGTGGCATGACACCAGTTGTCATGCCAACCCTCCACCCCGCGTACCTCATGCGTCAAGCGGGGATGTTCAGTGTTTGTGTAAAGGACCTGCAGAAGCCGATGGTGCTTCCGCCTGAGAATTATAATCTCTTCCCCTCTCTCGCGGATGTGCGTGATTTTCGGTCGAAGAGATTTGCGTTTGACTTTGAATGGGACAGAGAAGGCAATATCACTATTTGTGGACTGTCCGATCGATTGTATTCTGCGATTGTGGTTCCTTTTCAGGGGGAGTTTGTTGAAGAGATTCGAAGGATCTTCGAAGACGCCGAGGACATCATTGGACAAAACATCATCATGGCGGACTGGCAGTATGTGCTTGGAATGGGGTGGAAGATCAAAGCACGACTACATGATACGATGTTGAAGCAGCATTTGATTCAACCAGATTATCGACATGGGTTGGATTTCATTTGCAGTGTGTTCACGAACAAAGTGTTTTGGAAGGGTGGAGGTAAGGACACCACTGAGGAGGAAGAGGGCGAAGAAGTCACAGGAGCGCAGTGGAAGACTTGGAACGATCCAAACGGACTACCTAAAGCGTTGGGCGGATATTTGGGTTGTACAAATGCTGATGAAGCGTATCGCCTCTACAATGCCCGAGACACCGATGGAAGTTTCCAAGCAGAGATCCCAATTAACAACACTCTACGAAGCTTTGGGATGGAGAGAATCTATTGGAACCTCAGTGTTCCGGCTGCGCATGAGTGTCGGAGAATGTCGGCGAGAGGGATTAAGATTGATACTACCAAAGTTGAGGGGATCAACAAGAATCTCGCCATCGAGATCGAAGAGCTTGAGCAGCAATTACCAGAAGGATTGAGGCCGATTTATGTCGAAAAATTCAAAAACACCAAAGCCCCAGCAGGACTCTACAAGTCAAAAACCATCAAGTGCAAAGGAAAAAGAAGCAATGGAACGGCTCATGAAGTTCTTGAATGGACCGTCTGTGAAACGGGCGGGACGACCTGCGCAACTTGTGGGACAGTAATTACACCAAAGTTGACGCCACTCAAGACAATCAAAACCCCGGTCCTCAAGAAAATCACCCCGTGGTCCTCAGCCCCTCAGATCCAGAAATACGCAACCAGCGTTGGGTGTCGGGAGGTAAAGAACCGCAAAACCGGCAATCTCACCACCGGCAAAAATGCCCGCAAATCCTGGAGTCGCCAGCATCCTGAGTTTGTGCTTGTGGATCAAGTTAAGAAAAGAGCCACCCTGCGCAGCAACTTTGCCAAAGAAAGTCTACTCAACTATGACCGAATATACTTTCAACTTCTCGTTCATGGAACCTCCGAAGGACGACTCTCCTGTCGAGGTCTCCGCCCGGGGATTGATCCAAATATCCAGAACCAACCCAAGTCAATTAGAGGAATCTACGTACCCGATCACAGCGATTGGGGATTTGTTGAGGCTGATTGGAGTCAAGGTGAAAATTGGCTCACAGCTTACATTGCAGGCGACCAAGAGAGGCTCCGAAGACTTGCCATCCCAGGTTACGATGAGCACTCAGACTTGGCATCACGATGCTTTGGGGTGGAAGTTACAAAATATAATGAAAACAAACATCTCCGAGATCCCGGTAAAGTAATGATTCACGGCAAGAACTATGGCATGGGTGTGGAACACATGCAAGAGAATCTTGCTTTGGAAGGGTTCAACTTCTCTCTTGCTGAAGTTCGAGCGATGAATGAGGAGTGGAAAAAGATGAATCCTGGAACAGCGGAGTGGCAAAAGAGGACTGCGAACGAAGGACAAGCAAAGGGGTTCTTGGTCAATGCGTTTGGCAGAAAAAGATGGTTCTCCTCTCGTAGAGATGTCAACAAGATGCTGGCGTTCTTGCCAGCAAGTACCCTTGCAGACATGATGTTGAGGGTGTTGATTGCACTCAACCCCACGGACTACACCAATGAAATCTCAGAACTTGGGATTGAGATGATTGCGAACCTTCCTCCTCAGTGGTTTCTCGCGTGGACAGTGCATGATTCGTTCATCCTCACTGGGCCGTGGAAGTATCATCTTGAGGCTGCAAGGCAGCTTCAAGCGGTGATGCATCAACCATGGAGAGAGTTGGATGGATTCAATTTGACATGCGAAGTCAAAGGAAGCCAGGTGAGCTGGGGAGATTTGAAGGAGATTGAGAGATTATGATTTGGTGCCAATGGTATTTCTCGGATGAGTGTGAACAAGGAAATGGACCGTTTCGAACAAAAGAAGATGCCAAGGAGGCGGCAGGATTGTATGGTATGAGTTTGAAGCGAGATTTGACGAATGAGGAAATCTGCAGATTGAGGGCGTTATTTGCTGATTTGCAGTAGGAATAACTATGACTGATATATATGGAAGACCCTGGCGGCGAAAAGATATTCTCGCGTGTGTTGGCCCAGGATGGAGAAGGCTTGTCGAGAAGTTGATTGAGGATTTGCAGGACCTTGATTGGAATGGGCAGCTTCATCAAATCAAAGAAAAGTTTGGAGGACTGCGATTCTACATTGGTGATGGCACTGAGACGATGCATAATAGAATCATGCAAGCTGAGGAAGAATCACTTCATACATGCTCTGATTGTGGAGAAGAAATGACAGAGTTGAAACACAAGGGTAGTTGGATCTATCCATTGTGCGATGGTTGTTGGAAGGAGGAGAGATGAAAATCTCAATGCGGGGAAACACAATCCTTATTGCGCTCCCACGAGGGGAAGTTGAGCAAATCGGCGTGGAGCAAGATGGGCATGTGATTGATGAGTTTGTGATGAGTGGGAGGGTGTTTGATCGAATACTCAAGGTGCAGGTGTCGGTGGATAAGGTGAAGGCTGCGCCATTCACAGTAGAGGAACGAATGGAGGCTCAACTAATCGCTGACGAAGACATGGATTATGAACCTGATCCAACTCATTCCTCCTAATTCTCTCATCCGCATCTGGCTGCGAATGATGAAGATCACCGAGGTACCCACAACTTATCAAATTTGTGTGTTCCTTAGTGCGATTGGTGCATTGCTTCGCCGCCATGTGTGGTTTGATCAGCAGCTTTGGAGAATTTGGCCAAACCTCAACATCCTCCTTGTTGGACCATCGGGAATTGGTAAGGACACAGCAATCGACCAAGGAGAGTGGCTTCTACGAAGCGTCAACTACGACCGCATCACCGGGGGACGCACAATCGAATACTTCATTGCTGAGATGGCTGAAATGGGAGACCCCGCGGCTTGCGTGGTGCTTGCGCCAGAGTTGACAGCGTTCCTTGGACAGCGAGACTATCAGAAATCGATGGTGCAAGATCTAACGAATATTCTCACCACCAAAGATTACCTCAATGTTTCTCAACGCAGCGCTCCATCACGTATCATTGTTCGCCCAACAGTCACAATGATGGCGGGGAGTACTGAGGAGTGGCTCCACAAAGCAATGCCAGATGGAAGTTTGGAGGGAGGGTTTCTTCCAAGGTTTCTCATTGTTTGTGAAGAGTACGCTTCACGGCACGTGCCATTGGTGAAGTTCTCCCTGACCTTAGAAGAGCGAGAGGAGTTTGCGAAAGCCCGAGAAGAGATTGTACTGCGCACTCAAGAGCTGCTTGAGAAATTCTCTCGCCCCCAAGAGATCCTCATTCTCTCTGACGCCCGAGATATCTACACAAACTGGTACTGCAACCGCCACAAGATGTTTAGCAAGGTGGTGCGGCCATACGCGAATCGTTCACGAGATCAAGTATTGAGGGTTGCAATGCTCAGCGCGATCTGCTGCGGGCGCTCCGCCATTGATGTGTGTGATGTGAGATTTGGGATTGAGTTGATTCGATTGGTTGCGTTGAAGATTGACAACGCGGTGACCTCTCCCACGATTGAGGGGCAATGTGGGAGAGCAATCATGCAACTCTTGCCCGCCAAAAAGATGGAAATTTTTCGCTCAATAGGCCAAAGTTTCAACAAGCAAATCATTGTAAACGCAATTGATGTGTTGATGCAAGGGGGGAGGTTGAAGGTGCATGAGGGAGTGTTTGACTTCGGAGAGAATGTGTGATATAATAAGCTATGCTAAGATGTCATGAATGTGGAGGGGAAAGTGTGTGGGAGAGGTGGGGGTGGAGGGTACAACACAAAAATGATTGCGCTGAAACTCAAATCCAATATTGGTTTCTAAAGGACCTAAATGCCAACACCATTTCATCGGCTTAAGATGCAGGAAATTCGGTGGCTTGCTGCACATTATTGTGCCCATGGCCACCCGTATGTTGAACACTATCAGTGTTATTTGAGGGAGGACCCAGAGAGAGAACGCACGGGGTATTTTGACATCGAGACTTCGAATCTTGATGCTGATTTTGGTATTATGCTTGCCTACTGCATCAAGGATGGTGCGTCGAAGACGATTCATAATGATGTGATTACTCTCGACGACATCAACTCCTGCCGCGCCGGAGATGAGGACAAGCGGGTGGTACAGTCATGCATCAACGATCTTGCGAAGTTTGACAAGATCGTGACGTTCTACGGAACGCGCTTCGACTTGCCCTTCACGCGCACCCGAGCATTGGTGTGTGGAGTACCCTTCCCATTCTACGGATCAATCGTCCACAAGGATGTGTACTACCTTGTGCGAAACAAGTTCAAACTCTCAAGCAATCGCTTGGAGAACTCTTGTCGGGTGCTGCTTGACAAGACCCAGAAAACTCGAATTGAGAAACGTGCATGGCGTGCAGCCGCCCGCGGAGACGCTAAGAGCCTCGCGTATGTGCTTGATCATTGCAAGAAAGACGTGTTGGATCTTCAAAAGTTGTATGAGAAAGTGATTGACTTTTCAGCGCGGAGGGATACGTCGATATAACTGATTACGTAGGTGGGGATGGAGGCAAAATGAGAAATCGCGGTCCATGGATCAAGACTTTCACAGGGAAGAAGTTCCACTTCCTCGATCCAATGCCGGATGATATTTGCATTGAAGACATCGCACATGCGCTTGCTTTTCAATCAAGGTTTGGGGGACATGTCAAGCAGTTCTACAGTGTTGCAGAGCACTCAATCAATGTGAGCAAAATCGCCCCCCGAGGTTGGGAGATGAGTGGGCTGCTTCATGACGCAAGCGAAGCGTATTTGGTTGATATTCCTCGGCCAATCAAGAGGACCTTGAATCTTGAGGGATATCGAACGATTGAGACAAAAGTGCAAGGTGTGATTGACTTCAAATTCGATACTGAGCATTGCGGAGTCAAACCAGAAGACAACATCATACTTGCCCATGAGATTTGGCAACTCATGGAGGGACCAGAGGAGTATGAGGTGGCTAAGCCAGAGAAGCTGATCGAACTTGCTTGTTGGTCACCGACAGGCGCGGAGGTGGCGTTTCTTGAAAGATTCAAAGAACTCACAAGTCAATGCGTATCTTGATTCCGTAGCAATTAGAGTCCCAGTGAAGTATCGCTACGATGCCTTGAATTGGGATTTCATCAAAATGATGGCGGAGATTGCGGAGTATGCAGGGGAAAAATATGGAGCACCAGAGCAATATACAATCTCAAGACTTGAAGGAAATCAAAGCCCAATTAATCACATTGCAGAACACCTGCGGCAGTATACTTGTGGTGATCCTTATGACCACTTTGATTCTGATGTACGTTATCATTTGGCCGCCATCGCGTATAATGCCATGATGGAGTTTTGGTACTGCACAGTACATGGGCACAAGTTGAATCCTTTGAAGGAGGCAGAAATTGAACGAGCTAGTAAAACAAGCACATGATTATGCAGTCGATAAAGGTTTCTGGTATGATTATGGGAACGACGCCAAAAGTTTGATTGTTAAACTTGCACTAATTAGTACTGAAGTCTCGGAAGCTATTGAGGATGTGCGAACAGCAAATAGAACTCATCTTGGAGAGGAACTTGCTGACATTGCAATTAGACTAGCAGATTTTGCGGGTGCTTTGGATATTGATTTAGATGATGAAATCAACAAGAAAATGGAAAAGAATCTTGGTAGACCTTATATGCATGGAAAATTTGCATGATCCATGATAAAATACTTACTGGAGAATCTTCATGCCTCTTGGGTGTGTGGTCAAAGAGCGTCAATATATTCCTGGAGAGAACTCGATCAATCTCAAACAGTGCTGTGAGAACGCAGAGTGGTGTGTGCTTTATATGAATGGGACTTTTGACATGGTGTGTGAGAAGCATTTGCCGGAGGGTGATCCCAAGATTGTGACTAGGAAAGTGGGGAATGCATGAATATTGGACTTGATATGGATGGGGTGATCATGGAGTACGCTGATATTCCAAAGGAGCAAAGATGCTTAGAGGAGTATCAAAAAGTGCCTATAATTGCTGCGGCTGTAATTGGAATTTTCGAACTCCACAAGCATCATGACATATACGTGATCTCCGCAAGACAATATCCTCATGCTTTTGCACACATGAAGAGTATCCTTCGACCTTTTCCAATCGTAGAGATGGTTTGTGGAATCCCCACCTCTGAGAAGTGGAGAGTCCTGCAAGCTCTTGATATTGACGTGCATGTAGATGACAACGTAAGAGCATTAGAAAAACTTCCATCTAACATCATGGGGATTCTGTTTACCAACCCCATCAATCAAGATTCCCTCTGGCCGAACCGTGTCAACTCTTGGTCAGAACTAATCGAGATGATCAATGTCCTATAAATGCATCAAGTGCAACTCCCAAGCTGTCATTCATCGTGATAGTCAACCTCCAACCCTCTCTCTAGGCACATGGTTCTGCCCAAAATGCCAATCCAAAACCAAAGTAAGGAGATCAAATGAAGTTTCGTAATTTGTTTTTAGTGTTACTTTTTGCTTGTGCGAGCTTTGCTCAAGTCACAAGTGCAGATGTGGAATATGCATTAACCAAGAACGCAGTCAAGGTCGATCCTGTACCAGAAGTGGTGACAAGAATCGACAAGAGTTTGAAAGCGTTTGCTTCTTGGGGTCTCAATCCTGACAAGGTGGTGTTTGCGGATTTTGATTTCCAATTCGCGGTTGCCAAGGCTGATTGTCCGCATCCCAAGGTGTGCCCCGGGCCGCGTCTTTATGTTATTGTCAAACACAAACAAACCAAACGCGCTCAGGTGTTTGATGTGGACTATGTTGCGAGATTTGGAGCATATCCCGCTGCGGTGGATATGGTGGAATTAGCCAAGAAAGTGGAGGATTGATTCTTACTCCCCTGCCACGTGTAGAAGGAGATCAATCGCCGCCCTTTCGAGCGGCGATTGCATTTTTGCTATGAGCATATCTAGAATTACAACTGAAACGCAGTATCTTCGTTTAGAGGCAAACCAAAGATCAAAAGACCGCGCTCCAAATTCCGAAGAATTTTATGTGAAGATTGAGGGTTTGAGTAGCTCACCAACACAAATTGTGTATCTTGAGGAATCAGATGTACGTTTGTTAGTAAGTCTGCTGGACCAGGTCAAGAAGACTTGTCTATGAGACACCTCATCCCATATATCTGCACAGTCCTCAACCTCCTGGCTGCGGGGATGTATTTATATTATCGGGATTATTGGAGAGTGTGGTATTGGCTTGCGGCGGCGGGGCTGACGTTTAGTACTACGAGGATGAATTAGTTGCCATAGCGTCAAGGTTTGATCCTAGACTTTCGAATCAAACTTCTCACTTCATCTTTGAGGCCGGGGGGAATCTCTTGACTTGTGTTGATATAGTGATCAAGAAATGCCTCGGGGTCTTCTGCCTCCGCAGATTCTCGTGCTAGGGCACGAATTTCCTCAAATACTTCCTGAACTACTTGCTTGCGCATAGCAAGGTTGGGAAAATTATTTTCAATCTTATCGGCGATAATATCTCCAATTGGGCGACCTCCAATCTGTGAGGTAAGTAGTGTTCCCATGCGTTGTGTAACCATTTGATTGGCGCGTTGGTTACCAAAGTCTCCGACAAGATCTCCTACTTGAACTTTGGGCGTAGCTCTCACCATCTGCTCAAGACGGGTCTGTTTGTTAATGCTAGCCCCAAACATTTGACGAATCAGAGGGTGCTCACTAGTGGTGGGAGAGCCTGTAAATGGATCAACTCTAGCAGGCAGGTTGCCAGAGATTCCTGGGATTCCCCCCACACTAGGCCCCGTCCAAGGCTGCCCAGATACATCCCGAGCTTTTAGAAGCTCTTCAGCATCCTCAACACCAAGTTCTGAACCAACACCCCCAGCGACTTCTTGGGCAAGGCGAGCTGGAATTACGAACGCTGCGGCATATTGTCCAGCAGGCTTTGCAATCAGCTCAGTTATAGCATCTGGGTTCTCGCTGTTCATTGCGCGAAGAATATCAGGGATGTTCAGGATCAACACATCCGACAAACGGCGAATATTGAGAAGCTCATCTGTGGCTTCAGCAGGCGTGACGTTCATGCTGCGGCCTTCAGCAGAGGCTTGGAAGTATTCAGCCAAGAACAAATAGGACCGAAAGGGCTGAAAGGCCCGTAAGTCCATGATGTTTTTTTCGTTGGCATTGTTGGTAGCTTGAAGCTCGTAGTATTTCGGCCCCGCCACAGGGCTTTGCCGCACCGCCCACGCCGCAGACATGTTCATGAGGCCTTCGGTGGCGCGACCCAAGGTGCGGGCAGCAGCAGCACTGCGTAACCCACCATTGAGGCCTTTGGTCAACTCGGTGCGGAATGCGGGATTAAACAGATCAAACCAGTTAAGTGGGCTGCGCTCGGTGAGCCAGAGGTATTGGTTAATCAAGAATCGTGGGAACAGTGGCCCTACGATTGTCATCCATGGGTTATTGCGGGTGAATTTGAGATATTGTGCTCCGAGGCCTTCGAAGCCGCCTGCGGTGAGTTGAGGGTTATAACGAAAACCCTGCTTTTCAGCAAAGGTAAAAGCGTCTTGGATGGCTGAGTCGAATGCAAGTTGGGCGGGAGTGCGACCACTGGCTTTGCCATTTTCATCAAGTACAAATTCTGTGGGGCGTTTGAGTTTCTCTAGGACTTGAGGCAGCGTATAACCAAGACGCTCCATGTTTGCACCAAGGCGTGATTGGAAGAAGAACTTTCCTTGCTCAACTTCGTTGAGACGATTGAGACCACCAAAAATTGCGCGGCCAACTCTTTTGCCAAGTCCCGGAGAAGTCTTGCTTATCGCCGCTTCTGTAAGAGCAGAGTTAGTTAGAACATTTGCATCTACATTTAGGTTGGTTAATTTGAATCGAGCTTCCTCTACAGGCATTTGATGAATGATGTCTGAGATGAGGCCGCGTTCTTTGGGGTTGAGACGAGAGATTAACGCTCCCCAAGAATGTGCGAAATCAATGAAGTAAGCGTTGAGTGGAAGGGATTCACCTTTGAGTTTGCTAACAGAAGCCTCCACCACACCAGTCACAAGATCTCCAAAGAGTTGAGATGCACTATTGACTAGACCAACCTCGAAGTTTCGTACGGCAGTAACAGGTTGCATTGTAGCAGAAATTTTGCGCGCCTTCTCGATTTTTGCCAAAGAAGCCTTCAACCCAGTGAGTTGAGCGGTAGTCTTGGACATTTTCTCCAAGATCTTCATTGCGCTCAAAGCTGACTCATTGCCCGCGAAAGCTCGAAGCTCCAAGGTTTTAACAAGATTACTCATAACTTGTTCGGTTTTGCCTGCTTCTGAGACGATGAACTCCAATGAGTCACCAAAAGCTTTGGCGGCGCTTTCAAGAGGAATATTGTAGGTTTCGGCAAGCTCTCGAACAATTGTACTGTCTTGACCTGCGACACGGATGGTCTCAGCAACAGCAAGGAATGGCCGCGCTTCTTCTAGATTCTTCTTAGAAAGAATACGGTTACCAATCTCGGTGAATGCAACAGAACTTGCAGCTTCCTGAGTCAAACTTGCAACTTCTTCGGATGATAACCGCAGTGGGCCAGTTTGAGTGACTGTAGGGGCGACTGCGCGAGATGGACGGGCTCCTTGAGGGGTTGGGGTAACCTCAGTGGAGGCCACACGGGTGGCAGCAGTCTTAGTCTCCAGCCCCACCATTCTTGCCTTCTCAGCGGCGATGTCACCAGAGGTGAGGAATCTGCGGGGGCGAGTTTCGGCTGCGGGGGTGCCAAACTTAGGACCTCGGGAGGCAATTCCTGCAAGGAGTCCAAGTTTACCGACCCCTGAAAACGCGGCCTCTCCAATCTCCTCAGCGGTCATATCGCCTCTGGCGGCTGCACCGATCTCGGCCACCGGGAGAATCACATCCTTGACAGCTCCAGCAAAGCCGGAGGCTAGGGTAGTGAGAATGTCATCACCAGTGAGAGGTTTTCCATAGTTGCGTTGACCTTCCAGAAGCTCTCGATTAGCCGCAGCTTTGAGGGTGTTGCTAGTCCAAGCATCAGAGAAGCCGAAAGTAACAAGATTAGCCAAGTTGCCAACAACGGCTCCAGTACGTTCAAAGGCTCCTTCAGGGACATTTTCTGAGGCGTAATAGATTTCTTCGCCGGTTGTAGCTTGGGCAATGTTGGCGAGAGAGCTTCCAACATTCTTAATCATCCCAGTGAGACCACGCCCAACGCCTTTTAGGACACCAAGAGGATCTGTAACGGCGGTTGTGCCAGTGCGCAGGAATCCAGAGCCAAAGGCTTTGCGTTGAGATTGGCCCGCGAGATCGAGGAGTTCTTCAAGTGTGAGAGGCATCAGCGGACAACTCTGACTTTAAGGCCATGCTGAATTGGAGTTAAGCCTTTGGTAACTTTTTTCTTCTTTTCTTTTTCTACCTCAAGTTCGTTGAGACGTTGTTGAACCTGTTGCATAATATCAGGAGAAACTCCTCCACGTTTGGCTTGCTCGGCTTCAAGAAACTTTCGATACTCTTCTTCTTCGAGATCATCTGATGTGAGGAGGCGAGGTTTTGTGGGTTTAGTGGTAGTCGGTGCCACTGGAGTGGGCGCTGGTGCTCCAGCCCCTCCCAACATCTCAGCCAATCGGCTCTGCCGTCCCCCTGTTCCTGGTGACACTCCCCCAATTCCGCGAAGGGCAATGGGAATCAGTCTGGGGTCATCACCAGATTGAATTGCAAGCATTGTTGCAACAGCCTCGATTTCCTCACGATGTCTAGAAGTTACTTGAGTTGGAGAAGTGAGACTGTATTTTTGGAAGACCGTCTTAGCTGCCTCTTCCAAGTACTTCCCAGCGACATCCATTCCTTGGAGTTGAGTAGTTTGCCAAGGGGTCATTCGAGTCTGCTGACGAGCAATCAAGTAACTACCAAGAACTTTGGTTAATCCTTGAGGGTCCTCTTTGTATTGCTCCTTCAGTCCTCGCACCCAAGTTTTCTCTGCGCTTTCATCGCCAAAAAATTTGTCGGGGGCTATTGCAAATTGGGCACGTTCAATAGGATTCAAGGTTTTTGCAAATTCTGGGTTATCTTGCAAAATTTTTAGATTCCCTTTGCGTATGGCTTCACGCTGGAGATCTGCGGTTCGTGAAGATAACCTTGCCGCATTCTCAAGTTGCTCTTCCTCGGAGATTGGAATTACTCTCTGACCAGAAATCTGAGGAGCCACGCCAGGAGTAGCAGGACCTTGAGAAAGAACTTGATACTCTTGTTCTGGCAGGAGGCGAACCTTCCCCGCACCTTGGATCATCAATTGAAGAAGATCTTGCTGCTTGCGGTGCTCAGCTTCTTCGGTGCGGCGTTCTGCTTCGACTTGCTGCGCCATAGCCATTCGGCGCTCATTCTCAAGATTAGATCGGCGGGATTCTTCGAGTTGAGAGGATTGAATGTCCAGAGCACGAGTACTGCGCTCGGCAGCAAGTCGCTGCATCTCAACTTCGCGTTGCTCACGCAAGCGTCGATCTCGACGTTCGATTCCCTCGAAGAAATAATCAATCAAATTTTGTCGTGGCATGATTATCTCCGACCTTGAGTATTAGTAAAATCCCTAAACCAAGGGGCTCCCAATTGCAAGGGGGGAGTTCTTCCAAGTGATCCAAGATCCATAGGGTTGTTAAAGGTAGGGAGCTTGGTTCCTCCTACTTTTGATTGAGGAAACATTTGACCTGCAAATCCCATTCCTAATCCACCAAGATTTGTGAGGATGCTGCGTCCGGCACTGGGACCAAACTCAGTGCCGGTGGTTGTGCCGGTGGTGGTGCCTTCGGTTTCTCCTGTTGCTCGGCGTTGTTCTTCTCCAGTTTCTTCGAATCCTTCAGTGCCGGTGGTACGAGTAGAGCGAGGCCCAGAAGCAAGAAACCCTGTTGCACCAGAAAATAGATCATTCAACCGCTGACTACGAGCCTGCTGCTCCATGAAGGGGAGTTGAGAGAAGAATTGAGATGCTTGACCAGCGCGCCCCATTTCGATATCACCAAGGCCCGCAGCAAAACGCCCAGAGTCTAATGCGCCTGCGGCAGAAAGTTGCTGTTTGAGAGAATCTCCTGCGGCTCCTGCAAGTTGATTAAGATTAGTCAGGAATCCCGCTTTTTGAGCTTCGCCAAAGATCGGTTGCTCAGCCCGAGCGAATTCTCGCTCAAAGCGGGGAAACATACCTCTGCGAAACTCTGTAGCCTCGGGGGACTCGAATTGCTCAGCAAGCTGATTGATATCACGAGTACCTCGACGGCTCGTAGTGCCAGTTAGCTCTTGGAGAGTTCGCTCTCGTCGTTGCTGTTCGGTTTCTTGTCGGGTTCGGCCTTGCTGACCGGATTGACCGATACCTCCGGCAATGGCTCCACCAACTCCAGAGACAATCGAGGGGAGAAAAGGGGCGAGAAAAGGCATTGGTGATTCCTTCGTAAGAGGCCAAAATGGGCTATCGCTACAGGCTGGCCGTCTTTGATGATCATGTCTGCGAGGGAGGCTTCTTTGTGGAACCCTACTCTGCGGGCAAGAGCTTTAGCAAGATTGTTGGTTTCGGGGATGCAGGCTGAAAGACGGGCAAGAGGGTAAGATCGAAAGAGATGATCAATCACGCCTTGCAATGCTTGGTCGATGACTCGGGTGCCTCGGGCGCGGCGGGTACCTGCAACATGAAGATATCCATTGGTTGAGGATTGAGGTTCAAAGATGACAATCCCCACTAGGGGTGCAGGGTGTTTCATCTTGAGCCAATTGTTGCGGTCCACCACTCCAAAGGACTCAGTGCGAGGAAGATAAGCCTTCAAATGCTCAATCACTTCCTCTTGGGTCTTAGGGGAGTCGTCTGATACAAAAATTGCCTGAGTTGCAGCAATCCAGCCAAAAATTCTGTGGATCTCGCCCGCTGGGAAGGGGCTGATGAGGTCCAGATCTGGTGTTTCGATGATGATCATGACAATACTATTTTAGCATATTACTTGGATTTTTGCCGCCTAGAGCGAATTTTTGACAACCCAGAGATGTCTATTCCTCGGCGGGCAAGGTCAGCAAGGGATTGGTCTACAAAAGTTTCTGCGGAGACATCTGGGTCTGTCAAGGCATAAGCAAGAGCTTCATCGGCGGTGCGATTTTGGGCATCTTTAGGAAATATAGGATTAATTATCTTGCTCATTAATCCTTCCTCATTAAAAGGGTCCTCAAATTTTTTTCGAAGTTCATTTATGAGAGCTTCTGGAGGACGAACAATATCTGAAAGATTATCTAAGTTGCGCAAAACATCGTGGACATCTTCATGGGCAAAAACATCCTTGGGGACATCGGGATTATAAATTGTGATTCCCCCTCGCATGTTGACGGCGTCAGCAGGTGCTCCTCTAAGGAATTCGGCTATAGATTTGACTGCTCCTGGGAGACGCTTTGCGGGAAATCGGCGTCCGCCAAACTCAGTCTTTTCCATCCCAGGAGCAATAAGGTCAATGAGGCGGGAGGCGAGAGTGGGGCCAGGGGTCTTGCGGGGCTGAGTAATCTGACCAATCTTTAACTTCTCGCGTGGTTCAGGCATAGCGGCTTCTTCTTTTCATTTTATGATGGGAGGCACAGGCTCAAACTTCAAGTCTGGAGTGAGTTGAAACTTTGTGGGGTCGATCTTCAACTTCTTGATAAGCTCTTGGATTACACCACCGAGGAGCTTTTGCTCATCTTCGACTTTCCGGGCAGCGGTGGATACAATCTGATATTGCTCAGATTGTATAAGTTTGATTTGTTCGTTCTTAAAAACCTCCGAAGCCGCCATAACTTTGATTTGTGCGTCACGGATTCTTAATTTGTCCTCTGGGGTCAAAGTGGGGGTTTCTGAAAAGAGAGGAATGGCAAAAATTGCCAGGACTGCAAGGAATTTCATTTTTCTGTCTCCTGTGTATGTTGTGGTGTGTTATTTCAGTTTTTCTGAAATGGGTTTATCCTATCATGGTCTCGCTGGGCAGTTCGCCGGACGGGGGACGCCGGGGAACATCTGCTCCCAGTACAAGCAGTTGCCAGCATTCTGGGCGGTTTCGAAGTCAGCAGCCGAGCCGCCGACCCCGAACAGCCACATCATGCCAGAGAGAATAATATTGATTGGTATGAACACGCTTTCTCCTTTTTCTCGTGGTTGGATCAAATGCAAGAGCCACCGGTTACGATTCCCGATTTGATCGCTGTGATCGTGCAGGTTGTGCCGGAGGCGGTGATGCCACTGGTCCCCCCAACGCGTATGTCTGGGCCGTTGGCATCAAGGAAGATCTTCTCGACGCCACCCGAATGCAAGCCAATCTGGCCGTAGGTACTGGGCGTTACAAGTCGAATCCCGACGTTTGAACCTCCGGAGTCTAAAATGTCTATCTGTCTCGGGGTTGCATCGATCGTGATATAGTTGACTCCCCCGGTTCTCGCCTTATATACGAGCCCAAAAACGTTGTTCCAGCGACGTGTAGCAAGCCCAAGATCAAAACTTCCGTCACTCGTTGGATAGAACGGCCGCGTGACCGCCACGTCCACGCCGCCAGTGACATTGTCAGCTTGGATACTAGCGGTTCCCGCAGTCGTGCCATGATGGAAATTGGCGGTACCGAGAGCGCTGCCCGAAATTCCCAGGTTGACGGTATAGAATCGGGCCGCAGAAAACGGTTGCGAGGATGTGCCGACTTCACCAGAACCACCGCTGAACGGAATGACGAAGGAACCAACATTGTAGGTCGTGGCACTCATAGCGAACCATCGAAATGAGGTATTGCCAAGGCTGTAGAGCGAGTTAGACTCCGGGTTGATATCCCTCATGGTCCAAGTATTCTGGACAGTCTTTGAGGCAGTTATCGTCTGCGTAGTGTTGGTTGTGACGCACGTTGAGCAACCGATGTCCGGCGTTGAGCCACCGCTAGATGCGATTGGCGAGGTCCCGGTAACGGCTGTTACACTGCCCCCGGCCACCCAGGTCAAATTGCCACTGCCATCGTTGCGCAGAAAAGTTGCCGCACCCCCCTGCGAGGCGGGCCAATATACTCCATAACTCACCCCACCATCCGTCATCCGGTGACGAATGAACTTCGTGTCGTCCGGACTGTAGATCAAGAGCGACGCTTCGACGAATGTTGCCGGAAGGGATTGCAGCGTCAGTGCTGTCGAGTTCACCCCCCGAAGCGGAAAGGATGATTGCCCAAGGAATATCTGCTTCGTCGTCAAGGGTGTCAGGATGGCGGTGCCCGCAACGCTCTGATCCAACTCCAGAAACGCTTCACCGGCTGCCCAGAGCACCAGGTCGCCGCCCGTTGCCGGGGCGCTCTGCACTCCGAGATTGAGATCATTCGTGGCATCGAACCAGAATAGCGGCCGCGTGGTCCCCGCGGAATCCAACATGCTGATCTTCTTGTCGTTTCGGCCAATGAAGTCTCCTGTTCCGTCGATGCGCCACCGCCACACATCGACCAGCCCGGTCGTCTTCGCTGATGACGTGATGAACGCCAGGTCCCCGAATGTCACCTGGTCCGGGCGGATCAACCAATTGCGTGATGCCGCGTCGGCGCCGAAGGGCCACCCGAGACCGTCCGTTCCCGCTGCGGGGTATTTCAGCGTGAGCAAAAATGGAGGGGCGGTATCACCCACGCCCAAATAGCCAGTCTGATCAATAACCATCCGATCGGCCTGACTGACCGAGCCATTCGGGGTGGTTTGAAACAGAATGCGGCTTCCATGCGCGGTCCCGCTCCAATTCTGGGTAGTCTGCATCTTGATCGATGCGGCTCCATCAGACCAGCCAACGGCATACTCCGAGAAGTCGACGATCGAGCCATCATAGCCGCGTCCGTCCAGGATCAAGAGCGCATCGCCTGATTGTACGGCCGTGGGGGTCGCGACCGTACCGCGAGCCACGATACCGCTCAGGACCGCCTCGGGGGTCCGGATTCCGCTGAAGTGCTGGAAACGGCTGTGGTTCGAGGCCCCGCCCCCCAGATCGCCGTCGCGACGGGTCCAGAATACCCAATCGTTCTGTCCGTGGGCATCATTGGAACTGACCGAAAAGAGCCCGCCACCTTGAGCGATCGGGAAACTGCCGACCCGCGTAGAACGAGTCGTGTAGTCCAAGGTCAGGTGCGATTGGATACCCTGACCGGGTGAGCGGCCCGCGCCGATTTTGAGATAGCTGTTATCAGCATCGTCAATGCCAATGTACCAGTTATCCGTTGCGGCCTGATTCATTACCTCAAACGATGCCTGATAGCCCTTCACACGGATCTGGTTATTGACGTTCGCGGTTGTGGCGACCTGCACATCAAGGACGCGCCCGCCGGTCGCCGTCCCGATGCTCACCGTGTTGGCCGCATCGGTCAGGCGCACCACCGCCCCATCATCGGTCCAGCCACCACTGGCACCACTACAGGCCGCCCAACTAAGCGTAGCAGAGCCATCAGAAGCAAGACATTGCGTACCAGAGGAATCCGCAGAGGGCAAAATCCACGTAAGATTGGTGGTGATTGTAGTGGGGGCTTTGAATCCCACATAGTTGGTTCCGCCAGCGCGAAGTTCTGCGAAGCGTAGTCCTCCTGTAGTGGAGTCTGCAACATTTGGAATCAAAGTAATAGTGTTTTGTTGAAGGCCTTGAGCCCACAGGCCAATCGATAGCAAAAACAAAAGAGTTTTCTTGATCATTTTACACCAAACAGAACTGACTTCAAAATAAAGGACGCCCCACTGAGTGCATGGAAGACAAAGATATTGTGGGTGCTTGCCTCACCAGAGATTTCGAATTGAGAAGGTCCAATAAATGCAGCATTCCAAGCAATCTGCCCGCCGCCTCCTGTGCCCTGTTTAAGAATAACAGTCACCTCATCTCCCTCACGAGCATTAGAGGGCGCACCAACTGTAGTGGTAGCAGTGCCTAGAGTGTGAAGATAGGTTTGAGCTTTTTGAAGATTGAGATCAGAAGACGCCATTGCGGAGACTTCTTCAACAAGATCGGGAGCACGAAAGCCAGTATACCTACCAGATGTAACAGTTGTTGTTCCAAATACATCCACCCAAGTTTCAAAAGCTGCATCCCCAAAGTAATTTACCGCAGAGAGTTCAACCTTTTGGATGCCAACATTGGGGAGATCAATGACAGGCAGTTTGTTGTTTAGTACAACAAATGCATTCGCTGGGGCGGTGGTGTAGTTAACTTCTGATGTGTCCGCACCAAAATTATAAGTGGAAGTGGAGGTTCCTCCACCAATCGACACGTAGGTGATTTTTGCGGCCCACCCGGTAATGCCATTGATGTTTTGTCTGTCGGGATACGCTCCCTGAGCGGCGGCGACAATTCCTACTCCGCCATTGCCGTAACCAAAATTGCCTCCTGAGAAGAGTCCCGAGGCTCCACCCCACATTGTAGGAATACCCATGTCTTGAGTGCCATCAGGCGCGGTGGGGCTCACACCCAAGATCGCTGGAGGGCTAGGTCTCCACTCAGACTTCAACCCAGATTTGTTGTATGCCCTCACATAGAACTTGTGCTCACCACTCGAACCTCGAATGAAGAAATCCACTGTGCCAGTGGGGATGCTGGAAGCTGGGAAGGTAATAGTGCTGGAGGTGTTGCTGATGCATTGAACGTCCTGATTAGTCAGGGTAAATTGAATGTTCTTGCCAGTATTGGTGCCGGAGACTTGTACCAGATGTGCATTGGTGTTCCAACCAGGGTCTGGAGTGACTGTAATTACCGTGCCGTCGCTACTGCCGGTGTATAGGGTTTCTTTGAAAGTCCATGAGATCTTGCGGGTGTTGCCGGGAAAGCCTTTGACGTTAGCAATGACATTACGATCAAGAATGTCACTTTGCAACGCAGGCGTTACGTCTCCACAATCAGCGATCTCGTATCCGTCCAAATCGCACTCTGCGTTTTCATTCCACACCAACATGATTCCATCAACCACAAATTGAGCGGTAAGATTGGATACGGGGTTGGGGGCGGAAGACTGCCCATCCAGTAACACAGTGGTGTTGGGGCTAGATAGGATTGCATTCAATTCTTGAGATTTGTTCTGACTAACAAAATACAGTGTAACAGTTTCGCCGGTGGGTTCGGTCTCAAATTTCTGTGGACTAACAGTCCAAGGCCCTCCCATATAGTTGGCCTCTGTTTGTCCAGGTCGTAGCATGTAAATATTTACCCCACCCCAATTTGTTACGTCTGATGGATTTGTCCAGGAGCATGTAACCTCCGACATTGTGACGCCATCTTCCATGCAATCAGGACCTTCGGCTGCGGAGATTGCGGTGACATCGGTGGCGGGATTGGTATCGGTGGCATCACCAAGAAGTGGACCTACTGTGTCTCCACCGGCGGAGAATCCAAGGACATTGATGCCCCTCACACCATAGTTGAAAGTGTCTGTGCCAGAGGCATTCCAAGTGCCAATAACGGGATCAGCATCACCAGGACGTGGGAGGGTGTCCTCGTAGAGGTAGTCTCCAATATTGATGGAATCAAACTCATCATAGAGTTGAGATTCGGCGAAAGTAATTGTGGCAGGAGGGCGACCAACAGTCTTGTAGAGTTGATATCGATAAGTACTGCCGCCCAACTCACTCCAAGTGAGTTGCACGTTGCCAAATCTGGGGTCGGCGGCGAAGTCAAGGATTTGAGGAGAATCCGCCAGAGTCAATGTGAATGTGCTGGTAGGGCCAGGAATATCAGTGTCATTATAAGGCGCACCAAAGAAGGTTCTGGTAGATACCCGCTCTGAATTATCAATGATCGGGTGGACACTGAGAAGCCCGTCTTCTGCGGGGCTGAAGGATTCCTTGGGAATCTTGGCCCACCATTGAACGGAAGCATTGTCAGCGTGGGTGGCAACAGCAGATAATTCCTGCCCGCGTTGAATTGGAACCGTGTTTCCGGTGGGTGTTCCATCTACTCTTACCTGCTCAGTATCAATCTGGTACAGAGCACCATCTTTGAAGTAGTTCCCATTAGCCACAGTCATTGTAGCATCAGCGGTGCCAAGAGGCTCTGTGATTGTACTCCAAGGACTGTAAGTAATAATGTATTCAGTGTTGCGTTTGAGAACCTCACTGTCTTGAAGACCCGCACCAATATTGGCCTGCACTGGCAGGGCAATCTCCAATTCGATTGCTGGTTCCGCCGAGGAATTGCGAAGCTCCGGTCTTTGAAGAAAATGTCGGGCGGTGAAGCGCTTGAAGGAGCCGGGCTTTGCTGCGATCTTGCGGGGGCGGGTGAGTTTTTGAGCGGCGAGGTCTCCAACGATTTTTTCCAAAAACTCTACATTCACCGCATCTCGCCGCTCAGCAGGATAAGCAAGATTTACAATCCGGTGATCTTGCATGTCTGCGTCGGCAGACACTTCTCCACTGTTGAGACGAGTAATCAATCGATTGATTGCGGACTCTACCGCCTTGCGAAGTTCTATGATGTCTTCGGCGGGAGGGAGGGTGATGAGAGGGAGAGAGGGCATTATTCTTTCACAGTGGGAACTTGGCTGGGGCCGAAGAAGGATTCGTAGAGATCCCCAGATGCGATGAAGTCCCAGAGATTGCTTAGGCTCGGCATCAATCCACCCTCGGTTGAGGAAGTTCAAGCGGGAGCTTGAAAGGTTCCTCTGGTGTGCCCTTCACATTGAAGAAACTCACTCCCTTGCGTCCCACCCGATAAACATCAAGGCTGCTGTGCCAAACGCGGAAGGATTGAGTGCTGGAGAGGCGTTGCTGGAAGAGGCTTCCACGTGCGCCTGGGAGGAAGGGGACTCGCTGACGCCACTCACGGCCTGTGAAGGTGAGAGTGTTGGTTTGAAAAGCCGCGCCATCAATATCCCACACGCTGGTGATGGTGGCAGTGCCAGACTCAGGCTCAGCGTCAAGCTCATGGAAGCGTGCGAAATCGAGTTGCGAGGCTCCGCCGATTTTCTTATAGACCATCAACCAAGTGGTTTTGCCGAAGGGTTTCGCCTCAGCTTCAAGAAATGTGCTGTAGTGTTTGAGACGGGCGGCGTTGGTGTAGGTGACATCTACATCTCCGCCGACTGTGATATTAGGCAGCCCAACATTGTAGACCTGTCGGCGAGTGCCCACAAAGGTCTGAGTACTGATCGCGGTGCCTTCAACAAGAATCACGCCGACAGCAGTCCCGAGGGGATTGAGTTCTGCAACCCACGTTTTGATGATGCTGTCGGAGGGAAAGGTTTGAGGACCCCATTGGACAAGTGTGAGACGGTCAGGCTCAGGGTCTTTGTGAAACCAAGTGCGATAGTGTTTGAAACGCCCGCTGGAAACATTGTAGATCATCCACGCAGTGCGACCGTAGGTGTCCTCAGCCAATGCATTGACATAACTCTGCCGTTGAGTGCCGGTGAAGGTGAAAGTACCTGCGGCAGCGTTGTTAATCATCGCAGTCCCAAGAACAGTATTGCCAAGGCAGTTTAGATCACAATCCACCGCTGAGAAGAAGCTCTCATCTCCCGACTCTTTGTCGGTGACGAAATTTTGCCAACGATCAGGCTCGGGACGCAGGTGGAACCAGGTTTTGTAGTGCTTTAGCAGCCCCCCGCCTTGAGCGACGTGATTCGCGTAGATAGTGCGCCCATAGAGTTCGTTGGGCAGAGCCCAAGTGAAACTCTGGCGCTTGGTGCCAATCCACGTCGCAGTTTGCACAGCAGTGTTGTCCACTAGAATTGTGGAGAGCACAGTCCCAAGAGGATTGATATCGATGTCCACCGCATCACAGATGTTCTCTTCGAGAGATTGGATGTCAGATTGGTAGTTGGTGATGCGGGGAGGCTCATTGCGGGCTTCGTAAGAAGTCGCCCAAAGTTTGAAGCGAACACCGCCCACAGAGTTGTAAATCGTGTGAGCAACATCACCAAAGGTGTCAAAAGGAAACGCGGTGGTATGGATTTGGCGACCAAGAGGTGGAGCTACATGTGTGGCAGTCATCACTGCTGCATTGTCGATGTAGACTGTGGCGAGGACGGTGCCAGTGCCGACGATCTCAATGTCACTGTAGTGAACATCCCAAAGTTTGTCGCCGTTGTACTCATTGTTGAAATGAGGAGTGCGGTAGAAGAGAACTCTCACGGGCTCTTGGAGTGCATCCCACGCGATGTTATAGATCGTCGCGGGATTATCGCTTTGGGTACCGTCAACCCTGAACACTACGTTGTTGCTGATGGTGCCGTTGAGAGCCGGGGTGAGCCATTGGCGAAGGGTGCCGGTGAGAGTACCAATAGTAACAGTGCTGGTACCATCATAGACGCCTTTTACAACTCCCGCCCCTCCACGGTACTCACAAGAGATATTCTCTAACAATGTATCAGAAGGAGTACTCCATGCTCGACTGCGCAAGCTCCAAGGAACTCCCTGACCGGCGGTTCCCACGGTATCATTGACTCCAATCTCAGTGCGGTAGAGATTTCCGTCGTTGGCTCCGATGAGCATCCGGTTGTCTTGAAAGTCCCAAAAGATCGACTGAAACTCCCAAGGATACTTGTAGTACCAAACACGTTTTTGAAGAAAATCCAACACATACAAGGTATCAGGAGAAGTAGAGGTTCCAGTAGGGCACCCCACATACAAACGGCCCTCTTTATATGTGGCGACACTGTTAATAAGATAACTGTGATTGATTGCAGGAACACGAGAGCCGTCGAGAGCAGCGGGGTCTGCAGTCCCTGCACCTTGAAAGATCACTGACAAGCGCTCATTAGCCCAAGTAATGGGTTGATCAATTCCCTGCCCTGGAACATACATATAGAACCCATCTTGGTTGAGTAAGAAGATCCCAAATTCGGTTTTGATTGCGGCTTTTGGTGCGCCAGCGCCATGACGTGACCCTGAACGGTAGATAGTATAATTTGCGCCACTGCCTTCAAAAATTGTCCCCGCCATCTCATACACACTGTCGCGGTTGACAATAACAAGCTGATTCCCCCACACATGCAAGCGCTTTACATGATCTCCTGCATGACTAACAGTAGCCTCAGAAAATGCGTGCATAGAAGTAGGATTGCCTGGAAGGGTCCAAGCAATTTTGTTGCCCATGCCCACGAATAGTCGGTCTTGAAAAGGCTCAGAGATCGCGCCGATGTTGGTAGGAATAATGCGGCGAAGATTGGTGACAGCAGGTTGATTGTTGAATAGAGCTTGAATATCAGTGATGGAATGGGTGAATGTACCAGTGGTGCCTGCGCCGGTGAGAGTACCCACCCGATAAGGAGCAGGAAGGTATCCACCTTGGGCATAGATGAATTTGTGGGTGTAGCCGTGAGAGGTGCCAGTGGCGGTGCTAGCACAGGTGACTAGTGCCCGAGCGCCGAGAGCCTTTGTGCGGAGACTGGCGGGACTCAATGGAGATTCAGATACTATTGCATTGGAGGCATCGAGTTTAGCCCAAGACTCCCACCAAGAATATCCCACATTGATGTCATTGAGTGGATAGGTCTCTGCTCCAGAGATACGCCAATTGCGGACTCGCACCTCAATAGGACCAAGAGCTTCCACCACTATCCGTGCGCCCTGAATGCTAGTCCACCCAGCGGTTCCTGCATCTCCTACCAGCTCAAACTCTGTTCTGGGCACTGCCCAGCGGTTGAAGGTCTCAGAAGCAGCAGACAAGCGCTCCTGCGGAGGGCGAATAGCTTGACGGGCGCGAGATCTCGCAATGGCACGAGAGTCCGCATCGACAGGAGAGGTGGCAGAGGTGCCAAGGAGTTGAGCATCGATGAGATCCTCAGCAGTGGGAAGTGCGCTAAAACCTTGCACTACATCAAGTTCGGCGTGCCAATAGTTAGCGTAGGAGGTGTCAGAGATACTGTAATCGCGGCTGACACGAGTGACTAGTTTGGGTTCACTAAACCAAATATCCAAATAATCAATACCAAAATCCCCAATCGTATTGCCAGCATTGGTGTTGAGGTTAGTGCCAGTCATGGGGCTGGCGTCAAGTTGGGCACGAAGGCTGATATCGTCACAGGTGATGGTGGCGGTGCCAATGAGGCCTCCAGCAGTTCCCTCAATAGCCGCCCAAGTTGAGCAAACTGAGGCGGGGGTCAATGTTTGAAGAGCAATGGTAGGAGCTACTGTGGGTTCCTGCACACCCCATTCAATTGTGTTCGTGCCGTCGTCTTGGATGCGGGTTACACCTTGAGCAAGAAATGAGTTTTGCCGATAGGCGGAGGCGGCAACAGGATCTGTGCTTCCCACCGTGGCAATGACAGAAAAGGTTCCATAACCGACACTACGAAAGACATTGGTGCCGGAGACCACATAGACTGGGCTGTTGCCTATACCAGGGTCAATGTAGTGACGGTAGATTTCACGGAGTGGGGTACCAGTACTAACAGCAGCTTGAAGGGCGGAGCCGCGTCGAACTCTGGCTGCTCCTGCTTCCATCGAGAAATCAATGTTCGAGCCCGCTTGGATGAAGCCTTCAGGGAGCTTGTCGGAGGGAGTCGAAGCATCGAGACCGTTGACGAATGTGAGGACTTCTGGCATCAGCGTTTCACCGGCTCATAGAAGAATTTAAGGTGGCCAATTTGACGGGTGAATTGCATATCAAGCCAAGGAGTGGGAATAGAAATGTCGTGATAATGAGTCGCAGGACCAACTACGTTGTTGGGATCTGCGGCGGCTTTGCAACATTCTTTCCAAGCAGACCAATCAGCAGTGTTGGAGATCTTGGGAAACTTTGTGACATTCACGTCACCAGGGAGAAAAGAAGAAAACTGAGATCGTTGAAGACAAGTCTCGTGGATGGTTTTCTTCCAACGACCATCACCCACGCGGTTGTGGATGACATTGGCAACGCCGAGTTTGGCGTTGTAAGGCTCACCTCGGGCTTCACGCCACACGGTCAATGCGAGGATGAAGTCGTCGTAGGTCATTTGCCCTTCAGCGTCATCTTGGGAGCACCCATCTTACGCAACGACCCCATGGCCTCAATCATCGCGTCGCGGATTGCAATCCGCTGGGGCGTTCCGGCTTTCATTTTCTTGTGGAGATTGGTACCCATGTCGTAGTGGGGGCGCATTACATCTCCAGATTTCTTGTATGGCATATTGGTTTCCTTATTCGATCTTCCAAAACTTCCGCCACTTCGTCATGTCTTCAATCCACCAAGTCCAGATTTGCTTCTTTTGCTCGGGGTCTGCGTCTTTCCAGAGTTCGCGGAGGAGATCAATGACTGCGATGGCGACTTGCTCTCCTGGGAGGGAGGCGGCGATTTTAAGATCAGGCATATTCACGTCCGATGGAAATGATTCCAGCTTTGGCGGCATCGAGTTTGCTGCCGGGCCGGAGGCGGGTGATGTGGTGGCCGCCGCGATTGCGGAGTTGGATTTTGAATTTCATCAGCAGGTCCACGGCGGTCTCAGAGAATTGAGTTGAGAGGTCTGGGCGGATGTCAGCGCAAAGCACCGCTGCGGCACGGTGGGCAACGGCTTGTTTGATGAGTGTGGGAGCGGTGATGTCGAGAGTGCCTGCGGCGATCTCAGCGGGAGGCCATTTTACTCCCCACATGTCGAAGGCGTAGGTGCCATCGGGCTTTGGCCATACACGCCAAGTCTCTGCATCCCACAAGACGAACCACTTTGGGACTCCGGCGGACTCGCTGCGCCAGTTGCGGGAGTATTGCTCCAACCGTGCAAGCGTGGTGGGAAAGTATTGCTTGTTGGCTCTCACGAGATACTGGGGGATCATGATCGTGGTGAGAGGGATTGCGACGAGGTCATCGTTAGCACTAAGGGTTAAAGTGACCTTTCCAAGATCGTGCCGACTCTCTGCCCACACGTCGATCATAGCCTCGTTGGCTGCGTCGTAGATGTGCTGTGCGGCCCAGAAGACTGCTCCCCCAGATTCCTCTAGGAGTTCTTGAATGTCAGTTACTAGGCTCATTGGATTCAGGAAGAGGAGAGCGAGCGAGATAAAGAACAACACTGACTACAGCAGCAACAGAGGCGATTTTTGCTAGGTGCCCAAAATGCTTCTCATCACCGATTGCAACGTTGGCGATGATTGAGGATGCTCCACCAAAGGCCGCAGCAACCAGTCCTCGCAACCAAGAGTACACATTCTTGTTCATCTCAATCTCCCCTCAATTCTGTCAAGTTTGGTTTTGATTTCCGCAAGGTCCCGCTGCACAACTATCCATCTTTCCTCTGTCACGGCTTGCTTGACCTTGAGTTCCTCGATCGCCGCGCTTTGAGCACGAACAGTAATGGTGGAGAGTCCAAGCAGAGCCGCAATAACTGTACTAATGATGCCCATCGCCCAACGATTCCAATTGTTCATCTAGTTGTCCTGTCAGGTTGGAGGAGATCCTTTTCGTAATGAGTAGTGGGGCGAAGAGAGAGGAATTTGTCAGGCTGGACAGCGTCCTTCATACGTTGATAACGGTCGAGTTTCTCTAACCACCGAGCGCGGGCACGAGAGGCGAGGGAAGCAGATTGATTGGGGCCGTGGCGGGCGTGGGCACGATGGACTGCGTAGTCGATGAGACCGTATTTAGTCCACGCGGGCAAAGTCATGGGAGAGGTGTCAGTGGAGAATGCGAGGACCTTGGGGTACTCGAAGACCGCGGTGCCTGCGGTGGAGGGGGAAGGATAGAAGGAAACCGTAACGGGGTCGTCTTGGTAATAGACTGTGGGAGCGTTGGTTGGGGCTCCTCTCCACTCTCGCCGGAAGGCATCAAGCTCAAGCTTGGTTTTGTAACCCAGCCTCACCCCATTCCAATAGACCGCATCCAGACGCAAGATGTCGGTGGCAACCGCTGAAAGCGTCAGCGTACCAAGTGTGGTAGTTGCTGTAGCGGTGCCCCAGACAAGCTCCATCTCATCTTGAAGGCGGTCTTGGGCTTGCCCCACATAGCTGTCCAATTCACCAGTTGTCCACCATTTGGCAGACGTGTCCATCAGTTCCCGCTGGACAGCTTGGCGAATCTGAAGGCGGGTCCATTTATCTGAGATAGCCATCTCAGATATATTATAGCATTATTTGGACTTTTTTTCCTGCCATGCAGCGAAGACTGCATCGAGGGCAGCGACGACTCGCTCTCCACTGATGGCTCCCATTGCACATTTTGGTCCAGATGCGACAATTTTGTCATCACAAACAATGTCGGCCTGAGGGCAGGAGCCTCGGGAAAAGTGGAGTTGAAAGCAGGGATAGCAGGGGGAGATTTCGCGGGAGGGTTCAAGAGAGGTACAGTTTCGCCAATGCTTGGTGAGAGCATTGGGAGTACTGTGGGAGAGAAGGACGATTTTTGGGGTGTCAAAACATCCTGCGGCATTGAGGACGCCGGTTTCGGGACCGACCACGACATCCACGAATTGCGTCATGCACATTGCTTTGCGGATGTCCCAGACGGAAGCGCATTTAACAGCTTGAGGGTGGTCGAGTTCGAGGAGCCGAGCAAGTTGATCCCCGGTGGTGAAGACCACTGCGTTGGGGTGAGCATCAAGCCAATCCATCATCACTGGCTCGAAGAGCCCGTAGATTTTGTGATGACTAGAGCCAGTGAGACTCCAGAGGATCATGAACTTGTTGGCGTATTGTCGGCGAATGCCCTTTGCCCAGGAGAGTTCTGAAGGCGAGAAATATAACTCTCCATCAGGCGAAGCTCCTTCGAGTCCCGCAAGACTGAGAGTAAATTCGTAGTAATTCTTGTCTCCACGCCATTGGCGGAAAGCTTGTGGAGCATAAAACTCAGGGCGTCCTTCAACTGCCAGAAGCTTTCCTTCGATACTCTCAGAGAGATTGATATATCGATCATATTCTTGCTGCCACTCGGACCAGTAGGGACCAAGTTGGGGGTTGGGGATGGCCTCGCGCTCTTGAACGACGATGTTATCAACGTGAGGGTTGTGGTCGAGGATGGACTTGGAATAGGAGGTGCAATTGACAGTGACGTGCCAGCCATCCTGGTGGAGCTTGCGGATCACCGGGGTGACCATGATCATGTCGCCAAAAGCCCCATAGCGGACGATGCAAGCACGCTTTCCTTCAGGGCGTTTGATGTCTTGCATTTCCCCTTTGCGCGGACCAACCTTCTTGTAGATGCCAAAAAAGTGTTTGTCTTTGATAGTCTCCTGCTTGCGCTTCCACGCTCCGCAAGAGCTGATACCACAGACGAGGTCTTCTTGGGAGAAGCTGTGGAGAATGTGAGGGGCGGGGTCGGAGTTAAGCGGCACCAACGCAATCAGATGTCCACCGATGCGAAGTTTGTCGAAGGCCTGTTGAAGGAGAGTCTTCGGGTCTGGGAGAGCTTCGATCGCGCCTCCCACAAACACCCAGTCGAAGACTCCATCTGCAAACACCTCCAGTCCCTCTGAACACACCTCTGCAGAAGCTTGATGCGCAGGATTGACTCCCACACAAAAGCACCCAACAGATTTTGCGGCTCTGGGAAGGATTGGATGAACACCAACTCCGTAGTGAATCCCCTTACCTACCAAATACGCCGCAGACCGATATCTTGCCCAATCAAAGATCGTCGGCGTCATCGGCAGAAATCGGGCGCTGAGTACCAATCCAGATGTTGAAGGTTCCACCGGGGATGACCCTACGGGTCTTGCCCTTGTGGGACTTCATGTGGAAGAGGATGCGCTGGCTTGCCAACGGCAAAACCTCATCACACACGTCACATCGAAAATCTTGGACCTCAATTCCCATGTCTGCGAGTTTTGTCCATCCTTCCCATTCTTTTTCAGAGGTTTTGAGCTTGAGAAGAAATCCGCCACCGTGGGGATCGATATGGCGGAGCATGGTATCCACATCACGGGGAAGACGTGTGTGGCAGCTCATGTCACGGGCAAAAGCGGCTCTGTAGCCATCACAGATGATTTCTGCTGGTACGAGACGGGCCTTGACGAATGCGTACCAATTGGTAAGGGTTTGTGGTTTCTGAGTTTCTGACAAGGTGTTCTCCATATTTTTTGAGGGGGTTTACGTTACCCCCTCAGAAACGTTCCGAATCAGGCGTAGAGTTCTACGGCCTCGAAGTAGACATCGTAAACTCCAGCGACCTGAGCCGCAGAAGCGGTTGCGGTACCAACCACAGTCAGCTTGGGTTCATCCCCAGCCGCGAAGGTGCTGTTGGCAACAGTCATTGAGGCGTTGCCGGAGGCTTCGTCAGCTTCGGGAGTAATCGTAGCGAAAGTGTTGGTACCATTGAGGAATTTCAATGACACACCAGTAGGAATGGGAGCAGTGGTGGTTTTCACCCTGATACCCACAACTTCCGTCCGACGTTTGAAGCTTGGCAGCTCCGCAACGTCAGTCACAGTCACAACGTGACCGCTGGCAGTGCCGGTGAGGGTCGTGGTTGCGGCGAAACGCGCAGGAACCAGAACCCGTGTGCGATAGACTGCATCTGAGTAGCTCATGGTTTCTCCTTACGCGCTTGTCACAAACACAATGTGTTGTTCGCTGTCGGTGCCAAAAGACCAAACGATCTTGAAGCCCAGCAATGCATACCAAGCCATTGCGAGATCTCGACCGAAGTCTTTCGGAACGTTGACGCGAATTTCCTCTGGGATGCTAACACCTTCGTAGACGGAGTCAGCGCCGAAAAAGACTGCCTGACCGTGGAGGGAGCTTGCACCAATTGCGTTGTTCAAGAACCCTGTCTCACGGATGAAGCGAGTCATGTAGAAGTTGCCGACTTCACCATTGAAGATGTTTTTGGCGTATTCTGCGGTGTACTTGGAAATGTCCTGCCAACCACCAGTTCCGGTGTCGGCGTGCATACCACTCATCGCAGTAACGCTTGCAACACAGATGTAATTCTGGCCATCGTACATCGGGATGTTTTTCTTCAACATGAAATCCACGATGGCGCGAACGTTAACGGCTGTCAGGTCGCCGGTGGCGGTAGTGGACGCAGTACCATTGGTGGTAATGGCCACTCCGCCGGAGGCGGTGCAGACTGCAATGAAGTCGGTGAGGGTGAACTGTGTCCCTGCGGCTGACTCCAGCACTTTGACCTGATCGTCACGGAGTTTTTGCTCTGTGACTGAATCGATGTCGAACTGACCAAGGGCGTCGAGTTTCTGGGTATAGGGCACCGAAAGCCCATACTCAGTAATAATACCTGTGCCCTGTTGCGTAACGTAGTTGGTCTCTGGAATGGTGGAAGTTTCGACCAAAGTTCCACCTTGAGCTGCAACGTTGCCTGATTTGTCAAACAGCCACGTGTCACCGCGACGTTTGCCGACGTTTTCCTTGACATCTATGAACTGACGCAGTTTGAACATCGGCTGAGCGACGTGACGCAGTCGCTCAGTGAGGTATGGTGCCGCCCAATTTCCGCCCAGAGTACCTGTGGACCAAATTTGTCCGGGCATTGATTATCCTTTCATTGGGTTAACCCCTTGCGCTGATTTTGCCACCGCTGGCGTTGAGCAATGTAGGACTCTGGGGAGACATCTGGTTCCTTGGGAGTCTGCTGTGCCCCACGGTCAGCGATGCCACTCGGCGTAAGAGGGGATGACGAAATCACTTCACGTTTAGTGGTGAGAGCTTCGTCTTTTCCATTGGCACGGTACCTTTGGATGCGACTGCGGACTTCTGCCACAGCCTCATTTACGGAAGATTTGTAGACTTCGATGTAGGAGGCGGAGTCTTTGATTTTGCCAGCGTCTTTGGCAGCTTGAAGTTTCACGGCTGCGATGCTGGTAATCCAAGGCTCTTCTTCGATGATGTCAGAATTCGTGGTGCGAACTCCGTTCAAGAAATCGTTGAGAGTTTGGCGGATTTGGAATTCCGCGAGGGACTCGTCTTTGGCTTGCTCGGTGACGCGCTGTGTGACGCCTGCTTCGACGGCTTTGGTCAAGGCTTCACGAAAGCCTTTCATGTCACCATCGCGGAGAAGCTGAATCATCTCGTCGTCGATGTTGACTTTTGGTTCTTCTTTGACGGGGGGTGTTAATTTTTGCTCAAGCGCGGTAATTTTTTCAATCAGTGGGCCGGTAGCGCGGGAGAGAATTTCTTCAAAGTTGGGGGCTGGAGGGGTTTCTGGAGGAGCTTCAACCTTGGGGGTTTCTGTGGGCTGAGTTCCATAGCCCATTCGCTGGTAGGCTTGTTCTCGTTCAGTGAGGGGTTTGGTTTCTGGAGGGGTGGTTACTGGGGTGGTTTCTGTGTTTTCTGGCATAGAGATCTCGATTATTATTGTAGCATGTTATTGGGGATTTGTGTCAAAAATTTTCAAACTGAAATTCCTTGAGACTTGAGGTATTCTTCAGCTTTGTCGCCTCTGCGGAGGATGTTTTTCATGAGTTCAGTGACGAAGTCGATGCCGGAGATGCGGCCCGCGATTTGTTCACGGGTGAGGGCGGTGCCGGGGATGACAGCACCGAGGGTCATAGCGACGAGGACTTTGGAGTATTGCTCTTGGGCTTTGCGGAGCTTGGGGAGGATCACATCATTCCAAGCGATGTGATTGAGGAGATCTTCGGTGTCTTTGGCTTGGTAGGCTTCGATGAGTTCTTTGTTCATTTGTGTCTCTTGAAAAATTCAACCTGTTGGAGGCGTTTGACGGCTTGGGTGCGAGAAGAGTATGGACCACCAAGGTTCTTGCCGTTCTTGGAAACGACTTTATAGCCGCTTTTGGTCTTGACGATCATGCTTTCCTCGCAGGGTTGCCTTCACCCATGATCCACCAAATGACACTCTCAAGACAATATTCAGCGATTTTACGGGCGTAGTGGTTGAGAGTATCGCAAGAGCGAGGAGGCATTGCATCAGCGTCGAGGCGGCAGTCGTGAGTAGCGGTGTAGATGTGGGAGGGAGAGTGGATGGTCATCACACCTTCGTAGGGGTTGATTATAAAATGAGTGACCTCAGCTTTGACGAGAGCCTTGAGGAATTCAGTGACCTGCATGAAGTTTTTGCCGATGATGGCGGCCTCCTCGGGGTCGAAGTTGCGCAGGCCCTCACCATTGGAGATGGTGATGGAGGAGAATGAGATTCTCCAAGAGGTCACAGCAGGAGATTCCTCTTCGTCTTCGTTGGCCTCTTGGGAAGTCCAAGTGAGGAGAGATTTCTCAGGATAGAATGCGATATCTTTGATATGGAAGTGAGGCTGAGCCGCGAGGGCAGCAGAAATAAAGAACAATGCAATGAGTTTCATATTCTGATTCCTATGGATGGAACTCTGATGACGCTTTGGCCAATAAAGATTGTTCCCGCGATACGCCCGCGTGCGGTGATTGTGCGGTCGGTAGTGTTGGTGATTCTTGCACGGGCCGGGATTGTTTTGCTGGTGATCAGAAGTATACTGGCAATTGCCGTAATTGTCTTGTCATTCAGCGTTTGAATGCGGGCAACAGAAGTAATTGTTCGATCGAGAACACTGGTGATTCGAGCAAGGGCTGGAATTGTTCGATCAGTGGTTATGAGTATATTGGCGACTGCGGTGATAGTCTTATCGCTTAATATTTGGATACGAGCAACAGAGTTGATGGTGCGGTCAAGAACACTGGTAATGCGGGCGAGAGCAGTGGTTGTTTGATCAGTAGTGACTTGAATACGGGCGCGTGCGAGAATGGTTCGATCTGTAGTGACTATGGTGGTGATGTTCGCAACCGCTGTGATGGTTTGATCGATAGTTTTTAGAATATCACCTTTGGCGGTGATAGTGCGGTCTGTAATTGCTGTAATTCGCGCACGTGCGAGAATGGTTTGATCGACTACTATTGCCATTCGCGCTTTGGCGGTGATTGTCTTATCTGTAACCGCAGTAATTCGCGCTTTGGTAATGATTGTTCGATCTTGGGTTGCTGTGATACGTGCTAAGGCGGTGATGGTCTTGTCGGTCGTGGTATCGGAAGTGAGTTCCAAGTAATTCGCGATTCCAGCCGCCCACTGGCGATTTGTAAATCCGGTTTTGGAAAGGGATTGAGTGACTTCAGTGGAGTCGATCTCGTAGCCTTCGCTGGCGGTCTTGTTACCCGTCGCACCTCCGCCCGTGCTTCCCAGCCGCTGCCCGGCGTTATCTGGGTTCACCCAAGTTCCCGCCGTGTCTCCATCGGGTCCCTGAGTGCAAAGAGCACCAACCCATAAGACCTGCAACCCGGAACCCGGCGTGCCCGTGATATCCGGGGTCGTCGAAGCGGGAGCCGCCGACCCGGTTGCAGTATCAGAGGCATTGAGCGCGTCGGTCAGGTTGGTATAGCTGCTGGCGACACCGGCTTGCTTAGCTGCCGACGCAAGGGTCACCCGCACTTGGCCCGCGCTCCAGGACGCCTTTTTCATCCGGGCGACGACGCCGCGTACGTTTCCGGCGTTGCTTATGTTGAGATCCTGCGTGAAGTTGGAACTGTCTCCGGTCCATATGATGCTGTTTAACGTGATGCCTTGAGGGACCGAGATTACGGCTATGACTGTTTCGCCGTCGGCAGGTTGAAAATTCCCAGTTGAGGGAATATTCAGTTGGCTAGCGTCTGCCGCTGCTGTCCCGCGAGCTGTTCGAGTTATTGCCATGTCTCAAGCGGATTCTTACCGGACTTCAATCACAAACCGATGATTCTTCCCCTCGGGGTCTGTGGTCTGCCACCCCATATGATACGTAACCACATGACTCAACTCCTCTCCCTCTGCGTTGATCTGATGCGTATGCTGCCGATGGTAGACCAATTGGCACTGCCCTTCGGGGCGATCCCCAATCCAAAACGGCACTCCATCCACCTCAAAATGCCCATCCCGGAGATCCACCAAATACTTGTGGCCCTCCCCTTCCAATTGAAACAACTCTACCTCATCCAACTTCACATCAAAAAAAGCACTGCGAAGAGGATCAACAGCAGACACGTCTTCTGGTGTCTGCCAGAATTCACTTTGATCCGAATATCTTACGCCAAAGAGATACTTTAGTTTCCACATGAGATTCCTTTTCGGGTTTCTTGGGCCTCACATCAATCCCAAGGACGTTTTTGGTGTTGTGAAAGTGAACTTCGTCTTCGTCTGCGAACTTGAGAAACCGCCCACAAGAGCACGTTGCTATGAGTTCTCCGTTTACTCTTTCCACCGCGTGGTTCACAGATTTGTTACAAACGCGACAATACACAATCATGGTCATGGTTAGTTCTCGTTTTTTAGTTGATGCGGACAACACGGGCCAACCCTTTTTGCAAAATTACAATTCGCACATAGTACTTGGATTCCAGATGGAAAAGCATTTTTCTTTAACCAGTAAAAGAATCCATTACCGCGGGCCTCTTTTACAGCGCGACGTTGTTTTGCACCGTCACCTTCAATGTGGTCAAGGGTCAAAAAAGGTAATCCAGTTTCACCACAACACGCACACTTTGGGGGATCTTCACTATAATGAGTCAGGATCTCTAAACGAATCTTGTGATAGCTACGTTTTTGTATTTCCTTATTCTTGTCACGATTTTTGATTCGCCAAGTTCTTATATACTGTGCATGCTTTTTTCGATATGCTTTTCCAGTTTCAGTTTTAGCCCATTCCCGGCTACGTAAAGCACCTTCAGTTACATTATCACATTTCCAACGAGACATTTTTATATAACAAAAGTACAGACAGAATTTAGCAAAGCGCTAATTCCTGCTAGAATCAATCCAAACGGAATAAAAATATTCTCATTGTATCTCAAAGTAAAGGTGGCTTGCGTGGTGTCGCCTGGTGAAGCCCCACCAGTGGTTTGAAGTTGGTGGGTCAAGTAGTTTGTGTAGCACGGATTGGTAGTCATCGATGCCGCCTTGCCCGCTGCGGCTGGCCCTGTGGCCCCGAACCATACCGCACGACCGGAGGTGATCGCAATGGCAGAGGTTTGATCGAAGGTGAGGCTAGCGTTGGTAGTGGTGCTTGGAGTAGCATAAGCCAATCGATCCGCATCCGCAGTCATCGCGGGTTGCCCTTTGATTGTCAGGCCCGCGCCCATCGCACCCGCTGTGTGCGCCCACAAACCAGTAGAGACCTGATTGAAGGTCCCACTGAAGTGGCCAGACAGCCACTTGTCAAAACTGTTGCTGCCTGCGTTGATTGGTTGAGAACTGTACGCGGTGGTGCTGTCGTCGATGTTCTTCCAATTGGTCTCTGTACGGTTGTGGGTTACAGTTTCGCCCGCGCCGTTTGCTTCATCAAATTCAAATGTTGCTGCCATAGTATTTACCTGATTGCAAGAATGCCAGTAGCGGTGGTGCCAGTGGAGAAAACACGCTTAACACGAATAGGGTGGATGATGCCCGCTGCGATACTGGCAAAAGTCACAGTGGTGCCATCAGAGAGGTTGACTTTCAAATCACCGCCGCCCCCCACGTAGATTGCGCGACTAGTAAAGGTAAGATCCGTGCTGTCGTTGGGGGTCACGGCTGCGGCGTCTTCTGCTCCGCGTCCGTAATCGAGTTCAGACCCATCTGAGTAAGGCATTATTTGTTCTCCTGGGAGGTCTCAAGGTCCTTTCGATGGGCCTCGACTTTCGCGTGACCTGCTTTTGCCTCAGCCTCGTCGATCTTCGCACGCATCAGGTCGAGTTCGAGTTTCTTTTTTTCAAGCTCAAGGCGGAGGGTTTCTTGCTGAATCGCAGTCTGTTGTTGCTCAGCCTGTGCTTGCGCTGCTTCTTTCTGTTGCCGAATCGACATGTCTACCATCTGCACCATCGCGGCGATCATCTCCGGGCCGAGAGCGGTGTTTTGCATGGCGGCTTGGTTGGCTTGGATAGTTGCGGGCTCCGCAAGGACTTTCTCGATGTCTCGAATGCCTGGCCGGAAAGCTTCCATGATGCGGCGGAGAAGCTCAGATTGGTTGAGATAGGGGAGCCACTCTTGAGGATTCTGCCCAAGGATGTTCATGAATTGGACGAGATTCTGAAGCATCTCAGCTTTTTCGAGCTGCCCCGAGATCCCTGAGACTTTGATTTCGTAGTCTCCTTGAATGATTTCTTGAATTTGCTCCCGGGGCATTCCACGGAGAGCCTCGGCCCCTTGGCCGAGAATCGAGGCGACCCGAGGATCAGCGTTGGTGTCGATGAATTGGAAGATCAATTCCCAAGCCATTTCAAGCATCGGCTTCAAAGCGTGTTCTTCAATATCCACCGCCATGTTGCCGAAGAAGGATTGAATGTTTTCGTTCTTGACATCGATCTCTGTGGCGGTTTGGGCTCCGCGAAACCGAGGGAGAGCTTGCTGGATTTCACTGACCAACGCGCCTTCTTGGTGGGCGCGGTCAAGTTGCCCCTGCATTTGAATAGTGCCAGCGGAGATGTCCTCGAAGGCGATGGGTTTGAGCCCTTCCATTCCTGCGGAAGCTTGGGTGCGGCGAAACATCTTTCCAGGATGGAGGCCAGTCTCAAAGTCCTCGGGGTTCTCGTAAGCTTCCAGCGGAACCTCAAACACCGGCAAAAGCCGAAACATCAGTGTGTCCATGCCCATGTTGACGAGTCTGTTGATGGCACGATCCACGCTGCGGACCATCTCAACAAGGCCTACACCTTCGGTGCGGAAGGGGAGCGCTAGAGGGCTGAAGCCGATGTAAGGTGCTTTGCGGTGAAGAAAAGGATTTGTCCCAGACATCAACACAACATTGTCACCACCGAGAATTACGTGAGCGTGTTTCTCGACGACTTTGTTGTCTTTGACGAGAGGACCATAGTATTCCAGCAACTTCACCACCTCGGTGTCAGCGTTGGTGGGGTGGGTTTGTTCATCAAATCGAAATCTCCGGCGATCTTGATCGGGGGTGATGCTGGAGGAACTTGCTTTTTCAACGGCGGCGGGGTCGAGTAGTCCCTGCTCTACCATGTCCCAAAGCTGCCACTTCGGGACCTCGACTTCCTCCAACGTCCCCACCCATTCATTCATTTTGCTGCCGGGAAGCCAAAAGAAATTGTAAGGGTCAACTGCTCGAATAAAGAGGCGTCCTTCAAGGATCTCTTCTTGAATCAACTGACGGGCGGCTGTTTGCTGACCCTCTGGGGTCATGGAAGGAGTTTGGGCAATTCTTGTGCGGACCCTGGGCGTCAACCCCCACCACATTTTCCATATCCCAATCCCCATGATGAAACCGCATTCCAGACCCTCGGCAAACGCATCCCGATACTTCGCTATGTCCATGAAGACTCTGACGAGATCGGTGGATTGTTCTCCTCTCACCTGCATCACAAGATCATCGGGATTGATGGGCTCAAATGACCAGGGGTTTTGGCTGGTGCTGAGAAGACGCTTGATGACGTTTGTGGCCTGCTTGACACTGTTCCAAGCCTTCGGCACAATCAACTTGCTTTGCCAATCCTCCTTGTCCGTCCAATCCTCCACACCCCGATAGAGCTGCCAACACTCATCCCAAAGATTCACCTTGCTGCGGCGGTTGTTGCGAAGCGTGTTCCGCCAATGAATGACTTGGGTTTTGATTTCATCCTCAGACAACAAAATTTGCCCGGATTGAGCAAATTCTGCCGGGATGGATTGGGAGAGATTGATTTGGGATGGCATGGGAGCTAAGAGTATTATAGCATAATTTTGTTAGATTTGCCTTCTTTTTGGATGGGCCACAGGCGACTGCGGGCGCGCAAACGGCCTTGACGGTCTTTGCTGATCGTGCAGATGCCCATCAAGAAGGGGCGATTTTTGATGTATTTGAAGTAGCTGGAATCAAAGCGGTCAATGTCGTCCTCGGAGGGGGTGGCGTCGTGGCGGGGGGTTTCGTAGCAGTGAGAGTGGATGTCACCAAGGAGGGTGTAGTTGTTGGTGGAAGCCCACCGGCGGGCGGCACGCCACCAAGAGGCTTGGACTTGCACAGCAGAGGAGGTGCAGAAGGCTGCGCGACCCTCAGGCCACCAGAGGTCGGCGAGTTCCACCTCTCCTGTGGGGTCCACCGTGCCCACCAGGATTGCGTATTCCTCGATTGGGAAGGTCTTCTTGGCTTCGATTTTGAACTTCTGAAGGACAGAATCAAAGTTCATTTCTTCCACCATTTCACCATGTTGGGGAGAGTGATTTTGCGGGATTTGTAGGAGGGTTGAGAGTTGAGGAAGTACTTCAACTCATCCAACGTGTGGTTGTCTTTGTCAACCATCACTTCTTTGTAGCCGCGAGAGAGGAGTTGCTTCTCCGACATCGAGACGTAGATCGCGCCTTCAAGCTCTCGAATTTGATTTGGGCAGCAGTCGAAGAGAAAGAACTTGAATGGGGGTTTCCAGAGTTCGTGGACCTTAGCAACGAACGCCGCTTCATCCACCACACCTTTGGTGAGTTTGCGAATTCCACAATCCCACAGGAGTTTGTAAATCGAGGTCACGTTTCCGTGGCGGATTTGCTGGTCCTCAGCCCAGAGGTTTCGGTCGGCTGCGACGTATTTGATTTGATTCCAGTATGGGCACGCGAGGAGCTTCGCTGCAAACTCACTGATGTTTCGGCAAGGTTCAAATAGTTCCCACACAGAATACATCACCTCATCAATGAAAGTGTAGACGTGGAAGCTGCTGGGGTTGCGGGCTCCGTAGTCGAGGCCACCCCAACAGGGGGTGCCTGGGGGGATCTCGGGATAGGGGGGCTTCAACACAAGGGAGGCTTTGTGCTCTTTGAACTCTGGGAAAATCGGCTCCCCCATCATTGCAAAGTACTCGATCTCGTATTCGCGTGACCATTTGGCGGGCGAGAGCCCGGCGCGGGCCTCGGCGATCCAGTCGGGATTGCGTTTGGAAACGTCCGCAGAGTAGTGCAAAGTCACAACGCAAAAATTATTCTTGGGGTTCTTAACGATCCTCAAACCCGTCCCCTCAAACAACACTGTTGGAGTATTACCCACCACAATCCTCCACCACTCTTCCACACCGACTGCAAATCACCTTGCAACGTCGATGAATGACTTTCGCTCCACACGCAGGACACACATCCTCTACTGTCCTAGACATTGCTTCACCTTTTCTGTGGCTTCGGGGGTGATTTCATCGAGGCCGCGCACCTCAAGTTTATTTGGGCCGTCCTGTGGAGCACACAGCATGTTGAATGAGGCTTGATTGGCAAAGATGTTCTCTGGGTCCTTGCGGAAATTGTCTGTATCGAAGAGATGCGTGACATGCCAATAAGGAGCGTAGCCCATTTCTCTCACCAACGCAATCAACTCATCCACGTGCTCCCTGCGGTCATTCTCGACGAACATGATCGGCTGAGAAGTCTCAATGAGCTTCTTGCCTCCTCGCAGGATCTTGATCTCCGATCCCTCAGCGTCTACTTTCATGAATCTCACCGACCCTCCCACATCGACTTCATCAAGTGGGAACTGAGAGACCATCACGTATTTTGGGAAACCGGGTTCGCCCACTTCGACTCTACCGTAGTTGTAGGGCCAGTTGTATTCCTCGAAGTCAGGAATCGAGACCTGGATTTTCTCATCCCCTAACGCCATCACACTCACCTTAGCGTTGATGTTGTTGATGGCGCAGTTGGCGGCGAGAAGTTTGGCCATAGTGGGTTGAGGTTCAAATGCCAACACTCGGCCCGAAGGGCCAACCATGTGGCCCATAGGGACAGTGAGGGCTCCAAGATTTGCACCAATGTCCAGAACGATGTCCCCAGGGCGAATGAGTTGACGAAAGAGCTTCACCTCTCCTTCGGAGTATTCTCCGTATTTGCGGAGACTGGGGCCAACGATGGAATCAGCCTCGGGGAAGAAGAAACTACCGTGGCGGCAGCGGGCGAGTTCGAGTTTCATAGAGTACCTTCGGGGTGAATTGCTTGCAGGGTTATCATACCATCTTCTCTTTTCAAGATCTTGAAAGATACACCAGGAGGCAATAATATACTGCTACCAAACATTTCAAGGAATTCAAAAGAATAAGTTACTTCACCACATTTGAGAGTTCTCGTAGAAGTATCGATTTCAAGTTTCATGGTACAAGCTTACACCTTTCAATAAGTGTCGATGTGGAAATGCTCTTTCTCGTCCTCCGCAGAAACAACTTCGGCACCGCGAAACGGGAGGGCCGATCAAGGTAATCGCTTCCTTGGATGCGGAAGTCTGGGCGAAGAGATTCAACCAAAGTCTTCATATCTTTCTCTGTGTCAATCTCCACCACATAATCCACATCCATGAAGCCGAGGGCTGCGGCCCGCTCCGCGAAACACATCACCGGCCTACCGGGGCCTTTGGACCCGAAGACCTTCTGATCACTGTCAAGAGCAACCACCACCGTGGCAGCGCGGGCTTTCGCTTGTCTCACAAGTCTCATGTGACCAAGAGTGAAAAGATCAAACGCTCCGTTGAGAAGACATGTAGGGCGTTGCACCGTCCAAGGACCTGCGGGGCGCATCCACTCTGTGGTGGGTTCGTTCTCGATTTTGAGGAGCTTACTCATGACAGATCTTTCGATGCTCCTTGGCTTGAGGCCACCTCACAAATTTCCCGCAATACACACATGTGAAACCCCAGCAGTTGGTCATGATCTAACAAGATACCACACAATCCAAATCACCCATCCAACGACTCCTAATATCACCGCTAATCCTGCGACTTCCATCATTGATGCAAGCATTGTGCTCCTTATCCCTCAATAATCTCATCCGTGCGATCACGGCAAACATAAAAAAAGAAACTCGGGTTTGCGGTGCTAACCATTGTGCAGCGGCCACCGTTCTGAATCGATGGCTTGATGGCTGCAAAGGCCTCTCCTGCTTCAATCTGAAATGCCGCCTCGTCAAGCATGATGCCAGAGGGGTGGTACTGGCGGATTTGATCAGGGCCTTGAGGGAACCCCAAGATCTCACTCCCTCCATTCTCAACCCCACCACCGATCTTCAACTCCCCACTGCGGGTTTGACCAAGAGAGAACTCGATTCTGCGGTGGTTGCGAAGGAAGGAAGGTTGGTTTTTGCAGATGAATGCTGCCCGTTTCACCAATTCCGCTGTCTTGGTGCTGTCATCGGATTGAAAAATGTTCTGGCGACCCTCATGAAAAAACGTATCCCACGTGAACAATGCCACCGTGGTCCAGGTAGCCATCATGTCACGAGACTTCTCCCACGCCAGCATGGGCTCTTTGAGCCAAGCGTCGATGATGGGAGGAAGGTAGGGGAACAGAGTGAAGGGCCGAGTGGAGGGGAGTTCTTGCATGTACTCTGGGCCGCAACGGTGAGAGGGAAGAGCATTGAAACTGTAGGAAATCCCATCATGGCAATGAGTGCAAGCGTACATCGGGTGGGGATCTTGAGTGAAAACGTATGGGATGGTATCGTGGCGGGTGGCATCAAACCAATACATTGCGTCCTTGGCGCAGCGGTCGAACTCGATTTTGCCAAGAAGACGCAAGAAGCCATCTCTGCGGCCTCGGGGAAGCTTGGCGATGGAGGAGAGAAGGGGTTTGGTGATTTCCAACTCCGTCACATCTCCCTGCTTTCTTCAATTCTCACCGTGTCAGCGTCGTCATGATGCATGCTTGCTTCAATAATCTTCGCGGGGCCATCAAACGTGTAGAACCTGTGTGGCACTCCTGGCTCAATTGTCACACTATCCATTGCCCACCCCCGCAGGAGGTGCATCTGACTCTGACCATGGTTGTCTACACCGTCTGGGTAGACTTCCAAATGTACCAATCCTTCGATACACAAAAAAGTCTCCTTCTTGACATTGTGAAAGTGAAGGCTGGACTCGAAATTTGGTTTCAGCATCAATACTTTCATGCAGTACTGTGGGTTGTTCTCCACCCAGTACTCTGTGCCCCAGATTTTGTGCACCACAGTCTTCCCAGCTTCGAGGAAATGTTTTTCAAGGTTCATTTTGTTTTCCCCTGCTGGCTAAGAATCCGCTAGAATAATCAACAGATTCAATTAGCTTTAACAATCTTTTTACACAATCGACCATTTCTTGCTTATAGGAAAATTGCACGGTATGGCCATACTCCTGCCCATCTCGCACTTCATAAATCGCAATTGCAAAAGGTTTTTGATTTAAGCCAAAATCCCCAGAGCCTCCAACCTTGACCCTGAATTCTGCGGGAACGTCTTTGAGCAATCGTTTGTTCATCTCACCCCCTGCTTTCTCACAGCCCTCCGAAGTTCATTGATTTCCTCAAGGCTGGCTGTCGCAGTCCCCTCCTTCGCCACTACAATCGCAGCCGCGAGGGCCGCAAACTCCGCAGCATCAGCCTTGGGCCATCGCACCGCATACGCCGCAGTCACAGTGTCGCCTGCCCCACACACATTCACCGGGCGAGGACAAAATGCGGGAAAGCTCTCGATGACCTTGCCGAACTCCAAGACCTCCAATCCCTCAGCCCCCCGAGTCACCACACACCTCTCAAAGCGGTCGTAGATTGTCTTGAATTGCTGGTACTCTTTGGCGTTCGGGAAAATCGCTGTGACCCACCCAAGATATGGGCTGGGGTCGAGTTTGGTGTCCACGAAGGTGGGGAGATTGGCCTCATAGGCTGCGACCTGAACATTGCTATCAATTGAGCCTTTCCCGTAGTCAGCAATGATGATTTTGGAAATACCGGGGGTGGTAAATATCTCAACATCATTCGGCTGCTGAAGATCATCCTCATCCCACCTCACCACCTGCGTGTTGCCAACCATCAGGCGGTTTTTTCGCGGGGGATATGCACCACTGGAGAGGTAGTTTGGCACAACAGTATCCCCTCCCAACGCCATCACGTTCTTCGCAACATTCCCCGCGCCTCCGTCGAAGAGCTTTGGCCGCTGGATAATCTTAAACACAGGAATAGGGGCTTCTGGAGAAATGCGCTCAGTGGTTGCGTAGTGGTAAGCGTCGATCATGAAGTCACCAAGGATGAGAATCTTCACCTTCCTACCTCTCGCTCGACTCTTTCCACCTCTCTCCACAGCCTCCTCATCTTCTCCCATTGCTCTCTTTCCTTGATGTCCACCACACCCTTCTGCAGCGCCTTCTCCTTGAGGTATATCCAAAAATTGAAGTTCATCGCAAACTCATTGATCACTCGAATCTCTTGGGTTGGGGATGCCTGGGGAGAGACTG
>ERZ1292632.163-Hain-H43-01um-R2-163-length-68246-cov-10_pt1 | contig 68246 bp, 121 predicted proteins | sample MGYA00564407_ERZ1292632 | MGnify/ENA primary metagenome ERZ1292632 (study PRJEB36523, sample SAMEA6512637) | groundwater metagenome | collected 2019-01-08 | study: AquaDiva: Metagenomics assemblies of 32 groundwater samples | reverse complement strand
CCAGTCCAATCGGGCAAGCAAGTGCTCAAGCGGATGTTATTGCCGATGAGGGTACTGCCCCTGGGGCTGGAGTAGGGGCATTTAGTTCACCGACAACTAAGGGAACTGGACTTTCGCTAGGTAACATAGCTGCGGGCTCTTGTCGGGCAATCTGGATTAAGAGGTCAGCGGCTAACACGGCTGCTGTTGATAATGATGGTGTTACGATTCGTTGTGAAGGCGACACGGCTGCTTAAGGAGCTTGAATGTCTTCTGTTACAAGACAGGCGACAAGTGATGTAACTAACACAGGGGGCTTCACTACTAGCCCCCTGTTTAGTAAGATAAATGACGCCAGCGACAGCACCCAGATTACTGGTGTAACTCAGGGAGGTGGTAGAGCTACTTTCGGCTTTACCGCCTTTGCCCTTACTTCTTCCGATGTTGTTTCAAGCGTAGCCATCCACTATCGGCATCGTTCCACCACAACAGGAACGGCTTATGCTCATGGGTCTTGTATTAAGGTTGGGGCAACTTATTATGGTAGGGGGCAGACAGCAGGATGGGACGCAGGTAGTGCTTCTGGCGTAGGGTCTGGTTCGGCAATTGCTGATGTTGTCTACACAGGAACAGTAAATCCCGCTACGGGTGTTGCGTGGCTTTATGATGCCGTCAATGCTCTCACCGAGTTTGGGGTTTCTTCTAACGATTTTAACCCTGATGCCAACTTCTATCAGGTAGATATTACAGTTAATTATACAACAGTTTCAGTAGTAGGGGACATCATTCAATCAATATGGCATATAAGAGCTGTGTTAGGTGATACCAGCCAATATATTTACAATGTCAGGGCAGCAATCGGAGATACTAACCAGTATATTTACAATGTGAGGGCTGCTCTAGGCGACACTTTACAAAACATCTGGCATACCCGATTGGCTCTAGGCAAACCAGTCCAGTTAATACATAATGTCTTAACCACGATAGGAGATACCTCTCAGTATATTTGGAATGTATTAGTTAATGCTACTGCGGTGGGGGATGTAGTTCAGCTTATCTGGCACACAAGGCAATCTCTTGGTAAGTCATCTCAGGCTATCTGGAATACCGCATACGCCCTCGGCAAGCCTAGCCAGTATATTTGGCACACCAGGTTTGCCCTTGGAGACACCCTCCAATCTATTTTTAATGTCAGGGCGGTTGCCAGTAAAACATCTCAGACCATATGGAATATACTAACGCCTATCGCAGATACCTTACAAGGCATCTGGAATACGAGGGCATTAGTCACTCAGACCAGACAAGCGATATATCATATTCGTTCTGTGGTTAGCGATACTTCCCAAGAGATATGGAATGTAAGAACAGTAATATCAGATACCATTCAAGGTATATGGAATGTGCGGACTTTAGTTTCAAAAACTAATGAAGCAATCTGGAATATCCGATTTGCGATTGCTAATACCAGCCAGTATATTTGGAATGTCTTAGCAAGCATAACGGGAATTGGTGATAAGGAGAATAAAACGGCTACTCCTGTATTAGTTCCTGGCAAGGGGCTTGGAACTGAGATAAAAGTTATTGTTTCTGGCGGAGGCGAGGTTACAAGTAGTAATCTAAACGTTGTCATTGAAAGGAAGGGTTTCTAATTGAGTGGAAAAAAATATGAGAACACTTAACTTAGATAATCTGATAAAGATAAATTGAAACACATGATTACGATAATTAAGAACTACTCTATGCAGGACATAAAAAATAGTATTCACTTGTTATTAGAGCTATCTGCTCATTCACCATTAGTAAGAAACCACGCAATTATGATTACATCTAATCAAGATGATAAAATATCTGCAATATATAATTGGGTTAAAGATAATGTTGTGTATGTTTCTGACCCAATAGGTCCTGACGGCGATATTGAATTATTTATCTCACCTGTGAAGCAGATAGAATGGTATAATGAGGGAAAAAAACTTGCAGGTGATTGTGATGACCATGCTCTACTATCAACTGCTCTATATAGGGCAATAGGTATCCAAAGTAGAATACTGCTTATTGATTCTATTGGGAATGGAATTGACCACGCTTATTGTGAGGTATGGAGCTCTCAACTATCTATGTATGTATCTGCTGATACAACTGCAAAATTTCCATTTGGGTGGGTAATCCCATCTAGACAGACAATAGTTATTTCGTAATAATAAGGAGTAATATTTTTGATAAATAAGGCATCTAAGGACAAAAAAGAAGAGATATATCTTATACCTGAGCTTAATATCAGAGTATCAATGGCATGGTTAAATCTAATAACTTATTGCCAAAATAGTTTTCCTCATGGAGATATTACCATTACAATCGTTAATAGTCAACCCATGAGATTGGTATCACAGAAACCAGTTATTAGATTTGACAAACATAGTACTATACCAACATCAGAAATAGCCAATGAGTTTTAAACTCTCACAATGCTGTTTGCTCTGGTGCCTTAAACAAACTCCTGCCAGAGGCAGTGATTGCGAAGCGTAGCGTAGCAATCTTTGACAAACACTGAAATATCATTTATTGTTTAATTAAAATGATTACTACATCTGACCCAACTGAAGACATTAAAATTGGTGATATTGTTGTTAATAAATATAATAGGTTCTCTAGAGGACTTGACTTAAAGTACAGAGTTATTGGTTTTATTAGAGTAGTTAATCTAATTTATGTTGTAGGTGTTAGAGTTAAATATGAAAAAAACCTCAAAGTTTGGGTTTCTTTTGGAAAGGAAAAAGCTCTGAGTAGATGTTACAAGTTCAAGAAAGAAGATTATAAATATCTTTAGTCTTTTTGCAATTTTCCTAAAATTTTCTCACTGTAGGTATTGACAAACACCTAAATATACTTTATTGTTAAATTACAACTCAATAGTTCGAATCTGACTAACAGATAGAACAAATTTGGAACTGTTCGAAGGCGACAAACGCATAAGGCAGGCAGCTTGCATAATAAGCAAGTAGCTTGCCTTTTTTTGTTTTATTTTAGAGAACAAAGAAGAACAGAAAGACAAGTATCCTGAATAAGGTAAAATAAAACAGAGTTCAGGGAGTTAGAAATTTGATACAAGAGTTAATGTTAATTTCAAATCCAATAGGCAGGAAACATAGAGGCTACAACTCGGTCTATGTAGCTCCTTATTCATATAATAAGAGTGGGCATAGAATACAGGTTGCTGGTCATGTGAAAAACCTGTCTATGATAAAAAATCCTAAAGGAGGAAAAATGGCTAGAGGAATGGCGTTAGGTCTTCCAAAAGACCTTTTTGCTGGAATGGACTTAATGGATATGGGGGCTGCAGCCGGTGGTCTAGTAGCTGCGACAGTCCTTCCCAATATGATATTGAAGACTACTGACACCACTTTAAAGAAAGCACTAAAAGTAGGAATTGCTCTTGGTGGAGCAGCTCTTGCTGGGTTCGTGTTTGCAAAAGTCAGCCCTAAATCAGCTAAATTTGCAGTAGCAGGTGGAGTAGCTGGTGCATTGGTACAGGCAATTACTGCTTTTACACCAGTTAAGATTGGTGCTGCTCCTCCTATGAGATATATAGGAGCACCAAATCCAGCAGCAATAGGACAGAGATGGCCTGCTGATAGCAACGAACACGAGTTTACAGGGGTAAGATTATCCTAAAGACATAGATAAGGATATTAGTTTGTTAGAAAATAGTTCTGTTATTATAGAAGTAGAAAACAAAGGTGATATATGAACGCATTATACTCAAAGGAGTTATAAACGATGAGTTATATCATACCTAAAGATGAGCTTACACTTACCGATATGCGAGCATTTAGAGATGCCGCAATCAATGCTGGAATAGCTAGAGCAGTTGCATTAAAAATAGCATCGACTCCAAAAGAACTGACTGTTAGATGTTTTGAGAACATCTTTGATGCTGCGACTGCACTTGAACAATGGAACACAGCAGCTCTTGCTGCTGTAGGCACAGCTTATTCATGTTTCCAGGCAGTCGCTGCTCCTACTCTTGCTGCTAACAAATTAGCAGTATTTTATAAGGTAGGAGTTGAAACAGTGCCAATCCCAGTTTCTCTACTCACTTTTAGAAGTGGTGGAGCTGCTGGAAACATCACCAGTGAATTTGACTTAGAGCAGTTAATCAATGGAGAAGTTACTGAAGGATACTTCTCTGAGGTCCAGGTAATTGACCCTCAAAGGCAATTTGCAATACAGGTTACTTGTAGAATTGCTACTGCGGCATTGGCCAGAATTCAGCTTGGTGGGTTCATAATTGAGCCTGTAGGTCAGAGAATAGCATAAAATTACCTAAAGAAGTGATAAGTAGATTATCATAAAATAGACTAAGCCTATTAATAGACTGGTCGTAACATGACTGGTTAAATTAGATTGGGGAGTGCTTAGCTCCCCAGTCAATCTTATTCTAGGCAAGTATCTTTTGTAAAAAGAAGAAAAAGGAGAAAAAGACAATGAGTTTAAAACATCAAGTTAATCAGAACTTCCAGGCCCTGATACAGTCAGGTAATATCAGGTATCAGTGCTTACCAACAGCAGTAGTTCCAATTGCTGATGACGCTGCTTGGGATGAGTTATTTGCTGCTGCTGGTGCTCCCACAGTACCTTTTTGGTTATGCGGTATCTCATTTAACTGGGCCACTGGCGTAGTGGCAGAAGTTAGCTTGTTAGTGGATGTAGGATTTGGTGGAGTAGATGGAGCGGCTGTAGCTGCTGCAACAGTAGTGCTTACTAACTGGCCTATTACACTTACAGCTGGTGCTGCTGCTGTAGGTCCAGATACTCATGCTCCTCACATGTTACCTTTTCCAATAAGGATACCTCAATCAAGTCGTATGGCTGCTCGTATTGCCAGTTCGCCAACGGGCACTCTTGCGTTAACAGATTTTAGAGTTATCTTGGCTACAGCAGTTGGAACATAATCAATAGAGGAAAGAATGAGCATAAAAACATTAGTCGGCCAATTATATCAAACTCAAATAAGGGTAGTAAGAAGGGTTGGACTTGCTACTGATGTAGCCACTCAACCAACTACCACTAACCTCTTTACTGTATCGGGGGGTGATGTCCTGGTCCTGGCCATGTATGGGAAAGTTATGGCTACTAAACAGGTTGCTGCTCAGACAATTGCAGTTCAGCATACTCCGACTGCAGGAGTTGCTGCTGCAATAGCCGCTGCTTCGGCTACTACATCGGGCGACGCTATTAATAGTATTTACTCTATTACTGGTGTTCCTGGGGATGCCTTAATTGTAGCACAGGTAGCTACTGCACTTGGTGTAGGACAGAACGGTAATGCTCTTGGAACAATTAGGTCTGATTTAGTTCTGGTAGCAGGTATAATTTCAATGCTTACAGGTGGTGCTACCGATAACAGTGGGTTGGTAGATTGGGTAATATCATATGTGCCTTTAGCTCCAGCCAGCTTAATAACAGTCCTATAATATAAAACAACTTAACAATTAAATAAGAATTAACAATTAAAAAGGAGGGGGAAGATATGAGCCCCCTCCTAATAAAACTAAAAGGAGAACAGAGATGCCAGTTTTATCAGGAATATACGACAGTGATTACATTCAACCTGCCGCAAAAATTAAAGAAAACCTCTCCATATTGTCTTTGAGTAAATGGGCTCATTACAGAATTGATTACCAAGAACCTATTGCTCCAGGCCCTGCCTCCATAGTAGACATGGTTGTTCAGGCAGCAGCAACTTCAATAGCTGCTAATGGTACTATTGCTAAACGAGTAGTGACTATTCTTCAGGTAAACGACTCAGAGTTCCTTCATGTTCGATATGAGCCTATTGACAATGTAGAAGGGCTTGTATGGGAACAGGCAGGACAACAGAAATCGTCCAGTAGAAATATCCACTCACGAGTAGACAAAATGACCCGTAACTGGGACCCATTCCTATCTTCTACAACTTTTTTTGTTCTGGGTCTAAATCGGGACATGAATCTGGAATGTCGGAATCCAATGGGTTATGCAGTTCCTGCAGCACGATTCCAATTTTTTGGCATTAGATATATTTTAAGTTTACTTAATATGGCGGGAGTTCCTGTACCAGACCAAACCAAATTAGCAAATGGTGAAATTGATGCTGTTCGAAAATATATTGGAACTACAACATGGGTTCCTGCCGAGGGTAGACAGAGTTAATAGAGCTAAAAGAAGAAGATAAAAGGAGCATAAAGATGGGAATTAGAATATCAGGTCCATTGGTAAGTCTTACAGCTATTGGAGCTGGAATTGGGGGTGCAGTTACAAATGCTGCCACTGCTCATACGCTCTCAACTGGTAAGAGAGCAGTAATAAAGAAAATAATGTGGAGAAACAATAGTTTAACAAACGGGTTCCTACTTGTTGGGTATGGTGACCGAACAGTTGCGGGTAGTTTGTTTCGTCAAGTTCTTCCCAGTATTCTGATGCTGGCTGGAATTGATGGCGAGATGAGTGAGTTAGATATACCAAATGGTGGCAATACACCAGAAGGATTTCAGACTGACACAACAGCAGTTACAGGTACTGTAGGTAACATATTAGTTGAGACAGATGCTGCGGGAGTAGGTGCTATTCCTGCCAATGTTCAAGTTAAAATTGAAGTAGACGAATCTTAACGCTTATATGTTCAGGTTTATATTAAAGTAGAAGAATAGTAACGCTATTAAAGGAGAATAAAATGGCTACTCCTGTATTAGTTCCTGGTAAAGGTTTAGGAACTGAGATAAAAGTTATCGTATCTGGTGGTGGTGAGGTTACAAGTACAAATCCAAATGTTATCATTGAGAGGAAGGAGTAATGTCTTTACCTTGGCATATAGAACACGTTCTAGCAAAAGCAGGACAAGTTAGAGGAGAACTATGTTATCGTGGTGCTACCCAGACTATTTTGCCAGCCGTATCTCCGGGCACTCGCGTATCTCTTCAGATAGTTCCACCTCTTAATGTTTTTGCCTGGCTTAATTTTGGTACTATCCTTAGCTCACAGATAGTTCCTGGTGCTTGGACTGCCACTATTATTCTAGAAGGAAACATATCATTCGATGGTACAGTGACTCAGGCCATGACTAATAATTCTCAGGAAATACTACCCAATCTTGTTATTGTTACTAGGGCAAAACCTCTTCGAATTGTTCTGGTAAATAACTCTGTCTTAGCTCAATATGTAGAACAAACTCTTCTATATCTTGAGATTCCAACCGAGGACAACTTCAAAGCTATTCAAGATATTTTACAGCACAAAGAGATTATAATATGACAATTATTCAAATTCCTTCGATTATACTACCTAGTGTCTGGACTCTTGGAACTGAGACAGAGCTTATGAATAATATTGTTGAACATACCTCTATTGAGTTCGGTGTTAGCAGTTTGCAAGAGAAACAGATAAACATGTTTGCTCAAGAGGTTGTTGCTGCAGGTGTTCCAGGTAATCTTTGGTGGTGGATAGAGCTATCTCCTGTTCTTTCAACTAATTCAGGCTCTTACTGGACAGCTATTGGAGGAGGCGGAGGAGCTCTTGCTCCACTCTCACCAAACATAATAGTAGCAGGTGGAGTTGACGGTAGAATACATACTGAGTTAATGGCCTGGACTATTCATTCAGCTTATGCTAGAATAGTAGTGCAGGTTCCAGTTGCAGCTACTCCTTTGACTGACCATTGGGCAGTACAGGTTCAGGTATCAGGGAAAGGATGAGTATTGACCTATGAAAATCCCTTCTGGTCTGTATATTGATAATCCTGCCTTCCCTTTGCTCCAAGCTCACATATCATATTGGAACACCACATCTGGCGCGGGTAACGCTGGCGGAACTACACTGGTATGTGCTGACCTGGCAAACGAACCGTCTTATGATGGATTAATATGTAAAATTCTTGATGGTGGAGCAGCGGGTCAAGCACGTCCCATATCTGTTCAGGCAGGAACTACTCTAACATTTGGTGTAGCTTTCACTAACTCCGCTGGAGCGGTTCAGCAAATAGCTGCTGGAACGAGATTTGTAATTCTAACCTCTATGGCAGGAGGAGGTGGTCCTGGTCCTAGTCCAGAAGAGTCTTTAACTTATTACGGTATTGTTGACACTGTTCCTGGTGCTAATCAGTTCACTATTGGCGCTTTAGCAGGTTTAGGAGCTGGAAAATTTGCAGGCGCTACTAATCCCTATGCTGTTTTTGTTCTTCGTGATGCTGGTGGAGCAAGTGCTGCTCCTCAAGGTGAAATACGAAATATTACCGTTTACACTACAGCCACCGGAGTATTCACAACTGGTGCTTTCACTGCTGCAATAGCGGTCGGTGATGAGATACTGATAATTAATCCTTCTTTGGCAGCTATATTAATTGCTCCTGTTATAATTGCTAGTGGAACATTCGATACTTCTTCTGCAACAGTTCCTGCAGATAGCACATTGGCTGCTACTATTGATAACTTCTATCGTGGCCATCTTCTTATGCCTACAGCAGGCACATATAGATTTAGGGCTACGAGAATAGTTCAATTTACTAATGTCGGCGGTATATTTACTGTAGACCCTAATAATCCATTTCCTGGTGCAACTGGACTGGTCACTTATGTAGTTCTTCGTGACCAATCTGATTTTGTTCCCGCGGGTGGAGGCACTAATAATAGAACGCCTTCTGATGTAATAGGCATGAAGGATGAGGTTATACCAGCTATGAACGTAGCTCCTGCTACTGTTATGACTGATACAATCATTCATCATGTCAAAGCTATTTTGGAGAGGGTAGGAGCAACTCCAGCAGACCCAGATGACTCATTATTAACAAGTGCAGGACAAAGAGACGCAACAGCTTCACTTGATGACCTATCTGATGTAACCACTACAGATATTCAAGCTAAAATTCGTCGCATTCTATTAAGAATGTCTGGGGCTGGTATATTTAGCGCTACTATTCAAGGAGCTGCACGAACTGAACTTGACACGATGTTGGAGCAGTTAGCAACTTACTTCGTGGCCGCTGGTGCTGCATTATCGGTAACTATTGACCCAGGTGGTGCTGCCAGAACTAGCCTGGCAACTTTATGGAACGATTTAGGACAAATGTTGGCAGGTGCAGCAGGTATTACGACCTGGCCAGCTTCAGCAGCTCCTGGTAACGGTATTAGTGTTGCTGAGGCTATTCGTCAGATTTATGACGATATTAACGGTGGCGTAATTGTTCCAGAAGTTGCAGAAACTACAGGAACTTTTGCTTTTAATGAAGCTAGTGCGTTAGAACAGACTGTGGTCACTGTTGCCCTAACAGCTAGACGAAGAGTTGGTTCAATTTGGCTAGACACTGTAAATATTACCAGAACTTTAACAGTCAGATTATATCATCAGATTGATGGTGTTACCATGAGACAGTTTGCTCAATATACTGTTCTAGTAGCTGACCCAGACGGGGCATTGATTGAAGGCTTTACTGCTCGTGATGACTTTAGACTGACATTTCAGTGTGATGGAGCAGGAGTTGGTGCAGTTAACATTCCATACGCAATAGAATAGAAGGAGATATTTGAAGACATTAAAGCAGCAGACAATTAACAGCTTATTAGGTAAACCTTACAAGCTTCCTGTTAGAGATGAGGATGGTAATGTAATCTGGAAAAAAGAGTATCCGGAAGAGTTTCCTTTAGAACGTCGTGAGCCTAAGATGGAAGATGCCACAACTGTTTCTATAATCAAGCAGATTGTTACTAATATTCCGAGAGAAGTTCAGGCAGGAAAGGATGGGTTTTATTCATATAATATCCTGAATCAACTAAAAGAAGTTGACGGAAAAATAGAGCTTAAAGATGAAGAATATGCTTGGCTACATAGAGTAATAAAGGGCAGGTTACTACCTCATACCAAAGAACAGAAAGATGCAGGTATTCCGCCTGTGACTTATGGTAGATGGCTATTTGGAATGTCGGATTATACAATACAAGTGCAACTAACTGATATTGATACTGTGCCAGAGGAACCAAAAGAATAATAAATGAACTGGAAACTGGAAGGTCAATATGCCTAGATTTGGAGTTGACAGATTTCAAGCAGTAGATGGGAGTATTTCTGCTCCTGCATATACTTGGCTGAATGACACTGATACTGGATTCTATCGTCAGGGAGCTAATGCTTTCGGCGCTGTATCTAATGGTCTTGAACAGTTCAGAATCACTGATGGTGGGTTTGCTTTCCAGAAATCCACTATTGTAAGTGCAGCAGTAGGCACCTTAACTATCAATGCTTTCACTCTTGGCGGAGCTATAACTGGTAACGCTCAGAATATCAGTGGATTAGGAACCATTGCAGGAGTATCTCTAGCTACTTCTGCAGCCATACCTCTACTTCTTACAAATGGTCAACTTGTTAATATCGCTTTAACCTCTCAGACAATCGGGGCTACTACCCTAACGATTCCAGACTTTGCCTCCGTGGTGGATGAGTTCACATTCAAGACTAAGGCCCAGACTATGGCTAATAAAACTCTGACATCTCCGACCATCAATGGGGTTACCGCTCTAGAAGATACCTCCAGTTCTATTACGGGTGTTATTACCAAAGGTGGTGGTGGTGTTAGATTTATTCACAACTTTGCATTGGCAGGAACTGATGGGTTTAATACCTTTGTTGGGGTAAATGCTGGCAATTTCACAATGACTGGTAGTATAGGTTCACAGGGAAGCCACAACACTGCTGTTGGTTATACTGCTCTTTATGCCAACACTACAGGTAGCTACAACACTGCTGTTGGTCGTACTGCTCTCCCTTCCAACACTACAGGTAACTACAACACTGGCGTTGGTTATATTGCTCTTTATGACAACACTACAGGTAGTTACAACACTGCTGTTGGTTATTCTGCTTTCTATTCCAACACTACTGGTGACTACAATACAGCTGTAGGGTGGGGTGCCGGATATAATTCCGGGGTAGTCCTTCAAACTAATAGCAACTGTGTATTCGTAGGCTACAACGCTAATACTTCAGTTAATGCTCTAATCAATGTCATTGTCATTGGTTCAACCGCTCAAGGCACAAAATCAAATCTGGTAGTTTTGGGAAATTCAAGCATTACAGAAACTTGGTTAAGGGGTAATGTTGGCATCGGGACGGAGGCTCCGGGGACGAAGTTGACTGTAAGGCAAGCATCAGATGCTTACGACCAGGGCATCTCCGTTATCAACGCAGGTAATACTCGTGGATTGTATATCTGGCAAAACGGGGATACGACAAGATTAGACGTTGGAAGTTCGGGTAATTATAATTTTGTAATTAATGGAGCTGGAACTGGCAACGTCGGCATCGGGACGATAACGCCTACCGCGATATTGCACCTGAAAGCAGGCACAGCAACCGCCAATACAGCGCCTTTAAAATTCAACTCTGGCACACTTTTAACCGCAGCAGAAGCAGGTGCAATAGAGTTCCTGACAGACGCCTTCTACGCTACAATAACTACCACGGCAGCCAGGAAGAGAATATTATTGAGTAATGGAATAAACTTTGGTCCCGCGGCAGTAGCAAGTATAACGGTAGTAGATGGGCAAATAACAGCTATAAGTTAAAAAGTTAATCTAAAATCGAGTACATAAATGAACTGGAAAGAAGAAGCTCTAGAAAAGATTAGTTCAATTCGACAGAAGATAGGACAACCTTTAATCTGTGAGATTTGTGGTGGTACTAACTGGACATTAGGCAATATTATTAATATGCCAGTCCAGAAAGAGTTTAGTCCTAATATAGTTATGGGCGAAGAAATATTTCCTGTATCTCCATTAGTGTGTTCGATATGTGGAAACACTAAGTTTATAAATTTGGTTGCTATTGGTATAACCAAACCTCTTACTTTAATAGAACAGCAAGTAAACAACATTATCAATAAGACAGTGAGTTAATATGCCTAGATTTGGAGTTGACAGATTTCAAGCAGTAGATGGGAGTATTTCTGCTCCTGCATATACTTGGCTGAATGACACTGATACTGGATTCTATCGTCAGGGAGCTAATGCTTTCGGCGCTGTATCTAATGGTCTTGAACAGTTCAGAATCACTGATGGTGGGTTTGCTTTCCAGAAATCCACTATTGTAAGTGCAGCAGTAGGCACCTTAACTATCAATGCTTTCACTCTTGGCGGAGCTATAACTGGTAACGCTCAGAATATCAGTGGATTAGGAACCATTGCAGGAGTGTCTCTACAGTTATCAGGCTTAACCGCTTCTGAAATACTTGGGACTGATGCCTCAAAGAACTTGGTATCATTGACCGTTGCGACATACCCCTCACTTACGGAATTATCTTATGTAAAAGGAGTGTCCTCGGCTATCCAGACTCAACTTAACAGTATAGCGGGGAATTTGGCTTATGGCTTGACGCCGACAGCTACCGTCTGGAATGTAGCACCGACTACCTTAACTAACCTGACTGATGGCAATTTGACTACAGTAACAGGTGAGGGCAATCGTGCATCCACAGCAGTCGAAACAAATAATCTCCAGGAGATAACAATAGATTTAGGTGCAGTTAAATCAGTCAGCAGGATAGTAGCCAAAATAGGCATTCGTTCTCAAAATGCTATTACTACTACTGCTAGGTTACGGGCAGGTGAAGCTGACGACCTTACTGATGAGCAAATAGGCGGGGATATTAGCACTACATCAGCAAGCGAAGTAGTCAGGTATATCCAGTCGTCGCCTACCAGTCAGACTGCGCTAGTGCGATATATTAACCTAAGAATATGGGGCGCAGGAGACGCCAACCTTAGCTATTTGAAGGTCTACGAAGTGCTGGTAAATGGATAGCCTTAACATAATCACTGAAATAATAGGAGGTAAATATGAAACGCTACAAGATTCCGGCAGTAGAAGTGGCGCTAATCTTCATTCTAGACGAGCTTCGGAGAATTCATTACGGGATAGACGAGCTATTAGAAGTAACCAACCGGGCGAGGAAAGAACCAGAGAATGTTTAACGTTTTGAAATGGTTCGACGATTTTTTTACCGCTGCCGCCAGGGCGGAGGAGATGGAAGAACAGATTAAGGACCTAAAAATTTCGCTTGAGGAAGCCCGTAATCAGCATGTTTCCTGCCAGGCCGAGATGTCAGCTATCATTGCCAAGGCTGAAACAGACATGGCAGCTTTGCAAATTACGATTGATGAGATAACAAAGTCAGCCACAGAGAAAGAATATATGTATAAGGACTTGAAGCTTCGCTATGACGACTTGAAGCTTCGCTATGACGACAAGAACAGCAGCTTAGAAAAAGTACTTGAGGAGCTTCATAATCTTCTGGTTATTCAGGAAGAGAATATCAAAGAGATTGATGACTTGAAGCACATGCTGGAACTGCCTATCAATCCTGCAGAGAAGGCCCGCAAATGGTGGAAATTAAGCGACAGCTATCTATCTCCGGTCAGGTATGCCAAAAACTGGGACATAGAGGCCGTAATTTCCTTATTTGACCAGTCAAAGCACAGTCGGATAAGGAACTTGCCCATCATCAGTACAGATTCCGTGATGACAGCTATGGCTTATACATTGAGAGAAGAGGGCTCAGTAGATAAAACACGGATTATGATTAGCGCTGCATGGAATACCTTCTACCCGCCATTCCGGTATAACCTCCTAGTCCATGAGTTTTTGCATATCCTAGAGGCCGAGGCAGACATAGACATAAATCAGTTCTGGGCAGACGTGCAGACCTGGTTCAAGGACAGCGCTTATGGAGAGCCTACGACAGACGGCAATTATATAAAATACACCTTGAAATTTCAGCTATACGAGGGAACTCAGTCACAGTATGACAATACACTAAAAGGAGTTGAGGAGTTCGCTTATATCGGCACTTTCCTGGCTGAGGACACAAAATATAAAAGGCAGGTATCTGATGTTGTCAGGAAATACTACGCGGGCATTCTGGAAGGAGTACTGAATTAGCAGTGATGGTCAAGTTGTTGGGGCTGTTATTTAATAGGGTAGAAAAGATATGACAAGAGTGGATTATATTAGTTATTTGACAGGCCATTTTTCCACTCAGTCGGAGATGGACAACTGGATAGGCTGGGCCCGTTACCTTGACGAAATAACTCCTTCCTTCGACATAGTGCAGAGCATAATTGCCCAGGCAAGTGAAGCTTATAGAAATGGCCGTATTCTTGATTATGAGACTTACACTGTCCTCTATAATATGGCAGTAGGACTTCCATATGACCAAGATGGTGACCCATACATAACTAATCAGGATTATGAGATGGGATTAGTTGATATAAAAATTTATGATGCTTATCAAGGTGATTTTCAAGATTTTAGTTTGATGCTAGATGCAGGCCCATATTTAAGTGGAGTTATTAGAGCTACTATAAAAGCTGCTGTCGAGAGTCAAGGAGGCACTATCCTATCCCTCGATATAAAGGAGACCACAACTCAGAAGCTGTGGAATTTGCCTTTATACTCTAACTATGCTGTAAGAGTGTTTTATCATGGAACTCCTGCTATTCCTGCTGTTATGATGGCTGTTATTTATGCCCTAAGCATAATTGGTATCATAGTACTCGTTTGGAGAGTAACAGCAGTAATGCAAACTCAGGACATAACTAAGCAGATAGTGTCAACTAACCAAATGAATGAAGGATTGACAGCCATAGCAAATGACCCAGCTAATTCTGAAACGGTTAGGAAAGCTGCTCTTGACGCTATAAAAGTGTCGCAGGAAGAGCTAACCAAAAAACTAAATATTCAGAAGGAGGCAGATAAATCTGCTAACCCTCTTGCAAACATTGAAAATATAGTAATGTATGCAGCTATTGGTTTGGGTCTAGTTCTGGCTTTCAAAGTTTTCCAGGAAGTTAGACCCTCAATAGGAAGGAGATAAAAATTATGTTAAGTTCATTTCTTAGTCAAATTGCTAGTGCACAAAGTCTTGAGGCTCTAGAGATAATACGATATGGTCTAGATGGCTTTGAGACTCTCTATGTTAGAGGAGTCCTCTCATATGCTAATTATTTAACTATCTCTGATGTATATGTTCAGAGATATTATATATTAGCTGTTACTCCACCTACTCAGAATAATCCAACTCTAGTATCTAGCTATATAAATAGGATTAACACTGCTACTACATTGGGTAGTCTAGATAATGTTAGATTTGGTACAGATGGATTTGAGACTATATATTCTAAAGGACAGCTTTCTTATTCTGATTATTTATCCATATCTGATGTATATGTTCAGAGGTATAGTGTTTTAGCTTCTCCAGGAACTATACCTATAATTCCACCAATAGTTACACCAAAGTCAGAAAACAGTTGGCTCTGGTGGGCAGTGGGAGGAGTTGCGGTAATTGCTATCATCATTAAGAAAAAGAGAGGTAAATAGATGTCTGATAAGAAAAAAGGGATAGCGTTAGTGGCTGCTGCAGGAGCTATATATTTAGTTATAAAATCTTACAAAGGTGAGGCAAAAGAGCCCAAACCTTTACCTAAACCTGAACCCATTGTTATGGGTGAAATCCATGTGGAATGGATATAGAGTAGAGTAAGTAAAGGAGTAAACAATGCCAGTATTTGCACCGAGTATATCAAAAACTTTAAGAGCTACATTAGATGTATCACCAGTTGGTACACCATTCAATATTTATACTTGGTTAAGTACAGGGCCGGATGCTCCGCCAGTAGCAGAAAAACGACAACTTAATCTTATTAGTTCTGGAGCTAATCAAGTTCTAGATTTTGCTTACATAATGCCTGCTTCTGCTGGAGTTTATAAGGTCAATATACTTATTGAGGTAATAGGCGGTGGCAGTTTTTCTTGGATTGGTGATGCTTCTAGTGATGTTATAATTCCCGGAGTTAGTCTCAGTACAATATCCTGGGTGTAGAAATATGAGTATTCTCACTATAGGTAAAGGCCTTGTTGAATCCGGTCCACCATATAGACAAGCATATTTTTTTGGTGCTTCAGTAGCTCCCAATGCTAGTAACTGGAACTATGTCGCACAAATTGTAGAAGCGGCTTCGTCTTTTGACTTTAGCGCTATAAAACCAGGTCAGTTCGGTCCAGTACAGCTATCCCTACAGGGTTAGGTGCACTGATAGCTATTGCTATATATGGTAAGAAAATGTTAGTCTGGATACAAGAGGAATAAAATGAGTAACGATTGGGTAGGTTTCTATAAAGTACAAATTGACTACTATAATACTTTAGACGAGCTTGATAAAGTACGGTATGGCGGCTTTTCCGGCTTTTCTGGCTTTGAATGGGATTATCAACATACAGACATGACCTATGACCAATACGTGGAAATTTATAATTACTGGGTAATTAAGTACAACCAACTAATAAATACAGCTTCAAGTATTATTAAACTCTACTCTAGTGATAGCTGGACTATTCCTGCCCCAAATTGGCCTGCAGTAAGGGGAGATTATCTAGAAGTATCCAGAACGGGTGGACTTCTTTATACTCCAGCCTTCTCAGTTGTTCGCTTTACTAATATTCCTGGTAATCTCATATCTGCTAAGCTCCAGCTTAACTTGGTGAGTGGATATAACATCTATTTCTCCACAAAAATAGAAAGATGGTATCGTTACTATGATGAGTCATATGAGGAAATGACAGATTTTGTTGCCTTAGTCGCTGAGGATGGTCTGAACGCACTTGGGTTAAGAGAATTCGATGTATTAGCAGCTATACAAGCAGCAGGAGGAGTCTCTATAGATTTTCGCCTCTATCCTCAAGAAATGGTGTGGGGATGGAATAATTGGGCAAAACGCTATGCTAGGGATGCTGTTTTAGAACTGGTGATTGCCCCTATCAATAAAACTCTAAAAGTTACACTAACTATAACTCCTAGTAATGTTCCTTTCTATATTTCCACTTGGATAGGTCCAGACCAGAATACTAAAATTGTAGCTCCACCAACTGTATCCCTTACATCTACAGGAGTTTTTCAAGTTGTTGACTTTCCTTATGTACTACCCTCTTCTGGAGGTCCTTATAAAGTATTTGTGCAGGTTGAAATTAGTGGAACAAAATACCTTTGGATTGGTGATTCCTCTAGCTATGTAATGGATGGAGTAGTTGGCTAAATGAGTGACTATTTTAAACGCTGTCCTAAGTGCAAACAAGCTGTTATGCCTTGGGCAATTTTCTGTCCTCATTGCCACGAACGCCTGGATAAGAAACTATCTACACCAGTAGGAAGTAAAGAATGACTAATTACTTAGATAAAGAAACACCTGTGATTACTCCATCAGCTAAAGCAGGAAGTCCCCTTGCCCTAACGATTTATGGAGCTCTTGACCTATGTCAAGGAAGCAATAGATGACAATACTCAATATTCTAGCTATAATTTCTAGTGCCATATCAATTCTTACTGTAATCTGGATGGTGTCCTTCAAACTAGCTGGAATCATGCAGAAACTAGATTCGTTAGAGAATCATGGATGTTCTAAACTTCAAAATGTGGACAATAAAGTAACTCGCCTCATGGTTCAAATGGAACCCTTTTGGAAAATAGTTGAAACACAGATAGCACAGTCTCTACACCATAATGATACACCTGCATATGATAATCTGCTTAGTAATTTTAAGAATGGTCTGACCATTGAGGAATTAGAAACCCTTAATCAGTATTTAGAGCAAGACATCAACAACTGTATGAAGAGTTGTGATAACGGACGAATATTAAGTGTTGCTCTAGTTCTGAGCAGAGTAAAATCCAAAATTCTGGAAAAAATATTGATATGAATTTATCTCTGGATATAATTGCCTCAGCATCAATAGTCATATTCATAATATTTATACTAAAGTTATGGATTTTAGTAAAACATAAGTCTTTGTTTCTATTCATGTTTGCAGGGATAGCCGCTCTGTTTTTAAGAGTACTTCTTCTTTCAGCCACTCTTAAAATAACAACATTGGAAGAAATAAATTTAATGAGAAATATTCTATCTAATATTCTTTGGTTTCTTTGGGCTTTGGGTGCAATATTTTTGTATTTAGAAGTCAAAAATCTGATAAGAAGGAAATAACAATATGGAAAATAGAGGAACTGGAATAGGAACAAGCAGGTCAGAACAGTTTAGTGAACTTGTTCGTACTCTTACTCGCCCTGTTTTAACTATTGGTTTAGCTGTTCTATGGGCATGGCAAATGGTTCATGCCCAGTCAGTTGACCCAGAGCTAAAAACACTAACAATAGGTTTAGCAACTTGGTGGTTTGCCGATAGAGCTAAAAAAGAAGCATAAAGGACATATTTTTATGAGTCCTATTAAAATCAGAAAACTGCCAAATAAGAATAAATATCGTGTTTATGACGGTAAAAGGATAGTCGCTAAATCCACTACTAAGAAAAAAGCTGAGAGTCAGGCAAGACTTCTTAGAGGTATAGCGCATGGAATGAAAATGAGGAAGGTAAAGAAATGACTAAAAGCCCAAACAAAATTAAACATATAAAATATAAAGGTAGTATCATCTCAGGCAGTAAAGGAGATTATTGGTCGTATGCAATGGGCCAAGATATATACGGAAAAACTATAGAAGAAATGAAAGACAAAATATACAAAATGGAGCACGCAGGAATGTCTAGAATAAAATATCATAGGAATCCAGGTGCAGCCTGGCACAGGATGAAGTTTTATGAACATCTAAATAGAAAAGGACATGATTCTCAGCTATTAGCTCAGGCTAATTTGGAAGCTCTGCATGAAAGTAGACGGTTGGGTATTCCAAATCCCAAATCTTCTAAAAAACCAATGCTAATACATAAATTTTTAGTGGTAGATTCACCTTTTAATAGGGCATGGTATTCCAGTTTGATTGGTAAGAAATTTGGTTCTCCTCCTTCATACGCACAATTAAAGGTTATCAACCAAGTAAAGGTTATCAAAAAAAGTAACCCAGTCTCTAAGAAATCACTACTATCTTCATGGTTCCCTATTGTCCTTATTGCTGGAATTGGATATTTGTGGTGGAAAAATAAAACACGGGTATAAGGAGTGTGTTTGTAAACTATCCTGTGGCAAGACCGCAAGGTGTCCGAAACCTAATGGAAAAATGATTTTAATTGCTGAATGGCTAAACTCAAATGTTACCCTTAATATGTACGAAACAGAATTTAAAGTTGGTGACACTGGAGAACTACGACTCTACATTGAGCCAACAGTTGACCAACCTACACTTAACTTATTTAACAGTGGAATTGAGCAAATTGACATGGTTCAAGGTCAGGGTGTAATCATCATGCACTTTAAGAAAATAGGCCCATTCTCTGCAATTTCAGCCATGTCTATGGGCATAACAGGAACTATTGTAGGATGGCAGCTGTTCAAGAATGCAGTAGACTTGAGTCCTATAGTATATTTTGTAGTTGGTGTTCTTGGATATGTTTTAGTTGATAAGTTGTTATTCAAAGGTAAAAGACAATGAAACCACTAGAACTCGGAACAGTTTGGATAGCAAAAGCAACTCTCTATGATAGTGCAAGTAGAAAAATAGGGACCTGCACCGATACACCTAACGCTATCGCAAAGGCGTTCATGGAAGTCCCCGAAGCAACTCACGTTAAAGAGCAATTCGGAACAGTTGTTAGTAGAACTAATTATAAATCAAGGATGCACCAATGGAATACTTGCAAAAGTGGTTATATAGATATATCTAAGAAGAATGTGATAAGTGAGCGCAATAGAAGGCTTCAAGAGGCAGGTGTTCCTAAACCTGGTAACTTAATATCACAGAGTCCTGCTGAGAGACGCATTAAATATCATTTAGCTAGAGAGGCAGGAGTAACACCCATTAAAGCTGCAGGATTAAGAGAGTTATGGAGCACTCACTTCTTCCCTCAAATAAAAAGACCTTTGCCTTCAAAACAAGAAAGGAGAGAGATGGGCATACTACACAATCCCAATCATGAATTCTTAAGATGTTTTGAGATATATAGACAGTCCAAGAATCCCATACTATTAATCCCTTTGCGAAACAAAAAACAAGCATCTCATATTTTTAAATCTGAAGATGAGCTTAACAAAGCCGGTGTAACTTTTGATACAGGGGCAAGTAGGTCGAATAGACATTGGATGTTAGATTGGAGCCTAAAAGGTGCAAGAATCTCAAAGAATCCTAAAAGTGAGTTTGTAGGCGATGTATGCAAGTGGTGCGGTGCAAAAGTTCACAGAGTAGTTAAACCCCTCATAATATGCCCTAAGTGCAGAAGAAGACAGACTACAGGTGCTTATGTGCCTGCTACTCATGATAGAAATTGGAAAGAGAAAGAATTTAAGGAAGATGAAGAAATGACTAAAAACCCTTGGCAAATGACTAAAGAGGTATTATCAGGTTCAAGAGAAAAAGTGATTGATAGAAAAGGCAACTACAAACTTTTGGAGATAATAGACTTTAGAGGTAGAAGATGGTTCTATCTAATGACCAAAGGTGGAGTGTTATTGCGACGCTTTACTGAGTTTGACCAAGGACATAATGCCCTTATCAATATTAGTAGTAAGAAAAATCCATATCTAGGTCTGAAGAACCCAATAAAATCAGGACTAGGTAAACTTATTGTGCCTGCAATCATAATTGGATTGATATGGTGGTTCAGTAAAAATAAACAAGTATAAGGAGTAAAAATTGCATAGAACATCAATAAGGAAAGGAACTTTAGGACGTTTTATTGTTACTAATTATGCCGGTAAACAATTTACTGTGGCAACCAAAAGAAGAGCTAATGAAATAGCAAAGGCAAGTAAAGCAGTAGTTAAGAAAAGAGCAGAGAGAAGGTCTAAAAAACATAAAGGTTAAATATGTTATCATATTTAAAGCAGCTAAAACACTTAACAAACACTTGTTTAGCAATGAACTTAAATCTTGAATATGTAAGCAAAAATGCGTTAAAGGATTATATTGGAATGAACTCAGGAGCTGCTGCTCAGATGGGTTTCAAAATGCCAAAAAACACTATCTATATCCTTAGAGGTTTAGATAATAAAATCAAGCTGCATACATTGCTACATGAGATAATTGAGTATAAGTTGATTAAGAAAGGTATGAAGTACTGGGATGCTCATTGTATATCATTGAAGAATGAGGAAATAGGATTTTAATTATATGCAGTTCGCTACGCGAACACTCCTACGGAGTGAGTTTGTTTAAGGCACCAGAGCAAAAAGCATGGGCAAAATGAAATGATAAAATTTTCAGAATGTCATTTGCTCAGGGTTGCCTTTGACAAACTCTCGCCGAAGGCGATTGCTTTCGAAGAAAGCTTTAACACTATGAAGACATTGTTATGAAAAGATATACAAAGTTTAGAAAAGGCCATGTAGGTAATTGGGTCCTATTAGGCAAAATATATACTAAACATGCTAATTGTTATGATTGTGGTAAAGAATTGCATGGAGAACAACTTATTTATACACATCTTATGACTAAGGAGAAGATTGCAGTTTGTCAATTATGTGTAAGAAAATTTGAAAGTATGAATAGTAATCCTATAAACCAGAAATTATTGGACGAGTATAACAAGGAAGAGAAAAGAGCCAAAAAGGTATATATTAAAGTATTTCGTGAAACAGGTAGTCATAAGGAAGCATTTAATGCTGAAAATAAGATAATTACTGATGCTCAAAATAGATATGAAAAGATAAAGAATAATCCTGTTAATCTTTATCAAGATTTTCATGGTAATCCACCTGTAAAGAAAGTTAAAGTTTATTATGAGGCTCCTGATGGTGAAGAAATCGTCAAGATAGGACGACTGGTTAGAATCGATTATACTCCTGAAGCAAATAGCAGATATGAAGGAACTCATTTTACACATGAAAGTGGTGATTTAGGTCATAAGACAATTAAGAGTAATGCAATATTAGCAACGAATAAGAGTGGAACTCAGCTCTATATTGTGAAGGAAAAGAAAGGCAAATACCCAAAGTTTAGTGGGAGAGGCATACTTGGCTAGGTTAGTAGAGAATGGATATTCCTAAATCTGATGTGCAATTTATCAAAAGAATACTACTACCTTGGGCAAACCTCAATGCTATTTATTTGCGGTTGTCAAATAGTAAAAAGAAATGGCCTGATATATGGTGCAAAAGAACAGATACCCCCATTATTATTGTTACTCAGGAGTGGGCAAGACAAAATGTGCATGAAAGAAGGAAGCGTCTAGTTCACGAATTTTTGCACCTGAAAGGTCTTGAACATGATGATACAATTAAATATAGCACTTATCCTGAAAAAGATGAGTATAGTAAATTTGTTTATAGGAGATTAATCAATGGCTAAAATTTTAAAGCTTGTAGATTATAGTAAACCTGGATGGCATTATGGAGACCATGTTAAAATACTTAACAATCAAGGTAGGAAAGATAAATTTACAGGTTCTGGAGGGACAGTTATTGCTGCAGAAGGTGAATACCTTAGAATAAAATTGGATGAACCTATTAATATAAAAGGTGTAGGAATGGTTACGAATGACTTATGGATGCCTTACCTTCTTAGAAAAACTAAAAGTAGAAATCCTGGTGAAGTTTGGCACAAGGAAAGAGCTGAGGAATTAGAAAAAGATGCTAGAAATTCATATGGTCGGAGAAGACATGATTTCCATGTTAAAGCTGTAGAAAATAGGTATGCTGAAGTTGAAAGTAAAGAAGAGGCTCGTGAAATAATAAAGAGGTTAACTGGAAAAGTTCCAAAAGAAAATCCAATCTCTAAAAAAGTCTCATGGTTGCCAATCATCATAGTTGCTGGTCTTGGCTATTTATGGTGGAAAAATAGAACACAATTATAAGGAGTGTATTTATGAATATTATACTTATCCTGAGAAGGATAGTTATAGTAAATTCGTTTATAAGGGGTTAATATAATGTTACCTAACATAAAACTTAGAATGGACCAACTTTACAAAAAAGATAAGAAAAGCTTAATTGAAATATGCGAACGTTATTATAAGGTGGGGGATTTTACAAAAGCTCCTAAAGATGTTCTTGTTTCTACTATTTTAGAAAGTGAATTTGGGAAGAAGGCTTTTGAAAAGAATCCTTCACTCACAAAAGGCACAACATTTAGAAAGTTTTCAGGCAAACAGTTCTATTATGCTGGAAGAACTCTTTACCCCTCAAAAGCACGTCTAACAGCATTAGAGCTTGCAGAACGAGGCATTGATGTAAAAGTTACTCAGGATAGAGGCAAAGGTAGTTTAATTTGGACTGAGAAAAGAACCAACTTGGATTTAGCAGAGCCTATAACAGGATATTATAGAAATCCTAAACTTAATAATATGAATAAGGCGCTTTCAATGCGTTCTCGCTACAAAGAAGACCTAGCTGCTGGTCATAAAGATGCTGCAGAATATTGGAGAGGGCAAGCAAGTGCATATTTCACAGGAAACCCAACACTTAGCCCGGAAGATTTCTATTATTCTCCAATATACAAGAAATATGACCATTTTAGACTTTTACATGATAACAAAGTAGTACTTCTTGGTAAGAAGAATACTTCTTTAAAAATTGTGTCATTTAACTGGTTCAGAAAACTTCAGAAAATTGAAGATAAACAAAAGTATCATTACTAATAATTAACATGGTAGCACTGTCAAAAGAACAAGGTTTGTGATGATAAAAAAACAGATTAAACATTCTAAAATAGTCCTCAAGGACTTGCAATACTTACCATGCCCAGTTTGCAAGACTAAGAATCCTGTTTCAAGGTCAAATATTAGTTTAAGGTGTAAAAATTGCAAGACAAGGCTACTGAGCATTAAAGTTAGAAAAGCTAAAAAATAATTAGGAGGAATATCATGGCAAAAAAAAGTAGAAAAGTTAGAGTGAAAGGTTTCTCATACATGAGAAAAGGTAAGAGAGTTCACGTGAAAGGATATCTCAGAAAAAAATAATGTTCATGTTTGGGTAAATAAGAAAGATATGAAGATAGAATAGGAGTCAGTTCATTTAAAGGAGTTAGAGTAGTGACCGAAATTGGTGGATATGTAAGTGTATTTTAGGAGGTACTTATGAAGAGGAAGAATCCTACTCGTCTAAAAAGAGTTCTGATAAATGTCAAAGCTCATAAAAGACATGCTAAAGTTCTTAGAAAGAAATAGAACTTTTCTGATGATAGGCAGCCAGATTTTGGAATGAGGATTTACTCCTTTCGTCATTGCTAATAGTGGTGCTCTCTGTTAGCCTGCCTATCATCTATGATATAATTTAAGTATGAATACAACTAAGGTGTTTCAAATAGCACTGAGAATTGCCCCTTTATTGATGGGCCAATCTGCAGCTCCTACCCAAATTGCTAAACCTATCCTTGATTATACCCAAAAGGATTTAGCCCTGTTAAATATTAGACAGAAGAAAGGTTCTGTTACTGTAATATTGGGCTCAAGGGATACTGGTAAAACTGAATTATGTTATCGTTTTGCTGAGTTTTTAGGTAGACCAACTTTTGGAATATTTCCACAACAGATGCCTCCATCTTGGATTACTAAACTAACTCTTGATGAAATTTTTACTAAAATTCCTAGAATGTCAACGTTAATTTGTGATGACTTGCCTTCATATGCCAGTAATCGTGATTATAATGATTTATTAATCAGAGCACTTGAGAAAGCTATTCCAATGGTAAGGCATGAGCCACATCCACCGGAGTATCCTTTAGGAGAAATTCATTTAATATTCTCAAGTCAATCATCTGCACAAGCGGACAAATATATATTAGATGCAGATATGGCACTCTTTAAACCTTTAGGCCTATTGATGGGTGCAGTTGAGCGTCCGGCAGTTGATAAAATATATAGAACTTATGTAAATCCTGAATTTGAAGGAAAAGATGATAGTTGGATACATAATCATGCGTATCTAATGACTCGCACTTGGAGAGGCATTATAAGTATTACAAAAGTTGAGTGAAATACTGAACTAGAAGAAATGGACTACTAACATAAAGGAAGATAGAGAGGATATAATGGAAGAGTTAGGAAAGGAGAATAGAATGGAAAAGTTTTGTCCTTTAATAAATAGTAATTGTAAGTATGGACTATGCGTATTCTATCTCCTTGAGGTAAATAATTGCCTGAAAGTAATAGCTTTTAAAGATAGACTTGGTATTCTATCTCAGAAGGAGAAGAGAGGTCTTACTACTATAAGGCAGAATACTCTTATCCAGGCTGTGCCAGAAATACCTACATTATGCTGAGGGCATTAAATATAAATCCCTCATGGCTTCAATAAGTTCTTCTCTGCTTGGTGGTGGGTGATTTGTCTAACTGACCTCGTAGTTATTGAAACCTACTTTCAACGCACCAGAGTACTGTATGATGCCAGTATAAGGAACATCGTATAAATCAGTAGCATAAATACTATTCCTACCAGGATTACCGCTATTCGCATGTCTTCCTCCCTTCATTCTTTTCCCCACTCAATCTTTATCGAGAACATTGGCACTACGCAAATATAGATAACATTTGGATACAGAGTGCCCATTCCAAAGAGAACACCTACCCAAATATCCGGCCACGTAAACGAAATTGATACTTTCATTCTATCCCTTCGTAATTCTAATCATTATCTCGCCGGTGGATTGCAGATTTACCTTTTTGCTAAAGAAAATACCGTAGTCCCGCTTGACTACTTTAGGAATATCAGTCTTGGTCTTAATGTCCCTGTCATTCACTCCCAGGGCTGGAGCGACTGCGTCGCAGATTATCTTTGTAAGATTATGTAAATCAGGCATGGAGCGTTTGTCTTTAAATTCCCCAGAGACGGCAATTACGCAAGGCTTAAATGCTATATCGGGGTCCAGATATACTCGTAGAAAAACTTCAGTATTGAGGCTTTTCATCCATTCCTTGACCTCAGACTTCGTATATTTTCCGCCACTGTATTTATAGTGATTCACACTTAAACCATGAATATAGGGCATCTTTATTTTGATTTCAAACGGGTCAGCGATTTTTGATTTGGTCATTTAATCCTCACAAGTTCTTTTTCCCATATTTTATTTTACTCCTCCTTAAATGCTTCGTAGAAGATAGGGGCTCTCTTTGCCTCATAGTCTGCCCATAGAGGGGCCCTTTCTGCCTCATAGTCTGCCCATAGAGGGGCTGTCTTTGCCAGGTAGTCTGCCCATAGAGAGGCTCTCTTTGCCTCATATTCTGCCCATAGAGGGGCTGTCTTTGACTCGTAGACAGCCCACCTGTTAGAAGACAAAAGTCTCTTCGCCACCCAGTCTAGATTATAACCCTTAGCTTTCTCCACCGCCTCCAGGGTTACAATTCCCTCCGGAAAGCAGGAGAGAAAGTCATCTATCCGCTTGGGTGAGGAACAGGGTTTGTGAGACATTATCAATTCCCGAGTTATTTTCATCTTTTCACCTTCCTAAACCCTTCTTTGAGCATAGCACTTGCCATCTCATTACGCCCTTGTGATGGTGGAAAGAGTGCTAATCCTCGGAAGGGGTTTACGACAAAATCCGCACACCACAACTACAATAATAACCAATTTTGCCACTGGATGATTTCACAGATGAGACATTTCTTTTGCAAAGCACGTGTAATCCCTCTGCAATTATCCCCATTTGTTCCGGTCTACCTTCTGGGCGATGTTGTAAGTCTAGAGGAATCTTAACAAATATTTCACCATCTTGCTCCACCAGAGTGTCGGACAAAGGTGTGCCGTCTTTAGAGCAATAATTTGTTTCTTCTAGATGTGCCTTAGCACAGCGGTAACAATATCGTAATCGTATTTGTAATTTCTCTGACATATTCTCCTCCTACTTTAAGCCTATTTTTTGTTTTTCAAGCATTTCAGCTAATGCAGATGTAACCCCATACTCACTCATCAACTTTTTAGGGTCTAGCCCTAACCTCTTAGATTCTTTTTCAATCCTAAGTTTTATCTCAGTAAAAGTTTCTTCTGACATATTCTCTCCTTCTACTGCTTCACCGGCCTCTTACTGGCTGCCAACTTCTTTGAGTTATCAGTTGTTCCACTTCAATATCCTTTTCAAGCTCCTTAAACAGCCCACTTATGCCCGCAGGACAGGCACTCTCGCACCCATTGGTCCCAGATTTTAATCTTCTTTGATTCGCATTTAGGACATTTCATTTCAAACTCCTTTCAATTCACTAAGATTAACCGGCTTAGGTAATGTCTTTATCCACCTGACTCTCTTCGACACGCCTTCAAGTTCTACTAACCACTTACCTGATGATAGGACACCTCTCAATATTTCCATGTCTTCTTTTCCATAAGCAACTTTCTCAATTAGAGATGCTAATGCACTTTCACGTTCCCAAGAAGGTAAACCATTATACTTCATTTGGAACTCACGGACACTTTTCCTGGTCTCCTCATTTATAGTTGTGTTCTCTGCTTTTGTGCCATTAGCTAATATTCTCTGTGCAATAGGATTAACACCCATGATTTACTCCTTCAAAACTGTCAAAACTGACACATCTAAATCCTCAAACATTAAATGATACACCTTAGTAGGTAGAACAGTTCACAGTGTCAAAAGAACATGGTTTCTGATGATGTTTAACTAACCTCACAATATTCCTTGATAATTTGTAGGGCCTCATCATAACTTTTTGCTGAACTAATTTTCTTTATCATTTCACTAGCATTGTCTCGCTGACCTGCCTTCTTTAATGCTACTGATGCTATACCCATTAAATTGAGAATGTTGCCATTTTGACCTGTTATCTTTACTTTAGGCTTCTTAGTCATTATCATATTCTCCTTTATTGGATAAAAATTTTCATGGCACTGGCATTCACATTTAACATTTCTGGTGTGTCCTATGTATCCTAAACAGAGATTATGTCTGCCCTTTAAGCACATGGTTGTTATTTCTGATTTCATGTGCCTACTCCTGTTTTGTCCATACGATTCTATGAGCCTTCCACACTTTAGTGGCAGCATATTCTGAGGGATAGAGTATGCTTACGTTATTACCTTCCTGTAAATAATAACCTCTATCATCCTCACTGTAGACCAAATCTATTTTATCATCTAGCATTTTTGTCATTTTGGCTTCTTAGAACTGTTCTTTGTTGTCATGTATCTACTTCGATTTTCTTATATAGAGTATCTAGGAACAAAACAGTTTTCTAATTTTCCAGTTTTTCTGTTAATGTTCTTCCTTATGCCAAATACATCATGAGCAAAATTAAAATCATCTGCTTTTAATAGTTCACCCAGTTTCAAAGGATTTCCATTTGAGTGAGCAGCATCTATATCCATTATAACATCCATTTTGACGTACTTTATTCCTATTGATTTAGCCATCAAAACCGCTCTATCTGCAATCTGATGCTGTATTTCCATTGTCTCCCTACTTATAGACCATTTAATCATTTTTCTACTCCTTCTCTAAATTACTGACTTCTGCTCACCAATCCTCACTGATGAGCAGTTTGTCAATATCTTAGCTCTTTGTCAAGAAGTCCCATGCCCGGTTCTTTACAGGAGTTCCCCACTGCCATGCAATTTCAAGTCTGGTATCATCAGGGCTCTTCGACCTTTTATTGACCTGTTTGCCATAGTCTATGTGCTCACAAATTGCATTATAAGCGGACCATTTTGTGCCTCTGATACCATCTCTGTCAAGGCCTTTGCCTGCACCTTCAAACAAGGCCATAACGTGTTCCATTTCAGTTCTTTTCTGAGGACTAAAGGAACTTAAATCCACTGCGTCCTCTGGCCTAATAGAACCTGCTGTCTGAAATGCTGCAACCAGTAATTTTGGAAAATCTCCTGCAGGCAACTGTAACTGTGCCAATCTGTTTGCCTGTTCTTCAAAATTGTCATAATACTTGGTGCACATCCCAAGTATTTCTTTGGCTGAGTCAAGCCTTCCATAAATGTTTCCAAGATGAGTTGACTTGAAAGTTTCGGCTGTTTTTGCACCTGTTTCAGCCATGCTTAGTGTGTTCATACACACCACTCTAATTGGTGTGAAGAACATTTTAAGGCTGGTTCCGCCGTCATGGGAGTTCATTAATAAAAGGAACTTGTCAACCTGGTCACCTTTAATATTCATTGGGCCATTTTTGTCCAATTTTGCAAGCATCCAAACCCTTTTTCCATCTCTCAAGCTTCCAGCAGTGTGATACTTGGCCTCACCTGTTCCAGTTACACTGTCGAAAAATCTGAAAGCGTCCCGGTTTTGTACTGGCGTATAGTGTGGCGTCATTATTCCTAAAACTCTACCGTCTGTCTGGCGTCTGATTGCCTGCTTTCCCTCAATTTTGACCTTTGAGCCTTTGTAGTTATGAAATATATTCACTTTCTCAACATCCCAATCCAGGCCTGCGGCTATTATTGCTTCTTGGGCTGTTAGAGCGTTTGGGACTTCCTTCCCGAGTTTGTGCCATGGGGTTTCTCCGTAATAAAACATGGACTCAAGTTCTGCTGTCATTTTTTGTGCTCTCCTTCTTTTTAATCTCTCCTCCCTGGTGGTGGGTGATTTTTCATTCTATCTGAGTTGGTGGGAGGAGCTTACAAGAGTCAATACAAACAGTGAGACCTTACCGCTCCGGGTCTCAGTAATGTAGAGGAATTTGTTGAGAGCACTCTCCATCGTGCAGAAACGCTCTCGATAACGCTTTCGATTTTTTTCCCATTCCACAACGATGGGGAAAATCTCCTCCCACGGTACATAATCGTTCCCGTCGAGCCACGGAGAGAGGCCCTCCGTCCTAGACGGGTGAATCCTTTTCCAGATTCCCCGCAGGGCATTGATTATTTTCATCTTCCTTCTCCTTCCGATTCCCTGGTGGCGGGTGAGTTGGCTATCGGATGTAAGCTAGTATCCAAACACTAGCTATCACTATTGCGTTAAATCGTCTCTATTCTCCTTCGTTTCTCTTCCATTCGTTAGCTCTCTCATCCCGTATTAAATCTCAAGTTGATACTCAATAGATTGACCTTCCTTTAAGAATGGTAACCAAGCGGCAATTTCAAGTGCTAACCAGATATCAATTAAATCTATTATATCTGACATACCTGATTTGTGCGTTCCTATGGTTGTCAGGTCAATCCACTGTATCCCTCCTTTGTCAATATCTTTGACAGACATAGGTTCTGGGTAGTTTATAAATCTAACTTTAATTTTTTCCATTATTGATAACAAATTCTATCAGAGATGAACTCAGTCCGTCTCTTATTGTTAATGGTATCTAAATAAGTATAGTTGACATGACTATTATGAGATTGCCAACCCCACTTATAAATTGTGTCCTTACTAATTGTTCTCATATTCTCTACTTTTCTTATTTTATACTTCAGTAGAATACTCAACTGATGTAACAAAAAGTGTAAAATCATCACCAACACAAATTACTAACTCTTCACTACTTACAGATAATCCTTCTAACTTAAAATCTGTATTGCCTAAAAAAAATAACTGACCATTTATTCCTCTCATTTTGATAAGTTCCATTAATTTTCTCTTTATCTCCTTTTATATTTATATTTTTGCAACTGATAATAATATATCATAATATGTTATCATTGTCAAGTGGTATTCTAACAAAATTCAGAGAAAATCTAAACTATAGTTATTCAACCGCATAATCAGAGGGCAAAAATCCACCAGGAGAATTATATCGTTCGTGTAATTCTTCCCATACCTCAGGAAATGCCTCCTTTAATTTTTTAGTGTTATCAGTGTCTGCTTGTCTCATTGCTGCTTGGATAATGGCGTAGAATGGAAATTGATATGCTTCAATCTTTTTGCCTTGCTCATAATCATATCTACTCATGCTGGTGCCTTTAATCCAAAATATTTAGCAAAACAACTATCACATATAGTATGACTAGTTCCTGAAATACCATCTCCTAGTTTCTCACCAATTTTCTGACCACACCAAGCACATATTATTTTTATGGTTGTTTTGGAGTAGGGTTGCTCTCCTATGTTATTGCATGCTGCGCAGTGTTTTCCAGTTCCACACATATTATTGCTCCTCTTTATTATCTATTTTCCTAGGCACATTCCAATAAGGGCTATGACATTTTGGACAACATTTTGGACTCTTATTGGACCTCGGAAACCAATAATGGTTACACCTCTCACAGTGCAGTTGGGATAACTTTATTTTCATCTTACTCCTTAAATGCCTCATAGAAGATAAAGGCTCTCTTTACCAGGTAGTCTACCCATAGAGGGGCTATCTTTGCCTCGTAGTCTGCCCATAGAGGGGCTATCTTTGCCTCATGGTTAGCAGCCAATAGAGAGGCTCTCTTTACCAGGTAATCTGCCCAGAGAGGGGCGGTCTTTGCCTCATACTCCGCCCACCTATCAGAAGGTAGAAGTTCCCTGGCCACCCAATCAAGTTTATAAGCCTTAGCTTTCTGCACCCCCTCCAGGGTAACAATGCCATCTGGGAAGCACGCCAGAAATCCTTCTATCCGCTCTGGAGAAGAGCATGGGTTGTGCCTCATTAATTTCTTTATAGTGATTTTCATTTTATCTCCTTTCCGTTCCTCTTATCTAAAAGTGTAGTTGTTTTAACATAATTTAACCCCTTTTATTTTATTCCCATATATTTACTTCTTTCTCTCATCTTCCTCAAAAGTATACTCAATAATATTCTCTACTTTTTTAGGTTTTTTTATATTTAGCTAAAACACTTTTGCAGATTGAACAAACCCAATTAGGACCCATACCCTTTTGAAATTCTAAGGTGTATTCAAGGTCTGCCTTATTATGGATATTAGCAGTTTTAAGGTGCTTCCTTTCTGTTTTGGTAAGTTTTTTCATATTGACTCCTATTTACACTTCTACATTGGACTTACAATAATCATAAATCATATATTATAATATGTTGTTTGTCAATACCCAAAACCATTATTCTGAAACATTTTTTCACATAAAAAATGTCTTTACATTAATTGCAGTGTAGTTGTTTTAACATAATTTAACCTCTAACCTTATCAGGAAATATGATATTTAATCCATCTGGTACAGGAATAGACAGATGCGCCTCAGTGCCACACTCACATTTAAAGTTGATAGTATGAGTGTCACTGTAACCCCCACCTCCATGACCATGTAACTGATTTCCACATTTTGGACAAGTTATTTGCACGTATCTACTAACGATGTCATAGACATTATTAGCAGTAGTTAAAAGTGGTAAGCTATGTTTGATAGCAAAATCTGCTGCGTCTTTCCTATAATCATTGGACCTCCTATTAAAAAAATAATTCTCTATGGCATCCATGTGGTTTATTTCCGGGTCTTTATCAATGGTTGGTAGTATCTTTAATAATTCACTTAGCTTCACTTAACTTCTCCTCATAAATGTTAAATTTTACATTATTATATATAATGTAAAGATTATATATCTTCCCTTGTCTTAGGCTGCCCTGGCTTTGTTGTAGGCTACCTTGGCTTTGTCAAGAGTTGCATAAGCTTCTTCATCTTCAATGGTTGCATAGGCTTCTTTGAGGGCTGCCCTGGCTTTTTCGAGGGCTGCACTGGCTCTGTCGAGAGTTGCATAGGCTTTGTTGTAGGCTACCTTGGCTTTGTCAATGGTTGTTTTAATGGATTTCACTTTTTACTCCTTTTTTCTGAATCTGATAATATAATATCATAATATGTTATTGTTGTCAATACCTTCTTATATATAATGTAAAGATTACCTATCTATCATCACCACAGTTTCTGCACGCTGGTAATAGGTATTTTTCCACCCAAAATGACTCCTATAACTGTTACAAACATATTCACCAGTGGTATATTTTCTATATCCAAAATCAATATGTGAAACAACTTTGTTTTCTGTTCCATGCACTATTTCTGTTGCAGTTCCATAACCTGCTTTCCTTGCAATAATGTTTGCTAATTTTTGTTCAGTCATTTTTAGAACTCCTTTATATATTTTGTCTTAGGCTGCCCTGGCTCTTTCGTAGGCTACACTGGCTTTTTCGTAGGCTACACTGGTTTTTTCGAAGGTTGCATAAGCTTCTTCAAGGGTTGCCTTGGCTTTGTCGTGAGTTGCAAAGTCTTTGTCGGGAGTTGCATAAGCTTCTTTAAGGGCTGCATAGGCTTTTTCGTAGGCTGCCCTGGCTTTTTTGAGGGCTGCACTGGCTCTGTCGAGAGTTGCATAGGCTTTTTTGTAGGCCGCATAGGCTTTGTCAATGGTTATTTTACTGGATTTCACTTTTTACTCCTTACACTTCTACCCTTTTGGGCAATCGTATCAATTTGCTTTCATTTTCGTTAGTCTTCTTAATATCTCGACTGCCTCCTCGACCTCATGAGAATACCAGTAGTTACCCATAAAATCAATAGAAGTCAGTTCAAACAGACGCTTATCTCCAATATAAAATCCTAATTCGTCCGCACCGCTGGGATTTCCATAACTATACCTGGAAAAAATTATGGTATAACTATCTCCATTCCAATCGAACTCTATACTATTGATATATGATTCGCGAAAAGGCTCATTATTATCCTGAGCCTCCCTTTGGTCTTCTATTACCTGGTCCCAGTATTGCGCCCAGGTTTTTTCGACTATGAGGAGAGAAGGCGCTCCCCATGCTTCGAGAACAATGTAGTTTTGGAGGTCTATGCGACTCCCATACAGTTTTTCACAATCAATACATTTTATCATTTTTTCTCCTTTTTTCTGAATCTGATAATATAATATCATAATATATGATTATTGTCAATACCTTTCTTGCCAATATTACTATATATCTCATCTTGTTCTTTTAGTGCCCTTCTTCTATCAGTCCTCACATAAGATTCCGCACTAGATAATCGTGCCCATCCTAACACATATTGCAGGCCAGGTGAACTAATATTGTCGTGAGCCAAATTTGAAGCACAAGTAGCCCTCAACCCGTGAGGATACGTATTGTGCCTTATGATTGCATTTTTAGCAAGTATTTTAAGACGTTGCCACACCCTTTGCCTAGTTATGTCAACACCATCCTGACCTTCAAGAAATTCCTTCAAAACAGGAATTAGTTGTGGATGAACTAGGATTGTTCTTGCCCCATGTTTTGTTTTTGGTTTCCATATCCCATTTTTTGGACTCTTAATGTAATTACATTCCCAACAACTACACTCCTGCTTTATTGGGACTGTTAAAGTGTTTTCTTCCCAATTAATCCAAGTTCTTCTTAAATGCACCAATTCACTCACTCTCAATCCTGCGTACGCCATTCCATAGACAACGACTTTATCCCTCAAGGTTTCGCAGGCAAGTAGAAGATTAGCAAGCTCACCACTATTTAGTGAATCCTCTTTTGAACTAAGCCCTTTTTTATTTCCTCCCATAATTATATCTGCTTTCCATTCAAACTATCTTCTGATAGGATAGGCAAGGACCTTTCCATTGACTTCTTTTCCATAATCTTCTTTTCCTCTACCAAACCTTTTAATCTTGCTCTAAGTCTCTCACACTCATCCAAAAGAAAATCCTCTGATTCCAGAACTTTGAAAGCATTAGCAATTTCCTCAAATTTTGTTACCATCTGCAAACAGGCTTTAGATAGTTGCATGGCAACAGTATAAGAAGGCAAACTATTCTTTAATATCTTCTCCTCCACAACTACCTTAGTAGCTACAAAACCTACCTTCTTTAAATGTGACTGAGATTTCTTATGCACTCTCAAACGATAAGAAGAACCAAAAGAACAACTACATACCTCACACCTATACTTACCACTATGCCTGTTTATTATATCTCCAACTGTGGTACGGGCAATATTCAACTCCTTCCCAATTTCTGTATTAGTTTTACCCAAAGAGTGTAGTGTAGAAACTTCTTCCTCTTGCTTTCCTAAAACCCTAAATAGCATTTTACTCCTTTATATCTTGACATTCTCCCCATGCCTGAAGGCAGGGGAGTGTCAAACTCCTCAATATATTTATCTCTAAGTATTGCTAATGCTCTTTGGTAGACCTTGCTGTAGATTTTTTTATGTTCGGCGCTATGAGGCATTCTAAGTCCTTTCTACGCTTCTCAAATACTCTTTTTGCTTCTTCAACTTCCCTACCTAAAAACCTAAAAAAATACCTACTACAATCAAAACACTTATACCATTTATCTTTGTACTCAAGAAATAAATCTCCACCACAAGCAGGACAGGACTTTACTGCAATCAGTAATCTATTGATTAGTATTATCTTCAATAAAAATCTTTAAAGTAGCATTTAAATATCTATCACTATTCTCCTTTTCTAATAAGGTCTTTATTTTAACAGTATTAAACCTAGGTTTGTCATGGAAACACTTCTCCCCTAACTTTAAACATTCCAAACAAAATTCTATATCTAAAATAGAGTGTTTTAAATCACTATATTTTGCTTTTGGACATATCATTCAATTCCTCTAAAATCTTTATCTCTGGTAACTGTCCTACAATACATTGATGTTCTACAGGACATATAGCAGTAACTAAAGTACATCTTACATTATAGTTCCCATAACAAGTAGGAGCTTTAAACAATGTTGTAGGTCCTAATCTGATAAATTTTACTTCCATAAAAAACTTACTCTTCAGGAGCTATTTTCTTAATCTTTTCCTATGTTTAGTTATTTCCAATAACCGGACCTAACCCTGGTCCTTTGCCTTTTACACCTACATCCAAAACACCAACTGTTTTATGTATCTCACGACAATAAATGCAGCCACATTCAGTACAAGTATCTAAAAAACTTACTAATAATGGGAATTGTCTTCTGAATAAGAGAACACTATTATCTTGTGGGTTTACTATATGACACTGAGAGACTATCATTGGTATTTTGGTACCAGTTTTAAGATTACCTTTCTCAATTTCTGCTTGGGTCTCTAACTCAGAAAAAGTAGTAGTGCTACCACAACACGGACATTTTTCGAACTTCTTAGGATATTCCATACTTCTCCTTAAGACTAAATTATTTCCTAATTCTGACTTTATTTATTTCGTCTTTTTACTTATTCCTCCTTTGGATGCCATAGTTTTTGAAAGCAATCCGTATGAGTACACTCACCATTTGGTTCTCTCTCATAATATACTCGAAGATAATCTTTGGTTCTATCCACCTCTCTACAAATAGAACAGAAGAAAGGCATCTTATTACCTTTTTTTGTAACTAAAATTATATCTACAATTTTTTTCATATTCCTCTCAAAAAATTATATATATTTGTCGACACAGTTTTGCCCATTCTAGGCACTTCCATAATTTCCTCAATACTAGCACCATATAACTCTAATGGGCTCTTAAACCTTGAAGCAATTTTTTGTGCTCCAGAAATAGCTACACCTGGAAGCCCGTCATAAAAGTAGCGAAGTCTTTCTTGATAGGTGCTTTTTATCCAATCCGTCCTAATTGCAGTCCTACCTTTTGTTGATAAATGCTGCTTCCCATCAAGATAGTCTTGTATCTCATTAACAACTTTTACCATCTCAATATCATTAGCTGCATCTTCAATATAGCATCCCTCTATAAACTGTATAGTCCTTCGTAAATTTCTTATTCCTTTATCAGTCCATCTACTCAACCTTTTCCCTAGATTTAAATGACCATTAGATAAGAATCTCATTTTACCATGGAACAAAATAATCATTATGACACATTCTTCACGCATTGCTAGTATTTCTTTACCTAATCTTCCGTCTTCAACAGATGCTAAAAGGTCATCAGGAACTTTCTTCCTCTCAATACCTACCCTTCCAAATTTAGTAAATAAAGTTATATCATATCCACATGGACACTTAATTAAGTCAGGAAAGAGCCTTATAATAGGTTTTGGTTCATTTGGTACAATAGTTCCGCAAAGCATCTATTTATTTTTCCTGCTATCATACCATGTTATAAATTTTTCAGAAGCTATCGGAAGTAGAAAAGATAAAATTAGACCAAACCCAAATAGAACTCCTGCTAAAACTAATTTCATGATAAATCAATTCCAATTTCGTCAATAGCATAGAGAAGTTCCAGCAACTCAGGGCATATATCTACTTTCTGTTTCAACTCATATACAGAATATTTATCATCGTAAATTATTAACTGCACTTTTTCTTTGCCAGGATAACACTCAAGAACAGAAATAGCAGATTGTACCTCTGTTACTACCTCTTCTTTATTCATATCAGGAGTTATGGTCAACATCTATTCATACATCTAACTCCAAACTACCATTAGTTTTGTCAAAATAACCGTATCTCTTATCATGTTTGAGGACAATCATAATGGATAACTCCACATTTGCCTGAAATAGACATTATCGTCAAATAATCTGAATCATTCGGCGCAGGTGCTCTAAGATAAACAACTCCTTTAATTTTTTTAGCAAGAACATTATGGATAGGTTTACCACAGTTAGAACATTTTACTGTCGTTAAAAAAATATTTCTCTTCATATTATTATTGTTTCACAGTGCCAAAGTCTGCTACGCAGACACTTCGCCTTCGGCGAGAGTTTGTCAAAGGCAACCCTGAGCAAATGACATTCTGAAAATTCTCTATTCTCATAGTAATTTTATTGGTTAAAAATACTAATCCTTTTAAGATTCCTAAACTTCTCATTCCAATCCATTCCATATCCAACTACAAATTTATCCGGTGCAGTAAATCCTGTGTAATTTATTGTTACACCTATTTGTCTTCTATGAGGTTTATTGATAAGTACGACAGCTTTCAAGGTTTTAGGTTTCTGTTTAGCAATATACTCTTGAATTAAGGATAATGATTGTCCAGTATCCACAATATCCTCAACAATGAGAACATGCTTTCCTTTTAGAGGAATACAAGGTTTTATATTTATCATAGGATTATTATTGCTCTCAGTTCCTTCGTAGCTCTGACATTGGATAAAATCTAGCTCTATGTCTGAGTCTGATAAGCTCCGTATTAAATCTGAGCAGAAAACTATAGCCCCTTTTAGAACACATATAATTGTTATTTTTTTATATTGGTAATCCTTCTGAATCTGCAAGGCAAGTTTATTTACTATAACTTTTATGTCTGCAGGTGAATATAGAGTAGTATAATTCATTTTATTTTTTTCCTGTCACCACATTGGACACAAACAAGTACTAGTTCTTTTCCAGGGCCTGCTGAATCTTTGATAAGTGTAGAATCAGTTTCTATAAGCATCTGACCATTACAACGAAGACAGATTATTAAAGAAGAACTTGATTGAAGAGTTGGGGAAGTCATTGGGTGCAGCCTCTCCTTATGAATTGGGTTTGCTGCACCCATTTGCTCAGTATGCCGCTCACGGCTCCTGCTCCCAGGTACCGCTCAGCTCAATTTTATGGGAACACTGTTTTGGGTACCATGTTAATAGTTTTTGTGTAAGCTCTTTTTTGTGTCGAAGTTCGTGTTCCCAGATAACAATACAATTATAATTTATATTTTTGAAAAAATCAATTCTATTTTGTGGGTTTTCTCCTCTGTGCCAATAATCACCAAATAGCTCAATTATTGCATTTTTATTATCATAAAAATCAGGATGTTTTCCGCCTATTGGTATTTTTCCATCTCCTATAAAAGTCCAAGTATTTGGAAAGAGTAATTCTAGTAAATTTTGAAGTGATTTTTCTTGATTATTGGGCATAATATGTTGAGCTAATCTTAATTTTTTTGACCTTTCAATAGCCCATTCTTTATTTGCCCAAAATTTTAAATCTGCTTGTCTTATTTTTTCTCTTGTTTGGATAGAATGAGGTAGTCTGGTTATATGCCCTTTTTTTGCTCCTATAGACAATTTTAATATATATTCTAGTGTCCTAAAGTCCGAAGACCGCATTTTATTTTTAGATTCTTCTGTATGATGTTTCCCATAAAAAGGATTAAATTTACTAATTAATTTTCCTTTTAGTGCTTTACTAAGTTTGTGTTTTTGTTCTTCTGAAATATGCCTACTTCTAGTTTTCCACATTATTTTATTATTATATATAGATGAGCATGAACGAGAACAAAATTTTCTTATGGAATTATTAACTATCTTCTGACAATTTGGGCAGTATTTTATCAATTTAATTTCCTTCTCCAGGTGTCTAGAAAAGGATTTGGAGTTGTAAGTATTTTCACTATCATTATATCATCATCTATAATATCGATGATATATACATGTAATAGCATTTTATTTAGTTTCCAAAAACCATGCAGTGTTTCACCAACCGAAAAAGTAGTAGTATATGGCACTTTGTTAAAATCTATATCTTGTTTAAATGGCCACATAAACTATTTCCAATCCTTACACTTAACTTTTGTGATTATTCTATTACCTTTTCTATCTTTTAGCTCGACCATAGGTTTTAAGACAATTCCTTCTATTGGAAAATTTCCAAATAAAGATTTAATTCTGGTCTGGGTAAAAGTCATTGCTTGCTGTAGTGTAATGTAACCTAGATGTGGCACTATTTTTATTTGAAGTTTGTTTGCGACATCTAAAATATCTTCTCTCTTTAACCACCAGTCACTAACTAAAACATCAAATAATATAAAATCACAACTATCTTTAATGTAGTTTCCGCCACCTTTCTGGATTTTAGCTCCATATCCCTCACCATATAATGTTAAAGACAATTCTGGATATATTTTTTTGAAATTTTCCACAGGAAATAATTCTTGCAACCTTTTTATCAAATGAGTGGGTATTTGAGCATTATTAGTTTTACCACCAAATGCTACTGTTTCTTGATTCCACATTATTCTAATGTTTGTTCCATCTATCTTCTCAGTTGCTTCCCATAGATTACCTGATAAATATTCAAACTCTGGCTGTGAATAATCGCCAACAATAAATTTGCCTTTATCATCTCGTTTGTAAATTGAGTTAATTTTTGGATATTCAATCATATTACCAACTTGCAATTCCAACCAAATAATCATAATAAAAATCTGTAATTTCAGCATCAACTAAATGCTCTCTACCTCTATCCTTCAAAAAAGTGTTAGCAATGTATGTCCTATCTTTTCCTCTTCCCCCACCTTGTTTTTTTATCAGAGTTGTTCTGGCTTTGAAAGGAGTTTTCTTCTGACCATCAAATCTTATTGTAGAGTCACCGTAAAATGCTTTTATATCAGAATCTTCTTTTGGGTTAACATTTCCTACACTAATTGCAGTAGTCAAAAATACATGACCTGGATTTTGATAACAGATTTTATTTATAAAATCGGCATTGTGCATTTTGTTTATCACGGGCCAATCCACCCACCCTTCTAATGCTGCGAGTTGTTTAGCTCCTCCTACCAATGCTTTTCGTTTTTCTAAGAAGTATTCTCCTATGTCTTTGTGGAATACCTCATCCGCAAAAGCTTCTTGAACAGAGTCCCAAATTAGATGTAAGTGCTCAACTATCACCCAATCTCCTGGATTTATTTTGTCTTTGAGTAAATTCCAGGCGTCAAGAACCCCTGCTTTAAAGATATTTTTTCTATTGCTACCATCCTTTAATATTTCTGATTTAGGCCCGCCTTTTTTTAGTGTTTCAGAATCAGTGGTGAACCATGTAGGTGTAAAATAATATACAAGATTTTCTAATTCTGGGAACTCAGGATACCATACACTTCTGACACCATCATCTGGGTCAATAATATAGAATTTTTGTTTTGGGCATGCCCTAGCAATAGTTAACCAATCGTATGTTTTGCCGGTTCCTTGTCCTCCTCCCATCAATATTCTCTCTTGTAAGGAGTAGGCAGGTTTAGCAGTTGTAGTAACTAAATTCTTTTGAACCATTAAACTTTTATCTCTATTATTGCTGGATTTTTAATAGGTCCCTTATGCAAAACATACCTAACAGCATTAACTGCCCATCCAAACATAAATCCTGTTAAATCAAAATCCTTACCTTCAAGACACTTTTCGGCTATTACCTGAGGTTCCTTTATAAAAGAATTAAGGTTAGAATCAGCAGTTTTTAGAAGTTCTTTTGCAAACCTTCTTGACTCATCTGAATAGGACACATTTTTCTTGCTAGGTGCTAAATTAATATATTCTCGCATTTTTTCTGGAGACATAGCATCTTCTTTTTTATTTATTTTTTCCACTAGTTTCTTGTCACCAAGAACAGCTTTCATTTCTTCTTCTGCTGTATAACCCCAACTATCATCAGACATATTTTTAATCCTTATCCTTAATCATTATTCGCACATTTGATAGCAATAAATCTCTATCATTAGTATAAGTTCCCATGAACCCATAACTAAATCTAAAGATATTTTTTAGTTTTTCATGTGCCTCATTCAAATTTACTGCCCAAACACCTACTTCTTTATCTATTTTTAATTCTTCCGGTGTATCTTCATTTGGATTATTCATTATATGGAAACAATACCAGTTTTTAGTCATTTATTTATCCTTAAGTATTTTTATGGTGTAGTCGTCATAAGGAGCACTGCTCTTTGAACATAATCTATATAGTTCAGGATTTTCTTTCTCCAACAACTTACCATCAATAGAAACCTTAGTTCTCTGTCCTCTATATGAAACAGAAATTCCTTCTACCAGGTATTTCTCTACATTGTTTTGTTTACAATACTGCAACAACGAGGCTCTAGCTCCTACTTTTATGTCTTCAGCCATTTTTTCCAATTCTGCTGCATATTTGTAATCAGATGCTGCCTCAACAAGTTCTGGGTTAAGAACATTTTGAGAAGTTTTATCATTATTAGGTTCTTCTTTAACACATAAAAATTTATATCCGCAGAAGTAGCAGCTATCAGAATTTTCCCAACCTAATGGAAGAACACTACTCTGAACGCTAATTTCAATCTCATTTAACTTGTCCTCAATAGCAGAGAAATCAATAGGTAGATTTATATTGGTAAACCCTGTTAAAGTTAATAGATTATCATCCTTAACATAGTTAACAATGTATTTAAGTGATTCCCCTGAGTCTCTTTCCATGACCCAATATATACCTGATTTACCTTCTGCTTCAAGATAGGCACATTCTTGTCCTGCATATCCAGGAAATGCTTTGAATTGTGAGTTCCTAAATTTTGTCCAGGAAGCTTTGCCTAATGATTTTATTTCAACTGGATACCAAGTACCATTTATGCTAATTCTTCTATCCAGATGCCCCACCAATTTAAATAATGTTGAATCTATTTCTACATGAATTCCATGACGTTCATTTCCATGCAAATCTTTACAGGCTTTGCATAATGAGCTAGACTCAAGCTCATATCCAAGGTCTTTTATTTGGGCTGCTGCAACTGTCTCTAATGCAGTGTAGTGGTTCAATCTTTGTATGTCCTCAGAAGTTTGTGAAACTGCTTCATGTCCGCATTTTTTTGCCGCAAGAACTCGTGGGCAATCTCCTACCTCGGACATCCCATAAACAGATTTTGACATATTATTTTCCTACAATTTCAAAAACTGATGCTATTGAGGGCTCGGACACGCTCCCATTCTCGACCATGGGTTCCCATTGTCCATTTCACCAAACGTCTTGGATATTTTGCAGCCGATTTTTAACCAAATATTCTCATAATTATAATTATGAGAAGGTTTAGACACCCTCAATAACATTAACCATTAAGTACTGATACTCTTTGTTCTATAAAAATTTTCCTGATTCTGGGTCTTTGGTTATACTACCTGCGTCCTCAAGTCTCTTTAGCACACTGCCATCCACCACACCTTTGAGGTATGTAGTATCTTTCTTAACTACATCATTCCGGACTGCAAAGACCTTCATCTCTTTGTCTGTTTTGCCTGATGCTGCTTCAATGATTATTTTATCCAAAGCATCGTTAGTTGATACTGCCTTTTTGCCTACTGGAGCTGTTTTGCCTTTTGATTGTTTCTTATCACCCAAAAACTTCACAGGTAAAGGAACACTTGATGGTTCTTTTCCCTCAACTGTGGGCAGCTTCATGCTAACCATGTGGAAAGACAAACCCTCTGCAAATTTAGCTTCGGTCATGTAAGCATCTCGTTTTATGAAGAAATCTTGACCCTTCTCTAACTCAGCCTGCACATTTTTCTTCACTTTAGGATTGGTAAACACTTCAATTATGTCTTCCTCTGAGGCACCTCCAACTGCTAGGAACATGGCTTCAATTAAAGAGTATGCTCTTGACCCCTTCCTAAAACCATGCTTAGTGCTGTCTTTTTTGTTTGTAATGAAACTACCATCTTCTGAAACTTCCCACAGTTCAGAACTGCCCACCGAGAAGCTTTGCTCCCTAGGCTTCTCTAGTTCTGGTCCTTCAAACATGACTATCATTACTACAGGCGGCTTCTGGTCTCCACCACCCATAAGAATCTTGTCTGCATATTCTCCTGTAGCCACTGCAAACGAAACCTTAGTAATGTCCACATCCACATTGTCTAGAAACCCACCACCAATATCCGGGGCATAATCTTCTCTACTTTTTGCCAAACTTTTATCTCCTTTTTATTTTATGCTTTTATGCTCTATGTTGTGTTTAATTGTTATAATTGAGTATGACCTCTGGTTTATTTTCTTACCTGTTACCTCCTCTTTCATATTGTCATGCAACCTAACATATCTCACGAACCCATCACTATATCCATCTGCAGTGTACTCACCTGACACTGCAATCTGCTCAAGCGTTTTTCTAGCCATGCTTCGTGATGTAAAAGTAGCTAGTGTCTCTTCATTCTTTTTCGATATAGTTCCTCCTTTAATCTTATTCATCTAACCACACCTAACAATGGACGATTGATTGGTGATAATTTAGTGATAATATCTAACAACTTATTAACAGTAGTTGCTTCACAGAATATTCCACCAGTTACTTTACTTAGTTGTCTCAAAAAAGCTGGGTCATAATTAGTGCCTTCACCTATTGCAACAGTATCAATAGGTATAGAGCAGTTATTTTCTGCCATAACGACTATCTGTGATTTAGGCATATCAGTAGGTTCTCCATCTGTTAAAAGTATAATTCTAGAACCTACTGCATTCTCTTTTATGTAACTCCATGCTGTTCTGAGTCCTAACCCTAATGAGGTTGCACCACAAAGACTAGGCCCAATATTATTAGTTAGAGTAGGTGATTCTGTTGGAAATATAAACCAATTTGTATCATTTCCAAAACATAATATCCCATATTTCCATCCATTCAAGTTTGGCTCAAGTTTATCCTGAAAAACTTTCCAAGCAGTGTCAATTTTAGAGTTATCATCCATTTTATCACCCATAGAATATGAGCAATCTAACATAACAACTAGTAGCTTATCTATCTTTTCCTTATTTTTAAGGCTATTTAGAAATGAGGATTGAGTAATACCTTCCTTCAAGGATGATAATTTATCTCTAATTTTAGTGTCTATTTGTGTCATTTCTTCCTAACCTCATCAAAGGCCTGATTTAGTGCAGACATTTGAGCTGTACTACCACCTTTATCAGGATGTAATGCTAATGCAAGTGAGTTATAAACCTTTTCTAAATTTGCATTAGGCATCTTCTTCAATATTGAAAATAGCTCTATAAATGGGTTAGCATTAACTCTTTTTTCCTCCTGAGTCAAGGTTTGAACCACATTCTCACCAAAATGCTTCTTTAATATGGTTATAAGAGTTCCTAAAACTGAGTCTTTGACTTCCCAGTATTTTGTGTCTGGGTCCCATTTTCTACTTCCAGGTTCAATATAATTTTTTAGGTCCAGAACAAGCTTCTCATCATAAGGAGTACTTACTCTTACCCAGCCTTCACGAGAGCTTTTTGAAATTACAGCTTCTCTTGGACCTTTAAAATCACTTTTCATAAGTTGTTATTGACCCTTCTGGTCTGATTATTAAAAGTGATTTTAGTTTACCTATCTTTATTCTTTTTGCTGCATACCTTATTGTGGCCCATGTTCCTGACCTTATTATCTCATCTCTTTCTTTAGGTGCCGCCAATATTATTTCAGACTTATCCACAATATTATGGTTCCTAATTAAAGGCGGTTTTGATAAAAGAACATGAACATTACCTTTTCCAATAGTTGCCTGTTTATTTCCTATATTAGATGGGTGCACTATTCTGCTTATTCCCAATTCTTGGCATATTGTGTCAAATTCTTTATCTGCCCCAATGCAACCACCATGACGGATTACAAGACCTGTTTCACCATTACACAGTAGTTCTAAAAACCTCCTTAACAATTCTAGTTGGGACATGGTCATACCTTTTTGTGTTCCTGTAAAACCTACAATCATGACTTCATTTTTCCTTAATTTTAAGAATATCCCACAACCTATCTTCATGGGAATTGTTCTGCCTTCCTTGCTATAAGCTCTTTTGTGGGCCAATTTTTCCTATATCATAGACAATGCTCAGGACAACATTCTCCAGCCCCAAGAGTAACATCAGTCACTTATTTGCACTCAGGATGAACTCGTTTACCGTTCTTTCCATAGTATTGAGAACCTTTGATAATTGGTTTAGCGCATTTAGTGCAAAACTGGTCATCTCGTGACTTTACATTCCACCACCCATCTTTGGTTCTCTGACCAGGAAGAGAAGTTGTAGGACCTATTTCCGCTAAAGTTCCCTGAGCTTCAACTTTCTTTATCTCCTGAGTCTCTATAACCTTTACTTTTTTCTTGGTCATTACTTTCTTCTCCTTTTCCTCTTTTATTTCTGGCTCTATTCCATCCACTTTGTCTAAGAATTCTTGCTGGATTTGTGATATTATTTTGTGTCTTTCCTGATATTCTCTTTCTTTCCTTCTCTCCTTCTCAAGTATTATATAAAACTCTGGTTTGAAGGCCCTATTGTCCTGGCTCTGGTTGGCCATTATCATTCCTTTGTCCTCCTTATTTAAAATCATATATTATGATAAGGGATATAGGACAATTTGTCAATACCTTTTACAACAATATCACAACAAAATTTAATGCACTTCTGCAAACATGTCTATTTGCTTACCAGTTTTTGGTGCTTTTCCTGCCCAGTGATAATCCAAATCTTTCATAGGCCACTTTAATGCGTCAAAAATGGGTTCTATTTTGTCTCTAACTGTTTTTTGTAGCATGATTTCTATGTCAATAATAGTGCCAGCAGGAACTTGGTTATCCTCATCAAAACATAAGGTATCTACAATTTTCTCTTCTGCCTCATTACCTATACCAAATTTATATTTCATGGGCAAATGATTAGGAAGATTTTTTATATAAATCATTTTTGGTTTATTTGATAAATCTAATCCAAGAACCTTGACTGCATAAATAGCTCCTCGAATGTTTGCTTGTATCCCAGCTCTAGACTTTACACTACCATCCTTATTCAAAGTCATTTTTATTCCATACTCGTGTAGTTCCTTAGTTATCCCCTTCGGCATTCCTATTTCTGAGAATTTATAATTGCCTTTTCTTATCCTGTCAATTTCATTTCCAATATATCGTATGACTTCATCTTTTTCTTTGTCCTGCCTCAATAGCATATCAAGAACAGTATTCATTATTGTTTTGGTTAACTGCGATGCGTCCGACCTTCGGGTTTCTAGCCCCCAAGTTTCGAGCTTGTCAACTTCCTTCCCCTCCTTGTAACAAATTGCTCCCGCATACCTCTTCTTCGCGGAGCCATAAAAAGCCCTTCTATAGATTTTCTCAAATTCAATACTAAATATGTGCTCTTTTGCCCCTAAACCTTCTGCAAATTTTGAGTATGACTCATTTAGAAGCCATCTTATTAGTTCTATTTGCTGTATATCAATTTCTTCATCTAAGATAAAATGGTTCGCGTCAGTATCCATATAAATTACATGATAATCTAATTCTTCTAAGAATTCTTTGTTCCATTGTAATATTTTTCTGCCTATTGCTGTAGTTGTTTCTGCTACCCTAATATCGTAAAACCTAGAATTTACATACGCACTCTGGCCATAAATAGCATTCAGCAGTACTTTAATGGAATATTGTCTAGCATCATAAATTTTGTATTGAGGAGACTCAAATTCCTCTACTTTCATTAGCTCCTTATATCTTGTTCTATCCTTAAATAGAACACTAATCACCTGAGGAAGAATACCTTTAAACTCCTGATTTACATATATTTTATCTACATGAGAATATCCAGGTTTTTCTGTATCAGAAATAGTTTCAGGACTTAAATTTAACGTAAATATGGTCGAAGGGTATAAGGACCTTATATCAAAAATGACTACATTTTTATAAACACCACTTCCATAGTTTTCTATTGTAGCCCCTTCATAACTATATCCTTCGTGTTTTACTTTAGTTGGAAAAACAACTTTATTATGGAACATTCTTAGTATGTAGGAATCTACTGTTCTACTAACTGTTAGACAATCCTCAATATTACAGAAGGCTAGTCTTCTCATCTCATCCATGAAGTCAATTAGCTTCATTTTTTGGTCAACTTTTACGGTAATCAAAACGTCATTTAAGTTATAGTTTATTAACCTATCAATATTGTTTTTCCAAAGAAACCTGATATTTTCAGTAGATTCATTTTTACCTATACCAATTACTTTTTTACCAATATAATCAAGTTTATAGGATTCTTCTTGTCCTTTCTGCTGAACCGTCATATGCTTGTAGACATCATAGAGGTCTAAAATAGCTACACCTTTAATAACCACACCAGCGCCTTTTATGATTTCCTCATCTCGGGTATAGACAGAATTCATAGGGGACAGTTCGTTATAATTAAGACCTAATCTTTTCAACCTATTAACTATGTAGGGAATATCAAATCTGGAAAAGTTCCACCCAGTCAACACGTCTGGGTCCTCAGCTCTGATATATTTCAGAAAATTCTGTAACATTTCTTTTTCATGTTTAAAGTACCTAATCTCAACTAAACTTTCACCATTTAATTGATGCTGAGTTCCTTCTGTTAAATCTTCTCTCCAAACAAAAGAAGTATAAACATTATCACTATGACAACTAAGACAGAATATTTCTTCGACTGCAGACATCGGGTCTGGAACTTTACCATGACTATTTGTCTCAATATCAATAAACATGGTTTTAGTTTCAAAAGGTTCTAGAGAGTCAATCTCATCAATTACATATCGGGTAGGAAATAAAATATCAGCTTCGAAAGTTTTACTATAGCTCTGTCTTATTTCAGGAACATCACTAGGTAAAACAGTATAAAGCTTAATTACTTCTTCACCATGCAGAGATTTATAGATTTGACTATCCTGTTTTAGACCTTTTATTTTATCCTTTTCTGATTTTAAGACGTAAAAATAAGGTTTAAAATCCAATATTTTCTTTAGAGTTCTAACCTTACCTTCTCTACAAAATAAATATATGACAGGAGTACCATTCTCTAATTGATATTCGCATCGAGACAAAAGCATGGATATTCCTTCTTAATTATTGAACTAAGACATTTTAGCACATTAGCATTTATATCTAATTCGGTTAATCTGTATACTTTGTAGCCATTCTCCTCTAGAACTATCTTTTGTCTGAGGTCTGAATCTTTTCTTCCCGGTAAGTTGTGCCAATAATCTCCATCACAATATATAACAACTTTCTTTGGTAGCAAAAAATCTACGACTGTTCTAGAAACTAAGGAAACTTGTTTATGGTACTTTATGAACGGAAACATTTCAATTAGAGTATTCTCAACTTTCTTCTCAATACTTGTGTCCTTCATTTTAGACTTTCCAGAGGATAAAAAAGAAATCGTTTTTTGTCTAATTTTGTCTTTTCTTTCCTCACTAAAAATCTTACCTTTCGCTCTCTCACTGATTTTATGTTTTGTTTCATCCGACAATTTTCTACCAGTAGAAAATAACCTTAGTTTTTCTTTCCGTTCAGCAGAAAATACAACCCCCTTGCTCGGGTGGGGATGAGATTTATAAGCTATTGATAATTTTAAATGCCTGCTATTGGAATGATACCCAGAATCATAATTCATCCATTGCCCTTTTTTAATATTAGAAAGATTTTTCTTTTGTTCCACAGTCCATTTTCTTCCTAACATAGAAGAGGAAATTTTACGTTTTGTTTCGTTTGATAGTTTTCTACCTTTTAATTTAGTTGAAATTAGTTTTCTATTTTCGAGAATAGAATAAAATTCTTTCCAATGAAGAGAACTTTTTTCTCTATGTTTCTTTGTTCTAAAATAGCATCCTCTTGGCAATGTTTAGCCTATAATACTTTCAATACTAAACGTATTAAAGTTGATATAGTCCTCTCTCATGCAGTACCTGTAAAGTTTGAACTGTTCTTTTTTCTTCATATTCTCCAGATTTTAATTTGTTTAGATAAATTTTAATTCCTTCCCATTTCCAAATATCAGTAGCAAAAAAATTATCTGGAAGTATATTATTGTAGTCAAGAGCAACTGCACTCCTAAAACAAGCAGAACACTTACCGCACCTTTTAATAGTTTTAGAAAAACATGAATAAGTTTTATAGAGCTCATTCTTATCATAACCAGACTCTAAATACCATGAAATCATGTCCTGCTTACTCATGTGAGGAAATACTGGATTAATCGTTATCAATCTATCGGTTAGGTATGATATTAAGTTAGACTGTTCCTGAAAGAACTTGGGACTTCTATCAGGTATAGATTGTTCTCCTCTCTGACAAACTAAAAATATCTCATCACCATAGTTAGAAGCTATTTGTGTAAAATAAGCATTTCTCATAGGAATATTAGCATCAGGCTCTTCATACTCTCTCAACCACTCTCCTATATCTTTAATAACTAAATTAGGTATATTCATAGTTTTGATTGTTTCTAACTCATATTTACTATATCTAGAATGTCCTGTAATATGTAGACATTTTGGCTCACCTAAATAGAGTCTTGCGATATAAGAATCTAATCCCGAACTAAAAAGTAAAATTCTACTCATTATTATTTTCTTTCTTTAAATACTCATCACCAAAAGTGCTGGGGATACCTTTAGTCCTAGGTAATCCCCCAAAAAGTTTTTGATTAGCTTGACCATATATATTATCATCACTATCTATCACTTGTCCCTCAACAAGTGGATATTCCCAAGGTGTTAGAACATATTTTCTTTCTTTATCAAACTGTTCAAAGTCTACTATTGCTCCATAATAGTCAACTAGGTGCAGACAATTAGTATTGACATATACTACAGCTATTTTTGCTTTTGTTTTTAGTTTAGCAAGGCTAGCTCCTGTTAAAATGCCATCATCAACTAGTAAATCATTTTCACCTACCTCACGATAATCTACTATTTTCTTTCTAAGTTTAGTAGCAATTATCACTGCTGGAATTAAACCTTTTCTAGGAACCCCCGCTATTCTATCTATTTCTTTCGGTATCTTGCCGCATAGGATAAGAATATCTCTCAAAAAACTTTCCCAAGAAATTATAATAAATCCTGAAACAGGCACAATTTTCTTAGTTATAAATTCGTCTTTTGATAAAACCTTATCATCAATATAGTAATCAGCAATTGGTTTACCCATAAATAGTTCATTGTACTTAACACCATATCTACTCAACCAATCCTCCGTTATCTTGCGATGGAGCTCTATTCGAGCAGTACTAATTATTATTTTGTGGCCACTATTATAAAGAGAGTTTATTTTATCAATTACTTTAGTGTTAGGAACTATTCCTCTATAATCCTGAAATGGCTCAGAGTAATCCCCTATCACACCATCTAAATCTACCGCAAAAACTACTTGACCTGTCTTAGATAATATGTTTTCCAAATATAATTTCTCCTTAGTCTATTTCACTTAATATTATTCTATTTCTTAATTGCTTGATAGTTCTTTTTATTGGTTGAATAAACTTAATGCTCTCAGCAAAATCTATTGAATTAGCATACATAGTTGGGTCTTCAATACCCGCTAACAGAAATGCAACATGGTGAACATAACAGGCAGAGCAGTGACCGCAATGTTTAGCAGGTCCAATATCACAGCTAAAAGTTAACTCATAAGGTAATCCTACACTTTTACCAGCTAATATTGTCTCAGCTTTCATTAGTCGCTGTAAGGGCATAAGCAACTTAGGTCTAGAAATTGTTCCAACCTCCGATGCCATACTCATGGCTCTAAGAAACTCTAAAGAATTGTCCGGGTATTGACTTTCTTCTTCCAAGCTCCAACCAGCGGAAACGTACTTAGCTCCTACTGCTTCTGCAACTGAAAAAAGAGCTGAGATAAATACCATATTTCTAGCCGGACAGTTATGAGTTAGTATATTATTCACAAAAAAGTTATTGTATGGTTCACAATGATAGTTGTAAACCCTAGTAATTCTATTTGAACTAGATATTTTTGTAACTATTAACCCATTATTCATTGCTTCATACTGTTCTTGATGTTTTTTTAGTAGTATTTTTTTATTTTCTAAATCTGTAGCATGAAAAAGTGTATCGCCAATCTTCACATCACTTGCTTTTGTCCAACCTTTTCCTATTACATAAATAGGATGGTCTTCAGTTACCCAGATTTTATTTAATAACTTTTGAGGTCCGTTTGTCTCAATACATAAATTTGTTGATTTTCTACTAAATACTTCAGTAACAGTCGTTTCTGATAATGAATTAGTTCTATCGTCCCATGCAATCAAAACATCACCCCTACATATTTTTGAGGGCTTTTTACTTTTTCCATGTCTTGTTAAAATAAAATTATACATATTTGGAAGGCACCACATAGCAGTACTTTTAACTACTTGTCTACCTGAGCCTGGGTGCTCAATATTTTCATCTGTTAAGGCACTAACACCTAACTCTCCAATCCATGACATATCAATAACTTTTAGTGGAACATCTAAATCTTTAGATATAGCAGTTACTGCATTTAACTCACCCGAAGCTGCCTTCTGACCATACTGAAAATGTACTAAATTTACTTCATATCCTTCATTCTTCAAAATATAGGCTGCTGTTGTACTATCAATCCCTCCACTAGCACATACAACTACTTTTTTAGGACTTATCTCTGGTAAGTAACTAATTTTTTTAGTAACTAATTCTTGGTATTTAGGCTCAAAGGAACTATTCATAGTTAGTATCGTGTAGGGCTTAAATTCTAACGGCGTTATTTTAAGTGCCTTTAGCCATTTCTCCTCACTGACATACCAAACATTACCATTATTAGTTCCCACCGCAAGAGCCTTAAAATCCCTCACTAAAATAAGGTTCTCTGAGTCAGTGACGACATACGCAAACCCACCAGTACATTTCCTAAATGCTTCTACCATACCGAACTTAGAAATAAGGTGTAAAACAACTTCACTATCTACACCAGAAGCATTTTGAATACCATATTCTTCAGTAAGTTCTTTATCATTGGACACTACGCCATTATGAACAGCAGTAAGATTCTTAAATTTAACTGGTTGGAAGACGTCCTGTCTTTCTGTTACAGATAAAGCTCTGCAACACCACATAATTTGGTCATCTTCAGCGATCTTTCCAAGAAAACTGAGTATTTTAGATTCTGAGTACTTAAAACTATAATATTCAACTCTTGTATTATCTGGTCTTATGATACATATTCCAATACTATCCTCACCTCTAAGAGTGGATAATTTAATAAGTTTATTTAAGTCCTCAATCGTACTAAAACTAAGGTTCTTAATCCATGCTCCACCAATACCACACATAACCAACCTCCTATAAGTATTTGCTATGAAAAGGTTCTTCTGGATGAAAGTTCTTTGCTACCCAAATATCATTTTTTTTGACTATTTGAAGTTTACCTAACATTTTTGGAGTCCAATCAAATTCTTTCTCAAAACAGTAAAGTCCTGTTATATCATCTTGTCTAACCTCAACTACTTGGAAACCAAAATCCTCAATATATCGTCTTAAGTTTCTAAACCCAAAAACTAAACCATAATTAATATCAAACTCGTCAGAAACCTGACAATCAAAAATAAATCTTCCTCTCTTAACAAGAATTCTGTTTATTTCAGCTAATGTCTCCATATTACTTCTAAGCTGGTCAAAAGTATCAAGCATAAGAACACTCTTAAATGTTTTATCCATAAATGGGATATTTTCAGAAAACCCTAAAGTAATATTTTGTTCCAAATTTTTAGATACTCTGCTAATACACGGCTCCAAAGCTTCTTTAATATCAAAAGTTTTAGAGTTTTGTCCAGAACCGCTACCTATTTCTAAAGTTTTTCCAATAAGGTTTCTACTTACAAAGTCTAAAGTATAGACTGAGCAAGGTAGTGTTTTTTTAGATTCTCTTTGGCACACTTCACTATATTCGTCATCCACCACTTGTTTACCTATTTTTTCTATTAGTTCCCTCTTAAACATGCTTTATTATATCCTCTCTATCTTTAGCAAAATATGGGCATCCCCAATTACAACACTCACAAAAGCTCTCATAATCCTTTACCCAATCCTTGCAAAAATTATCATAATGCTCTATAGCTTCTTCCATACCCCACTTCCTAACAAGATTACCCGCAATATCTCGACACAACCTCATACTACCATCATGGTCAGGATTAAATACGATTGGTGCTCCATTACACTTAGACTCTTTTTGGTATAAGAAGTCTATAGTACATAATGTATCTAAATAGTCATTAGGGCAATGGTTATATTTATAGTTTCTTAATTTATCTACTAAAACTTTGATTAGTTTAATGTCTTTAAATGTCCATATAGGTTTTGCTTGTGGGAAAGAGTCATAATTCGAATTAATTCCATAAGATAGAGCAGATACTGAAACCCAATACTTTTTTTCTATTGCAAAATCTATGACTTCAATAGCATTTTGGACCTTACCTGGAAAAATAACAAGTTCAATCATTAGGTCCTTAACTACTTTAAAAAGCTCTAGAGCTCTAATACCATCTAATGACCTACTATCCTGAAAACTATCCACAGAAGATGTCCAATTTGTTAATCCTAAATTAATTAAACCTACTGCTCTTTCTTTACTAAGTGGTCTTGAGCAAGTATTTGCTGAGTAGTTTATGCCATACTCTGAGTATCCTTTTATAATATCCTCAAAACCTTCATAACATAGAGGTTCCCCTCCATACATATTTATATGTATGTTCCACTTATCATGTAGTTTTTTTCCAATACTAACCCATTTTTCAGGTGGTAAATCTACTGAGCTCTTTCTATGAATAAGACAATTTTCGCAAGTGTGAACACACTTCCTAGTCAGTATCATTGTAGCCGTAGATGGTTTCATATACTTAAAACAATAAATACTTATGTTCAGTATTTTCCATTTTAGTTAATGTGTCCTCAAAGTATTTTATATTCTTTACTCCTTCTCTTGTTACATCAGCTAGAAACTTTTTGTCAGTTCGTAATCTTTGTCTATCAGACTCAGACATGGCTACCTCTTTTATTATCCTTTTGTTATCCCTAATAATAGCATGACCAAACATCCCTATTGCTGACCAAGTATTAAAATCACAAGAATATGCTCTAATCTGCTTATATGCCTCTATACCAGAAAGACCAATACCAAACAAATGAAACTTATTTTTAGGATATAACCCAGTTAACAAAGTTAGTAAGTCCAAATAATGGTGTGAACCATGACTTTCACCTGAATGAAATTCACCAAAATCCCTAATACTATTGATAGATTTTGCTATAAATCCTCCAACAGCTATCCATTCATAGTTACTGCAATAAAAGTCTAAATATTCCATACCATGCCCTTCATGCCAAACAGGTAATGGATGAAGACCTTCTTTTTCCATATACAGTAAGTTTTCCATAGTTTTAATTGGGTCTCCGGCAACGTCTATATTCATATATCCTACTATCTCAGGATGGTTTGGTAATAACAGTTTTAACCATAGTGCATATGCACCTAAGTAGACTTCTGCAACACCAGTCTGCATCTGGAATCCACCACTATCAATCAAGACCTCAGAAAAGCCATGTGGTATATCTGGCCAAAATTTATTTGTACTTCGTGCTGCTGGATAATTAATCAACATTCTACAGTTTTCTTCACGAAGAATATATGCTAAATGGTGGCCATACACAAAAAATACCTTCAAGATATCCTCAAAAAAGATATATTATTATAACACAATAACAATATAATATACAATACATCTTACATCAATTTTATTATTATTTTTGTGTTTTCTGTTTTTCTAGTTCTGCACCAATATCAGGATGCTTCCATCCCTCAGGTTTAAGAAATTTACCATCAGCTCTTTTTCCTCCACCAAATTTCTTCATATTCTCCTATATTCACACTGCTTAAGTTTGCTTCGCAAACATCCACTTCGTGGAGAGTTTGTTAATGGCAACTAAGCAAAAGGCAAATTAAAATCCTTAGCAGTCTTAAAACTTCCAATCTTGCATATACACTTTATCTAGTTTGAATTTACTAATGCCATTGCCTCCATTCTAATTGATTGGTCTGTTAAGAAAACACCTTTCATTGTGGATGTAACAAAAGAAGAGTGTTTTTGATTAGCTCCTCTACAAGATACACATTGGTGTAGACTTTGTATTATTGTCAAAACTCCTTTTGGGTTTAATTTCTCCATAATAAAATCTGTTATTTGTTGCCCTAATTTTTCTTGTAGTTGAGGCCGTTTAGCAAAATATTGACAAATTCTAGCAATCTTACTTAATCCTATTATCTTATTATCTGGCAGATAAGCAACTGCACACGTACCAATAAATGGTAATAAATGATGAGCACACACAGACACAAAATCTATATTTTTTACAACTAACAACTCATCATAATTACCGTCTTCAAACATTAGTTCCGGTGGGTCTGTATATAGTCCTTCAAAGAGTTCTGCGTATGCTTTGACTACTCTATAAGGAGTACCTTCCATTCCTAATGGTTTGATATTAAATGCAATAAGAAAATCTTGAACTGCTCTAACTCCTTTGAATGAATTATAAGATGTATTTGTATTGAGTTTATGTTCTTTTATATGACATTTTTTACAAAGCGGAATTAAATTATCCTCGCCGTTGTATTTGTTTAATGGCAAATCTTCTCTTTTATGATGTAATTCTATAAATGACCCACTATTACACTTGCAGCATTTGTACTCACTAAGTTCAAGTATTTTCTTTCTTATATTTGAGGGAACACTCCAGCCAGTTTTTCTAGTATCTACAAATCTAAGAGATTTCTGATGTTCTGCTGATTCTCCATATATTTGTTCATAACTCTTACCCTTTGCATGATTAGTCCTAAATCCAGGATGAGAAGAGTTAAATTTTGTGCATTTATCACTTATTTTTTTTAGTATTTTTTCTGTTTTTTCAGGCCCAAATCTTTCTTTGAAACTCTTGCCTTTTGTATTTTTTCCAAGACATTCTTTTGAACAAAATTTTCTATTTATATTCATTTGCTTGCCACATATTGGGCATTTTTTATCTATCTTACACTCAGGACAGAGTTTAGGCATCTGTGATAAAACATATTGTTTGGTTAATATCAATTTACCACATTTTAGACATTTTGTTTCCTTAGTGATATTATGAGTATTATGAGTAGGTTTTTTATATTTATGGTAACATTCTTGTGAACAGTATTTATATTTTGTTTCTTTACCACATGGACAAATATTAATAATCAATGTCAAACCCCTTTTCTATTGCCCCAGATTATTTTATGAAGCTGTAATGAAAATCTTAAATTATTCTCAATACAGAATGACCAAACTTCTTTAGCCCAACTCATATCTATATCAGAATTACCTGTTATCAGAACAGGACTAACAATTATTGTCTGTAAAATTTGATACTTATTAATTGTCTCTTTGACAAAATCTAAATCTTTTTGAGTTCCCACTACAAATTTCATCTCATCGAATGGTCTGCCCACTATTCCCCATTCTGAAACCTTGCTGGGATTGCCTACGCCTGCAGAAGGAGATTTTATATCGATGACCCATGTAACTAAGTAATGCCATTTAGGAGGAGAAATACTACCATTTGTAGCAATAGCAACACTATATTTTTTATCTTTAAAAAATTTGACAAGCTTCACTATATCTAAATTAATAAGTGGCTCGCCACCCGTAAGATAAATACTATTAATCTTTTTAGATTTTAATACCTTTTGATAAATTTCTTTTATACTCATTAATTTTCCAGTTGTGTTCCATGAGTATTTGGAATCACAGTACCGACACCTCAGGTTACATTCAGAAAATCTTATGAAGGTCATAGGCACTCCCGCCATTGTTCCTTCACCTTGAATTCCGTTAAATATTTCTGCTACCGATAAATTCATTTAACTCCTTTTCTACTCCTTTATATTTGGGTAACCAAACACTTTTGACATATCTTGAACCATTGGTGAAGGTTTAGCCATATAAATAGGTAGCTCAGGCGTAAGATACTGTATCTGCATATTCATCTCAGCAATAACAGCATTAGTAAGACTATACTCAGTTCCTGTTAAAGTAGCCTTTAATACTTTGCCTTCTTTAGTAACTTTGCAACCCAAAATATTAAACATTAGAACAGTTCTATCTAATATCTCTTCCGGCACATCTTCTTCGTATGTCTCAGTCATCTCTAATATAGATTCATCTCCTGCATATGAAATACTGAACTCATATTTTATAGGCAGGTATAATGGTATTTCTGTTTTTACTAACATATTTCTCACTCTTTGTTTTCTCTCCTCTTTTAATCCTATAATAAACAGTTCAACATATAAAATACATATGTTTCCAGTTGGTATTCTCAGTACATACCCAAGGATTAGTTCCTTCAAAACCTTCAGGCAATTCTTCTTTTTTTGCTAATGTCCATTGATTTCTTATTCCGGTTGGTCCTTCTATATTCATGCGTTTCGTTGCCTCCTCTATTGATAGGTTAGTGCAGCAGGTTGCAAACAATAAGCTATACTGAGGCCTAAAGTGTATCGTGGGTAGTTTATCAACTATTATTCTCTTTCTCATTTTTCTACTCCATTCAATTTATCTACTTCCTTCTTTATTGCTCTAGCAATTCCATCTGCACAACTAAGCACTAATTTGCCTTCGTCCCAAAATTCTTTTGGGCACCTTATTCCTATTAGTTGTTTAATGTACGATTGCACATCTACACCTGCTCTTAGACCTATGGATACCGCACGACATAATGCCTCTGTTTGAGATGCTCCACATTGTCCTGCCTTTCCTAATCTTGAGAATATTTCAATCACACCAGTATCGTCGTGGTTCACCGTAACATAAATTGTTCCGCACCCGACAATAACTTTATATGTGTTTCCTATTAATTCTCTTGGTCGTTCTTTTGGTTCTAACATCTTATCTCTACACAGGAGTCAGGAGTTTCCCAAACCTTAACTGAGTAAGGGTCTATATTTTTATTAGCACACCAAAAATAAAGTTTGGCTAAAATAAATTGTGCTATATTCTCAGCAGTAGGCATTCGGAAAAATTTGTTTAGTTCATTATGGTCAAAGGCTTCGACTACATTATTTTTAAGAAAATCACTTAAGTCTTTAAAATCTACGACCATTCCTGTTTCCTGATTTTTGTCTCCCATAACTGAAACCTCGACAAAAAAAGTATGACCATGTAAGTTTTTGCACTTTCCCGGGTATCCTGGTAAATGATGAGCCGCATCAAAAGTACATTTTTTCGAAATAATCACTTTCACTCCTTTTACACTTCAAATTCTAACCAATCAATTTTAGTGTGTCTTGGGTCAAAACTATTTTAATATGACATTCAACACCTTAGAAGTTAAAACTGTCATAGCATAAGAATAACTGTGTCTTTGCCCATTCCTGACTCATTATTGACACTCCCAATTAAATCTTATGGGATTCTCAGACAACACAGGATGCCTCCCGCGTTTGCGCCTGAACCCTCTGCCCAAGGGCTAGAATATTCCTGGCAGCGTTAAAGTCTCTATCCAGTATCAAGCCACAATATGGACAATGATGTATTCTAACTGCCAATGTTTTCTCGACCTTTACACCACAGCAAGAACAAATCTGACTTGTGCCATTAGGATTTATCTTGATTAACTCTCTACCGGCGCATTCTGCCTTGTAAGAAAGTAATTCTCCAAACATTCCCCAACTCGAATCACTGATTGACTTGCTTAAATGTCTATTCTGAACCATACCTTTGATATTCAAGTCCTCAATGACTATCTTGCCATATTTGGACACATAATCATTAGCTACCTTATGAAGCCAGTCATTCCGCCTATTCTGGACTATCTCATGAGCTTTGGCAACTAATATGCGTGCCTTATTCCTTCGACTAGACCCCTTTTTGCGTCTTGATAGCCTTCTCTGTCTCATGCGTAGCAACTTCTCACTGAGACTTAAATATTTGGGATAAATCACCTGGTTGCCTTCAGAGTCCACTATAAATGAAGTAAGCCCCATATCAAGACCAATGCTCTTATCGCTATGCTCCTGTAACCGCTCTGGTACATTATCACATGAGAAGCAGGCATACCATTTGCCAGTAGGACTCCGGCGGATAGTAACTGTCTTAATCTTGCCTTCTATGGGACGCAAGCCATAAATCTTAAATATTCCTAAATTGGTAACTGATAAATATTTGTCTTTAAGTTTCCAGCCATTATTTACTGAGGTAAAGGTAAAGCTATCATACCTGTATTTACCCTTGAAGCGAGGGAAGCCAGCTTTTTCCTTACCCTGCTTAATGCGTCTAAAGAAGCTCTGATAGGCTTTATCCAGCCTTGCCAGCACGTCCTGCAATACCTGAGCGTTCACCTCTTTATATTCAGAGTGTTCCTTCTTAGCTTCAGCTAACTGGTGCATCTGGTCATATTTAGAGATAGACTTCTTACCCTGTTTATACCACATTATTCTTTGTGCTAATGCACAGTTATAAACAAATCTACATAAGTCTAGCCAGCGTTCAGCTTTGGCTATGGTCTCTTTATTTGCCTTGATTCTATATTTAAAGGTTAGTCTCACGCTATTTCTTCTTTTTCATTTTGTTCCAATAAGGGGAACCACATTTAGGACATCTAATTTAGGTTTTTTAGTTCCTCAATAAGAACATCATCAGGAATATTAGCAAACATTTTATTAATTTGGTTTCTTCTGGATTCTTGCGTATCTAACTCAGATTTAGAATATGACACTTTATCAAAAAAATCTTCTTGAGGACTATGTTCTAAAACCATGAAAGTTTTACCTGGCATACATTTCACAGTAGCGAAAGTTAGCTTTTTGTCCTCTTTCAATAACCAATCAAGAATTTTTATTTGCTGTTTTTTCTTTATCCTAATCAGAGTGTCATGGATAGTTTTTCCTGACTCATAACTAATGTTAGCCCTGATGTAATAGACAACTGATTGGACCCAATCATGTTCTTTCCTGGGAAACGGCTCAAGGAATGTTATTTTTTGTCCTTCTTTAGGATATGGAACAGTAGTCATTTTATTTTTCCCTCACTTCTATTATTTTAGCATCAGGATTAGCTTTTAAAGCATTTTCTTTTGTGTCATAAATTTCTGCATATCCAATAGAACCATTATCAGGTTTAGCTAAACTTGCTGGAAAGAAAAGTTTTATAGGTCCTACAGGTTTTAAATTTATGTCTTCCCATTTATTTAGTTTCATAACCAAAAACATTTTAGGTCTCCTTAGAAAATTTTGCTATAATGTCAGGATTACTCTTTTTACTTTAAACCTTCTTCATGATATGGAACATCGACCATTTTAGTTCCTTTAAACCTTCTACATATTTAGGATGGGCCTCATTCTCCTGCAGGATATAACCATCATTTGATACACTGACTACTTTTTCAGCTATCAATTCTGCCAATCCATTCTTTATATCTGTTTTTGACATTAAAATTGTAGTTTTAAAAATAGACTCAATAGTCTGAGTAGGATTTTCTTGGAAAACAGAATAAACTTCTTTAGCATTTCTTGATGACTTACCCTCTTCAAGAGGAGTTATCCATTTACTATCTCTCTTCTTTGTTAATAGATATTTATCAATTTTTTTGTTAATACTACTCCTACCAATTTCAGATAAATTAGGATGTATTATACCTAATTTGTTTTCTAACTCAATAATCCTTTTGGCTCTTGCCTCTAATAAACCATTTTTATCTCTTTTAGGTAATGCAACTAGGTTAGATATTTTATTATCTGAGTTCATACCGTTTATTTGATATACTACCCAATTATCAGGAATTGTTCCATTCGATTGTTCCCAAATATGCCTATGCTCAAAGACCCATTTATCATTTATTAGTAGTTGAGTGTAGCCATCTTGAGTATGTCTGATTTTGTTACCACCTCTTAGTGTTCCCATATCTTTTAATCTTTGTTCAATCTCTTCAACTTTGGTTTTGCAGGTCATTGAAATTCTCTCTACTGAATAACCATGTTTGTAAAGAAATTTTATTCTTCTATTCAAATTATCTAAAATATCTATCAATTATCTCCTTTATACATAACCTTAAATACAATCTTATGTTTATTAGAAAAAAACCCAAATAGGTGTTGATAAAATATATAAAGTCATATTTGTTTTGGTGTATTTTATCAACACATATGGTGACATTTTTTATACTATACATACATTTATATTTAAGGTTGTATGTTCTCTAAATAACTTCAAATACAGGTGTGTGTTTGTGTGTGTAGCAATATGTATACATGATGACAACACATGACATTGATTGTTTACATAACATTGTTTGTTTACATAATAATACATGTGTATATATATTCACACACCTGTATTTGACATTATTTACACTACACATACATTTATATTATACATTATATATTTATATCTATTATTATTATTATTATTATTTATTTTATTTTATACAATTATTACTAAATTATTATTTCTGTTAATGATTTCTTTAAGTTTTCGAGGTAAGCAGTGTGAACATCATTCTCATAACCCGGATTAAGGGTGTAAGTTCCCACTTTTATGCCGTCCCTAATAACTTTTCTTATTAAAAGTTCTTGTAATCCATCATGAATTTCTGCTCTAGATTTTAGCGTGAATATTTTTGTAATATCAGATGTGGCATAAATTTTTGGTCCACCTGTTCCATTTTTTTCCAAGAAACCTCTGAACATCATTTTAGATGCTACTAGAGGCGGGATATAAGCATCATCTATTTCCTTTAGTCTAGCCCAGCCTCTGCCATAAAGTTCTTCCTCAATTTCAACTATTATTCTGTTTTTTGCTGGGATTGCTTGCCTCCTGGCATAAGTAGATAATATAAATTGGCTCGGGTCTCTATCACTGACCTTTTTAAGAACATAACCAGTATCACAGCCTTCACCAACTATTGACCCATGCCCTCTAACTATTGCTGGCATATCATAGCCTTTAACACTTTCAGGAGACATGCTACTAATAACTTTTTTACTATGTGCAGAAAGAAGAATTGAACACTTGTTATCACAGGCATTTAATATATCTATAAGGTCATCTCTTATTACTTCCCCTAAGTTAGAACTATTCTCATTAATTCCTTGTCTACCTTTAGGTAACATGGATATTAAACTATCCATTCTTATAAATATTGGTTTTACTGAACTAACCCAATCCAGCAATTTGTCTAGCTCAGCTTTTCTACCAAATCTAAATCCTGTCATAACCAACCTATGTATATCTAAATTTTGTAATTTGTATCCTAAGCCTTTAGCAAACCTTGTTAGTATATTTTCTAATGATGCTACTGGTGTTTCTTCATCTATCATCAGGACTGGTCCTTGAGTTACCTCATGACCTAAGAAAGGTGCCCCTGATGCTATACATACTGCCATATAGCATCCAAAGATGGTTTTAAAGGAGCCTTCTGGTGCTGTGTCCATTCCTCTATGTCCCAATGGGAAAAAATCATCTATCAGCCAGTTTAAAGGGTCAAGATGAAAGTCATAAATAGTTTTTGGCAAGAACTATTATCCTTAAATTGGTACACTATTGTTAGTTTTACCAGATTCCTCTTTTGGAATAAAGTTTGCCCATGCACCATCAAATCCATTATATAACCATTGAATATTATAGGTTTTTATAAACTGCTCTACTGTTAAGTCCTTTTTCTTTGCTTCTCGTTCTACAATCTCTGAAGGAACACTAGTTCTAATTGTGTTACTCTCTCCCACAGATTGCATTCTATAGCATTTAGTATAAGACTCTTTTTCACTTGGAATAAAAAATGGGTCTTTTGGTTTTGGCATATTCAAACCTCACAAAACAAAATATTGTAATAATAATTACATTTTTCTTGTAACATGTCAATATGTTTTTGGCACAAAATGAGAACAAAATTTGCAGGATAATTTATATGTGGAACAAGACAGATTTAAATAGTAAAATTCTTTATTTTTGAACTAAACCCTTAATTATCAGTTCAGCAGCTTTATTTATTATTTTTTGAGAAACTGTAACTACAGTATCTTGTTTTTCTTCCCATTCTTTTTCTACTAACAAAGAAACAAATTTTGATGTGGTCATACCAGCAGCAGCAGCAAGTATCTTCAGTTTAATCAGTATTTCAGGGCGAGTATTTTGTAATTCTGGATATATTGTTCTACGTTTTAACATTTTACCTTGAGAAATCCCTTGGCTTTAGTCATGAGGAGTGTTCACCCTTATATTATAACACATTGACATTATTTCCAAGTGTGTTTATAATGATATTGTATTTAAGGAGGATTTTTCATGGTATTTGGTATAGGTAAACCCAAAAGAAAAGGAAGACCGTTAAGTAAACCTAAAACACTAAAGGAAATTCTTAATTCTGCTTATACTAAAGCACTAAAATCAGACCCTGAGTTAATGAGGGAAATTGCGTTCAAAGAGGCTGGTCATGAGGACCTACTTCATAAAGACCGAGAAACAGAGAAAAAGAAAAGAGCTATAAAAGATTACGTTATTAATGCTGCATTAGAGCAGATAAAAGCAGACCCAGAGCTCTCAGCTCAATTTGTAGAATCACAAGTTGAAGAAATATTATCAAATGGTGCTCCAAAACAACCAACTAGGAGAGGAAGACGTGGAAAGGATGAGTATGAATATGGTTCATCTTCACCTCTATCTTCTGCACTCGAAGGCCTTGAGTCGATTGGTGAACTAAAAGCTAAACTAGTTGAATTAGGATTAGTTAAGGAAGATGACGGCAATAGCAGTGGTGGTGGATTCCTAAAAGGCATGACATTAAAAGATATTATGGGAGCCCTTCCTGCTATCCAAACACTACTTGGAAATGGTGGAAATCCTAAAACAGTTAAAGTATATGTAGTACCTATTAATGGAAGATTGGTTGAGGTTAATGAATCTCAATATATTGATATGGTTAGGAGTGGGCAAGTTCAATTGCCCTCTACAAAACCTGCCCAAATAGAATCCTCTAAAACAGAACAGACTAAAACAGAGTTAGCAGGAACTGATTTAAAAGCTCCTGCTACTCCAGCTCTACCTGATAGTTCTGTTTGTGAACTTCCGACCTTCTTACAAAATATAAACTTTGAGGCAGTGGAAACCTGGCTTGACCAAAAACCTGAGGATTTTGTTACAAACCTTAAAGCCGATTCTAAAGGACAAGATGAAGCTAAATTTGTTTGGGGATTTTTAACTACAGCAACTTATGATGGTATTGTCGAAAAAATCACCCCTTATAGAACACATCCTAAAGTCAGTGCACTTGTTGAGAAAGTGTTATCAGATAGTGGTAAGCTTTGGACTATGACAGTATTAGAATTGGTTTCAGGTTTTGAGATAAAATAAATGAAGTAATTATCCCTTAAAGACAAGGAACAAATGAGACGAACATACTTATATCAGGCTAAAATCGGTCAAGACACACAAGACAATGCGGAAAAGTGGCTTGACCTATGTCGTCATCTCTATAATGCAGCCCTTGAGCAAAGGGTTCTTTATTACAAACAGGGTAAGAAATCTTTATCTGCATTTTCACAAAACAATCAACTTCCCGAGTTAAAAGAAGCCTTACCGGAGTTTAAAGAAGTTAATTCTCAGGTGCTTCAGGAAGTCATAGGCAAGTTAGATAAAGCCTACCAAGGGTTCTTTAGAAGAGCTATGAACGGTGAGAAACCTGGTTTTCCTCGTTTCAAAGGCAAAAATAGGTTTAACTCCTTTACCTTGAGATACACACAGGGTTGGAAACTCGAAGGGCGCTATCTTACAATCAGCAAAGTAGGACGGTTTAAACTATCTCCTATAAGAGAGATAGAAGGCAAAATTAAGACCATCACAGTCAGGCATAGCCCCACTGGTAAATGGTTCGTGTCTTTCTCATGCGACAATGTGTCAGCTAGACCATATCCCGAAGCCACAAAGGAAATAGGGATTGATGTAGGGCTAAAGTCTTTCTGCGTTGATTCAGAAGGAAAGCAGGTTAAGTCTCCCAAATACTTTAGACTTTCCGAAAGACTACTGAGAATAAAACAAAGGACGCTATCAAGGCGAAAGAAAGGGTCTATTCGTAGAAATAAAGCCAGAATACAGGTAGCCAGATTACATGAAAAAGTATCTAATCAGCGCAAGGACTTTCTTCATAAATTAAGTCATGAATACATCAAGGATAATAAGGTTGTCTGTGTTGAAGATTTAAATATAGGAGGCATGAAACAGAATAAGCATTTATCTAAAAGCATAGGGGACGCTAGTTGGGGAATGTTCTTTAACTTTCTAAGCTACAAGGCGGAAGAAGCCGGTAGAATAGTGGTTAAGGTAGCTCCCAATAACACATCTCAAATATGTTCAAGTTGTGGTGAGAAAGTTCCTAAGTCTTTAGCGGTAAGAATTCATAATTGCCCCTTCTGCGGATTGATTGAAGACAGGGACTTAAATGCTTCAAGGAATATTTTAGTTTTAGGGCTAGGGCATAGCCGTCATGCGCTAACACCTGCATTAGTGGGTGTAGCATGAGAACTATACTTGTTTTGCAGGGATAGATACCATGATAAAATCAGTAAATACTCATGAGGATAATAGTAAAATCGTAGAAGTATTAAAGGCATCTGCAAAAGATATGCCTAAACAAACTGGTAATATAATTGATACAAACAGGTTGAAGGTTGTTTTTTCTAACTTAAAGACTGGTAATATAATTGATACAACTCTAGACAGATTAAAGGTTGTTTTTACTAACTTGAAGAAAGGTACTGTTACATCCACTATTAGAAATAACAGTATAGATTTAGAGCAACTTCGTTTGAACCACACTGGTAGAGATATTGAGAGGATGTTAGGTATTTCTAGAGGTCTTCTTCTCCATGCTCTAAAATCAAAACAACCCAAAAACATATCTAAACTTAAGGAGATACTTTCAACTGTTAAACCAGAAAATAATTTTAATGATTCCATTATATATTGGAAAGCTAAGAGCAGAAGCATTAGAACTATTCTTAACCTTAATCTGTAATAGACACAAAACCTAAATGACTAAATTTGTCAAACCTGGGTCAACAAAACTACATAGTAGACTTGCTGTTATGGAATACAAAACTACTGAACAGGTCAAAGATTATTCTCTACTTTATAGAATAATTGAATCTTGGAAAAAATTTAAAAGTGAGGTAGGTTATTGTTCATATTCCGATATTTATGTTGATACTAGAATTCCATACTCAAAAATTATGGGTGTATTAAAATGGGCACATAAAATTAATCCTTATTGTGTTCGCTTTAACGTGGATAGAATGGGTAAAAATGTCTATTTTAAATTTATACCTAGTGAGGTAAAAAAGTTATGATAGAGAAGGAATTTACTGAAAATAAGGAATCACCTACAAACTTTACTCCTTCACTAGGTAGACTAGTAAAATTTTTAGATGGTACTATTAGAAATATGAATAGAGCTGAGAGACGTAAACATAAACTTTATAATTGGAAATTTAAGAAAAAGGAGTAATACTAGAAAAATGAAAAAAGGATATACACGTAAAATAGATGGAAAAATATATATTGAGCAAGGAAGACATACGACCAAGAGCAGTGCCAAAAAACAAGCTAATTATTTACGAGAACCTAATTCTAGTGTTAGGATTATTTCTGCTCCTAAATATGCAACAACTGGTAACAAAAAAATTAACTTTCTTGTTTATGGGCGATTACGGGATTAAGTGAGTCAATTATATGGGTGATAATTATGTTTTAGACCCTAACAGTGAAGAACATCAATTAGTTAAAAATCGTGGCGACTCCTTTGATATTGGAAATATTGTAACAAGGTCTCCTACCACTAATCCAAATATATCTAGTCCAGAGATAATTCGAGTACTGCAAAATCCAGACCAGCTTGCCGCTCTACTGGGAGTTTCAGTTGCTCAAGCAGAAAATATCAAAGCAATGCTTGTTGGTGGTGGTGCTGCTCTATCTACAAAATATTTATCTAAACATTTTGGTTCTGCGGTAGCCGGAGCATTAGGGGGGTTTTTAGCTGGAATGATTGCAGATAAAGTCATCAATCCTAATAAAAAATAGATAATAACAAAGCAGGTGGATTTTAGTGATTAAACTAAGAATCAATCTAACAAACATACCACTTCTGACCAGTGGGAATCTTAGAGGTATTCCACCCGGTGCCGGGTTTGTTAAGAGACCTTTCTCTGGCCATACTGTCTCAAAACAAATAGGGAATACAATCAAAGTAAAGGAGCCCTTCCACATTTCCTATTTTTTAAAAACCGAGAAAGATACTGATTTGGAAAACGAAATAAAGAAATACGAGAGGAAGGAGAAAATTGTCAGGTAAACTTTTAGTAAGTGTAACTGATACAGAGACTTGTAAGACAGAAAAAGTTGAAACTGACGGCTTACTAATAATGTATTTAGATGGAGAAAAAATCAGAATGATTGGACGTCTTGAAATGAAGGTATTGACTCCTCTTATTATGAAAGCAATGGTGGAGAAGATGACTAAAAGTGGTTAAATCTAGTGCAAGACAAATATAGTATTAAATCACAGATTTAAGGAGGAATGCAAATGGCTATAACTAGTGTCGATATTTTGTTTAAGTTTTCAGTAGTAGCAGCCGCAGGTAATACAAACGCAGGCACAGCAGCAACTTCTTTGGGCGACCAGATTAGCACAACTCAAATAACCGATGCTACTCTCAACAACCTATTCGATGATGTAACCGGGGATGAAAATGCAGCCTCAGATGTGGAATACCGGTGTATTTTTGTCCATAATGCTCACGCCACCTTGACCTGGCAAAATGTCGTGGTCTGGCTAAGTGCCGAAGTCGGTGGCGGGGCAAGTGTTGCCATAGCAATAGACGACTTTGCTGCCAGTCCAATCGGGCAAGCAAGTGCTCAAGCGGATGTTATTGCCGATGAGGGTACCGCCCCTGGTGCTGGTGTGGGTTCGTTCAGTTCGCCGACGACTAAGGGAACTGGTTTAT
>ERZ1292632.162-Hain-H43-01um-R2-162-length-68332-cov-7_pt1 | contig 68332 bp, 57 predicted proteins | sample MGYA00564407_ERZ1292632 | MGnify/ENA primary metagenome ERZ1292632 (study PRJEB36523, sample SAMEA6512637) | groundwater metagenome | collected 2019-01-08 | study: AquaDiva: Metagenomics assemblies of 32 groundwater samples | reverse complement strand
ATCAGATATTTGGCCTGCTTGTAGCCCAGCTGCCGTTCGACCCGCAGGCGCAGCGGCGCGCCGTTGGCGACCGACAACGGCTTGTCATTCAGCGCGAAGGCGAGGATCGTCTGCGGGTGGAAGGCGTCGATCAGATCGATGCTCTCATAATAGGGCGCGCCGCCGCCCATCCGGTCGGCGCAATGAAAGACGATATAGCGCGCGCCTGACCGTAGTCCCGCCGCGTCGAGCAGCAGCTTCAACGGCACCCCGCGCCACTTGCCGATCGCGCTCCACCCTTCGACGCAATCATGCCGCGTGATCTGCTCGCGGTGCGGCAGGCTGTGCAAGTGAGACAGCGAAAGAGACAGGTGTTTAGCGACCATCCCGTCGATCCGCAGTCGCCAGTCGGCAAAGCCCGTCCGCCAGATCGCCTTATAGTCCGGCGTATTGGGATTGGACGTGCCGTTGGCGCGGAAGATGGGGGAAATCTGGTCGGGGCGGAATTCATGCGCCAGAGCGTCGCGCGCCATCAGCCCACGCTGCGCCCATTTGTGGAAATTCTCCGCCGAAAAGAGCGCGTTGCGCACGCTTTCCTGCTGCGCCAGGCGATCGCAGCCAGCCAGCGTCGCGGCCGCCCCGAGCAGCAGCGAGCGGCGGCCGAGGATCATGGCCGCGCCGCCGGCACGCGGTAGCGCCCGGTAATCATCGACCGCACTTCATTGAGCGGCCCTGCCAGCACGACCATCAGCAGATGCACCACTACGAAACCGACCAGCACGAAAGCGGCGATGAAATGGATCGATCGCGCCGACTGCCGCCCGCCGAACACATCCACCAGCCAGGGCCAGGCCGCATTCATCCCCGGCGACATGGTGAGCCCCGTCAGGATCACCAGCGGCAGCGCGACGAAGATCACGCCGATATAGCTCGCCTTCTGCAACACATTGTAGCGCAGCGCCGCGTCCCCGGTCGGAAAGCGCAGCCGCGCATGATCCTTGATGTCCTGCCATATATGGCGCGGCGCAAGTTCCCCCCGGCGGAAGGCAAGGTCGCGGCCGACATGCCGGTTGGCGAGGCTCCAGAGCATATAGCCAAGCAGCGCGAAGGCGAAGACGGGCGCTGCGGCCAGATGCCAGTGGCGCGACATCGCCAGGCTGTAATGGGCGGGCAGAGTGATCCAGCTTCCGAACCGCTCAAGCTCCAGCCAGGGCCGGTCGAAATTCGCGCCATATTGCCCCCAATAGAGGCGCGGATGCGCGTTGAAGATGCCAAGGCCGCTGGTGAAGAGGATGTAGAGGAGCAGCGCGTTCAGCCAATGCCATAGCCGCGTCGAGAGGCGATGCCGCTTGACGATCCTGTCCCCGCTCTGGAACTGGCTGCCCATGGCGGCGATCCTACGTCAGCGGCGAGCGCCTGTATAGCAGGAACAGGGGCAGAGCAGAGGAAGTTACAGGATCGCAACGGCCTTTTTTTTCGTCAGCGCAGGACGGAGCGACGTCGTTGGCGACGTCTTGGGTGTCGTTGGTCGAACGGTCATGGAAATGTCATAACCACGCGACCAATGGCGAGCCCGCAAGGGAACAACCAGTCGAAATACTCTCGAAGCCAACAGAAAATAACATAAGTTTGTCCGTCCTTCGACGGCAGCAACAACAGGTCGCCTGTCATTCGGAACATGCTTCGACGCATTGGAATGGATAGGTCTACAATGAAGAATTTGACGATTTTCTTGGCCTCTTCGGTCATCTGCTTTTTGTCGTCTCCGGCCTTTGCGCATCGCATTGCGCCAACGATCGAGGAAGACAGCAGCGATCAGGAGCCCGTGGCCGCGCGTCCGTTGGACCCGATGCCGGCCGAGCCGACCCGCATCGCCTGAGCGATCGGCAGCGGCCGCTCGTTCCGCTGCTGTATCAGAATTACAACACGGTAGAGCAAATGCGCTGATCGACAGCTAATGGCTCTTTGCAACAGGACAATCGAAACCTACATGCCTCCTCGCACGGCAACTATGCAGGTCGTGATGATCTATCTCTATAACGGGAAGGTCATAGCAGGAGCATATAGTCAGAGTTATCTTTGCTATAGCGCATAATTTATGTGTGATCGCTGGCTTCGCCGGCGCAAGATCATGAACAATAAAATTGAGGACTTTATGAAGACTGTGATTTTCGCAGCGATCGCTGCTGCCGCCATTGCCACCCCTGCCTTCGCACAGGACGACGCAACCTTCACCGGCCCGCGCGCCGAAGTGCTGGTTGGCTATGACAAGCTCGACACCAATGGCAGCGGCATCGGCAACCCGGACGGCCTGCTCTACGGCATTGGCCTTGGCTATGATTTCCAGGCGGGCGGCGCTGTCGCCGGCATCGAGGCCGAAATCTCCGATTCCACCGCCAATGTCGACGTCGGCGGTGTCGATGTCGATGCAGCCCGCGACCTCTACATCGGCGCGCGCGCCGGCTTTCTGGTCAGCCCGGTGGCGCTCGCCTATATCAAGGCCGGCTACACCAATGCCCGCATCAAGACCGAAGGCTTCGGCGGCGACAATGGCGATGGCGTGCGCGTCGGCGCGGGCCTCGAATACAAGCTCGGCGGCCAGCTCTTCCTGAAGGGCGAGTATCGTTATTCCAACTATGAAGCCGACGTCGAACGGCACCAGATCGTCGGCGGCCTCGGCATCCGTTTCTGATCCCTCTCGATCGGAACCAAGGGAAAGGGCGGTCCGTCACGGGCCGCCCTTTTTCATGCGGGCAGGGGCTCAAGGTCCGGTTCCACCCACGCCCGCCGCGCCTGCGCGCTCATCAGCCGCTCGCGCGACCAGTAGGCAAACAGCCAGTCCTTGTCGCCCAGCGGCGACGCCATCAGCGCCGCAAAAGCCGCCGACGGCATCACCCCCTCGGGCTGCGCCGCCAGCACATGCCGCGCCATGCGCAGCGATGCCTGGGTGATGGTTTCATGATAGCCGCTCATGTCGCTGTTCACCCCGCCCACGCTCTCGTTATAGCGGCGGATCAGCCCCGGCATGTCGCGCTCCGGCACGATATCGGGCCGGCGCAGGATCAGCCACAACGCCGTCGCGAAATGCGCGCCATGGGTCCATCGTTCCTTGGGCAAGGTACAGGCGACAAAGGCGTCCGCAAGGTCGCCGATCTCGGCATCGGTCATCGAACTCCCCCTCTTTCATCCTCCCCTTGCAGGGGAGGTGTCGCGCGCGGAGCGCGTGACGGAGGGGTGTCCCACTATCGAGAGGGTCGATCAGGTCGGTCATGCCCGCGGCGTGACCTTCAACTGCCGGGGGCAGTTGAACCTGATCGAACCCCTCCGTCAATCCTTCGGATTGCCAGCTCCCCTCCAGGGGAGGATGGTAGCTACGCCGACCCCAACGCCGCCTGCTTCTCCTCGGCCAGCCGACGCAGCTCGGCCTTGCTCTTCTTCTCGCTCGCCGACTTCAATTGCCCGCACGCCGCCATGATGTCGCGCCCGCGCGGGGTCCGCACCGGCGCGCTGATCCCGCCCTCGAACACGATATCGGAAAAGCGCTTGATCCGCTCGGGCGTCGAGCATTCATAGTCGGTGCCCGGCCAGGGATTGAACGGGATGAGGTTCACCTTCGCCGGCAGCTTATAGTGGCGCAGCAACCGGACCAGCTCGCGCGCGTCGGCGTCACTGTCATTCTTGTCCCTAATCATCACATATTCGAAGGTGATGCGCCGCGCATTGTTCGCGCCGGGATAGGCGGCGCAGGCGGCGAGCAGTTCGTCGATCCCGAACTTCTTGTTCAGCGGCACCAGCTCGTCGCGGACCTCCTTGGTCACGCCATGCAGAGAGACAGCCAGGTTGACGCCGATCTCCTCCCCCGCGCGCGCCATCATCGGGATGACGCCGCTGGTGGAAAGCGTGATGCGCCGCTTCGACAGAGCCAGCCCGTCGCCGTCCATCACGACCTTCAGCGCATCGCGCACATGGTCGAAATTATAGAGCGGCTCGCCCATGCCCATCATGACGATATTGGTCAGCATCCGCCCGTCCGACGTGTAGTGGGACGCCTCGTCGCTCTCGTCGTCATTGGCCGACGCCATGTTTCCGCGCGGCCATTCACCCAGCGCATCGCGCGCCAGCATCACCTGCCCGACGATCTCGCCCGGCGTCAGGTTGCGGACGAGGCGCATCGTGCCGGTGTGGCAGAAGGAGCAATTCAAGGTGCAGCCGACCTGGCTCGACACGCACAGCGTGCCCCGGTCCGCGTCGGGAATGAACACCATCTCATAATCCTGCCCGTCGTCCGAGCGGAGCAGCCATTTGCGCGTGCCGTCGCTCGACACCTGCGCCTCCACCACCTCCGGCCGGCCGACGACGAACCGCTCCGCCATCCATCCGCGCATCGGCTTGGCAAGATCGGTCATCGCTTCGAAATCGGTGACGCCCCGATGATAGAGCCAGTGAAACACTTGCTTGGAGCGCAGCTTTGCGGCCTTGACGTCAAGCCCTGCTTCCTCGAACACGCCTTTGATCTGCTGGCGCGACAGGCCCATCAGGTCGGTGCGCCCGTCTTCGCGCGGCGTTACGGCGCGCGGCACGGGAACAGGGTCGATGGGGCCGGGGATCGGCATGAGCGGGCTGGCGGCTGTCTGCATGGCCGCGCACATAGTCGCTTTTCGGGCATTTTTAAAGCCATGTCGGCCTACCGCCCCCGCGCGCACCCCAGCGCCGCCGCATCGATCGCGGTCGCCGCGCCGCGCAGCGCGTAGCTGTCGGCAAAGCCGCGCCCGTTGGCGCCCACGCTCGCAACGCTCATGCCGGCGGCCGCGCGCATCGCTGCAACGATCTGCGCGTCCATGCGCGCGTCGGCGGCCCAGGCGTCGACCTGGCCCGCGACTAAAGTGACCCGACGCTCGCCGACCTTGAGCAGCACCGGCGCGTCGGCCGCGCGCGGGCCGCTGAGGCGGATGTGGAGCTGCCCCCGCACCCGCGCGCGCGGCCAGGTGCCGACCGACGCGAAGCCGCGCGGGCTCTGCCCCCGTCGCACGACCGGCTGCGCGATAGCGTAGCAGCGCGGTCCCTTTGCCCCGCCAGGATCGCGAAACGCGCCCCAACTCTCGAAAATACCCAGGGAATCGCGCGCGATGGCGGGCGTCGCGCCCGACAGCAGGACCAGCAGAACGGCAGACAGGCGGCGCATCCCCAAGGCAAAGCCGATGCTAAACCCTTTTGCAACCCTCCGCCGGCCAAAAGCCGATGCCCCGCTTGCAGGGACCGCAACAGCGGTTATGAAGAAGCATCCATCCTTGTCGGCGGGATTCGACCGAACCCCGCAGCACATGCAGAAAAGAAACGGACAGACCAGGGACATGAAGGCCACCATCGAACGCGCAACGCTCCTCAAGAGCCTGAGCCACGTCCAGTCGGTGGTCGAGCGGCGGAACACCATCCCCATCCTGTCCAACGTGCTGATCGAGGCATCGGCCGACGGCGCGATCAAGCTGATGGCGACCGACCTCGATCTTCAGGTGGTCGAAAGCGTATCGGCGCAGGTGGAGCAGCCTGGCGCGACCACCATCTCCGCCCACACTTTGTTCGACATCGCGCGCAAGCTGCCCGAGGGAAGCCAGGTCTCGATCCACGCCGCCGAGGGCAAGATGCTGATCCAGGCCGGCCGCGCGCGCTTCAACCTGTCGACCCTGCCGCGCGACGACTTCCCCGTGATCGCCGAGGGTGACCTGCCGACCAAATTCGAATTGCCGGCCGAAACGCTGAAGCAGATCATCGACAAGACCCGCTTCGCCATCTCGACCGAAGAGACGCGCTATTATCTGAACGGCATCTATTTCCATGTGTCGGAAGAAGCCGATCCGGTGTTGAAGGCCGCGGCGACCGACGGCCACCGTCTCGCTCGCGTCACCGTCCCCCGTCCCGACGGTGCGGAGGGGATGCCGGGCATCATCGTGCCGCGCAAATGCATCGGCGAACTGCGCAAGCTGCTGGACGAGGTCGACGGATCGGTCGAAATCAGTCTGTCCGCCAGCAAGATCCGCTTTGGCCTGGGCAGCGCGATCCTCACCAGCAAGCTGATCGACGGCACTTTCCCCGATTATAGCCGCGTCATCCCGACCGCGAACGACAAGCTCTTGAAGATCGATCCCCGCAGCTTCGAAGATGGTGTCGATCGTGTCGCCACTATCGCCACGGAAAAGACCCGCGCGGTCAAGATGAGCCTCGACAAGGACAAGATCACCCTGTCGGTCACCAGCCCGGAAAATGGCACGGCGGCCGAGGAGGTATCGGGCACGTTCCAGGGCGAAGGCTTCGACATCGGCTTCAACGCCCGCTATTTGCTGGATATTTTGGGGCAGATCGACAGCGACACGGTCGAACTGCATCTCGCCGATGCCGCCGCGCCGACGCTGATCCGCGAGAAGGATGACAGTCCCGCCCTCTATGTCCTGATGCCGATGCGCGTCTGATATTAAGGCTGTTCTTTGCTGCCATTCCGGTTCGGTAGTAAGGGGTTGGCAAGGACTATAGGCTAGGCGTAGCGCATGTCGTTGCGCGCCAATCTTTCCGATGTTCAGCCCCGATCCATGACCCTGATGGTCGCGCTCGGCCTGGCGGAAAGCGGGACCGAGGTGTCGGCGTCGTGGATTTCGGGCGCCTTCGTCCATATCGCCCGGCTCTGGCCGCTGATCCTGATCGCGAAGATCAGCATGATCCTGCTGCTCGGCCTGCCGTTCACGGGCGGCGGCAAGAGCGGCGCCGCGCTTCTGGCGGCGATGATCGCGATCGACCTTATGCTGACCTTCCTGCCGCGCCAGGCGCTGTTCCGCCAGCGTATGCCGCATGTCCAGAACTGGCTGATGCTGCCGATGGTGTTCCTGTCGGCGCTCTCCTTCAGCCTCTGGCTCGGCACCCAGCCGCGCGCGGCGACCGACACGCTGTTCCTTGCCGCCGTGCCCGAACTGGCGGTGGCGCTGCTCGCGGTCAGCATCTTCGGCGACCGCCGGCTGCTCGGCGTCAGCTATTTCCTCGGCGCGCTGATGGTGTCGGTCGTCGAAAGGACGGGACTGGCGCAGGTGGGCATGATGGCGAGCTGCGTGTTCGTGATGCTGCTCGCGACGCTCCGCCAGGCGACGGCGGATCGCGACCGGGCGATCGCCCGCCACCAGCAGGATCTGCGCGCGCAGCGATCCGACCGGCTGCTCCAGGAGCATGAGCGCACCGGGCGCGGCTGGTTCTGGGAAACCGACCGGCAGGGCTGCCTCACCTATATTTCCGACACGCTGGCGCAGTCGCTGAACCTGAAGGCCGACGCGCTGATCGGCCGGCCGATCACCGATATCGTCAAGCCTGGCGACAGGAAGCAGGGCGATGGCGAGCGCACACTCGGCTTCCATTTGTCGGCGCGCACCGGCTTCTCCGACATCGCGGTTTGCGCCGCCATGGCGAAGGAAGAGCGCTGGTGGTCGATCTCGGGTCAGCCGGTGTTCAACGAATATGGCCAGTTTCACGGCTTTCGCGGATCGGGCACCGACCTTACCGAAATGCGCCGCAGCCAGGCGGAGGTGACCCGCCTCGCCCAGTTCGATTCGCTGACCGGCCTCGCCAACCGCATCCAGATGCTGCGTTCGCTGGAACAGGCGGTGGCCGATCGCCATGGCAAGCCGGGCGAATGCACGCTGATGATGCTCGACCTCGACCGGTTCAAGAGCGTCAACGACACGCTCGGCCATCCCGCCGGCGACGCGCTGCTGCGGCAGGTGAGCCAGCGGCTGCAGCGCGTGGTGGGCGAGCGCGGCCTCGTCGGACGGCAGGGCGGCGACGAGTTCAAGATTTTGCTGCCCGGCCGCCACGATCAGGCGATGCTGGCGCATCTGGCGCAGGCGATCATCAGCGCCGTGTCGCAGCCCTATTCGATCGAGGGGACTGCGGTCGTCATCGGCGTGTCGATCGGCATTTCCGCCTGCCCGCAGGATGGCGTTACCGCCGACGCGCTGATCCGCAACGCCGACCTGGCGCTCTACGCGGCCAAGGGCGACGGGCGCGGCGTCCACCGCTTCTATTCGTCGGAAATGCACGCCGATGCGGAGGATCGCCGCCAGCTGGAGGAGGATCTGCGCCGCGCCCTCGCCGCCGATGGCCTCCACCTCGTCTATCAGCCGGTGGTCTCGTCCAAGACCGAGACGGTCACGGGCTATGAGGCACTGCTGCGCTGGACGCATCCGGTGCGCGGGCCGATATCGCCTGCGCTCTTCATCCCGATCGCCGAGGATACGGGGCTCATCGCCCAGATCGGCGACTGGGTGATGCGCACCGCCTGCCTCGACGCGGCAAAATGGCCGGAAGAGGTGCGGGTCGCCGTCAACGTCTCGCCGACGCAATTCGCCAATCCCGGCTTCCCGTCCACCGTCATGAGCGCGCTCGCTGCCGCCCAGCTCGCGCCCGAACGGCTGGAGCTGGAGATTACCGAAAGCGTCTTCCTGAACGACGACGACGGCACCGATTCGATGTTCGCGCGGCTGAAATCCATCGGCGTGCGGCTCGCGCTCGACGATTTCGGCACGGGCTATTCCTCGCTCGGCTATCTCAAGAAAGCGCCCTTCGACAAGATCAAGATCGACCAGAGCTTCGTGCGCGGCGCATCGATCAAGGGCAACCGCAACAGCGCCATCATCAAGGCGATCGTCAGTCTGGCCGAAGCGCTGGGCATGGACACGACCGCCGAGGGTGCGGAGACGCAGGACGAACTGGCGCTGATCCGGCAATTGGGGTGCAGCCATATCCAGGGCTATATCTATGGCCGGCCGATGCTGTTCGAGGATGTGATGGTCCGCCACCGCACGATCGGCACCGCCGCTTCGGCCAACGGCTTCAAATCCAGCCGGCCCGAACGCAAGACGATGCTGCGGACGGTCGCGATCCATCATGACGGCCATGTCTATGCAGGGCGCATCCGCAACATCTCGCCCACCGGCGCGCTGGTCGAAGGGCTGTGGAACGTCCCGCCCGGCACCTTGTTCGCGATCGAGATCGCCGAAAACCAGCTGGTGAACGCCACCTCGCGCTGGTCGAAGGACGACCGCATGGGCGTGGAATTCGCTAGCGCGGTGGACATGGTCGCCCTCCGCAGCCCGCCGAAGTCGATGGCCTCCTGACGGGCGTTAATGCCCTCGCCCGCCTCCCTAACTGGTCCCCGGCGCAGGCCGGCGTCCGGTTTCAGACTGGACGAGGTCACGATCTACGCAGACAGGCGCCTGGTTCGTCTCGGATCGCGCCAGAAGCCCGGACCGAAGGCCATGTTCCCCCACGGCAACCGTCCCCCTCCCCCGGGCGCGCAGCGGCTGACCGGATGCTCGACAACCCGCCCAACCTCCGATGCGGCCCGGTGAGCTTGGTGGTCAGAAGCGGAAGCCGACCTCGACGCCGTAGGTGCGCGGAGGCGAATAGAGGCCGCCAAAGCCGGTATCGCCGGGCACCGCGATCACATAGGTCAGCGTTTCCTTGTCGAAGATGTTCTTGATCCAAGCCGTCACCCGGGCGCGGCTGTCGCCTACCGGGATGTTGGCGAGACTGAGCTGTGCATTCCACACATTACGGGTCACCTTCGGGGCGTTGGCCGGCGTGAAAGCGCCCACGTCATAGCCCGACGAGATGTTCCAATCGACATGGCCCATCAGCTTGCCGAAGCCACGGTCGAAAAGGACATAGTCGACGGCGGCCGTTCCCTGATGCTCGGGCGTGAGCGGCAAGCCGGGATCGCGCAGGGCGCCGAGCACGCGCACCAGCGGCCGTTTGGAATCGGCGAAGCCATAACCGGCGTTGAGCGTCAGCCCGTCGATCGGCGTCACCGACGCTTCGATCTCCAGCCCCCAAACGCGTGTAGTGCCGGGCGAGTTGATCGTGTCGACTTCGCCCGGGTTGAACGCGCTGGTCTGGACAGCGAGTTGCCTGCCGCTGATCCAGTTGTGATATGCCGCGCCGTTGACCCGGACCCGGCGGTCGGCGCTCTCGAACTTCGCGCCGACTTCGAGCGAGCGGTTCACTTCCTCGTCATATTCGTTGAACGTGGCCGAACGGACCGCCGCGCCGCCGGGCCGGCGCGGCTCGATCTGCCCGCCCTCAAGGCGCACTTCACCGCGCAAGGCGTCGCCGTGCAGAAGACTCCCGAGTTTCTGGCGCTGGTGGACGACTTCCCGCGCACGCCGATGGGCAAAATCCACAAAGGCAGGCTTGCCGATTTGCTTTTCGGCTCGGCGGATTGAATTCGGGTCTCGCAAGAGCTTGGTATTGCCGGATTGTCGCTGCTAATACGGCAGATTATTTAGACACTGTTTGTTGAAGGATAGGAGCGGCCGTGGAGATTGTTTCGCAGAATGTGCGGGTACCGAAGGCCGCCGAACTCGTCGCGAACAATTTGCGCAATCAGATTGTCAAAGGACAGCTTAAAGAAGGCGAGCCGCTGCCGCTGGAGTCGGAAATGCTCGTGCAGTTCGGGGTTTCGCGCCCAACGCTGCGCGAGGCATGCCGGATTCTCGAGTCTGAAGGGCTAATCAGCATCTCGCGCGGAACCCGTGGCGCGCGCGTCCACCTGCCCAAGACTGAGCTTGCCGCGCGCTATTTGGGACTGATCCTGCAATCGAACGGTGTGATGGTGAGCGATGTCTATTATGCGCGCGTGCTGATGGAGCCGCCAGCAGCCCGGATCGTTGCGCAGAGCCCGACGCCGCAAGCCATCGAGCGACTCAATGCCTGCATCGCCGAAGAGCGAAGGTTCATTGAAGATGTGGAGCAGTTCAGCCGCAGCTCGAACGAGTTCCACCGCACGCTCGTAGAGCTGAGCGGCGTTCGCACATTGACGGTCATCGTGGATATGCTCAACGAAATGCTCGGGCGGCATTTGCTTCAGATCTACATCCGCGCCGCCGGTGAGGCAGACTCGCTGGTCAGCCGCAAGAAAGCCGTGCGCGCGCAGGAAAAGCTGGTGACGCTGATCGAAGCCGGCGACGCGGACGGCGCGGCGACCTTCTGGCGCGAGCATCTGAGCATTGTGACCTCGACCATCAACAAGTGGCAGCATGCCGACTCGGTGGTCGATCTCACCAGTGGCGTGATGACCTGATCAGTCGATCAACGCCTTGATTCGCGCACGACCTCATGTCGATCGGGCCGCGTAGCTACACCATCCTGACGCCCGCATCACATTCGGCTGGTTCAGCGGCACCATCGCAGCCTATCTGGAAGCATCCCGCGCAATCCTTACGCGGATGCAGGCCAGCACCGACAATGGCAATCATTTGACCTTCGCCCCCCATGTCGAACTGAACGGCGACCGCGCGTTGAGCGACATGGCGGTGATTATCATCGGCCGCGCGCCCTATGACACGATGCTCGCTGACGTGGCCTGCTATTGCCGTTTCGTCTCGCGTGCCGAGCGTCGCGCGGGCGAATGGCGGCTATCGACGATGGATTGCGTCTACATTAAGGAAACCATTCAACCTGCCGACCCCGGCGTCGAGCTGGATTATGACGCCGAAGTGATGGCCGGGTTGCCGGGCGCCTATCGCATCATGGCCTATTCGCTCGTTCGCGCGGGGTTCCCGATCCGCGACGATCTTTACTCGCTCGATCAGCCCGAGCGCGTTTCCGAACTATATCGTGCCGCCCGTGCATGGCTTGGCGAGGGCTGAACTTCATCCGTCGCTCTTAAACGATGCCGCCGGCCAGGTATGTGCCTGGCCGGTTCAGGCCGCGCTCTGCGCCTGCCGCTGCGCCGTATAGCGATTCTCCGGCTCGGCCAGTCCTAGATGCGCGCGGAAGGTCGTGCCGTCATAGTCGGTGCGGAACAGCCCGCGCGCCTGCAGGATCGGAACCACCTTGTCGACGAACAGGTCGAGCTGCCCCGGCAAGGGCTCGAAAATGACGAAGCCGTCCGCCGCGCCGTCTTCAAACCATTGCTGCAAACGGTCGGCCACCGTCTCCGGCGATCCGACAAACACCCCGCGCGGCGTCGCCAACCGCTCGGCCACCTGCCGCAGCGTCAGATTTTCCGCCCGCACCTCGGCAAGGATGCGCAGCGTGCCGCTCTGCTGGCTGTCGAGCCCGATATGCGCCACATCGGGGAAGGGCGCGTCGAGATCATATTGCCGAAAATCATGGTCGTTGAAGGTGCGCGACAGGAAGCCGAGGCCGGTGTCGATCGACTCCAGCGCCGCCAGCTCGCGATAGCGCGCCTCCGCGTCCTCGTCCGTATCCCCGACGATCGGCGCGATGCCCGGCAGCACGAACAGCTGGTCGGGGTCGCGGCCGAAGCCCTTCGCCCGCGCCTTCACGTCGGCCAGATAGGCCTGGCCGTCCTCCTTGGTCGGCGCATGGGTGAAGATCACCTCGGCATGGCGCGCGGCGAAGCTGCGCCCGTCGTCCGACGCGCCGGCCTGGAAGATGACCGGCTGGCCCTGCGGCGTGCGCTTGATGTTGAGCGGCCCGCGCACCTGGAAATGCTCGCCCTTATGGTCCAGCCGGTGCAGCTTGTCGGGATCGACGAACCGCCCGCTCTCCTTGTCGGCGACATGCGCGCCATCCTCCCAGCTGTCCCACAGCCCCTTCACCACGGCGAGATATTCGGCGGCGATCTTGTAGCGGGTGGCGTGGGCGGGATGCTCGGTCTTGCTGAAATTGGCCGCCGTATCCCCCAGCCAGGACGTGACGACATTCCACCCCGCGCGGCCGCCGCTCAAATGATCGAGCGAGGCGAACTGGCGCGCGACGTTGAACGGCTCGGAGTAGCTGACCGTCAGCGTGCCGACGAGGCCGATGCGCGACGTGGTGGCGGCGAGCGCCGACAGGATCGTGATCGGCTCGAACCGGTTGAGATAATGCGGGCTCGATTTCTCGGTGATCGACAGGCTGTCCGCCACGAACAGGAAGTCGAACTTGCCCCGTTCCGCTGTCGCCGCCTGCTTCTGATAGTGGGACAGGCTGGTGCTGGCATTCACGTCCCGATCTGGATGACGCCAGTCGTTCCAGGTGCGGCCGACGCCGTGCAGGATGAAGCCGAGCTTGATGTGCGGGGATTTCGCCATGGGGGGGCAGCCTTTCGCCGATGCGGATATGGCGCGCAGCATAGAGGCCGTCCCCGCAACGCGACCAACGCGAAGTCGTGCCGCGACTATGACTTAGGCAAATAGGTGAGGGGGGTCAGAGCCCCGCCGCCTCGACCCAATAAGCGTGGCTGATCTCGCGCGCCAGCGTCCACACCTGCCGCCTGATGTCGGGCACGGCGACGATCTCCCAATGCGCGCCGCGCGTCATCGGGCCGACGACGCGCAGCCGCTCCTGCGCCTCGCCGTCCGCGCTGATCGCGCGGCACTGGCGATCCACATCGATGCCGATCGCCAGCGGATCGGGCCGGATCGCGCCCTTGTCGGCCAGCGCGCGCAACAGCGGATCGCGTGCGCGGTTGAGGTCGCCGAGAGGCCCGGTACAGTTGATGACCCGCGCGAAGCGTCGCCACGTCACCGCGTCGCTCCCCCGCGGACGCAACGCGACCGCGATCCCATCGCCCTCCGGCCGCGCGGCCACGATCTTCGCCGCCCCGATCTCCAGTCGCCCGCTGGCGCGCATCGCCGCCAGCCGTTCGGCCACCGCCGGCGCGAGGCGGTGGCGGTGCACATCCCAATAGGGCCGCAAATGCCGCAGGAAGCGCGCCCGGTCGGCCGCGTCGGCGGCGCGCCACATATCCTGGGTGAAGGGCCGCAGTTCGTCCACCGCCCCGCGCCAGCCGATCGCCTCCGCCCGCGCCCGCACCTGCCGCACCAGCGCCGACGCCGAACCCGCCGGCCGCTCCGTCGGGCTCGCCGCCGCCGGCCCCGGCGCATGGGCGTGGGGCAGCAGCCCGCGCCGGGACACCGCGACGATCCGCCCGGCAAAGCCCCCCGTGTCGAGGCTGAGCGCGCAATCCACCGCCGTCAGCCCACAGCCGAGCAGCAGCACCTGATCGTCTCCGCATAACCCATCAGCCAGCCCCGCCGTCCAGGGATCGTCGGCATAGGCGATATGGCTGATGCCAGCAAAGGCAGGCAGCGCATGCGGCGGCAGGTTGCCCGGCGCAATCACCGCAATGTCCGCAGCCACCCACGCGCCGGTCGCCAGCCGCACCGCCGCCGCCTCGTCCGACAGCCGGATATCGACCGCCTCGGCCTCCACCAGCCGCAGCCGCGCGCCCGCCTCGTCCGCCGCCGCCTCCAGCAGGTCGCGCAGATATAGACCATAGGTCCGCCGCGTGGCGAAACTGGCATCCTGTCCTTCGGCCCGCGCCTTCAGCCAGTCGGCGAAATGGCCCGGTGCGTCGGGCAGCGCGCTCATATTGGCGGCGCGGACATTGAGGACATGGTCGTCTTGCGCCGCGCCATAGGCAAGGCCCCGCCCCAGCCGGTCGCCCCGACGCTCGATCAGCGTCACCCGCGCCTCGCCATGACGCAGCAGGTTGATCGCCAGCAGCGTGCCGGAAAAGCCGCCGCCGACTATGGCGACATGATCGGCGCTCAGCATCGATCAAGCATTTCTAATGGAACGGGCAGCATTGCTTGTGGGACATATCTCTACTGCTACCATAGATAAATAGCCAAGATGTGATTGTCGGAGATTATGGTCATGGCCCCTGTGCGATCCCTGCTGGCCGGGTGGCGGCGCTGTAAGGCGGCGGCGGCGCGCGAATTTCTGCGCGATCCCCATGTCATCCTGTTCGAGCGCGCCGCCGATCCCGCCCCGGCCGCGACAAGCGCCCATGGCGGCTGAGGGTCTTTCCCGCCGGCTGCTGCTGGGCGGCGGCGCGGCCTCCTGCCTGCTGCTCGCCGCCTGCGGTTCCACCAAGGGCGGCCGACCCACGTTGCGCGTGTCGATCACCGGCAAGGGCGACGGCGATTCGCGCCTGCTCTTCAAATCCGCCGGGATCAAGCCCGACGGCTTCGACATCGCCTATAGCGAGTTCCAGTCGGGCCATCTGGTGGTCGAGGCGCTGAACGGCGGCTCGCTCGATTATGGCGGGATGAGCGAGATCCCGCCCATCTTCGCCGCCGCCTCCACCATCCAGAGCTTCCGCCAGATCGCGGTCGCCCATGGCGACGTCAATAACCAGGTCGTGCTGGTGCCCAAGGGATCGACCGCCAGGAGCATCGCGGACCTCAAGGGCAAGCGCGTCGGCTATGTCCGCGCGACCACCTCGCAATATTTCCTCATCCGCATGCTGGAGGAAGTCGGCCTGGGATGGGACGATATCAGGCCGGTGGCGATGGGCGTCAGCGACGGCGCGGCAGCCTTCTCGCAAGGTGCGCTCGACGCCTGGGCGATCTACGGCTTCCCGATCCAGCGCGCGATCGCGACCGAAGGCGCGCGCATCCTGCGCACCGCCTATGGCATCCTGTCGGGCAATTATCTCGTCGCCGCGCATGTCGATACGCTGGCTGATCCCGATAAGGCGAAGCTGGTCGCCGACTATCTCGGCCTGGTCCAAAGAGCCTATGGCTGGGCTGCCGCGCATCAGGAGCAATGGGCGGCCATCGTGTCCAAGGATATCGGCGTACCGCTCGCCTATGTGCAGGACCAGTTCAAGCGCAAAAGCGCGACCTACGAACTGCGGCCGGTGACTCGGCAAGCCATCGCGTCGCAGCAGAAGGTCGCCGACCTCTTCTACGCGCAGAAGCTGCTCCCCAAGCCGGTCGATGTCCGCCCTTTGTGGGACGACCGCTTCAATTCCGCCATTCCCAAAAGAGGCTGACCATCATGGCAACCCGTCTCGCAACCCCCGACGCCATTCCCGCGATCACCGACGATTATCTCGACTGGCTGACCCGCGAACTCGCGTCCCATGCGCAAGCCTATGACCGCAGCGGCGAATTTCCCCGCGCGCCCTTCGACCTGCTGGCGCGCGAAGGGCTGATCGGCCTCACCGTCCGCCCGGAACTGGGCGGTCGCGGCGCGAACCTGTCAGAGGCGCTGCGTGTGCTCGCCGCCGTCGCGAAAGGGGAGCCGTCGACCGCGCTCATCCTCTTCATGACCTATCATTATCACGCCAACCCGCATCGCGCGCAGGGCTGGCCCGCCGCCATCTACGAGCGGCTGGCGGCCGATGCGGTTGCGGGTCGCGGCCTGATCGGGGGCCTCCGCGTCGAGCCCGAACTCGGCACCCCGGTGCGGGGCGGCCTGCCCGTCACGATCGCGCGGCGCACGGCCGACGGCTGGGCGATCAGCGGCACGAAAATCTATTCGACCGGATCGACTGGGCTCGACTGGTATTCGGTCTGGGCGAAAACGGACGAAGAGGAGCCGCGCGTTGGCAATTTCCTGGTGAAGGCCGGCAGTCCCGGCGTCACCATCGAGCCGGCCTGGGATCATCTGGGGATGCGCGCGACCGTCAGCCACGCGGTCCATTTCGCCGACACGCCGACCCCGCTCGACCATGCGGTGGACGTGCGCCTGCCACAGCAATGGGCGGCGGCTGCGGGCGACCCCAGCCTCGCCATCTGGAACGCACTCGCCATATCGACCATCTATGACGGCGTGGCCCGCGCCGCGCGCGACTGGCTCGCGCCCTATCTTAACGACCGCGTGCCCTCCAACCTCGGCGCGTCGCTCGCCACCCTGCCGCGCGTGCAGGAGAAGTTCGGCGAGATAGAGGCGCTGCTTCAGGTCAACGCCGCCCTGATCCGCGACGCCGCCGCGCGCTACGATGCCGGCGATCCGCCCGGCGCGGTCGCGGTCAACAATATCAAATATGTCGCGACCGCCAACGCCATCCGCGCGGTCGAGATCGGCTTGGACCTCACCGGCAATCCCGGCCTCAGCCGCAACAACCCGCTCGAACGCCATTATCGCGACGTGCTGTGCAGCCGCATCCACTCGCCGCAGACCGACACGATCCTTGTCACCGCCGGTCGCGCGGCGCTGGGGCAATAACCATGTCGCTCATCATCGCCAGCCAGCTCGACGCCGATTTCAACAAGGGTCTCGGCCAGCACCCGATCGCGCCGGTCGTGATCGACGTGGCGGAGGACGAACCCTGGACCGCCGCCGCCGAAGCCGACCTGCTGCTGGTCCGCCCGACGCCCGCCTGGCGTCAGCCGCGCGTCGCGCGTCCCTCGCTGTGGCCGGGCCGGTTGAAATGGGTCTATAGCGCGTCCGCCGGCATTGATTTCTATCCCGAATGGCTGCTCGACGCGCCGCTCGTCACCTGCGGGCGCGGCGTCGCGTCGGACGAAATCGCCGACTATGTGATCGCCGCCATCTATGCCCATGCCAAGAATCTTGAGGCGGTGACGGTGCGGTCGCGCGCCGACTGGAAACATGCGCCGCTGGGGCGCGTGTCCGGCACCACGGTCGGCATCGTCGGGCTGGGCGCGATCGGCCAGGCGGTGGCGCGGCGCGTGCTGGCGCTCGGCGCGCAGGTGGTGGCGCTGCGGCGATCGGGCGCGCAGGCCGGGATCAGCGGCGTCGAACTGCTGACCGATCTGCCCGCTCTCGTCGCCCGCGCCGACCATATCGTCGTCGCCGTGCCCGGCACGCCCCAGACCCGCCATCTTTTCGACGCGCTCTTGCTTGCACAGGTAAAGCCCGGCGCGCACATCATCAATGTCGCGCGCGGCTCCGTGCTGGATCAGGATGCGCTGGTCCGCGCGCTCGACCGCGCTGATGGTCCGGGCTTTGCTACGCTCGACGTCACCGAACCCGAGCCGCTGCCCGAAGGCCATTCGCTCTACAGTCACCCCAAGGTCCGGCTGACCCCGCATATCTCCAGCAACTACACGCTCGTGCGGCACCGCCTGCTGGAGAAGGTGCGCGACGACATCAGCCGCTTCGTGCGTGGCGAAACCCCGACCGACGTGGTCGATCCGGCGCGGGGTTACTAAGCGGGCAGGCGCATCACAGCCCCTGCACCGTCTCCCGCGCCAGCTCCGCCAGCCGGTGCGCCGCGCTGTCCAGCTTGTCGCCCGCGCGCAATATCGCCGCGACGCGCGGCAGGTCGGGCAAGCGCTCATGCGCGAGCGTCGCTTCCTCGCCGATGAAAAGATGCGTGCGGCAGGTGATGCCCAGGCCCGCGCCCACGGCCGCCTTGAGCGTCGCGAGATTGGGCGTCTCCACCGCGATCCGCCATTGCAGGCCTGCGTCCTCCAGCCCCCGTATCGCCGCCTCCCGGAAGCGGCAGGGCTCCTCCAGCACGGCGAGCGGAATGATGCTGCGGTCGGCCAGCGCCGCATCGCCATACCAGGCCATCGGCGCGACCGTGACCGCATGGGGGTCGTTCGGCGCGGCAAAGCCCAGCAAAATGTCCAGCTCGCGCCGATCGAGCAGCGCCTGCAACTCCGCCGTGCCCGCGACGCGCGCATAGATTTGCGCGTCGGGGTGCAGCTCCGAAAAGCGCGAAAGCAGCCCGGACAGCAAAGTGTCCGCGAAATCCTGCACCATGCCGATCCGCGCCGGCCCGGCAAAGCGCCCCGCGCTCACCGCCGCCACCGCCTCGTCATGCAGCAGCAGCACGCGCCGCGCATAATCCAGCATCACCTCGCCGGCCGGCGTCAGGTTCAGCCGCCGCCCTTCGCGCAGGAACAGGGTCTGCTGCACCAGCTCCTCCAGCCGCTTGATCTGGAGACTGAGCGCGGACTGGGTCACGAACACCTGTTCCGACGCATTGAGCATCGATCCGGTATCGACGATCGCGACGAAGCTGCGCAGCAAATTGGTGGGCAGGTTGACCGGCACGGCGGGCCTTTCTCGGGAAGAATGCGGGGAAGGACCGACCCAAGGCAGGGAACGGGCCATCCCCTATCGCCGATGCTTATATATCAATCAAAATAGTAGAGATTTGGGGTGACCAACTAAATCTTGATATGTCCGCCGCCGGACCAAAAAACGGCTCTTTTCTTCGTTTAGGCGAGCCGATCGGGCATCCGGCCGAGCCTTATGACCGGCGCTCATAGATCGGCGCAGAAAAACTTAATTGAAACGGTAGAGAATACATGATGGGCTTGCCGCGACCTGAACAGGGACCGGATATGGCAAGCGTAGCAATCGGACATTCCCATGGCGCGGAGCGCGCGCGGCGGCCCTTCTCGCTGTCGCGCTTCGGCGGCCGCTGGCTCTCGCCGGTGCTGCTGCTGCTGCTCTGGGAGCTGGGTTCGCGTAGCGGCCTGATCCCCGAACGCACACTCGCCGCGCCCTCGGCCGTCATCGGCACGCTCATCGAGATGGTGATTTCGGGCGAGCTGCCCTCCAATCTCCTCGTCTCCTTCGCCCGAGTCGCCGCCGGCCTTCTGATCGGCGTCGGTCTCGGCCTCGCTCTCGGCCTCTTCGCCGGCCTGTCCCGCGCCGGCGAGCTGGCGGTCGATCCGCTCATGCAGATCAAGCGCACCATCCCGGCGCTCGCGCTGACCCCGCTCTTCATCGTCTGGTTCGGCATCGGCGAAACCCCCAAGGTGGCGCTGATCGCCTTCGCCACCATCTTCCCGGTCTATCTCAACCTCTACAGCGGCATCCGCAGCGTCGACCTGCGCCTGCTGGACGCCGCCAAGAGCTTCGGTCTCAGCCGCGCCGAACAGATCTGGCATGTCGTCCTGCCCTCGGCACTACCCTCGCTGCTGGTCGGACTCCGCTACGCCCTCTCGGTCTCGATCCTCGTCCTCGTCGTGGCGGAGCAGATCAACGCTTCGGCCGGCCTTGGCTACCTCATCAACAATGCCCGCGATTTCATGCGGACCGACATCATCGTCGTCTGCCTGATGGTCTACGCCATCCTCGGTCTCGGCGCCGACTGGCTGGTCCGCGCCATCGAAGCCCGCGCCCTCGTCTGGCGCCCCAGCATAGTGGAGCAATAAGCATGGACGCTCGCCTCGGCTTTACCGCGCTCGACAGCGCAGTGCATCAACCCCATCCCGAGCCCGTGGTCCGCCTGCGCGGCTTCACCCGCCGCTTCGGCGCGAACACGATCATCGACGGGCTGGACCTCGATATCGCGCCGGGCGAGTTCATCGCCCTGCTCGGCCGCTCGGGATCGGGCAAGACCACCTTGCTGCGCACCCTCGCCGGCCTCGATGAAGTGCGCGGCCAGAATGTCGAAGTCCCCGACAGCCGCGCCGTCGTGTTTCAGGACGCCCGCCTCCTGCCGTGGAAGCCGGTCTGGAAGAATGTCGGCCTCGGCCTCAAGGGCGACATCCGCCCCCGCGCCGAAGCCGCGCTCAAGGAGGTCGGCCTCGGCCATCGCATCGACGCTTGGCCACTCACTCTTTCGGGCGGCGAAGCCCAGCGCGCCGCGCTCGCCCGCGCGCTGGTGCGGGAGCCCGAATTGCTGCTGCTCGACGAACCCTTCGCGGCGCTCGATGCGCTCACCCGCTACCGGATGCACGACCTCGTCCTCGCGCTCTGGCGCAGGCACCGCCCCGCCGTGCTGCTCGTCACCCATGATGTCGAGGAAGCGATCGCGCTCGCCGACCGGGTGCTGGTGCTGGACAAAGGCCGCATCGTCGCCGAAGAACGCATCACCGCCCCGCGCGGCGAACGCGCCAGCTTCTCCGCCCGCCTGCGCGAAAAGCTGCTGGCCAATCTCGGCGGCGACGATCATGGCGTCATCCCCTTCGCGCCCGCGCTGGAAGCCGCCGAATGACGGCAGCCGCCACCCTCGACCGGCCGATCGACACCACCCGCCTGCGCGGCTTCGTCACCGCCTTCGCCGACCTGCTGGCGGCGACCAGCGATGAACGGGCGATCCTCGACAGCGGCAGCGCGCTGCTCGCCCGGCTGATCGCAACCGACGACTGGCTGCCGGAAGAGTATGCGCGGCCCAACCCCGACCGCTACCAGCAATATCTGCTCCATTGCGACAGCCGCGAGCGCTTCAGCGTCGTCAGCTTCGTCTGGGGACCGGGCCAGTCCACCCCGATCCACGACCATAGCGTCTGGGGCCTGGTCGGCGTCCTGCGCGGCGTCGAGCGGGTCGAGCGCTTCGGCCGCCTCCCTTCGGGCGCGCTGGTGGCGGAGGGCGAGGAACTGCTCCACGCCGGCGAGGTCGACGCCGTCTCTCCCCGCATCGCCGACATTCACCGCGTCACCAACGGTCTCGCCGACCGCCCCTCGGTCAGCATCCACGTCTATGGCGCGAATATCGGCGCGGTCGAGCGCGCGACCTACGCCCCCGACGGCACGCCCAAGACCTTCATCTCGGGATATGCCAACCGCACCCTCCCCAATCTTTGGGACAGATCGAGAAACCCATGACCACCGACACGCTTGACCGCCTCCAGACGTCCACCCCGCAGGACATCCGGCGCGCCCTCCTGATCGGCACCGAGATCGCGCTGATCGACGTGCGCGAGGAGCATGAATTCGCGCAGGGCCATCCCCTCTTCGCGGCGCAGATCCCGCTCCGCCGCATCGACGCAGAAGCGCGCTGGCGCATTCCCCGCCTCGACACCCCGATCATCATCTATGACAATGGCGAAGGGCTGGCGCGCAAGGCGGCGGTCCGCCTCGAGGCGCTCGGTTACACCGACGTGCGCGAGCTGGAGGGCGGCCTCGCCGCCTGGCGCGACGCGGGCTATGAGCTGTTCGAGGATGTGAACAGCTACAGCAAGGCGTTCGGCGAACTGGTCGAACATCGCCGCCACACCCCGAGCCTCCCCGCCGAGGAAGTGCAGGCGCTGATCCGCGAAAAGGCCGACATCAAGATTCTCGATGCCCGCCGCTACGACGAATATAACACCATGAACATCCCGACCGGCACCAGTGTCCCCGGCGCGGAACTGGTGCTCCGCGCGCAGACCATTGCGCCCGATCCCGACACCACGATCATCGTCAACTGCGCCGGCCGTACACGGTCGATCATCGGCGCGCAGTCGCTGGTGAATGCCGGCATCCCCAACAAGGTCTATGCCCTGCGCAACGGCACGATCGGCTGGACTCTGGCCGGGCAGGAGCTGGAAACCGGCCAGACCCGCGCCGCGCCCGAAGTGGACGATGCCGCGACGGAAGAAGCGCGCGCCCACGCCCGCGACGTCGCCTATCGTGCGGGCGTCAAGCGGATCGGCTGGAAAGAGCTGGAGGCGCTGAAAGCCGAGACGGGGCGCACCCTCTATCTCTACGACGTCCGCCAGCCGCGCGAATATGAAAGCGGCCATCTGCCTGGCTTCCGCAACGCGCAGGGCGGGCAGCTGGTCCAGGAAACCGACCATAATGCCCCGGTGCGCGGCGCGCGCATCGTCGTCACCGATCCCACCGGCGTGCGCGCCGACATGACCGCCTCCTGGCTCGCCCAGCTTGGGTGGGAAGTCTATGTGCTCGACGTCGACTGGTCCGCCGCCACGCTGGAGCGCGGCCCCGACAGCGCGCCGCCGCCGCGTGGCCCGGAGGGCCGCTACAAGCGCCCCTATGAAGGCACCGACAACAAGGCCGCCGCGATGCAGGCCTATCTCGACTGGGAATATGGCCTCGTCGCCCAGCTGGAGCGCGACGGCACCCACGGCTTTTATGTGATCTGATAAAGACAGAAAGACAGGAGGACGCAGCATGAGCGTCAAGTTCATCGGCTATATCGGCTTCAACAACGGCTCCGAAACCCAGTCGGCCGTCCGCAGCCGCGCGCTCGATATCGACTATGTCGATGCCGCCGCTAAGGCGCAGGAGGAGGGCGGCTTCGACCGTGTCCTTATCCCCTTCGGCTCCAACAGCCCGGAAAGCCAGATCGTCGCGGCCCATGCCGCCGCGCGCACGACGCGGCTCGGCTTCCTCGTCGCGCATCGCCCCGGCTTCACCCAGCCGACCGTCGCCGCGCGGCAGCTCGCGACGCTCGACCAGCTTTCGGGCGGCCGCGTCGCCGTCCACATCATCACCGGCGGCGCCGATGAAGAAATGGCGCGCGACGGCGACACGAAGACGGTCAAGGCGGAACGCTACGCCCGCACCGACGAATATCTGACGATCCTGCGGCAGGAGTGGACTGCGTCCAAGCCCTTCGATCATCAGGGCCGCTTCTACGACATCCGCCAGGCGTTCAGCGCGATCAAGCCCGACAATCTGCCGGTCTTCTTCGGCGGTTCGTCGGACGAGGCGATCGAGGTCGCTGGCCGCCATGCCGATGTCTATGCGCTCTGGGGCGAAACCCTCGCCGCCGTGCAGGACACGGTCCGCGCCGTGCGCAAGTCCGCCGCGCGCTACGGGCGCAGCCCCGGCTTCTCGCTCTCGCTCCGTCCCGTCATCGCCGACACCGAGGAAGCCGCGTGGAAGCGCGCTGCCGAGATCGAGGAACAGGTGCGCGGAAACCGCGTCGCCGCCGGGCTGCCGCTGACCGGCCATCGCCCGCCCAATGCCGGCTCGCTGCGCCTGCTCGAAACCGCCAGCAGCAACCGGCAGGACAAGCGCCTGTGGACCGGGGTCGCGGCGCTGACCGGCGCGGCCGGCAACAGCACGGGCCTCGTCGGCACGCCCGAGCAGGTCGCCGACGCCATGCTCGATTATTATGACATCGGCATCGACCATTTCCTGATCCGCGGCTTCGATCCGCTCGGCGATTCGATCGTCTACGGCCGCGAACTGCTGCCGCTGGTCCGCGCCAAGGTCGCGGAGCGCGAAGCGGCCGGTCTCGCTCTGGCGGGCTGATCCATGTCGAAAAAGACTGTCGCCATCCTGTCGGCGGCCCTTGTCGCGGTGGCGGGCCTCGGCCTTGCCGCCGCGACCTTTTCCCGCAAAGACGACAATGTCCTGCGCGTCGCCAACCAGAAGGGGCAGGTGAAGGCGATGATGCTCGCCTCCGGCGCTCTGGAAGGCGCGCCCTATAGCGTCGAATGGTCCGAATTTCCCGCGGCCCAGCCGTTGCTCGAAGCGGTCGGCGGCGGCGCGGCGGACTTGGGCCTTGCCGCCGACGCGCCGTTCATCTTCGCCTATCAGAGCGGCAGCCCGGTCAAGGCGATCGCCGTCCAGTCCCCCGCCAACCAGGCGGCGCAAGCGCTCGCCATCCTCGTCAAGACCGGATCGCCGATCCGCAGCGCGCAGGATCTGGTAGGCCGGTCAGTCGCCACCACGCGCGGCTCGATCGGCCATCATCTGCTGCTCCAGGCGCTCGAACGCGCGAACATCCCGGCGGAGAAGGTCCGCGTCACCTTCCTGCCGCCCGGCGACGCGAAGGCCGCTTTCGACAGCGGCGCGATCGACGCCTGGGCGACCTGGACACCCTATACCAATGTCGCGATCAAGGAAGGCGCGCGCGCCGTCGTGGACGCCAAGGATTATGGCCTGCCGCTCTATATCGACATCGCCAATGCGGACTCGATCGCGCCCAAGCGCGCGCTGCTCGCCGATTTCCTGAAACGGGAAGCGAAGGCGGTCGCCTGGTCGCGCGCGCATCCCGATCAGTTCGCGGCGGTGCTGGCGAAGGAAACCGGCCTGCCGCTCGACATCGCCCGCGCCAGTTTCGAGCGGAGCAACCGCGTATCGCGCCCGATTGATGCCAGCGTCGTCGCGCATGAGGAGGCGATCACCGCCCGATTCCAGCGCGCGGGCCTCATCGAAGACGCGCGCAATGTATCGCAAGCCTTTGATCCAAGTTTCTCTAAACAATAGATTTCCATCAGCAAAGCTAAGCTAAAGTTGAGAGTAAATCATAGGTCATTGGTCAAACTCATTTCTCAACTAAAGATGTAGTAAATATAGCAACCCTCAAATCCGAACTGGGGGTCAAAAAACATGAAGCGTTTTCAGTATCTTACAAAAGCAAGTGCGTGTATAGCTGTTCCACTCGCTGTTCCACTTGCATCGGCGCAGCCGCTCCCGGTCGCCCCGCAGGCAGCGGAGGGCGACGGGGCCGACGCCGGCACCATCATCGTCACCGGCGTGCGCGGGGCGCCCCGCACCATTGCGGAAAGCCCGGCCCCGATCGACGTGGTGGGCGCGGAAAAGCTGCAAGCCACCGGCTCGGCCGAGTTCGGCGAAGCGCTGTCCAAGCTGCTCCCCTCGCTCAACTTCGGCGCGACCCATGCCGGCGTCTTCTCGATCGGCCGCCCCGTCACCAACCGCGGCCTCGCGCCCGCCTATACGCTGGTGCTGGTGAACGGAAAGCGGCGGCATAACGGCGCTTTCCTCAACAACTCGACCGCCGACACGTCGGGCGCGAACCCGGTTGATATCGATCTCATCCCAACGAGCGCGATCGACCGGATCGAGGTGCTGAAGGACAGCGCCGCCGCTCAGTATGGCACCGACGCGATCGCCGGCGTCATCAACATCCAGCTTGCCGAGAAGGAGGGGCTCTCCGCCGACTTCACCTACGGCACCCTCTACGAGGCCAATGGCGAGCCCGACAGCTGGAAGGGCACGATCCGCTATGGCACGAAGATCGGCCCTGACGGCGGCTTCCTCCCCCTCTCCGGCGACATCCGCAAGCGCGGCGGGGCGTGGTGGAACCTGCCCGCGACCGACATCAACCTCTACGGCCTGCCCGCCGGCCGCACCATCGACCAGGTGGTGGCGACGAGCGGCCTCACCCGTGCCCAGGTCGAGGCGAACGTCGCCGCCGCCAACGCCCGCAACGCCCAGTGGAACCGCGACGGCGCGCATAATGGCGACCCGCAGATCGAGGCGTTCAACTTGGCCTACAATGCCGAATTGCCGGTAACCGAAAATGTCAGCCTCTACAGCTTCGGCACCTATGGCGAGCGCGACGCCCAGATCGGCAATAATTTCCGCCGCCCCAACAGCACCGCCAATTTCACGGCGCAGTTCCCGGACGGCTATTACCCGCTCAACAATATCGAGGAGAATGACTTTCAGGTTGTCGCGGGTCTGAAGGGCACGCTGGTCGGCTGGGACTATGACGTCTCCTCCTCCTTCGGCCGCAACTACAGCCATCAATTCTCCAAGCTGTCGGTCCGTCCCTCGCTCGGGCCGACCGGCCCGACGGAATGGCCCAACCTCGCCAATTTCGAGTTCCGCCAGTGGACCCACAATGTCGATCTGCACCGCAGCGTCGACATCGGTCTCGCAAAGCCGCTCGAAATCTCGGTGGGCGCCGAATATCGGCTCGACCGCTTCCGCACCTTCGCCGGCGATCCGCTGGCTTATCAGCCCGCGACCTACACCTTCAAGCCGGGCGACCAGCAATATGACTGGAATGTCGGCCGCATCGCGTCGCCGGTAGTCCAGGGCGCGATCGTCCTGTCGCCCGCCGACGAGGCCGACATCAGCCGGAAAGTCTATGCCGGCTATATCGACCTCGGCCTCTATCCCACTGACGCCTGGTATATCGGCGCGGCGATCCGGGCCGAACATTATGACGACGGCTCGGGCAGCCCCATCGGCCTCAAGCTCAACAGCCGCTACGAAGTCACCCCGACGCTCGCGATCCGCGGCACGGTCGGCACCGGCTTCCGCGCGCCTTCACTGACGCAGATCGGCTATGCCCAGACGGACGGCCGCACCTCCTCCTTCTTCAACCCCGCCACCGGCCAGACCGAATTGCGCCCGACCGTCGCCAAGCTGGTGACGGCGGACTCGACCGTGGGCCAGTTGCTCGGCGCCAAGCCGCTCAAGGCGGAAAAGACGTGGAACGCCGGCCTCGGCCTCGTTTTCACCCCCGCGCCGTCGCTCTCGATCACGCTCGACAGCTACTATATCCGCATCAAGGACCGGGTGGAGCGCACCGGCCGCCTGTTCGGCCCCGGCATCTCGGCGATCCTCGCCGCCAACGGCCTCTCCGACATCGAGCAGGCGGAATATTTCATCAACGCCGCCGACACCGAGACCAAGGGGTTCGACCTCGTCGCGGACTATAGCCGCAATCTGGGCGACCTCGGCAAGGTCGGCCTGACGCTGGCCTTCAACTATTCCAAGACCAAGGTCACCGACGTCGTCGCCACCCCGTCGCAACTCTTCGCGGCGAACGGCGCGTCGCTGCTGGGCGCGGGATCGGTCTTCTTCGGCGGCGACAAGATCGGCGAGCTGGAAGTGCTCCAGCCCCGCACCAAGCTGGTGAGCAGCTTCAACTGGCAGAAGGGCATTTTCGGCGTCAGCGTCACCGCCACCCGCTACGGCAAATATACCCAACGCACGGCGGCGGGCGACGACCGCTATTTCGGCGCGAAGATCATCACCGACGCCAGCATCAGCGCGAAAGTGACCGACTTTGCCACGCTATCGGTCGGCGCGACCAATCTCTTCGACGTGCGGCCCGAAACCAACGGGCCGGGCAATCCCCAGACGGGGCAGGGCTATTACGGCCCGTCGCCCTTCAACCCGGCAGGCGGCTATTATTATGGACGGATCGCTCTTGCCTTCTGACCGCCGAACCTTCCTCGCCGGGGCGGCCGCTTTCGCCCTCGCCGCGTGCGGGGGCGGGAAGGGCGGCCGCACGAAGCTGGTGCTGGGCGATCAGGTCCATCTGCTCCAGTCGAAGGCGGAGGCAGCGGGGGTGCTCGGCAACCTCGCCTATGACATAGAATGGGCCAATTTCGTCGGCGCAGCGCCCTTGCTCGAAGCGCTCAACGCCGGCGCGGTCGATACCGCGCCGGCGGGCGACCTGCCGGTCGTGCTGGCGGCGGCGGCCAAGGTGCCGTTAAAGGTGATCGCCGGCTCGGTCTCCTCCACGAAGGACATCGGCATCATCGTTCCGCCCGGCTCGCCGATCCGCTCGGTCGCGGCTCTCGCCGGCCACCGCGTGATTGTCTCCAGCGCACGCGGCAGCATCTCGCATTATCTCCTCCTTGAAGCGCTCAAGGAAGCGAAGCTCGACCGGCGCACGGTCGATATCGGCTTCATGCTGCCCAACGACGCCGCCGCTGCCTTCGCCGCCGGGCGGATCGAGGCCTGGGCGACCTTCGGCACCTATCAGATCGCCGCCGAGCAGCGCGGCGCGCGGGTGCTGCGCGACGGGCAGGGGATCAACACCGGCCTCACCCTCATCGCCGCGTCGCAGGCGGCGCTGGACGATCCCGCCAAGCGCGCCGCGCTTAAGGACGTGCTCGCCCGCTTCCGCCAGGCCAGCCTCTGGGCGCAGGCGCACCCGGCCGACTATGCCGCCGTGTTCGCAAAGGCGACCGGAGTCGACCCAAAGCTCGCCAAGCTGATCGTGGATCGCCAGAACCCCGTGCTGGTCGCGCCCGACGCCGCCGTCATCGCGCCGCTCCAGCGTGTGGTCGATCGCTTCCGCGCCGATGGCGAACTGCCCGCCCATGTCGATGTCGCCTCCATCGTCGATCGCGGCATCTTCCCGGCATGAGCAGCGCTTCGCGACCCTTCAGAAATCCTCATTGGGCGGCCCCCTGCCGCCCGCTTACTATTCCGCCCAAAGGAGCATCGCCATGGCTACAGTGTTGAAGGACGACCGGTTCCGCCACAGCGGCATCAGCGAGGCCGAGTGGAAGGTCCGCGTCGATCTCGCCGCCTTCTACCGCCTCTCGGCCCTCTATGGCTGGGATGATTTCATTTACACCCACATCTCCGCGCGGGTGCCGGGGCCGGACCATCATTTCCTCATCAACCCCTTCGGCCTGATGTTCGACGAGATCACCGCGTCCAGCCTGGTCAAGGTCGATCTCGACGGCAATATCATAGGGGACAGCGATTACGGCATCAACTATGCCGGCTATGTGATCCACTCCGCGATCCACGGCGCGCGAGAGGACGCGCATTATGTCGCCCATTTCCACAGCGCGGACGGCATGGCGGTCTCCGCCCATGCCGAAGGGCTGCTGCCCTTAAACCAGCGCGCGCTCGGTCTCATCCCGCGCCTCTCCTATCATGCCTATGAAGGGGTGGCGCTCAACCTCGACGAGCGCGAGCGGCTGGTTGCCGATCTTGGCGATACGAAGGTTATGCTGCTCCGCAACCATGGCACTTTGGCCCTGGGTGCGTCACCGGGCGAAGCATTCAGCGGCATCTATCATCTGGAGGAAGCCTGCAAGGCGCAGGTCCGCACGCTCACGGTGGGCCGCGACAAGGTGCTGATCGCGCCCGAAGCCGCGCAGGAGGAAGTGCGCCGCCAGATCGGCCGGGAACGCAAGCCCGTCGAGGGCGGCAAGTCGCATTATGATCTCGTCTGGGAAGCCGCGCTCCGCAAGGCGCAGCGCCAGTCCCCCGGCTTCGACGCCTGAAACCCAGGCCATGACCAAGCGGCAATTGAAGCTCGGCCTCGTCCCGACCGGGGTGGGCGGCCCCGGCGACAGCAACCGCTGGCTCGACACCGACATTCCGGTCGACGCCAGCGTCAATATCGACTGGACCATCGACATCGTGCGTCAGGCAGAGGCGGCGAAGTTCGACCTCGTCTTCATCGTCGACAGCCAGTTCATCACGCCCCATTCGCCGCCCCATTATCTCAACCGGCTGGAACCGCTCACCCTCCTGTCGGCGCTCGCGGTGGCGACGAAGCATATCGGCCTCGTCGGCACCTTCACGACCTCTTACAACGACCCCTTCGGCCTTGCCCGCCGCCTCGCCTCGCTTGACCTCATCAGCAAGGGGCGGGCCGGCTGGAACGTCGTCACCAGCGGCGACGCGGGCACCGCCAGCAATTTCAGCCTGCCCGAACATTTCGATTATGACACACGCTACCGCCGTGCCGTCGAGTTCCTGGACGTGGCGCGCGGCCTCTGGTCGAGCTGGGAGGAAGGCGCATTGGTCCGCGACCGGGCGACCGGCCAGTTCCTCGATCCCGACCGGCTGCACCGCCTCGACCATCGCGGCGAATTCTTCCAGGTGGCAGGGCCACTCAACATCCAGCGCTCGCCGCAGGGCGAGCCGGTCATCTTTCAGGCGGGCGACAGCGATCAGGGCCGCGATCTCGGCGCGAATATCGCCGACGCCATCTTCACCCACGCCGCCACGATCGAGCAGGGCCAGTCCTTCTACGCCGACCTCAAAGGCCGCGCCGCCCGCCTCGGCCGAAACCCCGACGAGATCGTGATCCTCCCCGGCTTCTTCCTCTATGTCGGCGACACCGACGCGGAAGCGCAAGACATTCAGCGCCGCTATCGCGAACTGGACCAGAGCTTCGACCAGGCGCTGGCCGAATTCGGCCGTCCCTTCGGCTGGCATGATTTCCGCCGCTACGATCCCGACGCGCCCTTCCCGGCGGAGGCGCTGGAGGCCGCGAAAAGCAGCTTCTACACCCATGCCAAGCGCATCACCGACGAAGCGGTCGCGCAGGGCTGGACGCTGCGGCAGGCGGTAGAAAAGGCCCGCGCCGGGCGCGGTAGCCCCTTCGTCGGATCGCCCGAAACCGTGGCGAACGAAATTCAGCGCTGGTTCGAGGGGCGGGCGCTCGACGGCCTCAACGTCCATCTCGGCCATCCCGAACAATTCACCCGCTTCACGAGCCAAGTGGTGCCGATCCTGCAAGAGCGCGGCCTGTTCCGCACCGATTATGAAGGCGCTACGCTGCGCGCCAATCTAGGCCTCCCCATTCTGGCCAGCCGCCACCGCCGGGAGCCAGCACGGCTGGACGCCGCCTGAACCTATGACAAATCATCGCCGCCGCGTTGCCAACTCTCATTGGCGGCGCGGCGCGCGGGCGGCCATCATGCCTCAACAGCCAAGGAGACGATGATGGCGACTATCCTCACCGAACCTCTCACGACCCGCTATGCCGCGCTTCAGGCCGAGCGCGAGCGCAGCTGGCCCGCCGCGCAACTCGAAGCCAATGCCCGCCAGCGCCGGCTGCTGACCGAGCGGTTCGATCCCGCCGCCATCGCTCAGCGGGGTGACATATTGCCCGACTTCGCTTTCCCCGAAGTCGATGGCGAGGAACTGACGCTCGATGGCCTGACGGAAGGCGGCTCCGCGCTCTTCATCTTCTTCCGCTTCGCCGGCTGCCCCGCCTGCAACATCGCGCTGCCCTATTATGCGGAAGCGCTCTGGCCGGAACTGCGCCAGCGCAACATCCCGCTGGTCGCGCTCAGCCCGCAACGGCCCGATCGCCTGCGCGAGATCAAGACCCGGCACGGCCTCCCCTTCTTCGTCGCGACCGACAGCGATAATCAACTCGCACGCCACATCGGCATCGCTTTCGAGCCCGATGACAGGCCGACGCCGCCGCCCGCGGGCTGGATCGGCGAAGTGACCGGTACTGGGGCGTGGGAACTGCCCCAGCCCGCTATCCTCCATGTCCGTGCAGACCGCAGCATCCAGGCGCTGACCGTCAGCCCGGACTGGCTCGATCGCCCGGAGGCGCAGGATATATTGCGGACTATAGGCTGAACGCGGGGTCCGCTCCGTTCAGCGGGACGGCCGTCAAAGACCTTTGCCGCCCCCGATCGCCTGACGATCGCTTGCGGCAGCCGCCAGGTTGATGCCCCAGATGCTCGGCTCGGCGACCGGCGGCGCCGCGGCATCCGCTGTCGGCATATCGCGCGTCGCCGCACGCCCCTCCGCCTTGCGCGCGTAAAAAATGTGCCGGCCGATCTTCTGCTTGCGCATCAGGCCCAGCCGCCAGCCGGGCGCGACATAGTCGGCATGATAGTTGAGCAGCGGCTCCGCCTCGGCCCCTTGCCCTTGCCGGTCGAGCGCCAGCATCCGCCGGGCGACCTGCTCCGCCTTGTCCCACAGGTCCGCGACCGGGCGACGGCGCAGCGATCCGTCGCAGGTGAAGCTGAACTGGCATCCGGTGGCGCGCGCATGGCCCTGCCACACGACGCCGCATATGGTCGCGGGATAGTCGCGCTGGCGGGTGCGGTTGAGGATGACGCGCGCGACCGCTTCCTGCCCGGCTTCGGGTTCATGCGCGCTCTCATAATAGATGGCGGTGGTGAGGCATGTCCGTTCGGCGGCCGGATTCGCTGCGTCTGCGCCGAGTGGCGCGGCGATGGACGATGGCGGCAGCGTCGCGTTCGCCGGATGCCGGGCGATCAGGATAAGCAGCAGCGCTCCTGCGGCCGCTCCGATCTTTGGCCCTGCATGCGTCATTGGCCGTCCCCCGACGAATCGATGACGGCCAAACGCGCGATTGATGAACCTTTTATGTCAGAATCGCGGCATCTGCGACGGATCGCTCTGTAAAGCCATTGAAAACAGCGAATTTCGCGGATGCGGTAAACTGTCTTAAAACTATAGCATTTGGCTCCTAATCAGACCGCGCGTCCTTGTGGGGGTGCTGTGGGGTGCCGGTTCGCCGGCTTTTGATATCGGGGTTTTATGCCGTTACTGGCGGGGCTTAGCACCATCGTGCTGGCGGCGGCGATGCCGCAGGCGGGCGATTCGGTCGTTGCGGCGCAGCAGGAGTCGGAAACGACCGCCGCCGCCCCGGTCGCGTCCGACAGCTTCGACATCATGGCTTATGACGTGCTCGGAAACAGCCTGCTGAACCAGGACGCGATCGAGCGCGCCGTCTATCCCTATCTCGGCCCCGGCCGCACCACCGCCGATGTCGAGTCCGCCCGCGCCGCGCTTGAAAAAGCCTATCATGCCAAGGGCTATCAGTCGGTCGTCGTGCAGGTCGCCGAACAGGGGCTGACCTCCGGCGTGCTGGCGCTTCAGGTGACCGAGGCGAAATTGGGCGCGGTCAAGGTGACCGGCGCCAAACATGCGAGCGCGCAGGATATTCAGCGCCGCTTCCCCTCGCTCCAGCCCGGCCAGTCGCCCAACCTCACCCAGACCGAGGCGGAGCTGAAAGAGGCCAACCGCTTCCCCAACCGGCAGGTCACGCCGCTGATCGAGCCGGGCGAGACGCCGGGGACGATCAATGTCGAACTCAATGTCGAGGACAGCCTGCCGCTGCACGCGACGGTCCAGCTCAGCAACGATTATAGCCAGGGCACGCGCCCGCTGCGCCTGCTCGGCAGCCTGCGCCACACCGACCTTTGGGGTCTCGGTCATCAACTGACCGCCACCTATCTGGTCGCGCCGCAGAACAAGGAGAATCTGGAAGTCTATTCCGGCTCCTATCTCGCGCCGTTCGAAAATAGCCGCTGGTCGCTGCTGCTCTACGGCTACAAGTCGAACAGCAACATCGCCTCGCTGGGCGGCACCAACGTGCTGGGCGATGGCTATGCGGTGGGCCTGCGTGGCATCGTCACCACACCGTTCAAGGCGAAGGGCTGGTTCGGCTCGGCGAATTTCGGCTTCGACTACAAGAATTTCAAGGAAACCATCACGATCCCCGACGTAGCGGAGCAGATCCGCACCCCGATCGATTATGTGGCGGGCGTGGCCTCCTACACGGTCGGGTTTGTGGGCGACGCCGATACGCTGAACGCCAGCGTCAGCGCGACCGCGGGCCTGCGCGGCTTCGGCAAGGATGTGATCGACATCAACGGCCAGGCCTATCCGGTGTTCGGCAACAAACGCGGCAGCCTGGATGCCCGGCCCAATTTCGTCCATTTCAACCTGGACGCGGACTATACCCATGCGTTCAAGAACGACATCGCGGTCTTCCTGCGCCTGTCGGGCCAGTTGGCGGACAGCCCGCTCATTTCCAACGAGCAGTTCGCCGCCGGCGGCCTGTCATCGGTGCGGGGCTATTATCAGTCCGAAGCGGTAGGCGACGACGGCCTCAACGGCACGATCGAGCTGCGCACGCCCTCGCTGGGCAAATGGCTGGGCGGGTTCGTCGACGAATGGCGCTTCTACGGCTTCACCGACGCCGCTTATATCCGCGTGCGCGATCCCGCGAGCGGCGCCAATGACAGCTTCAACCTGTTCAGCGCGGGCGTCGGCACGCGCTTCCAATTCTTCAAATATCTGAGCGGCGAGGCGGCGCTGGCCTGGCCGATCGAAATGTCGGTGCGGGGCAACGGGCCCTTCGCCACTTTCAGCGTGAAGGCGGAATATTGATGGCGCGTTCTGGCGGACGCACCGGGGGAGCAAAGACGATGCGCATTGGATCCTGGCTTGCAGCATTGATGCTGAGCATGGCGGTGGCCGCGCCGGCCATGGCCGAAGGCGGCTGGTGGGAAAAGGACTGGCCTTATCGCAAGGTCATCACGCTCGACACCACGGCGTCGGGCATGAACGTGCCCGGCGCGGTCGGCCGCAGCCTGGTGCTGGTGCGGCTGCACAGCGGCAATTTCGGCTTTTCCGACAGTCTGGACAATGGCGCGGACCTTCGCTTCACCGCCGCCGACGACAAGACGCCGCTGCCCTTCCACATCGAGAAATATGACGCGCAGAATCAGATCGCGATCATCTGGGTCAGCGTGCCGAACCTCAATGGCGGCGAGAAGCAGGACATCCACCTCTATTATGGCAACAAGAATGCGCCGGTGGGGCAGGATATCCCCGGATCGTTCGACGCCGATTATGCCGCGGTCTATCATTTCAGCGACAATCCCGGCCAGCCGGTGAGCGACGCGACCGCGAACAAGAATGCTAGCCAGGCCGCGCCCGCCGGCGTCAACGACGCGGCGATCATCGCGCGCGGCGGCCGCTTCCCCGGCAATGTGCCGCTGACCATCGCCGACTCGCCGTCGCTGGCGATCCCCGCCGGCAGCGGCTTCACCTTCTCCGCTTGGGTCAAGCCCGACCAGCTGCCGGAGCAAGCGACCATCTACGGCCGTGGCGGCCTCACCATCGCGCTGATGGCGGGCGTGCCTGCCGTCGTCGCGGGCGGCGCGCAGCTCAAGGCCAATGCTGCGCTCAAGCAGGGCGACTGGTCGCATCTCGCGCTTGCCGCCGATGGCAAGATCGTGCGCCTCTATGTCAACGGCGTCGAAGCCGGCGCTGCTTCGGCGGCTCTCCCGGCGCAGGCGGGTCCGATCGCGCTCGGCGCTGGCTTCGTCGGCGAAATGGACGAGGTGCGCATTTCCAAGGTCGGCCGGTCGCCGGCCGCGATCCTGGTCGACGCCAAGAATGAAGGGCCGGGCGACAAGCTCGTGACCTTCGGCGCGGACGAGAAGCAGGGCGGCGGGCACAGCCCGATGCTGACGATCGTTCAGAATACGCCGTTCGACGCCTGGGTCGTCATCGCCATCCTGATGGTGATGCTCGTGATCGCCATCTGGGTGATGTACGCCAAGTCCGCTTATCTCCGCCTCGCCATGAAGGCCAATGCCGCCTTCATGAAGCGCTTTCGCCGGCTCGACGATCTCGTGCCCTTCGACCGGATCGAGGGCATCGACGCCAAGGAGCGCGCGCTGATCGAGAAAGCGCCGCTCAAGGCGCTGTACGACGTCGGCATGGAGGAGCTTGAGCATCGCAAGGGGATGCAGATCAAGAAGAAGGGTCTGTCCGCCGAAACGATCGAGGCGATGCGCGCTTCGGTCGATGCCGAGCAGGTGTTCCAGAACGAGAAGCTCGACAAATGGATGGTGCTGCTGACCATCGCGATTTCGGGCGGGCCGTTCATCGGGCTGCTCGGCACGGTGCTGGGCGTGATGCTGGTGTTCGGCGAAGTGGCCGCCGCCGGCGACGTCAACATCAACGCGATCGCACCCGGTATCGCCGCCGCGCTGCTGGCGACCGTCGCGGGCCTTGGCGTCGCGATCCCCTCGCTCTTCGGCTACAATTATCTGAACGCGCAGGTGGTGACGATCGCCAACGAGATGCGCGTCTTCGTCGACCGGCTGATTACCCGCCTGGCCGAAACCCATCATCATATGAACCCGCCGCAGCAGCCCCTGTCGGGCGACCTGCCGCAGGCCGCCGAATAAGCGCACGGTACAAGGAGACGCATCATGGACGTCGGTGGCGGACGCAAAGCCTATAACGAGATCAACATCACGCCGATGGTGGACCTCACCTTCGTGCTGCTGGTGATCTTCATCATCATGACCACGGCCAGCGTGCAGGGGATCAAGGTCGATCTGCCCAAGGCGAGCAGCGCGGCGAACCTCGCCAAGCCCAAGACGATCGCGATAACCGTGAACGACCAGGGCCAGATTTTCATGGACGCCTATCCGGTGACGCTGGCGGAGCTGGAAGCGCGATTGCGCACCGAAAAGGCGACAAATCCCGACGTGCCGATCGTGCTGAAGGGCGACCAGGTGGTGCAATATGCCAAGGTCATGGAAGTGCTCGACCTGCTCCGCACGCTGGAGCTGAACAAGGTCGGGCTTGCCACCGGCAAGCAGAACTGACGGCCGGCGCGGGGGGCGGGACGAGCCAGATGGTGAGCCAGGCAGACAGTAGCGAGAGCACCAGCGCGATGGCCAGCGTGCGCCGTTTCACGGTGCCGGCGGTCGTGCTGCTGCTGTTTGTGTCGCTGGGCCTGTGGGTCTGGTCGGGCATGGACAACCGCACCGGCGTCGCCCGGCCGCCGCAGACCGCACCGACGGTCGATCTGCTGCCGCCGCCACCTCCGCCGCCCCCGCCACCGCCCGACGAGATCAAGCCGCCCGAGCCGACCGAAGCGCCGACGCCCGATCCGACGCCTTCGCCCGCGCCTGATCCGACGCCTCAAGCGCCCGCGCCGATGAGCATCAACGCGCCCGCCTCCGCCGGCTCCGACGCGTTCGGGATGCAGGCGGGCAGCGGCGGCGGCATGGGCAGCCCCGGCAGCACCGGCACCTGCGTCGGCCCCAATTGCGGGCGCGGCACCGGCGGCGGAGGCGGCATCAGCGACACATTCTACCGCCAATATCTGAGCAGCGCGCTGCAGAACGCGCTGCGGCGGGACAAGGCGATAAACCGCGAGCGCTTCACCATGACGGTGCTGATCTGGGTCGACGCCAACGGCCGCGTCACCCGCGCCGAAGCGGTGGACGGCACTGGCGACAATGCGCTCGACCAGAAGGTGATCGCCTCGCTCCGCAACGTCGCATCGCTGCGCGCGCCGCAGCCGACCATCCAATTTCCGCAGCGCACCGTCGTGCGCGGCACCAGAAGCTAAAGGGGACGGCGCAACGGACGCGCCGCGAAAGAGGGACGGACATGAAGAGCCTGCCGAACGGAAAAATCGCGCTCAAGCTGACGTGCGCCGGCACGATGGCCGCGCTGTTGGCGCTGGCCTCGCCCGCGCAGGCGCAGGATCCCTCGCCCAATGCGATGGTGAACCTCATCCGCCTGCTGGTCGAGCAGAAGGTCATCACCCAGGCGGCCGGCGATGCGCTGCTCGCCCAGGCGGAAACCGAGGCGCAAGCGGCTCAGGCGAAGCTCGCCGCCGCCGCGCCGCCGCCTCCGCCCGCCGATGGCGCGGTGCGCGTGCCCTATGTGCCGCAGGTGGTGAAAGACCAGATCCGCGACGAGGTGCGCCAGGAAGTGCTGGCCCAGGCCAAGACCGAGGGCTGGGCCACGCCGGGCAATGTGCCCGACTGGGTGCGCCGGGTGAAGATGACCGGCGACGTTCGCTTCCGTAGCCAGTCCGCCCTGTTCGCGCGGACCAACGCGAACGACTTCATCGACTTCCAGCGGTTCAATCTCAACGGTCCGACCGACTATCAGGAAACGGCCGACGCCAACACGCTGCCGCTGCTCAACACGCGGGAGGACCGGATCAGCCAGCTGTCGATCCGCGCGCGCCTTGGCATTGAGGCCGATCTGGTACCCGGTGTGCGCGCGGGCATCCGCCTCGCCAGCGGGCAGGACAATGGCCCGGTATCGACCACCGGCCTGCTCGGCGGCGGCTTCGGCAAGAAGAATATCTGGTTGGATCAGGCGTTCATCGCGATCAGCCCGACCGATTTCGCGACCGTCACCTTCGGCCGTATGCCCAATCCCTTCGTCAGCGGCGGCCAGCGGACCAACACCACGCTTACCAATCTTCTGCTGGCGGGCAGCCGCGATCCCTCGCGCTTCGGCGTCAGCGATCTCATCTTCGACGAAGACATTAATTTCGACGGCGTGGCGATGACGCTCGACAGCGGCGGGCGGCTGGGTTCCGGCCTCAATCTCGCCGTCACCGGCGGCGCCTTCCCGTTCGAGCAGCTGGGCGACGACGACCCGGTCACCGCGTTCGACAAGACCGATGCGCCGTCCAAATGGATTTTCGGCGGCCAGGCCCGGCTTGCGTGGAATGCGGAAGATTTCGGTGCGAAACTCGGCGTCGGCTATTTCGATTTCTACAAGGTGCGCGGCCAGATTTCCGAGCCCTGCCTTGCCTATGTCGGGCAGGTCGACTGCTCGACCGACTATACACGCCCGGCATTCGTCACTCGCGGCAACACGCTCATGTATCTGCGCCAGATCGTCGCCGATCCGAGCAACCCCAATTTCTATCCCAAGCCACAGTTTGTGGGCCTGGTCGGCGACTATAATGTCCTGGAGGTCACTGGCCAGCTCTACGCCAATGTCAGCGACGACATCCGCGTCTCGATCAACGGGAGCTATGTGAAGAACCTCGTGTTCGACCGCAAGGATATCTGCGCCAACCAGCCTTTCGGTATTCCGCTGACCAATGTGACCGGCGTGACCGTCTCGGTTCCGGCGACCACCGGCGGGCGGACCAACGTGCTGAACTTCAACCCCTGCGCCGCGCTGGAAAACAGCACTTCGGTCGATGGCGGTCCCCTGCTCGCCAGCTATGATAGCGGCGACACGGCCTGGATGGTGCAGGGCTGGGTCGGCAGCAAGGGGCTGCGCAAGGGCGGCGAATGGAGCCTGGGCCTGGGCTACAAGCGGATCGAGCCCGACGCGGTGCTCGACAGCCTGGCCGACAGCGATTTCCATTTGGGCGGCACCAACGCGCAGGGCTATATCGTGACCGGCAACTACATGCTGTTCGACAATCTGCGGATCACTGGCCGCTATCTCAGCGCCAATGAAATCTACGGCAATCCGCTCGCCATCGACGTGCTGCAGATCGATCTGGTCGCGGCCTTCTAAGCCGCGCGCAGAGCCAATCGGAACAGGGTGAACAAGGGCATGATGCTGGACAGTCGCAACCGCCACCGCGCAGGCTTGCTGATCGGGGTGAGCCTGGCGGGGATGTGCGTAGCGATGCCGGCGATGGCCCAGGTCGGCGCCCTGCGCGGCGCGGCGGGCGTGCGCGCGCCGATCCCCTCCCCCGTGCCGCAGCGCCCGACCAGCGCCGGTCCGCTGGCCGCCGCGCAGCAGCAGGCGCTGGCCGCGGCGCAGGCCAATCAGGCGAAGGCCGCCGCGCAGCTCAACCTCGCCCAGCAGGCGCAGGCCGCCGCCCGCGCGGCAGTGGCCGGCGCAGTGCCCAACGGTCTCGTCAAGGGCGGGCTTATGCCCGTGCCCAAGGTCGTCCGCGCGGCCGCCGACCTCACCGGCAATCAGACCTGGGAGGGCGCGCTCGCCCCGGTCGAGACGGTGTCGGGCGGCAAAAGCGATGTCGTCGTCACCCAGACGGCCAAGCGCGCGATCCTCTCCTGGGAAAGCTTCAACGTCGGCGCGAACACCACGCTTACCTTCAGCCAGAAGGACAATGGCGTCGCGCAGAAGGACTGGGTGGCGCTCAACCGCATCGTCGGCGAGATCGACCCCGCGACCGGCCAGCGCACCGGCGCAACGATCGACCCGACCCAGATATTGGGATCGATCAAGGCCGACGGCACCGTCCTGATCCTCAATCAGGCGGGCGTGATGTTCGGCGCCACCGCGCAGGTCAACACCCACTCGCTGCTGGTCTCCAGCATGGAGATCGGCCGCGCCACCGCGCTCCAGGGATCGGTCAGCCGCCCCCTAACGCTGGCGCAGCGCAACCAGGAATTTTTAAGCTACGGCCTGCTCGGCTTCCGCGATCAGGCGTCGGCGATCGAGCGTACCTCGGCCTACACCTTCTCGCCCATGGCGGATGCGGTCGGCACCGAGGGCGGCATCCGCATCGCGCAGGGCGCGCAGATTACGAGCGGAGATTCGGGCTTCATTCTCGCCCTGGCCCCAACCGTCGCCAACGCAGGCACGCTGACGTCGCCCAACGGGCAAGTCACCCTGCAATCGGGCCGCCGCTTCTTCCTCGACCGGTCGGAAGGGACGAGCACCAGCATCAACCCCTTCATCCGCGGCCTGATCGTCAGCAGCCAGGCCGTGACCGGCGACGCCGCCGATTATGTCACCAATAGCGGCATTTTGAACGCCCCGCGCGGCTATGTCTCGCTCGGCGCGTCGGAAACCGGCGCCGTGCAGCAAAGCGGCATCCTTCAGTCGAGCACCAGTGTCGCGCGCAACGGATATATCGGCATTTCGGCGGGCGACATAAGGCTCGATCCGGGCAGCCTCATCCTGCTGAACCCGGACAGCGGCGGGGAGACCATTCCCCAATCGGCCGATTCGGTTTCCAGCTTCAAGACGTCGCAGATCGCGATCGGCAGCGCGACCTCCCGGATCGAGATTGGCGGCGGCAGCCTGCTGCTGGCGCCCAGCGCGGATGTCACGATCGGCGCTTCCTCGGGGGTCGATGGGCTTCTGGTCGACGATGCGGGCGCGCTGCGTTCGCGCGTGTTCGTGGACAGCGGCGCGACGATCGATGTGGGCGGGGTCAAGGATTATGTCGTCCCGGCAAGCCGCAACCTCATCCGCATTTCGCCGGTAAAGGGCAACGAGCTGCGCGACACGCCGCTCTACCGGGCGGAATTTCTGAACGGCACGACCGTGCTGGTCGATCCGCGTCTGTCGGGGGTCCGTGAAGATGGCGTGCGCTGGATCGGGTCGCCGCTGATCGAAGCGGCAAGCTATTATGCGCAAGTCGGCGTCACCGCGTCCGAACTGATGACGAGCGGCGGCAATGTCACACTAGGCGTGGCGGGCTTCGGCGGCACGACGGCGACGAACGCATCGGACATCATTGTCAAGGCCGGCGCGAAGATCGACATCAGCGGCGGCTGGGTGCGCTATGAGGGCGGATCGGTGCAGACCACCCGGCTTGTCACCCGATCGGGCCAGATCGTCGACATCGGCGCGGCGGACCCCAATGGCGATTATGTCGGCGTGCTGGAAGGCTTCACCGAAAGCCAGCCGCGCTTCGGCCTGTCCACCACCTATGCCAATCCCGTCCTGATCGGCACCCGCGCGCAGGCCGCCTATAGCGAAGGCCGCGACGCCGGATCGCTGACGCTCAAGGGATCGGCCATCGCCTTTGACGGCACGCTGAGCGCGCAGGCCTATGCCGGCGCGCTGCAACGCGCCAATGCCGATGTCGGCACGGCAACCTCCAGCGTCTATGGCGACACGCGCGCGCTCCAGGGCGCGCCTTCGGAACTGCCAGCCTCGGGCTATCTCAATGTCCAGGGCCTGTCGCGCTTCACCGACGACGTGCTGACCGGCGCGGGCGATATCGTCGTCACTCGCGCGGCGGCGATCGACGCGGTGCCAGCCGATCTCAGCTTCGGCCAGTCGTTTGCGTTCGACGAAAGCGGCGGACTGGTCATTCCAGCCCGCGACAGCGACAGCCTGCTGGCCGAGGGTCGGCGCGACCGCATCCAGCTGTCCGCCAGCCTCATCAACGATGCCGGGCTCAGCAACGTAACGCTCCAGACGTCGGGCGGGATCAGCATTGCGAGCGGCGCGGACCTCATGCTGGCGGATGGCGGGGCGTTCACCGGCATTGCCGGTCGGGCCATCACCGTGGACGGCAGCGTCACCGCGCTCGGCGGCCGCATCGATCTGCGCACCCTCCAGATCACCGAAGGGTCGATCTTTGCCGAGGATCTGCCGGCGGCCGGCAGCTTCGACATCGCGATCAACGGCACGCTGTCCACGCGGGGACGCTGGGCCAATGACTATGGCAATAGCGGCCTGATCGACGGCGCGGCCTATCTGGACGGCGGTTCGATCAGCCTGCGCGTCGCGCCCCGCGTGGCGGCGGCGATCCCCGGCGACGACACGGCGCGCACCGATATTTCGGGCAGCATCCTCATCAACGACAGCGCTTTGCTGGACGTGTCGGGCGGCGGCTATGTCGCGGTCGATGGGCGGGTCGACACCAGCGCGCGCGGCGGCGACATCAGCCTCGTCAACCAGACCAGCTATTTCCAGATTTCGCCGGTTCCGATCATCGGCCTTGAAACCGACGGCAATGTGCCGGGCATCCGCGTGACCAACCATCCCGCGATCGACGCGGCCGCAAACCCCGGCGCGATCACCGCGCGGGTGACGATCGCCGATGGCGCGATCAAGGCGCATGGCTTTGCCGGCGGCGGCACTTTCTCGCTGGAAACGCCCGCCATCTCGCTGGGCGAGGGCGCGGTGGACAGCGGCACGCGGCTGTCGCTCGACTTTTTCGAGAAGACCGGCTTTGCCGATTACGCCATCACCTCCTACGGCACGGCGCTGATCGAGAATCGCTTCAACAACGGCCTTGGCGGCTATAATGCGCTGCTGGCGACCCAGACACTGACGATCGGCGCGGGCGAGACGCTGCGCTTGACGCAGAGCCGCTTCAACCCGATCCTCACCACCGACTCGCAGTTCGCGCTCATGGGCCTGGCGACCGGGGGCGATCTCTATTCGGTGCTGACGCCGCAAGTGCCCGGCGACGCTTATGACCGGCTTGGCGTCGGGCTGACGCTGGGCGGGCTCACCGAACTGCATGTCGAACAGGGCGGCAGCATCACCGGCGACGCCGGATCGGCGCTCACCGTTTCCAAATTGTGGAATGAGGGCAATATCCGCCTGGTCGGCGGCAGCCTCACCCAGTCGGAAGCGCTGCCCTCGCTTTATGCCGGCGCGCTCGGCGGACGCAGCCTGTCCGACTTCTTCACCGCCAATGCAGATGGCAGTTTCGACGAAGCCGCGCTGAACGCGGCGGGGGCGACCGATGCCGGGCGGGTGCTGACCAATGCCGAACTTGCGCTACGCCCGCTCTACCTGACCGGCCTGCTGGACCAGGGCGAAGGCGTGCGCCTGTCCGCCGGCAGCAGCATCGACCTGTCGGGCGCGAGCATCCGCAACCCGCGCGCGCCGTTTATCGCCGGCACCAGCGCGATCCGCGCTACCGGCACCATCATCGGTGGCGGAACGCTCACGACCGCAACGACCCTGCTGAACGCCGGCGACGCCTTCGATCGGCCATTGCTGGGCGAGGGCGTCTATGCGAGCGATCTCATCACCCTCGACACGGTGCGGATCGCCCGCGCGATCGATGCAGGCCAAGGCGTCAGCATCGACCTGTCCGGCGTCAGCGACACCTATGAAATCGTCAACAGCGCCAATCGCTACGTGGATCAGGCGGTCTGGAGCGCGGGCGGCGCGCTCGCGATCGGCGGCGGCGGGACGATCAACGGCGCGACCATCGATGCCCGTGGCGGCGCGACGGTGGCGCGCGGCGGCACGCTGAGCTTCGTCGATCCCACACTGGTGCAGACGGCCACCGACGTGACCGGCACAGGCCAGATCGCAGCGGACCAGATCATCGCGTCGGGCTTCGACACGCTGATCGCTTATGGATCGCTGGCGAGCCAGGGCAATGTGGCGCTGTCGCTCGGGCGCGGCTTCTTCCTTGAATCGCGTCCCTTCAGCGGCGACGACACGGACTTCACCCCCTATCTGCCGACAGTCTCGGCGACCGGCGACCTCTCGATCACGGCGCCGTTCATCGGCTTCACCAGCCTGTTGCAGCAGATGGCGGATCCCAGCGTAGGCACGGCGGGCACGGCCAGCGTGCGCTTTTCGGCCAGTTCCTTCGACCTGCGGGGCGCGGTGCTGTTCGATCGCAGCATCGGCAGCGTGACGCTTGAGAGCAGCGGCGACCTCCGGCTGAGCGGCGCGGTGCCGATCGAACTCAGCCTTGGCCTCGACAGCTCGGTCAGCAGCTCGCTGCTGGGGCAGCTCGTCGTCAATGGCGACCTGACGCTCAATTCGGCGCGCACCTATGCGACCACCGGCTCCTCCTTCCTGATCGCGTCGACCGCAGACGACGGACTGATCCGCTTCGGCCGCACCGCCGGCACATCTGCCACCACGCCCTATTCGGCAGGCTCCAACCTGCTGGTCCAGGCCGCGACAATCGAGCAGGGCGGCGCGCTCTATGCGCCGCTCGGCACGCTGACGCTCGGATCGACCAGTACGTTGGTCGGGGGCAGCGGCTTTGTATCGGCAGGCGAAGGACGGTTCGCGCCGGCGACTAGCTCGGTCACGCTCGATCCAGGCAGCACGACCTCGGTCTCGGCCAAGGGGCTTTCCATCCCCTATGGCACCACCACCGACCAGATCGAATATTATTTCAGCCCCACCAGCACCAACCCGCTGACCGCCGCGCCGGTCGGCACGCTGAAGCTCGCCGGCACCGAAGTGACGGTCGGCGCGGGTGCTGGGGTGGACATCAGCGGTGGCGGCGACGTTTTCGCCTATGAATTCGTGCCTGGCACTGGCGGCTCGCGCGACGTGCTCGACCGCTTCAATGCCGATCCGTTCAGCGGCAATGACGGGCTCGCCTATCCCGACGGACGGCAGGTCTATGCGATCGTGCCGGGCCTCAGCGCCGAGGCCGCCGCGGCTTTCGACCCGATCTACGGTTCCGACTATGCCGATATTTACAGCGCGTCGGCGGTGGGGCAGAGCGTCTATCTCGACAGCGTCAGCGGCCTGACGCCCGGCTGGTACACGCTGCTGCCGGCGAAATATGCGATCCTGCCGGGCGGTCTGCGCATCGTCGAGCAGACCGGAACGCAGGCCGTCGCCGGCGGCAGCGAAAAGCTGCTGGACGGGTCGCAGATCGTCACCGGCTATTTCGGATCGGCGGCGACCGGACAGCGCGAATCGACGCTGCGCACCTTCTCGGTCCAGACATCGACGACATTCCGCCAATATTCCAACATCGTCACGACGTCGGCGACCGAGACGTTCAACGATCGCGCGACCCGTGACGGGCTGGCGCTGCCGCGCTCGCCGCTCGATGCCGGACGCATCGTGCTGGAGCCGATCGCCAAGCTGGTGCTCGAAGCGTCGCTTTCCACTCAGGCGGGCAGCGGCGGGCGCGGGGCGCAAGCCGACATCAGCGGTCAAGCCTTCCGCATCGTCTCGCAATTGAGCGACGATGCCGGCAATGGCGGTCCCATTCAGTTGACCGCCGACGGGCTGACCGGGCTCGGCGTCGAAAGCCTGCTGATCGGCGGCATCCGCACCCAGGGCAGCGACGGGCGCACGTCGCTTGCCGTGCGCGCCACCAGCATTTCCATCGAGAATGATGCCGTCCATGTGCTTCGCGCGCCCGAACTGCTGTTCGCGACGGACGGCAGCGGCTCGTCGCTGAGCGTGTCCGACGGCGCGGTCGTAACCGCGAGCGGGACTCTCAGCGACGCCTCGACCAGCGATTATCTGATCGACGGATCGGCCGACGGCATGACCGGCCAGGGCGCGTTCCTGCGCCTGGCGAGCGGGCCGGAGCGGCTCGTGACGCGCATCAACCGCGACGCCGTCGCCACGACGCCGACCATCATCGTTGGCGCGGCAAGCCTTACCGCCATGTCCGTGCTCATCAGTTCGGCCGGCGAAGTCGGCATCGATCCCGATGCACAAATCGGCGCGGACAATCTCGCCCTCGACGCCGCCCAGATCAGCTTCGCGGCGTCCTCTGACGGCCTCAGCGGCCTTGTCATCACGCCCGGCCTGCGCGCCGCCTTCGCCGCCGCCGACCGGCTGACCTTCCGCTCGCCCGGCGCGATCCGCTTCGAATCGACCGGCGTTGGCAGCACCAGCTACAGCTTCGGCGCAGTGACCTTCGACGCGGCCGGCTTCGGCACGCTGGGCGGCGGCGACGCCGATGTGACGCTCAAGGCCAGCGCGCTGCGGCTGGCGAACAGCAGCGGAACCGCCGCGCTCTGCACGGCCCTCTGCGGCGAGGGCGCGCTGACGATCGAAACGGCGAGCCTCGGCTTCGGATCGGGCACGCTCGGGCTCGACGGCTTCGGCCGGTCGCTGACGCTGCGCGCGAGCGAGGGCATCCGCTTCGATGGCGTCGGCGGCCTCAATGCCGGCGCGGCGGACATTGCCATCACTACGCCCTATATCGCCGATGCGGCCATCACCCTGCTGCCGGGGGTGGAAGCGACGCTGCCATCGCTCGGCATCGCCACGACCGGCGCGCTGCGGATCGACGGCGCGGCAGGCGCCACGCTGCCGGACGGAACGCCCGGCGCAAAGCTGGCGCTTAGTGCGGCCTCGATCGACATCAGCGGCGCGCGGCTGCGCGCAACGGCCGGGCTGCTCGACGTCAAGGCGAGCGGCAGCATCAGCGTGAGCGACGGGGCGATTCTGGAAACGCCGTCCTACGCCAAGCAGTTCGGCGACGACGCCGATCCCTATTTCGTCTCGGCCGGCGGTGGTCGCCTTTCGCTTACCAGCCTGACCGGTGACATCGTAACGGGCGCGGGCACGCTGCTCGATGTGGGCGGCGCGCAAGGCCGCGCCGGCAGCCTGACGTTGCGCGCGTCGGGGCTCGTGACGCTTGGCGGCGCGATCAATGGCGCTGCGCGGGACGGTGGCGGATCGCTCGGCATCGACAGCGGCGGCAGCTTCGATTTCGACGCTTTCGCTGCGGCGCCCCAGGGCTTTACCGGCGCGATCGACATCAGGGTAGGCGCGGGCGACCTCATATTGAGCAGCGGGCGGCAGCTCGGCGCGACCAGCTTGTTGCTGGCAGCGGAGGACGGCCGGGTCGCGATCGACGGCGCGATCGACACATCGGGCGTGAATGGCGGCGACGTGTCGCTTTACGGCCGCAGCGGCGTGCGTCTCGGCGCGACTGCGCGGATCGACGCCAGCGCCGACGGCTATGCCGCGACCGACTCGCGGCAGGCGAGCGCAGGCGACATCATCCTGGGCACCGATGGCGACGGCGCGGTGGAGGTCGCAAGCGGCGCGCAGATCGATGTGCGCGCGCTGCGCCCCGGCAACCGGCTGGTGCCGGTGATCCGCAATGGCGAGACCTTGTTCAGCTATGTCGACAGCGACCAGGGCGGCACGCTGACCCTGCGCGCGCCGATCATCGAGCAGGACGGGCCGGATAGCGTCAACATCGCCTTTGGCGGCGCGGTGACGGGTGCGCGCGGCATCGCGGTGGAAGCCTATAGGCGCTGGGATCTGGGCGCGGTGGCGGCAGACAGCGGCTTTACCGGCGTTACCATCAGCGATGGCGCGGCGGTGCTCGATACAGCGCAGGCAGCCGGCGGGGCGGTCAATTTCCTGTCCGGCCGCGGCGCCGGCACCCTGTCCGACTTCATCCAGGGCTTCGATATTTCCGCTGCCTATGCCGGGCTCGGCGGCCTCGCCACTGATCCCGCCTTCGTCGCGCGGCCGGGCGTGGAACTGAGCTATAGTGGCGACATCCGACTGCGCTCCAACTGGAATTTCGCGGCGGCCGACATCGATGTCGACGGCGCCCTGGCCGCCGGCGTTCTCCGCAATTCGACCGAATTGGCGGGCAAGCTGGTCGTCAATCCGGGCCGCGAGGCTGAACTGCTCGAAAATCATGCCGACTTCCTCTATCGGGTTGGCGGCAGCATCTACGGCGCGTCGGGTGCGCTGACGCTGCGCGCGGGCGGCGATCTGGCCATCGCCGGATCGATCAGCGACGGCACCTTCACCTTCTACGACCAGACTGATCCTGACTATCTCGGCACGGTGCTTGGCGGCGGCGGCGGAGGCCGGCAGGTGGTCGTGCCGTTCAGCTGCTTCGGCCCGCAAAGCTGCCGCGGCGTCGTGAACTTCACCAATTCCACCCAGTTCTTGCGCGCGCTGGTCAATTTCAGCGGCATCACCGCGACGAGCACTGGCGGCGCGACGCCGGCGCGCCCAATCCCCAACGATATGCCGTTCAACCCGCTGGCGAACGGCGCAGCAGCGCTGGGCGCAGGCACCGACGGCGCGGGTGATCCGCTCGGCTCCGCCAGTCTCATGCCCATGCTCTCGGACGGCAGCTTCGCTTCCTCCTGGAGCTACGCCTTTGTCGGCGGGGCTGATCTTTCCAGCGGCGGCGAAGCCAGCGCGCCGTCGGTCGATCCGCTCCGCACCGATTTCGCGACATCCGCCACGGTGTCGGTTGAGGGGGAGCGCCAATATAGCTATGGCGGACGCTCGGGCGGGACCGTCGCGGACGAAGTGCTGTTGTCCAATGGCGGCTTCACCTATCAGCTCGACGAGTTCGTCACGCGCGACAATGACCCCCGTCGTCCGCGCGCGACCGGCTATTCGACCATCAACCTGACCGCCGGCCGCTTCAGCGCGATCACCAATTTCCTCAAGGCGCGCGCTATCGCCTTCTTCCGCACGCGCCCGGCCGGCACCTATCGCTATGACGGCGCGGCCACCAATCCGACGGCGGTCAGCACCAGCGCGGCCGTGGCCGAGCAATTCTTTGCGTCGATCGAAACGGACCTGACCGCCCTGGTCCTCGATCCGACGACCGGCCTCGTCAGCGATGGGACGCCGCAAAATGTGATCACCGCAACGGTCCGCTCGCTGGTGCGCACCGGCACCGGCAATATCGCGATCGCCGCGTCGGGCGATGTCGATCTCACCAATGGGGCGGTGACGACCACGCGCGTCGGAACGACCGCCTATCAGAATGGCGGCACGGCGGTTTATACGCTGGGGCATCTGGCCGACACGCGGGCGACGACCGCTACCGACATGACCACCGGCGCCAGCTATCAGGTCGATCCGACCGCCTATCTCGCGGCTGCCCCGACCGATGTCGAAACCGTCGCCTTCCGTTATGGCCGCGGAGACCAAAGTGCGCTCACCGGGCTGGTGGTGACCGATCCGGTCTATCTGACCGGTGGCGGCGATCTGTCGGTCGGCGCGGGCGGCAGCGTCCTTGGCCGGCGCGATGTCTTCAATGAAGCGCGCGCGACCAGCGCCGGCTTCTCCTTCATCGGCGCAAGCGACCAGCCCTGGCGCATCGGCTCGGTGGGCACGACCGTCAACATGCGGGTCAATCCGCAGCTCTTCACCTCCGGCATCGGCGCGCTTGGCGGCGGGTCGATCGACCTCGACGCAGGCGGCGACATTGCCGACCTGACCCTCTCGGCGCTGTCCAGCGTCACCACGGCGGATGCGACCAGCGGTAGCGGCGCCGCGGCGGTGAGGACGCTCGTCACCTGGGGCAGCGGCAACCTTTCGGTCAATACCGGCGGCGACCTCGCCGGCGGCACCATCGATCTGGCGCATGGCGAGGGCGCGCTGGCGATCGCCGGGTCGATCCGCACCGGCAGCGCGCTCAGCGCGGTGCCGACCGGAGACCTCCTCGGCAACCTGCTGCGTGTCCGAGTGAGCGACGCGCAGATACGCTTCGACGTGGGCGGGTCAGCCACGCTTCAGGGCATTGCCGCGCTCGGTGCGCGTGGCAATGGCACCGACCCGACGAGCCCGCTCAACAGCTTCGGCTTCTATTCCGCGGCATCGGCGATAGACCTGACCGCCAATGGCCGCATCAGCATCGCCGATCGCGGCGTCAGTGTTGTGACCGGCCGCACCGGCGAGCCGGAAACCGCCGTCTATCCTGCTACCGTCAACTTCGCGTCGGTCACCGGCGATCTGGTGCTGAACGCCGACCGTGCGTTGCCTGGCGGCGCCCGCTCGATCAACCTCTTCCCCAGCAGTACCGGCCAGCTTCGCCTGTTCGCCGGGGGAGACATCACCACCGCGACCATCACTATGGAGGATCGCGATCCAGGACAGCTGCCGGGCTATTTCTCGGTCTATAGCGTCATCGAGCCGTCGATCCGCGTCGCCGGCCAGGATTTCAACTTCCCCGTCGTCCTGCCCGACACCAGTTCGGCCGAGCGCGCGGCGCTGCACAACAGCGCCATCACCCACCTGAACAACGCGGAGCCGGTGCGGATCGCGGCGGGCGGCGACGCGCTCGACCTCATCCTCTCGCTGCCCAAGCAGGCCCGGATCAGCGCCGGCCGCGACATCATCAACATGATGTTGTTCAGCCAGAATATCAGCAGCACCGACATTACCCGCGTCACTGCCGGACGCGACATCGTCGCCACCACCCAGCTCACCCGCGCCTTCCTCCCGGGCGGCACCTTCGGCGATCCGCTGCCTGCGCTTCAGGGCAATAGTTTCGTGATCGGTGGGCCGGGTTCCTTCTTCCTTGAGGCCGGCCGCGATGCGGGGCCGTTCCTCAATTCCGCCGTGGTCGATCCCAGCCGCATGAAGAATGGGGAGATCGATTTCTACGGCAGCCTGTCGGTAGGCGGCGGCATCTTGTCGCTCGGCAATGAGTGGAACCCGGCGCTGCCCGAAACCGGCGCGGACCTGACGGTGCTATTCGGCGTCGCCAAGGGCGCGGACTATGCTGCGCTGCGCGACACCTATCTCAACCCGGCCAAGGCCGACGCGCTGCCGGACGATCTGTTCGTGCAGGTGGAGGATGTGAACGGCAATCTGATCGCCGATCGCACCCAGCCCATCTACAGCCCGCTGCTGATCGCGTGGATGAAGGCGAACGCCGCCGATCTGCTGACGCAGACCTACGGCTCGACCAATGTCACTGCGCAGCAGGCCTATGACGCTTTCGTCACCCTGCCTGACCTGCGCCAGCGCAGCTTCCTGCTGAAGGATGTCTATTTCAACGAGCTGGAGATGACGTCGCGGCCCGACGGCCCTTCCTATCTCCAATATAGCCGCGGCTATCGGGCGGTGAACACGCTCTTCGCGCCGGAGCTGGGCTATACCGAGAATAATCTGGAAGGCGGCGAAGCGGGCGCGTCCGACACGGTGCTGACCGGCAATCTCGACCTGCGCCTCGCGACGATCCAGACGGCGCGCGGCGGTGATGTGGCGCTGCTGGGGCCGGGCGGGCGTATTCTCGCCGGCTCGACCGTCCGCACTTCCGACCAGGCGGCGCGGCGCACCTATGACGGCACGCGCCTCTATTCGGGCGACCGCGCCATCGGTCTTGGCGCCAATGGCAACCCGCTGCTGGGCTTCAGCCAGGCGAGCCCGTCGACCATCTCGGCGATTCCGACCGGCTATGAAGGCATCATCACGCTGCGCGGCGGCCGGGTGCTGAGCTTCACCGACGGCAGCCTTTTGCTCAACCAGAGCCGCCTCTTCACCCAGGGCGGGGGCGACATCACGCTCTGGTCCTCCAATGGCGACCTGAACGCCGGTCAGGGTCCGAAGAGCGCGGCAAGCTTCCCGCCGGTGGTGGTGCGGATCGACGAAAACGCCTATAGCCAGGTGGACGCAGTGGGCGGTGTTTCAGGTGCGGGTATCGCCGCCTTCTCGCCCGGCGTCGGCATAACGCCGCCCGACGTGTTCCTGATCGCGCCGCGCGGCACGGTGGACGCGGGCGACGCCGGCGTGCGCGTGGCGGGCAACCTGTTCGTCGCGGCAGCGGCGGTCGCCAATGCCGACAACTTCCAGGTCGGCGGCACGTCGATCGGCGTCGTATCCTCGCCAGTGGTGGATGCGGGCGCGGTGGCAGCGTCGAACGCGGCTTCGGCGGCCGCGACCGAAGCAGCGCAGGCCGCGACGGCAGGCCAGAATAACGAGCAGCGAGTACAGATTTTCGTCGATGTGCAGGGCTATGCCGGCGGCGGGGATGCCGATCGCTGCAAGCAGACGCCACGCCCGGCCGACTGCCCGGACCGCTAAGAAGTGGGGCGCGCGCCGCGCGCGCCCTCATTCCTGATAGCGTATCTCCCAGCGGCGTAGCGTCGCATCGGGAAACTCGATGATCGTTGCCCGCTCCAGCCGCGCGCCCTGCCCATCCTCAGCCAACACCCGCACAGTAAGCGGCCGGCCGCCGAGCGCCGGCGGCGCGTCCGGCTCCAGCGCGGTGCGTTGCCCCGCGAGCGCCCGCTGCCGTTCGATCACCTCGGGCGATCCCATGCCCGTCTCCAGCATCACGGCAAGCGCGAGCGGATGGGCATTGGCGGGGTCGAAGCCGCCCGCTCCGCCGAAGAACACGGTCGCGGCGGGCGCGATCCGGTCATAGATGGCGCGGTCCATCCCCCGGATCAGCGCTAGCTCGCTTATGGTCCGCAGCCCGCCATTACGCGGTTGATAGCCGAGTCTGGCATAGTCCGCCGCCTCGGCGCCATAAGGGCGGGGGTCATCGTCCGCGTCGGTCCAGTCGAGAAAGGCGTCGGTCACCTCGTCCAGCCGCCGCCCGCCGACGCCCGCACCCTCGAACATCAGCCGCGCCTGCGCTTCGGTGAGGTCGTTGAGGCGAATCTTGCCGCGCTCGTCCTCGATGCGGATGGTGAGCGATACGCCGTTAAGGGTGGTCCGATAGGGCCGACCATCGATCCGCCAAATGCTCGCGCCTATGCCGCGTGCCGCAACATGCGCCGCCGCCAGCACCAGGCCCGCGTCCGCCGCTGCCGCAAGCCGCGCCTGCTCCGCCCCGGCGGCGGTGCCGGCCAGATTGCCCTTCTCCGCCGCCAGCATGGCGAAGGCGACGCCAGCAAACAGCGCCAGCGCGATCAGCGCCGCGACCAGCGCGAAGCCGTCCTCGGACGCGGGCTTAGAGGTCGGCACCCCGGGTGCCCGGTTTGAGCGACTGGATCTTCTCCTTCAGCTCCTCGGTGATGGCCCGGCCATCATCGCTCGTGCGCACCACGCGCGGGCGCAGCAGCACCAGCAATTCGGTGCGGCGCTCCTCGCTGGTCTTGGTGCCGAACAGCGCGCCGAGCACCGGGATGCGCGAGAGCAGCGGTATGCCTTCATTGCCGCGCGTCTTGATCGCGCGGATGAGGCCGCCAAGCGCGATCGTCTGATTGTCCTGCACCGCGATCGAGCTGGCGAGGCGGCGGGTGGAGATGGTGGGCGAATCGATATTCGAGCTGCTGGTGGTCGACACGTCGCTGACCTCCTGACTGATGTCGAGCAGCACCAGACCGCCGCTGTTCACGCGCGGCGTGATCTTCAGGATGACGCCGGTATCCTTATATTCGATCGCGTTAACGATCGGCGCATTGGGATTTTCGACGCTTACCGCTGACGAGGAGGAGATCGGCACCTGATCGCCGACCTGGAGCGAAGCGGTCTGATTGTTGATGACCAGCAGCTTGGGCGCGGACACGACGTTGATCTTGGTCAGCCCCTCCAGCGCGTTGAGCGTCGCCTGCACGCTGCCGCCGTTGGAATAGCCAAGCGACAGGCCGGGGAAGATGCGGGTGGGCGTCGCGGTGGTGCCGCGCGTCAGCGCCGCTTCGTCATTGCCGTCGCGGAACAGCCATTGCACGCCGTAGCGCAGTTCGTCGTTGAGCGAGACTTCGGTGATCGCTACCTCGATCATGACCTGGAGCGGCGGGATGTCGAGCTTGCGCAGCGCATCCTCGACGATCGCGTAAGTCTGCGGGGTCGCATAGACGACGACGGCGTTGTTCGCCTCGTCGCTGGTGATCGTCATGCCGCTGGGCAGCCCGTTCGCCGGCTGCTGCGCATTTGCCGCGGCTGGGTCAGCGGGCGGGGCGGGATTGAGGGGCGATCCGGTCGGCGTGGCGTTCTGGCTCTGGTCGGGGGTGAAGAGGCCGGGCGCGCTGCCGCCATTCTGGCCCTGCTGCGCCGGCTGTGCCCCCGTCGCACGGCCCCCCATGCCGAAGGCGGCGAGCAACGTCTTGGCCAAGTCCGACGAGCGGCCATTCTGCACGCGATAGACGAACAGGCGCGGCTGGCTGTTCTCGCCTTCGCGGTCCAGAATATCGACCCAGCGGCGCACGTCCTGAAGATATTGCGGCTGGGACGAGACGGCGAGGATGCCGTTCAGCCGGTCCATCGCAATGAGCTTGACCAGGCCCGCCGTCGGCGCGCCGGGACTGTCGACCAGCTTCTCCAGTTCGGGCACGATCAGCCGCGCATCGGTGCGGCGAGGCACATAGAGCGCGAAGGACATGTTCCGCAGCCAGTTAACGTCGAACCGCTCGACCAGGTCGCGTACCGCGCGGCGCTGGCCCGTGGTGCCGGCGACGGTCAGGATATTCTGGCTCGGATCGACGCTGGCGACCAGCCCCGGCAGCACCGAATCGAGCACCTGCTTGAGCAGCGTGGCGCTGACGAATTTCAGCGTAAAGGCTTCATTGCCGAAGCCGCTGTTGCCCTCGCCAACCAGGCCCGCCTGCTGCCGCGCCTGTTCGACGGTGGTGACGACATAGGTGCCGTTGCTGTTGATGATGGCGAGGCCTGATACGCGGAACGCACCCTCCAGGAAGGGGAGGACCGAGGATCGGGCGATCGGCCGGTCGGACACTACCGTCACCGGCGTGTCGAGCGACGGGTCGATGCTGAAGGGCACGCGCAATATGTCGCCGAACACGGCGCGCGCGACCTGCTGCACGCTGACGCCGGGGAAGTTGAGCGTGATGTCGCCGCGCCCGATCGGCTGGTCGGGCAGCGGCGCGCGGGGATTGGGAATCTGGCCGTTGCCGGGGACGATCGTGGCGCGGACATCGCGATCGCCGCCCGGCTCGGCCTGCTGTGCCGGCGCGCCACCGGCAAGAGCGAGCAGGGCGACGGCGGCGACGCCGCGTTTCAGCATCGCCCGCATCATTCGCCGCCTTCCGCCGCTGCTGGCGCAGCGGTATCGCCCACGCGCAGCGTCAGGCTGCGCGATCCATCGTCTATCCGAGCGGAGGCCGCCCCGATGCCGGTCACGCGCCAGGGGCCGACGCGCCCGCCGAGGGGAACGGTAACCGCAACCCCGTCCGTCCCGCGCAGCACCGCCGCGCCACCCCGGCCGGATCGCGCGACGCCCAGCAGGCTGACCGCGCCCGATCCCGGCGCGCCCGCCTTGCCGCCGCTGCTTCCGCTGGGCGCGAAAATGTCGCGCGCGGCCAGCACCGGGGGAATCGATGCTGGCAGCGACTCGGCCGTGCGAAGGTCGGGCGCCTTCATCGCCCGCATCGGCATGTCCGGCAGGTCCACCGTTACGGGCGTCAGCAGCTGGAACAGCAGGGCCAGCGCCAGCAGCAGCGCCAGCGCGGCGGGCAAGGGCGCATCCTCAGCGGATCGCCGCAGCGTCGAAAGGCGCGGAAATTTCAAGTTGGACCTCCATCGGCGCGGCGGTTCCGGCCTGGAACGCCGCGTTGGCGGCGATGCTCGTCGCGCCGATCAGGATGAGCGGCTGCTCATTCTGCACGTCCGCCAGGAAGCGCGCGAAAGGAGCCATCCCCACCACCATGGTCACGCGCAGACTTGCCCAACCCGCCTTGCCATCGGCGCTTTGCGACATTTTCGTGACGATCTCGTGACGCAGGGCGGTGCGGCGAACGAGGTCGCGCAAACGGCCGGTCGCCTCCTCCTGATTGCGCGCCGGCAGAGCGAAGCGCGGCGCATCGGCGCGCTGGCGGCGGGCGGCGGCGCGCAACAGGGGCAAGGATGCGGCGATTTGCTGGTTGCGCTGATGCTGCATCAGCAATTGCGCCTTCGCCTCGCGCCGCTCCGCAAAGCCATCGAGGATCGGCTGGACAATGCCAAGCCAGGCGAGCGCCACCAGAGCGACGAGGATGAGAATGGCGATCAGCCGCTGCTCGCGCGGATTGGGCGTCTTCATCGCCGCCGCTCTGGCAGATAGACGGCGCTGATGTCGAACGCGCGCATCTGGTCGGCGGCGGCGGCCGGCGCACCTTCCGCGTCATTTTCGACGATCGCGCGCAGCCGGGGCGACTGACGCAGCGCTTCGGCGACGTCGATCGTGCCCGGGGCAAAGCCGACCAGCCGCACCTGCCGCTGCCGATATTCGAGCCGCTGGACCCAGGCGCCCGGCGGCAGCGCGGCGCTGAGCGCAGCGAGCAGCGGCAGCGGGTCTTGCTCTGCCCGCGCGCGCACCAACCATTGCCGACGCTGCTGCTCCTTCTCGATCCGCTGGCGGATCAGCAGCGCGGTGCGGCCGGCTGGGGCCTGTTCCTCGACCGCCGCCTGCGTCGCTTCGAGCGTGGCGACGTCGCGCCAGATCAAAGCGCCGATGTTGAGCGCGACCAAAGCGGCGACGACCACCCACCAGCGCCACCGACCGCTGTCCGCCTGGGCGATGCCGGCAGCCTTGAGGAAGTCGAAATGATAGCCGTCCTCTTCCGACAGCGCGATCCGGGAGGGGCGGATGTCCATGGCGTCGAGCGATTCGATCCAGCCCATCAGCCGGTCGCGCGGCACCATGCCCAGCCGCACCGACAGGCGGGTTTCCGATCGCTCTACCGATTCGACATCGAAAACGGCCTGCGGCTGCGGGATTGGCCCGATCCGGTCGATGTCCATCGCCAGCATCTGCCGCAACTCGCCGCGCCCCAGCGGCGGCACGTCGATAGAGCGGCAGAGAATGTCGCCGGGCTGGAGGGCGGCGAGCAGCCCCTGCCGCTGCCGGGCGCTCAGCATATGCGCGCTCTGTCCAGTGCCCACGATATGCCAGCCGGAGGGATCGGCGGGATCGCGGGCGATCACCGTGCCGCGATGGCGCTGCCGCCGCGCCATGCCGGGCAGCATCGCCGCCAACTGGCCGGTCCACCATTCCCACCCCTGCGCCAGCCAGCGGCGCAGCGTCGGCATGTCCGCCGCCAGCAGTTCGCGCAGCGTCATGTCCGCCCCCGGCATGTGCCCGTCGCGGGGACATAGACGCACAGATTGTCCACGGTCGCGGCGGGTTGCACGATCAGGTCGGGCCAAATCCGCCGGTCGCCGGGTGCGAAGGTCGCGCGGATGCGGATCATCTGCGGCAGATTGCTCTGCCCCTCCCAGCGGCCCCGCCAGCGCGGCTGCATGTCGGGCGCGGCCGCGCCATAATAAGCGAACTCCAGCGCCGTGAGGCCGGTTGTTATGGTCGCGCGTTCGCTCATGCGTTCGGGGGTCAGCGTCAATGTCGACTGGCTGTCAAGCACCAGGGCGCCGTCGGCCGCCAGCCCCAGCCGGTAGAGGAGCGGCGGGGCGGGCGCCTTCGCGTCCGGCACGGCCGACTGGAACAGCATTTCGCGCGCATCGCCGGAAAAGAGGATACGCGGCTGGCTGCCGTTGAAGCTGCCCTGCGGGAAGATGCGCCAGACGAGTGCGCGCAGCGCGGTCTGCGTCGCCATCACATCCTCGCCCGCGCGGGTGCGCGCCTCGACCCGCTGCCAGCCGCCGCGCCCGCTGGCAAGGCCGGTCAGCAGCATGGCCGACACCATGGCGAGGATCGCCAGGCTAACGAGCAGCTCGATCAGCGTGAAGCCGGCCTGAGATGCGTTCTTGCTCATGCGGCGGGGCGCAAGCTGTCGAGCCGGACCCGGACGGCGGGGTCGCGGGGGCTGCTAACTGATACAGCGAGTGGGACAGTTGTTCGACGGTCGCCGCCGCCTGCTGGCCCCACCTCGACTCGCCAGATAAAGCCGTGATCGGTGCCGCTGCGGCTGCCGCTGGCAGGGGGACGGTTGAGCGGATATTCAGCGAGCCGCGACTGGGCGATCAGCAGGGCGATGCGCTGGTCCGACACACGGCGAGCGCGGCGGGCGCTGTCGTGGAGCGTCTGGAAGGCCGCGGCCAGGATCATCGCCAATATGGCCGTGGCGATGAGCGTTTCGACCAGGATGGAGCCGCGCTCGTTCACCGCGCCGGTGCTTCCGCTTCGACAAGGCCGGTCACGGGCCGGATGCGCAGCATCTGCGTCGCGCGGGGGCCGGTCAGCGCCAACTGCGCCGCACTTGCCGACCCGTCGGGGTAGAAGCTGATCCGGGCGGGACGGGCGCGCAGCACCAGCGGATCGGGCAGGTCCACGGCGGTCACGCCGATGCTATAGCGCCTGCCGTCGGGCGAGAGGGTCAGCGCCACCGGCTGCCCGCCCCGCACTGCCTGCGCCCGCGCGACGCGCAGATTGGCGAGCAGGGTGGAGGCGGCGCTCGTCTGCCGGCTGCCCTCCCACGCGCTGTCCATCGCCGGAAAGGCGATCGAGGCGATCAGCACGGAGATGGCGACCGCGATCAGGGCTTCGATCAGCGACATGGGCGCTTACCAGTTGCCCACATCCTTGGCCTCGCCGGTGCCGCCGGGGGCGCCGTCCGATCCCAGAGTGAAGATGTCATAATCGCCATGCTCGCCCGGCGCTTTCATTTCATAGGGCTTGCCCCAGGGATCGATAAGCGCGCTTTCCTGCGGCAGATAGGGGCCGTTCCAGGCGGCGGCGCCCGACGGCGCCTTCACCAGCGCGCCGAGGCCAGCACCGGCGGGCGGCAGGCCGCCATTGTCGAACCGGTACAGTTCCATGGCCGACGCGATATTCTTGATCTGCACCTTGGCGGTCTGGCTCTTGGAACTGCCGAGATAGCGGAGCGCCTGTGGCGCGACGATCGCGGCGAGGAGGCCGAGAATCGCGATCACGACCAGCAGTTCGAGCAGCGTGAAGCCGCCTTCGCCGGGGCGGCCGGGCCGGTGCGGGGGGCGGGAGGACAGCATGGTTACTCCAGGGCGAGATCGTTGAAACCCAAAATGGCCGTCATGATCGACCCGATCACGGCCGCTACGATGATGCCCATCACGACGGTGATGACCGGCGTCAATATTGTGACAAAGCGTTTCAGTTTGACGGCAATCTCTTCATCCAGCGCGTCGGCCAGCCGTTCGAGCATGGCGTCGAGCCGGGCCGTCTCCTCGCCGGTGCGCATGAAGCTGATGGCGAGGCGCGGGAACATGCCCGATTCGGCCGCCTGTTGCGAAAAGTTCGCGCCCTCCCGCACCCGCTCCGCGATGCGGGCGACAGCGTCCGCCATTACCCGGTTGCCGATCGTGCGCTGCGCCAGGGCAAGCGCCGGGGCAAGCGCGACGCCGCCGCTCAGCAGCGTACCCAGCACCCGGGCGAAACGTCCGGTCTCGATCCGGTGGATTAGGTCGCCAATCTGCGGCAGGGCAATCAACCGCCGGTCGAGCATCGCGCGCGCAGCGGGCTGGCGCAGCCAGCCGCGCAAGAGGAAAACGATGCCGACCAGCGCACCCAGCATCAGCAGCCCATAAGCGCGAAAGCCCTGGCTGGCGCGTATGACCATCTGGGTCATGGGCGGCAGCCGGTCTTGCGCGCCGGCGAACAGCCCCTCGAACTGCGGCACGATGAACAGCAGCATGAGGATGATGACCGCCAGGCCGATGAGGGTCAGCATGATCGGATAGATAAGCGCCGAGACGATGTCGCTTTGCAGCTTCTGCGCACGCTCCAGCGTGGCGGCGAGCTTGCCCAGTGCCGCCGGCAAGGTCGCGCTCGCCTCCCCCGCCGCGATCATCGGCGCGGCCAGCGGCGGGAAGCTGCCGCGCGCGGCGGCGATCGCTTCGGAGAGCGGGGTGCCTTCTTTCACTTGGCTGTGGATTGCGGAAAGCTGCTGGCGCAGCGCAGCGGTTGCGGCATTGTCGACAGCGATGGCGAGCGCCCGGTCGAGCGAGAGGCCCGCGTCGAGCAAGGTCGCCAACTCGCCGAACAGCTTGGCGATATGGCGGGGGTCGAGCTTCGCGCCGCCGCCATCCTTGCCGGCGGCTGCCGGGGTTACGCCGATCGGGCGCAATCCCTGGCTGCGCAGCACGTCCAGCGCCTGCGCGGCGCTGCCCGCCTCGACCGCGCCTTCGCGCATCGCGCCGCTGGCGGTCGCGGCGCGATAATGGAACTGGGGCATGGAAACCTAGCTTTCTCGCGTCACGCGCAGCACTTCCTCGACGGTGGTAACACCGCGTGCTGCCTTGGCAAGCCCGTCGGCCAGCATCGATCGCAACCCCTCCTGCTCGGCGGCGCGATGGATGTCGCGCGCTTCGGCGCGCGCGATGATGAGGTCGGCGATGGTCTCGCTGATCTCCAGCAGTTCCACCACCGCGCTGCGGCCGCGATAGCCCGACTGGCCGCATTCCTCGCAGCCGATGGGACGGCGGAAATCGGCGTCGGCCGGCAACGCCGCAATCAGTGCCGGCTCGATCCCCGCCGCCTCCAGCTGGGCCTGGACATGCGGCATCGGCGCGTTGCAGACGGGGCACAGGCGACGCACCAGCCGCTGCGCTAGCACGGCGTTCAGCGTGCTGGTGAGCAGGAACGGTTCCATCCCCATGTCGAGCAGACGGGTGACCGCCGCCGCCGCGCTGTTGGTGTGCAGCGTGGAGAGGATGCTGTGCCCGGTCAGCGCCGCCTGGACAGCGATCTGCGCAGTTTCAAGATCGCGGATTTCGCCCACCATGATGACGTCGGGATCCTGCCGCAGGAAAGAGCGCAGCGCCGACGCGAAGGTGAGGCCGATGCCGGGCTGCACCTGGGTCTGGCTGACACCTTTCAGGCGATATTCGATCGGGTCTTCAACCGTCAGTATCTTGCGGCCCGGCGTATTGATCTGGTCGAGCGCGGCATAGAGGCTGGTTGTCTTGCCGCTGCCGGTGGGGCCTGTGACCAGGGTGATGCCGTGCGGCTTGCCGATGGCCCGCAGCACCGCCCGGGTCTGATCCTCGGTAAAGCCGAGCGCGGTGAAATCGAGCGCGACACTGGACCGGTCGAGCAGGCGCATGACGACGCTTTCGCCGTGGATGGTCGGCGATGTCGCGACGCGCAGGTCGATTTCATGCCCGCGCACCGCTAGCCGCAGGCGGCCGTCCTGCGGCAGGCGGCGCTCGGCGATGTTGAGCGACGCCATCACCTTGATGCGCGCCACCATGGCCTGTTTCATCGCCGCCGGCAGGGGCGCCATTTCGCGCATCACGCCATCGACGCGGAAGCGCACGGCCAGCCCATCCTCCGTCGGCTCCAGATGGATGTCCGACGCCTGCATCTCGCCCGCGCGGGCGATCAGCCGGTTGACCGCGCGGATCACCGGCGCGTCGCTCGCCTGATCCTTGAACCGCTCCAGATCCTCCTCGTCCAGCGAATCGTCGTCCGCTTCGGCGGCCTGTTCGGCCTGGCCGTAGAGCCGGTCGAGCGCGGCATCGATGTCGGACGACATGCCGATCGCCAGCCGCACCGGGGTTCCCATCAGGAAGGAGATGGCGTCGCGCGCATAGGGGTCCAGCGGGTTGGCGACCGCCAGCAGTAGCCGGCCATCCTCCTCCGCGACCGGCAGCACATGCTGGTCGCGCAGGAAGCGCGGCGCCAGGATGCCCATGCCCAGCGGCTCGTCAGGGAATTGCTGCGGCAGCATGATCGGTATGCCGGTGGCGGTCGAGAAAAAGCGCGCGAGCCGCTGTTCGGAGACCATGCCCAGCCGCGTCAGCACCGTCTCGATCCGGTCACCGGTTTCCTGCTGCACCTGAAGGGCGCGATTGCCGACGTCGCGCGTCAGCACCCCGCCCGACACCAGCCGATCGATCACCCGTCCACAATGATAGGGCGATGGAGGAGCGTCCCCCTGCTCCTGCTTCGCCGCTTGCGCCGACGCCCGCATCCTGACTTCCCGACCCCCGACTTGCCGCCAGCCCCACCCGGCGGAATGAACCCCGACACCCTGCGCCCGCGACATTTTTCGCCGTCTGCACAATATGTTGGCAGTCGGCGAATCAGCTAATCATGGGACGTTGGTAAATGTCATAAAAGTGTTACCGACCTCATGTTTATGAGCTTCCGCAAGACTCGGCAATAATTGTTTCGTGCCGAACCTTGCAAGGAAAGAGGGGGTGCTCTTTCCGAGGATGATGGGGGCACGATCTTGATGGGCCAGGAGTAACATTTTCTTCCTGGTGGGGTTTTTAGGACTGTTACAATTTTGTGACCGATTATTTTCGGAATGATGTCGCGTGCTCCATTGGCACGGCGACCAACTTCTATTGTCTATTGGAGGTTTATGATGCTTCGTAAAGCCTATCTTCTGGGCACTGCCGCGGCGTTCGTCGCCGGCAGCATGTCCGTCATCGCCGGCGCGCAGACCGTCGACACCGTCTATGGTAACGGCGCGTCGCTGCCCGCTCCCTATTTCCGCCAGGCCGCTGACTGCTACAGCGTCAAGACCGACCTGATCTTCGACGGCAACCCGCCTGTCCTGCAGACCGCCCCGGACTTCAACTACACCGGCACGCCGGCGCAGGATTGCGCGACCACCGACTATATCGCCAACGACAGGCTGGTCTATAAATCGACCGGTTCGGGCGTCGGCATCGCAGCCTTCTTCAGCCACGACCCGGTTCGCGCGGGCGACATCGACCCCGCTGACGGCGTGCAGCTGTTCCCGACCATCAACTATGCGCTGTCGGAAACCTCGCTCGGCACGAACGACGTTGCGGCCTATAATAATGGCGGCACCGTTCAGGGCGTGACCGTCGTGGCCCCCGGCGTGACCCCGGGTACCGGCCAGTATCGCAACCCGCGCGAAGCCTATGGCGCCATGGTCCAGTTCCCGCTGCTGATCGCGCCGGTGACCATCGCCTATGATCCGGTCTACAAGAAGATCCGCAACGGCGACGGCAGCATCAGCGAATATAGCCTAAACCTGCGCTATCCGCGCGCCGACGGCTCGGGCGGCCTGCGCCTCAGCCAGGCGGCGGTCTGCGCGATCTTCAACGGCGACATCGTCAACTGGGGCGACAGCCGTCTGCGGGCGCTAAACGGCAACCGCTCGTTCGTCGACCTGAGCGATCCGGGCTCGTTCACCGTGCCGCTCCAGATCGTCGGCCGTGAGGACAGCTCGGGCACGACCTCGCTCTGGACCCGCTTCCTTGCCAACGCCTGCGCCAGCTACACCGGCAACGCCTATGCCGACTCGACCAGCCGCCTGCCGGGCGTCTATGTCGACTCGACCGGCGCGACCCGCACCACCAGCTCGCCCAAGGATCTGGTCGGCGCGGTCTGGAACAAGAGCTCGAACAACGCCGGCGCCGGCCGCGTATTCTACGCCGGCAACGACGCTGAAGTCGCAGGCAAGTATACGCTCGCCAACGGCAATGACGGTGTCGCCAAATATATCGACTTCACCGCCGAGCCGGGCGCGACGGCCGGCAACCTCGTCCGTCAGGGCCGCATCGGCTATGTCGGCCCCGACTTCGTGCTGCCGGGCGTGCTCTACACCCAGGCGAACAACTACAACCTCCAGACCGCCGACGTTCAGAATGTCGCCGGCGCCTATCGCGCGCCGACGGCCACGGCGCTTCGTTCGTCGTTCGGCTCCATCCTGCCGCCCGAATCGGACGCCAACGGCAATTATGTTCCGAACACGGCTTGCCTGAGCGGCGACGTTTCGGCCTCGTGCCGCAACCAGCCGCAGGATTGGGTCCAGGCGGCGTCGAAGACCGCTCCTCTCGCCAATCCGACCGGCTCGCTGTCTTACCCGATCGTGGGCACGTCCAATATCCTGCTCTACAGCTGCTATGCTTCGGACGCCGCTCGCACTCCGCTGGTCGGCTTCCTGAGCTTCTACTTCAAGAGCGCGACCATCAACAATACGTCGCTGGGCTTGCTGGCGTCGTCGGGCTTCCAGCCGATCACGACCCCGTGGCGCAAGGCGATCACCGACAGCTTCGTGACGTCGACCGACCCGAACGGCACTCAGCTGACGATCGCTCGCCGTGGCGCTCGCGCCTGGTGCCCGAGCACCGTCATCGGCGGCTGATCGCCTCTTTGACCTGAATGCAGGAGGCCCGGCAGAATCTGCTGGGCCTCTTTGCCTTTTCAGCTCCACGGTTGACCTTTATCGAATGAGAAAGCGAACCATGCGGTCCTTGCCGATGCTGCCCGGACTCCTGTCGGCCTGTTGCCTTTTATGGGGCGCTGGGCCAGCCCTGGCCGAGCAGGCCCAGACTTCAGAAATTCCGATGAACGAGGCCGCGCCTCAGGTGCCGGGCGGTCCTGTGCCGCTGCGGACGCTGCAATGCCATGTGCGGCATGCCACCAATATCGATCCGACCGCCAGCCAGTCGGAAGCCGACATCCTCTATTCCGACGAGGCCGATTTCACGCTGGAGCTGGGCGCCGCGCAGGTGCCGCTCGCTATGGGCCTCGGCACCGCCAATGCGGGTGAGACGCCGCCCGCCAGCTACCGGATCACGGCCGACCCGCAAAAGCTGTTCGCCATGGCCGGGCCGAGCTTCGACCGGGTCGCCGACTATTGGCCCAAGCATGTCGAAGTCGGCAAGACGATCATGGGCAAGGCCTTTTCCTTCATCCTGCTCAATGCCGTGGAGGGAGACCCGGCGCATATGACCGCCTTCGTCTCGCGCGCGGCCGATGCGGTAGCGATCGACCTTGGCTGGGTCTATCGCGGCCGGTGCGACATCGTGCAGCCTGGCCGCTGACGTCACGACAATTGCGGATCGGCTGCGCGGGCTTTAGGAGCAGGCGCGATGCGTCTCCTGCTTTTGCTGCTGTCAATGCTCGCGGCCTCTCCGGCTGTCGCCCTCCCCGCCAACCGGCCGACGCCTGGCTATACGCGCGTTGCCATCGAAACCTCGGTCGGCACGATCACCGTTGCGGTCGATCGCAAGCGCGCGCCGCAGACGTCGGCCAATTTCCTGACCTATGTCGATGACGGGCGGTTCGACGGCGTCACCTTCTACCGCGCGGCGCGGCGCAAGAGCGATCCGCGCTTCGGCCTGATCCAGGGCGGGATCGACACCGATGCGCGCCGGTCGTTGCCGCCAATCCCGCATGAGCCGACGAGCCGCACGGGCATCCGCCACCTCGACGCCACCCTGTCGATGGCGCGGCCCAACCGGCCCAATTCGGCGATGGGCAATTTCTTCATCACGATCGGCGCGACCCCCAATATGGACGCGCGGGGCGAGTATATCGGCTATGCCGCCTTCGGCCATGTGGTTGCCGGCATGGACGTGGTCCGCCGGATATTGGCGGCGCAGACGTGCTGCGGATCGGGACCGATGCGGGGACAGATGATCGTCAAGCCCGTCCGAATCCTGCGCGCCCGCCGGCTCGACGGCACGCCGAGCCCCTCGCACGGGGTGAAGCCGTGGCTGATCGGGCTCAATAAGAGAACAGCGAGATAGACACCTGTTTAGGCGAAATTCGCCTGCCCGGCGGACCAGGCGCGGCCGCTTTCGCGCGACGGACGGGCCTGCACCCGCTTCCATGCCTGTTCATGGAAGAAGAAGGCGACGGCGTTGATGACCGGCTCGATGAGGGCGATGCCGCCGGCCAGCGCCACCGATCCGGTCAGCACATAGGCGACGGTGAAGCCGACGGTGAGGTGGATTACGAGATAGGTGGTGGTTTTGATGAGATCGAGCGACATGGGGAACTCCTTTCTCTTGCAATTAAGAGTTAGTCGCAATAGTGGCTAGCGGGTTTTTCCGCTGGCTCTGATCGCCCCGGCCGATCAGGATATGGCGGAAGGAGAAGCACATGGCGGGACGCATCAGGGTGGGGATTGGCGGCTGGGTCTATGAGCCATGGCGCGGTAGCTTCTATCCGGCGGGGCTGCGGCAGAAGGATGAATTGACCTATGTCGGCCAGCATCTGACCGCGACCGAGATCAACGCGACCTATTATAGCAGCCAGAAGCCGGCGACCTTCGCCGGCTGGGCGGCGCAGGTGCCCGACGGCTTCCAGTTCGCGGTCAAGGCGTCGCGCTTCTGCACCAATCGCAAAGTGCTGGCCGAGGCGGGCGAGTCCGTCGCCAAGTTCGTCGGCCAGGGGATCGCCGAACTGGGCGACCGGCTGGGGCCGATCCTGTGGCAGTTCATGCCGACCAAGCGGTTCGATCCCGACGATTTCGGTGCGTTCCTGAAGCTGCTCCCCGCCAGCGTCGATGGCGTGCCGCTGCGCCATGCGATCGAGGTGCGGCACGAGAGTTTCGACGATCCTGCCTTTCTGGCGCTGGCGCAGGCGGCGGGGGTTGCCGTGGTGCTGGTCGACCATGACGACTATCCGGCCATCCACGGCCATGATGTCGGCTTTTCCTACAGCAGGCTGATGCGCGCGCAGGCGGACGAGCCGACCGGCTACCCGGCCGATGCGATCGTGCATTGGGCTGAGCAGGCGAAAGCGCAGGCGGCGCGGGGCGATGTCTTCACCTTTTTCATCAGCGGCGCGAAAGAGCGCAACCCGGCAGCAGCGCAGGCGATGATTGTGGCTTTGCAGTAACAGCTCTGTTGCATCTGCTGCAACCGGTCTGCCGCGCTTTGCGATTGTTGCGCAGGCATAAGGAGCGTAGGGGGCCGTCACCCCGCGCTTGCGGGGCAATTGCAGCTATGATGGAGTTGACTATGCGTCAGGCTTTTCAAGGCGCTGTGCTGGCCGTTGCGGTCGGCGTGCAGATGCTGAACTTCTATTCGGTGCTCTATGCCTGATCGCGGTTTATCCGCGATCTTGATCCCGACACGAGGGGATAAGGAAAGGCCGCTCCCAGTATGAACCGGAGCGGCCTTTTCATTTCCTATCGACTTGACGATTAGATCGCCCCGACTTTGCGGGCAATCAGCCTTCGGCCAGCCAACCGGCGAGCAGATAGGCCACGACCCCGATCGGACCGAGCGCGCAGAGCGTCAGCAGCACCAGCACGACGCGGATCAGTGTGACATCCATGCCGGTGCGGTTGGACAAGCCGGCGCATACGCCCATGATCTTGCCGGCGCGACGGTCGAGGGTGAAGCTGTTGTTCATGACAATGGACCTTTGATGCGGATGATGGGGGTGGTCAGGCGATGGCCGACACCGGGACGGCGGCGCTGACGAACAGGCCGGCGGAAATGATCGCGCCGAGAAAGGCGAAAGCGGCATAATGAATCTTCACGATGGACATGGCGGCTACTCCCTGATGATGTCGGCTGGATGATCCAGCCTTGCTGCCCTCCATTTTGCAGAGAGCGTGCCAAGTTGAAGATGTCGCGGAAAAGCGTTGGTTTGCGGGAGTGTCACCCAGATATGGATGGACGATATTTCCGTCTATTGGGGTTTTTCCCCGCTGGTTGGGAAATGCGCCATGCCCTCTAATCTGCTCTTCGTCTATGGCACGCTGAGGATCGGCTGCGCCCATTCGATGGCGGCCCGCCTCTTGTCGGAGGCCGACTATTTGGGGCCGGCCACAGTCGGCGGCAAGCTCTACCGGATCGCCGACTATCCGGGCTTGATGCCGGGGCCGGAGGGGCGCGTCACTGGCGACCTGTTCCGCCTGACCGACGCCGACGCAACACTGGCCTGGATCGACGCCTATGAGGAAGTCACGCCCGATTTCCCCGCGCCGCGGGAATATCGGCGCGAACGGATGACGGTCGAAACCGGGGGTGGCGCGGTGATGGCGTGGGTCTACGTCTACACGCGCGATCCGGAGGGCTTGCCGAGCATTGTGGGTGGCGACTTTCTTCTAGCGGATGAGGCCCAATGACCACCCCTAACCCTGCCCTGAAGGGGAGAGAAAGAGTCCTGCTCTGGGCAGTCTGGTAATATTCCGGCCCGGCGTGAGGGGGTAGGAGGCGTGTCGATCAACCGCGTTGCCCGGAGGCGCGCTTCCACTAGGGCCCTTCTTTAGTTTGATCCAGGCGCGTCAGAAAACCGTGGATCACGGCCGCCGTTTCGGCTCGTTCGAGAATGTCGCAATGGCCGGCCGGTCGGTCGGCCATATGCCTGATCGGCACATAGCGCGCAGACGGAAAAGCGCCGCTGATCGACATTGCGCGCAGATCATTCTGATCGATCGCCTGGCTGGCCTCGGCCCCGACGATCAGCGTCGGCCGGCGATAGGGATGTGCAGGGTCGGGGCAGTCTCGGCCGCTCAGCGTCGCCAGCAATGCGCGAGCGGGGACAGCGGCGTTGGCGCTCACCGAGCGCACCAAGGCAATGGTCCCTTCATCCGCCACGGGCGAGTATAGAAATTCGCGGGCCACTCGCGCCGGGTCGCGGGCGATGGGGGCGATCTTGCGAAATGTTCGCCAGACGCCCGCGCCGACCGCCGGCTGGGGATCGATCAGCACCAGCGCGGCCGCATCGAGCAACAGGCGGCGCGCAATGATCTGCGCGAACGCACCGCCCTGGCTATGCCCGCCCAGCACCAGCCGAATCGGCCCCAACACCGCCGTCACCGCATGGGCGATCAGGGCGGCAATCGTCCGATGGCTTAGCCAGGCAACGCGGCGATCGCTTGCGCCCGAGCCCGGCGTATCGACAAAAACCATTGTGCGATGCGGCATCAGCGCCAGCAATCGCGGGCCAAGGTCGAAATAAGCGCTCGCTCCACTGAATGCGCCGCCCGGCAGGAGAACAAGCGGCATGGCGTTGGGGGCTTCGTGTGGCGTGAAACAATGGACGGCAACGCGCCGCGTCGACCGTTTCGCTGTAACATCGAGATCGTGGCGTTGATAGGCGTGAGTCGCGGTTCCCCTTGCAAAACGGCCTATGGCCAGGATCCGGTCCAGCTTTGCCCCATCCTCCATCGCGACCCTAGTCTCTCCCCCGTATCGTGAGTAGAAAGATATCTACCTTATATTATTTTGTCGAGCGACTGCGGTATCGGCGGCCAAGGCCGTGCAACCCCGCCAAAAAGATCGCCGGCGCTGGACCTGTGCTCGATGGCGGGCAGTGGTGAAAGCGCATTGGGCCTACACGCTGCGTCGGCTGATCGAATTCGGCCCAATGCCGTCAGATCACGCCTTCGGCACGCAGCGTGGCGATCTCCTGGTCGGAATAGCCACCCAATCGGTGTCAATCGTCGTCCAAACGGGACCCCCGATCGGCGCGCAAAAGGGACCCCCTCTCAGGGATGGC
>ERZ1292632.160-Hain-H43-01um-R2-160-length-68615-cov-6_pt1 | contig 68615 bp, 100 predicted proteins | sample MGYA00564407_ERZ1292632 | MGnify/ENA primary metagenome ERZ1292632 (study PRJEB36523, sample SAMEA6512637) | groundwater metagenome | collected 2019-01-08 | study: AquaDiva: Metagenomics assemblies of 32 groundwater samples | reverse complement strand
CGATGATTGAGTTACTACGAAAAAGCAATATGGCATGGGAAGTACCAGAAGAACAAATAGAAATGGAAGTAGTACAGAATGATAACATCAAGGATTTGGAATCAATGACAAAGCAGGAGCTAGTTGACATCTGCAATAGTTTGGGTATAAAGCCAATGAGAGCTAAAGAGGATATGGTCAAGGCAATTAAACAAAAGGAAAGTGGTTGAAATGGCGGGCAATCCATATATAAGGATTTTTTCAGCGAAACAAGGGGCAGGGAAGTTTGTCACAGCGACATTACCAAGCAGAACGCAGGAGTTTAGTTTAGCGGCATGGAAGGCTACTGCTGTGGTCAAGTTTGCATTTGCACAAGCAGGCGTTTCTTCTATAACAGGTACTTGTATGGTAGTGCCTGCCAGGGGGGTATTTACTCAGAAGGATATTGATATACCACAAAAGAATGTATATATAGCAGTCACTGGCGTTGCTACAAGTCCAGTTAGCTTAATGTATTGGCTTTAGCTATACGGCACAAGGGGGGAATTAGTGATTGATGTAGATTTATTAAAAAAACTAAGATGGGATTTGGGATCGTTTTGTGTATCAGATGATTTTGGAAAACTTAATAGAGAAAGTCAAGATTTACTCTTGTTGTCATTAGATGATATGAGGAATCAGATAGAACAATTATCTGGAGAAGAACAAAAGCGCATTATACCAATTATGAGGGATGGAGTATGGCGGAACTATTAATAATGGCGAAAAATAACTGGATGATAGATGCTAATCAGGCAAATTGGACTCAGGAACAAAAAGATGAGGCTAATAGGCAATATCAGATTGGTGACATTGTTCAAGTATTTCCTGATGGCACGACTAAAGATGGTCAAGCATGGGGCGATCCTACGTTTTATTTGTTGAAGGTATCTGGGTTGGCTTATAATGACGCATTAAAATACCAGCAAGGGCTATATGAACAAGTGCCTTGTATTAAAAATGAGAATACATATTATACTAATGGTAAGATGATTAAGAAACGTAAATATCGTATAAGATTTGAATTATTGCCAGCGGCAATCAGAAATAATATTAGCAAGAATAAGATATATAGCACAACATTCACAAGTATAAGAACCAGTCTTTTAGATAAACTAACAGGATTGACGGAATAATGGCAAATACGAGGTATGTAAATCCCGGCGCAGATACAGGTGGCGACGGAACGACATCAGCCTTAACAGGCGCAAATTGTGCTTATAAATCGCTTAGTATTTGGGAAGCGGCGCGAAATGCTACCTTGTCTACACCAGAGATAGTTTATTGTGCTGGCTCAACCGTTGATGCGACTGCATGTACTATCTCTGGTTGGGTAACTACTGCTGGTAACTATATTGAAATAATAGGTGATTGGGATCCAGTTACCGACGGAAAGTATGTTGCAACAAAATATAAGCGGACAGTTCCGGATGTTAATCAATTCACCATTTCAAATGCAACTGATCTGTATCTAAACATACACAATATCCAGATATACAATACAGATGTCAACACAGATGGCATTTGGGCAATCTATGATAGCCGTGTTGGTGCTGGAATAATAAATATCCATAGTTGCTGTTTCAGAGGTAATGCCGATCCGTCATGGTACGACGGCGGTGTTTACATTAATAGTTCACCTGGGACATATAATATCTACAATAATTTTATATATGACTGGGGCGATGATGGCTCGGCTTATTCTGGCTTTGAGTGGAATGGGTCAAATACTTGCAATTTCGAGAACAATACGCTATTAGATAATACCGTCGGAATCAAAGCTAGTGATCTGGGCTTGACTGCTAGAAACAATATCGTTAAAGGGTCAGGGAACACACAAGCATATATGGGAACCTTCACCCTTGCAGAAGCCAACGCTACTGATGGGACAGATGCGGGTGGCGCAACTACTGGAAAAACGAGTTATGTAAGTGTTACTGCATGGAACTTTGTTAGTGAGGCAACGGATGATTTCCACTTAACCGCTACTTCGGCAGGTGTGATTGATCTTGGCATGGCAGTAGGTGGAGGGTTTACTGATGATATAGATGGCGTTACAAGGGCAGGAACATGGGATATAGGTGCAGATGAGTATGTGGCAGCGGGTGGCGAACTTACTGCTTTTATTTTATCATCTTTGCGACTTGAGATTCCCGCTAAACAGTTTGTCCTTAGCCGTCTTAACATAGAAACTCAACTAACAAGATTTATTTTGTCGTCAATAAATTTGGAGAGATTTGCGACTCAATTTACTAAGTCCAGTATGAATTTAGAGCAGTTTACAAAGGCTTACATAAAATCGCAATTAATGATAGAAAACCCGGCAGTTGCTTTTATATTACTGTCATTGAATTTGGAAAGATTCCAAACAGGATTTATAAATTCAAGTTTAAGTTTAGAGCAATATACCGCAAATTTTATTAAGTCATCACTTGATATTGAATCAATAAATAAAGCCTTTATTTTATCATCATTATCATTAGAGTTCACGGATAAGTCATTTATACTGTCATCATTAAGCATGGAAAGTATCTTAACGGCTTTTGTTCTATCGCGATTAAACCTTGAAAGTTTAGAGAAAGCATTTATTAAATTACAAGCAAATCTTGAAACAGAAAGTAATGTATTTATTCAGGCACGGATTAACATGGAAAATGCAGAAAAGGCATTCATTCAGGCACAGGCAAACTTGGAGACAGTAAATCAAGCGTTTATTCAGGCACAGGCAAACTTGGAGACAGAAAGCAAGCAATACATCAAGGCACAAGCAAACTTAGAGACAGTGAATAAGGAGTTTGTAAAATCACAGGTTAATCTGGAAACAGAGCAAAAGGCATTCATTCAGGCACAAATCAATTTAGAAAGTTTAGATAAAGTATTTATTCAGTCATCGTTACTATTAGAACAGGTTGCAATAGATTTTATCAAGGCATCTTTGAATATAGGGGAGTCAATAGATTCAGCTTTTATCCTTTCCATGCTAAACCTTGAGCAGTGGGCAAGCGGATATATTAAATCATCATTAGATATGGAATCATATACTTATCAATATATCAAGTCCAGTTTGAATATTGAGAAATGGGCATCGAGTTACCTATTAAGCCAGATTGATTTAGCCTTTAGCCAAAGAGCATATATCAAATCACAAGCTAACCTTGAATCAATAGGCAAGGGATTTATCAAGTCACAAACTGAATTGGAAACACAGAATAAAATATTTATTCAATCATCACTAGATATTAATGCTGCATTGACTGCTGTAATATTCTTAAAGGCAAGCCTGACATTAAGACAATGGCAGACATCGTACATTTTATCCATACTTAATCTTGAGGTTGAGAGTAGCCCTATGAATATGGCGATTAACTTTATATCAAGAAAGGATGGGGCTTCGGTTATTGGCAGGAAACACGGTATTAGTGTTATAAATCGCAAAAACAACATAATGGTTCAATAGGGAGTTGATCGTTCATGGCTACTTATGTAAAGGTAGGAGATAAGACAGTGGCAACCGCCGCTATCGGCGGGATAGTAGGGAATAAGAATGCACAACAGGCATTTAAGGTATCGTGGAATACTGCAATGTCAGCACAACCACGATTAGAGGCATGGGACACGGCGGCAGACTTAACTTCTGCATCAGCGCCAGGTGATGAAATATTGGCAGGAACAGTGTCGTCAGGTAGCAAATCATGGATTGCGGTAGCAGATACTACGAGTGTAGCACCGGGGGCGAATTGGTATGCTAGTGCAGATGAGCGGGCAGGTGGAACGTCACCTGCAAAAATACAGGGGGCGGCGGCTTATCTATTAATGGATGGCGCTGCGGTTGCGGTAGTTAGCAGGTTATTCAATCTTTGTCTTAAAGTACCTAGTGATGCTGCACAGAATGGAGTTACTCAACATGCACCTGTTATCGCTTTAAGGTATTATTATACAGGAACTGCACCGACGATCTCGTGGTTCTATAATGCCTCAACTGTTGCGAATCCTAAGTGGACAGCGTTCACTTCTGGTTCATTAGGTTTTACATTGCACTTTACCGGACCTGATACAGTTACAGCGACTCTTGACCCATACACCAAGCCAACTACAATAACAGAAGTAGATGAGTATTGGGTGCAAACAGCATAGGGGAATTCATGTTTATTGTTAAGTATCTTAATGATGAGATAATACAGGAAGATAGCAATAACAACTGGCATAGCATAAAGAATGGGATTGAAAGTGTTAGTTTGGTTCATCCTGTATTGAATATATCTATTGGACTACATGGCTATGATAGATATGCTTTTATATGTGAAGGCGTTATGTTACAACATGGACTAAATATCCCAAGAATAGCAGAGATTCTATGGGGTGAACTAAGTGGCTTATATGTTTGTATTAGGTTATTTAGGGATGGCACGATAAGTTCTATGGTTACGCAAGAGAGTCCACAAATAGTAGATACAATATGGAAATACAAGAAGGAAGGTTAAGAGATGGCGGCACGTTCAACGATGGGCTGGATAATAGCGGATTTGCGCCGTAAGGTGCATGATGTAGGTGCGCAAGAGTTTGATACAGGGGTGCAGTATGCAGGTGATACCACGCAACTAAAGTGCATATTCTATAACCTAGCCTCAACTGCCGTTACTCCAACTAAACCTAGAGTCACTATCTGGAACCCATTAGGCTCCGCACTTGTTAATAGTGTTACGTCTTTAGCTACTGCTACAACTGGCGTGCAATATTATAACTACAAAATACCATCAACAGGTCCGGAAGGGATATGGAGATCGCAATTTGTAGGAATATTAGGCACTGTAACAAGTGCATATACCGCAGAGTTTGAAGTCCGGATAACACAGAGGATATGGACAGACGATCAGCTAGAGGATTATCTTGATAGGCATAGAATGTTTGTTGGCGATGATGGTGGCCGTGAATTACTCAGGCATGACGCATTTTATAAGCGGTATATAAGCAACTTTAATACTTGGGAATGGGCTAAGTTATATACTACCAATGATACTAATGCAACAGAACTAACAACGGCAACAGCAGATTTACTTGTAGGCGAATGGACATTTACAACAGCACAGAATATTGACGTATACGCAGAGGGTCATTGTTATAACGTCTATCTTGCGGCGGCAGAGTGCTTAGAGGAATTAGCAGGCGATCCAAGCAGGGCATCTTCATGGTCACGTGGCGGGATAACACATAAAAGCCAAGACCCGCTAGAATTGGCTATGTATTACAGACGATTGGCACATGGCGGGCGGAGTGTTAAGTTGATAAGGACATATTGACACCGTAAAGAAAATGAATAAAAACCATTACCATATACCAAAATTAAGGTTAGATATTGAATATGAGCATGTAAATATTCTGAGGACGACTAATTCTGCAACTAGAAACGAGTTTGGTGAACCAACGAAAACAACAGTTACGAGTGCGATTAATGCCCATGCTGATATACACCCCATGACATTGTTGTCTAGTCAGCAGTTGGCTATGTTTGAGCAAGGATTGGTCAAAATAGCTACGCATTGGTGTATGGTGACGGCAGGAACGACAATCAGTGAGCGAAACCAGATTCTTGATGAAGATGGGAATATATTTGATGTAGTACAATCACAGGACTACTTAACACATAAAGAAGCTTTATTGAGGAAGGCGGAATAAAGCAATGCAGTCAATACAGGCAGTGCATCAAGTAATACGAAACAGGCTAACACAGAGTGCAAACTTAACCGCTATGGTGGCTAGTAATTGCATACGGGTATCATTGCAGACTGAGCCAACGACTTATCCTGCGATAAGGGTGAGGATAACAGGGGTTAAAGGTGCGAATCTATCACAATTTTTGTCTGGCAATATCTATTTTGGTATATATACGAATAATCAATCAGCGCCATCAGGTCATTTGGCTAGTATATATAACATTGTGAAAGGATTGATAGACGAACAGCAATCAACATTACATACATCTTGTTTAGCGATAGGGCGTATATCAGAGCAGTTTTGTGAATATCCTGTTTACCAAGAGGAGACAGGGTTTTATTACTTAACTGCAAGATATGGATATACGGCACAACATTTAAAGTAATTCAAGGAGACGTGAAATGACATGGCGGCAACAAATTCATTTATGGCGATTGATGGGGTTATATGGGTAGGATCAACAGGCATGGCAGTTACTGCAGTAGCTACAACTGCGATGGAATTGGCTAGAGTTAATGGGGCAGTGAACTTTGATACGACATTTGAGAAAGTGGATGCTCACTGGAGGACAAGGGCAATTCAGGATTCAGAGACTTTTAGAACTGCATGTGCGATAACTGTTGAGCAAGTGCAATTTAGGGCTTCGACATTAACTAAATTAATGAAGAATGTCACGTATTCAGGATTGAATACTTTGCTAGGTACAACTGCAACGGCGGCACTATGGCGGATAACAACTTCAACTGCACCGAGAACTGTCAAGCTAATATTTAAGTTTACACGTACCAGCGATCAGAAGCGGATGCAGGTATACACACCAAAAGCAGAAGTAAACGACTTTCCAATGGGATTTGGGGCTGATGATTTCATTAAGCAGAACTTCACTTTCAGGTGTCTAGCATCAGGTGCTACTATAATGGAGATCAGGGTTGCAAAAAATGCGTAACTGAGATTTGACAATGGCAAGTAAGGTTGAGGGGCTTGCAGAAGTCCTAAAGAATTTTGATAATAAGCAGAAAGCTGTTGGTAATGCAACTGCCTCGGGGATGAGATATGCTCTGAGGCATACTACCAACTACATCAAGCAAGAGTTTGTCTATAAAAAGACAGGCAGAGGTTTTGATGATATAACAGGTAATTTAAGGAATAGTATAAACTGGGAAGTTGATAGGCTAAATGCTGATAAAATCATTGGAATAGAGTATGTAGGTATGGAGTATGCACCTTATGTAGAGTTCCGATGGGAAGGGCGACACGCCTTTCTTTATCCGGGCGTGCTTGATGAGATGCCTTTTATACAAAATACCATAAAAGAAGCGATAGAAGCGGCAGTCAAAGGATTACAAACTGGACTGCTAGGCGGAACGCCCGGTGATATGGGTTCTGATGCTGGATCACTTGGTGAAGCGATTGATAGGGGTTCTTACGAGTTCTAAAGGTGTGAATATCGTGACACGACCTGAATTTTATAGGCTCGTGTTATCAATGTCTATGCCCGAGGTTATGGCGTTGTTTTTATATGTCTTTGAAGGGAACAAAAAGGATATGGTTGAGGCTATTTGTGCTATTAAGTGTGATAGCGAAATAAACAAGGCATTGTCTAAGTTAGGCAGAGAAGAAAGGGTCTGCTAGGATTGGGGGAGGATGATGAATTCAGTAATGCAAGTTGACAATTCTGATGTGTTTATACCAGCCGAAAAACAGATGTATGATAATCAAGGGAAAGAGGTGTTTGCAGGACAAGATACCTTGATACGATTGGAATTAAAGAACTGTCCTATCAGATTAAGAGACAGATTAACTGAGTCACTTGGTGAACATCTTGAAAAGGTAGCGATGAGTTATAATCCTAGTGGTGCGATAGAATATTTATTCAAACAGAAACCAGATGAACCAATGGAGACGATGAATGGCAAAAGATAAATCAACGATTCTGACAATACTTGATAGGCATGATCCTGATAAGGCTAATATAAAGACTATTATTGAGATTACTAAGGAGTATGGCAAAATACCAACGTCATTAGCCAAGCAGGACAGTCCTGATGAATTAGATTTTGAGCTAATATGTAAATTAGCATGGTATGCGGCAAAACAAGTTAATCCTGACGTAGAGCTAGAAGAAGTGATAAGCAAGATAGAATTGACTAACTTGATTGCCGTTAAGGATTACATTCTACATTTCCTGACGCTTACAATACCAGAGGAACTTGTAAAGGAATACCAGAAATATCAAGAGGAACTGGCAAGAAAGGATACTACAAAACCTCAAGAGAAAAAAAAAGACGAAACCGAAAAATAACTCAGTCGGAGATGCAGTTTATAATTCTTGACGCTGTATACGAGTTAATGTTTAGCCACAATTTTAGCTTAGAGTATCTTGAGTTATGCACACCTGCGTCAGTAATAGTAATGTCGTGGTTTGGGAGGAAGTATACAGTAATGAACCAAATGTCATTTATGCCATCTATGATGTCAGCAGTGCAACCGCCAATATCGCAAGCATCGCAGCCAAAAGGCAAACGAGTTTATGTAGAGCAAATAGGCAAGAATAGGATAAGAGAACACCATACGTTTAGCATTAATGACTTGTTTGACGATCCATCATTGGCAAGCCAAAAGTGAATTAAGGGGTAGAAATATTATGCCATTAAACAAGGCACAAAAGCAAGCATTGAAGCACTCAAACAAACTTGGCGCAGGTGCTAAAAAGAGGCAGAAACTAAAGCCAAAAGACAAGGTTGCAGTCGTTGTGATAACTCCTCCGCATAAATGCAGGTGTCCCCTTGCCGAAAGAAAATATGGCAGAGTTCGCAAGGGGAACGTTGCATAGTGGGAGTGGGGCTATCGTAACTAATCCACGTCAAGCGTATGCCATTGCTAAGAGTGAACAGAGGAGGCACAAAAGGAAAAAATGATAAAAACTTTAATAGTTTCGGTTATGGTTATTTTAATGTCTGGTTCAGTAGTTGCTTATAATGCAGGACTTGGCTATATGAGCAATTTACCAAAAGAGTGTTACGGGTTATCATTTATTCAGTTAAGAGAAGGGGTAGGAATAGCCATTGATTTTCGTGCCGATTGGAATACGCCAACAAAGGCTAATTCTTATGGCACGATCACGAAATACAAAGCAGAATCTGTTTTTAGTGATATTCAGACATCAGAGAAGATAAGTAATACAGGGATAGGCACTGCTTTGACGTTCCCTTTAGCTGATTCAGTTTATGGGTTTGTAGGATTGGTATTCTATACTCAAAAGACATATCTCAAGTATTATGATTCATACCAGATATTATCATCAAGTGGTGACTATTGGATTCAGGGCAAGGACAAAAAGACAATAAGAGTTCAGGGCGGGTTGGTATTCAGGAATGATAAGACGTATATTTTAGTTGGCATATCGGGTGAGCCAATAGGTGTTATGGTTGGGTTTGGAGTTCTGTTTTTCTAAAAGGTCGTGAGAACTCATGTTAGGCAGTGAATCGCTAGGCAAGTTATCGGTCATGATTGACGCAAACTTAACGTCATTTAATGCCAATCTATCAAAAGCAAAGACTGATTTGATGACTTGGAGTCAGAATGTCAATTCTGTGATAGAGAAGAACCAAGCGGGATTAACGTCTTTAGGGATGGGGTTTGTCGCAGTTGGTGCGGGCATAACTGGCGGCATGGGGTTAGCGGTTAAGACATTTGCAGACTTTGAGGCTGCCATGAAGAACGTCCAGTCAATCAGCAATGCTTCACAAAAGGATTTTGAGACGTCGACAGCTTATGCGATGAAGCTAGGCAAGGAAACAGTGTTCTCGTCTAAGCAAGCGGCAGAGGCATTGTATTACTTAGCGAGTGCAGGATATTCGGTCAAAGACCAGATGGCGGCGGCGGATTCAGTATTGAAGCTTGCGACTGCTACACAGTGGGGGTTAGCACAGGCTTCGGAGTTTACAGCGACAACGATCACATCATTCGGGTTAAAGGCACAGGACGCCGGGCGGGTAGTTGACGTTATGGCTAAGGCTAGTGCGATGTCGCAAGCTACAATGGAAAAGCTAGGGTATTCATTACCTTACGTGGCTACGCAGGCGCACATGCTTGGCATGAGTCTCGAGACAACAACAGCGGCGCTATCTATGCTCTATGATGGCGGACTAAAGGGAGAGATGGCTGGTGAGCGGTTAAGAGGGGCATTGAATACTTTACTTGACCCTACTAACAAAGAAGCAGAAGCACTTGAAGCTATGGGTATCAGCATAGAGAGTGTCAGCCCAGCTACGCATTCGCTATCGCAAATTATAAGTGTATTTGAATCACATACCAAACTTGCCGGGGAGGCACAATGGAATGCGGCGAATGCAACTAAGATATTTGGGGAACGTGCTGAGGGCATGACTGTCTTGGTATCGCAAGGGTCTGCAAAATTGATGGACTATGAGAACCAGTTAAATAATTCGGCTGGTGCTGCGCAGAAGATGGCCGATATACAACAGGAGGCGTTATCAAAGTCATTTGAGCAGTTACGAGGGTCAATAGAGAACTTGCTAATAAAGATGAGCGGAGAACTAGCACCTACAATAAAACAGATAGTAGGATTACTAGAGAACCTTGTTGATGGGTTAGCGGGGATGGATTCAAAGGGATTGACAGCATTAACATTCTTCACTACACTAACTGGTGGCTTGACATTGACAAGTGGTGCGGTGTTATTGTTGATTACCAGAATACCAGATTTAATCGCAGGTCTGGAAGCATTACGCTTGTTGGGTATCGGATTAGGGGCATCGTTAGGGGCTGTTGGGTCGGCAATTGCTGGTGTATCGGCAGTAATGATGGTTCTTGCAGATGCGCAAAAGCAAATGAATGACCCTCTATTTCAAGCTATTCGTGGACTACAGCTATTACAAGATCAATCCAAACTGTTAAATACCGAATTTGAGGATTTGAGAGCTAAGGGCATTAACCCTATGACTATGACACTAGGCGAGTTCAAGAAATCAAGCTTGGATGCACAGGATTCTGTTACTGGATTAACTGAGCGTATGAAGGCTAGTTATGGCGATAATGTCAAGATGTCAACCATTATGGCAGACTTAACTAAGAAAACTGACGAATATAATGTAAAGGCACTTCAACAAGCGAATAATATTGATGGGACTGCTAAGGTAATGTCTTATCAAGCATGGGAAGCGGAGAACCTAGCAGGGGAGCAAGCCAAGCTAGGCAATAGCTCTGAAGAACTGACTAAACTGACTAAACAGCAAGGGAAGGCTCTTAAAGAATATAATGAGGATTTGAATAAAGCCTATGGAGATGTTGCGAAACTCAATAAAGAAGTATTATCAGATGCTACAAAGATAACATTTACTACTACTGAGGCAGGGGCAAGAGTAATTGAGTATGCTTATATTGTTAGAAATAACCTTAAATTGTTAAAAAGGCAGACAGTAGACGATGTAGAGAGCATGATGAATAACATCAGTTATTCATTCCAAGAAGGTTTTAGGAATGGGTTAGACGGACTTGCGATTACAGCAACTCATGTGCTTGCAATATCAGATTCTTATTGGAAGGCTTTATTCACCAATTTAGCTAAACAACGATCAGATGAGCTTGATAAACTTAAAGCATCCATTACCCTGACAAAACAAGCAACCCAAGATCATGATAATGCGATATTAAAACAGGCATTAGAGAATAGGGAAAAGCAAGGGGAGATAGATAATGCTTTTTATCTGGCTAATACAAAAAACCTTGAAAACTGGTTAGATACAAATCAAAAGGGGTTAGATAAAGAAGCAGAGGATAAGATTAAGAACTATGAAAAAGAACAGCAGACATTGTTAAAATTTCAAGCGAAAAAAATGGAGTCTTATACGGCACAGAAAGATTTATTGACACAGACATATTTAGATATGCTTGCATTAGCTGATAAGCATGGTCAGGACACAATAGGGATAACTAAGTATTACGAAGATCAGTTAATGCAGTTAAGGATGGCTTATGCAGAGAATTACGCCGTGACAGTAGGCAATATGGTTGGGTCAGTAGCGGATTCTTATATCGGACTTCATAACCTGATATACAATACCGAAATGGATAATGACGCTCTTAGAGGTACGGCGCTTGTTAGGTTTGCTGATTGGGTTGACAAGCAAGTTCAGTTAATTAAGTCACTTAGAGATGCCTATACTAGCCTGACCGAGACGATTCATATTGTAGGTCAAGTATTAGATATGGTATCAAAGATTGGCAGTGGCACAGGCAAAATCTCAACAGTTGCAGGTTTATTAGAATCTGGCGGTGCGGTGGCAGGCAAGTCGTGGTATGATGAGGCTTTTGATAAGATATGGGGTGCTGGTGAGGCAACTACTGGAGCGGGGACTGCGGCAACTGGTACATCTTGGCTATCTAAGCTAGGGGGCGCTATTAGTGGGAGTGGCGGATTACTAGCATCGGCTTCCTTACTAGCGGCATTTGGGTATGGCGTTTATGGACTCTCGCAATGGAATACGAATCGAGCAAAAGAAGGTGAAACTTATAACGGCTCAACTGGGTTTGCTGATTTTCTTGCAATGGACAGACTAAATAACCCACAAGATTATATCAATACATATACTCCGAATTATGGGGCTGGACCGTCATCAGTGCCATCATATTATGATAAGGTACAAAGACCGACTACCGGACCGCTAGGATTTCAATTAGTTTCTGGAATACTAAAACCAAGCAGTTATATTCCATCGTCAAATATATCAGATATAGGACAGTCAATGTCTATAAGTTTTGATAATAGCTCAAAGGTAAGCCAGATGGTCAACTATCTTAGCTCAATAGACAGCAGAATACAAATACTTATAGACAAAAGCAGTGGGAACGTCAATGTTCAAGCTGGTAACATCGTAGCGAATCAATCATCAATGGATGATTTATCCAAAGAGATATTTAGGTCAGCAAAAAGGCAGGGGTTAATCAATGCCACAAGTTGAGTTTTTTCTTAGGAATCCAAATGAGTATCATGCTACGTTTGCAAGTATGCACGAAATCATGCCAAAGACGACAACTGCGGTACGTGCAACAAAATACATTCTGGATGAGACACATTCTCATGTTATGTTAGTGAGTTCGCCTACTATCAGCCAGGGTGTGTATAAGACTGTTTCGGTACTGGGAAGCATTAAGTATGCAGTTGACTTGGCTTATAAAGTTAGTTCAGGACAGCGATTACAGATTAACGTATATGATCAGACTAATAGTGCAACGATTTATAGGACGTTTGTAGCAGATACCTCATGGAAAAACTTTTATAAGGAAGTGACAACGCCTTCTACGTGCAGGTTATTAAGATTAAAGTTGCTTAGGGCTACGTCAGGCACCGGGAAACCTTTTTATATTGATGATGTGTATGTAGAGGGTAATGCCTTATATGCTGATCCTGATAAGTATTCAATAGAATATGAGGAAACTGCGAATGATCATACAAAAGCTGATGGGTCACGCACTACTGACAGGCAGGGCAGACATGCAAGGTTTATGATGGGGTTTCCTATAATGGCAGCTACGGCAGTAACGAGGCTAATGCAGGCAGGCAAAGGCGCGAAGTCAACCTATTTTAATGATGGCAAAGTGCCTGTAATAACAGAGTTCTTCACTAACAGGGCAACGGTGGCAAAGACGTATAGCGGTGTAACTGTTGGTGCATCAGACAAGGCTTATTATACGCAGACAAACGCAGTGCCTATTACTGCTACCAATTTCCAAGCGGCATCCTTTAGTAACGTAAATTATGCCAATATCGGAGTAGATGATAGTGCTTATGTGACAGGGGCTATTACAGAAACCGGGCATTATGGCTATCATAAGTTTAATTTTCGGGTAACGACTTATGGGTCACAAGATAACATAAAATCCTTTACTGTAACTTATAAGGGGCTTGCTCAAGACTTGTCTAATGCAGGGATTAATGGAGTCAACCTTTATGCTTGGAATGGCTACTCATGGATACTTGTGGGGAGAAGCAGGACTCCTGATAAACAGACAATAACTTTTGAGACAGCGCGCCCGGAACAGGCAGGACAGTTTGTTGATGTTACCAATGGCTACGTTAGGATCATAGCTGCTACAAGAGCGACAAAAGATACATCTGGAACTTTGTCTTTGAAATCTTACTACGTGAAGGTCAACATAAATACAGATCATGGGCATAGTATAACGCTGCTAAACAAGGCAGTCCTAACGGCGGGGGGTTCGGTTGCAAGTGTTAAGAACCTGACAAGCAATACAACATTAACAAAGGATGCAGTTGTAAGTGGCTATACAGTAGGAGAGGACAGGAAGAAGATCACTGTCACATCTGATCAAGTCAGTGGAAGCATGATTGAGGTCAAGTATAACCAATACTATAACGTCTATATTGATACTACAAGGCAAGTAGATGTTCTACCGGGCGATATAACTAAGCCAAGGGTAGCGGTTGATGCTATATTGAAGACAATAGTGCCAGTTGAGAAAAACGATTAGAATCAAAAGGAAAGGATAGAGGATTAATGCCAAGACGGAATCCGAAGGAACAGCGAATAATCAATAAGGGTCCTAAGCGAAAAAAGAAAGGTGCTAGGATTATCAATGATGAGACTAAAAATGAAATGCTAGTAAGGAAATGGAATAAACTGATAAAAAAGGAGAGATGACTTATGTGGATAAAGGCGTACGAGAAGATTAACGAACTTGGTGGAGATGATTTGGCTAGCTTTATTGATTACAAAGTTGGGTATATCAATACTTACAACATACAGGGATTTGGTGTAGAGAAAATGCCATCCGGTGCTTTTAAGCTATGTATTGAAACCAATGATGGTGATTACATACTTGCCATAGATACAGATGAGCAATCAGTATTAGATCAGGCACAGGAATTAGCTGACAAACTTAATGAATGACTTGACACACTCCCACGACTAAAGCTCGTGGGATTCTGGATTCAAGCAGAGATAGCCATTGTTGCCAATGGACTTACATCTCCTAGCCCAAGAGTTGATGCCCCAACTCTTAATATATTATAGCTGGCGTTACGGTCTCTGTCGTGTAGTGTTTCACATTCAGGACAACGCCATTTTCGTTCTTTTAGTTCAAGGTCTTTATAGACATAGCCACAGACAGAACAGGTCTTAGACGAAGGCTCAAAGCGACCTATGCAGAATACAGTTTTTCCTTTAACTGACGCTAGATACTTGAGTTTCAACATGAACGAATAGAAACCAAGATCGCATATCTTTTTACCCCAAAGCATTTGCATTGCCTTGATATTGAGAGTTTCAAAGAACATGAAATCATATTTATCGGTTAGCTCATTAGCAAGTTTCCAGTGGAAGTCATTGCGTTGGTTAGCGATTCGTTTGTGTAGTCGTTCCAGATTCTTACGTGCTTTGCGTCTGTTATTAGAAAGTCGCTGTTTCTTAGATAGCTTGCGACTGGCTTTACGAATAGCAACATTATTCTTGTGGAAAAACAAAGGAGATTCTATATCATTATCATTGGACGCTGTTAGAAAAGTTTTGAGACCAAAATCAAACCCGACAATTTCACCTGTGCGTGGTGCGGTTCTAGTCTCAACAAAGTCTGTTACAATGTGGATATAAATATCCCCAAGTTTATCACGCTTTACTGTCAAGGTTTTAATGTCACCTTGAATGTCTTGAGATTTGAAATACTTGAATATCTTATTTCCGATTTTAATTCGATTATCATTAAGCAGTTTATATCCTGCTTGTTTTAGCGTGAAAGATTTATAGTTCCTGCGTTTCTTAAAGTTAGGAGTTCCTGATTTGATTCCGTGCTTCTGATTTCTAAAGAATAGCTTGTAGGCTTTGTCAATCCTATCAGCTATATCTTGTATCGCTTGAGAACCAAGTTGATTCCAGTGAGAGTATTTATCTAATTTCTTGAGTTTTGTCAGGTGCTTTTGTAGAGAATAGGTGTTCAGAGATTTCTTATACATCCGATAGTATCGTTTATGCAATGCTATACAGTGGTTATAGATTTCACCAGCAAGCGAGACTTGGTTATGAAGATACTTATTCTTTTTGGAATTGTAGATTTTGAAACAAAAGGTTTTCACTGGTTTTTTTGATCCTCAATGTATTTCTTAACGGTACTTTCTGAAATATGACCAACGCTTTCAATATAATAGCTTCGAGTCCAAAGAGTTGGTACTCTTGTTTTTAGCTGTGGAAATTCTTGTCTAAGAATCCTTGATGTATATCCTTTGAGTTGTTGAACAATGAAATGTGGACTATCAACAGGAGATGATTTGATGAACAAATGCACATGGTCAGGCATTATTTCGCAAGTTTCGATTGTCAAACCAAGTTCATCGGATTTTTGGTACAACAATTCTCTAAGGCGTGTTTCAACCGAATTAGTCAACAGTTTTCGCCGATACTTAGGGCACCAGATAATGTGGTATCCAAGATTATAAATAGCTTTATTACTTGTAGTCCAACGTTTATTTTCCATGCTATTAATTATAGCATAATGTTATTTAATTGTCAAGTGTATAATATCTGCATTTAGGAAAAATGCAGGAATCATTCATCCAACGTCTAAAGAACGTTGGCTTTCTGATTCAAAGGATCGTAACACACAAAGGTTTTTTGTTATAGTTAGTAGGTGGCAAAATGCAATTTGGTTTTTTACAGCGTATAGCAAACTTAGCTGATGGGTTCACGCTAGGAGATAATATCCCATTAGATTTTCTCTTAGGTGATTACTATACCTTTGTCAATTACCAAAAGGCATCTAAGCGCAGACCTACATTCTCAGTCATAACAGAAGTGCTAGGTGATATAACTGGAGATGTAGAGTCTGTGGACTGCGATGTCCGAATATCAGATACCTTACATCAGCCATCATTTGGACATGGGAATATAGTAATATCCGATCCTTATGGCATATACAGCGATGGCGGGCAATGCAAGTTTGAACTAGGGTTCAAGGTAAATATATTCTCTGGTTATAACGACTTGAATATACCGATATGGTCCGGGATGATAACGAGTGCAGATATAGATACATCAAGCCATACTATCAACATAGGGATTGCACAGAGCGGGTATAAGCTAGGCAATCCAGCAGGAACTACTGAGCAAGGGTATAGCACGTCAGGTGACTTTTCGGCTTATAACACGCCAAAATTGCTAGTTGATCATCTTATGGACAATGCAGGATTGCCAGCTGTTAGTTACGAGAATGAGACAGGACAGCCATCTGATATAACTTTCGGAGAGACATGGCAGGACAATAACCGCACATTTTGGGCAATGATATATGGCGCTTGCTTTAATATCTTCTATCTCCCATATTTCGATATAAACGGCATTTTGCATTTAGTCCGAAGGGAGAGCTTTACTGATGTAGATTGGCTATATGATGATAGCAATACAGTCAATATCAGGTTCCTAGAGCAAGCCGATATTGTCAACCATAAGATAATTGATTATGGGCATCCAGTGAAGTTTGAGTTTACATTAGGAGATAATGTTCTAATTGGTCAATCATCACGGAGTAAGACAGATTCTGCCATTAAGTCAAGGTGGGGTGAGCGCTCAGATTATGAGACCGATCCTTTAGTGGGAACGTGGACGAGGGCAGGGGTTATTATAGACGAGATATTAGACTATTATCCATACATGAAACTGATTTATGAGATTACCTCGCCGGGAGTTCAGCAGTTAGAGCTATTAGATCGAATAAGGGTCAAGAGCTTGAAACAGAACATAGAGGGCAAGTTTATTGTGTTGGGTCGGTCTCATAGTATCAGACCGGGCTATTATCAGACTAAAGACATTGTTATATCGCCAGGGGAGAGGTTCTAATGCCATATCCAAGTTATACACCACAAATAACGTCAACTACCTATTGCACGGTTGGCTACGTGAATGAGCTAAACGATAACATTAAGGCACTTATGACTGATGTTTACAAGGCAAAAGGTAACTCAAGCACGCTGAAATCATTTGTAAGGACAACATTTACTACCACTGGAACAATTAAAGCAGGCGTGATCAGACATGCTATATTGAGTGAAGTTCAGCCTGATACACATCATAATAAGATACATGGTGATAACCATACTAACGGCATAGATGATATACCGGTAGTGACAGCTTCACGTAAAGGGTTATTGACAACAACCCTTGCAAGCAAAGCGAATTCTATTGCAACAAATGCTACAAAGAATCAGCTAACCTATCTTACATATACAGGGAACAATAGAAATGCGCCGCAATTTGTTACAGTAGGGTTCACTCCACAATTTGTTAATGTACTTTGTTTACAAAAGTTTTTTTTCACTGGAATGGTAGCAAATGTGGGAGTGGGATTATGGGAACCATTTGAGGGCGCATCAGTAGCATTTTTTTCAATTGCTAAAATTGATGGTCTTGGGTGGGCAACATTGGCAATGATAGGCGACTGGACGCATTTTAATTTCGACATCACTAATTCCATACGGATAGCAACGAATGGCTTTCACGCTAATTACTTATGCAATGTAAGCAATATCGTTTATCAATATTATGCGTATAGATCGAATTAGGAGAATATTATGGTATTTCCAAGTTGGACACCTACGACAATAACATCAGGTATACATGCTTCAACGATTGTTCGTGAACTCATTACGAATTATATCGCTATACAGACTAATCTATCAAAAATCAGAGGAGCATTAGCTGACTATAACTCTTATAACAAGACATATTATACATCTACTGGGTATGTAATCACTGGCGGATTATCACATTTCTATCTTTCGGGTGTAACGGCAAGCCAGCATCATAATCGCTTGCATGGTACAAGCCACGTAACGGCAACCGATCCCATCCCTATTGCTTCGGCAAGTGCAAATGGCTTGATGTCAACTTCTCAATATGCGAAAATAAATACAATCTCAACAAATGCCTCGCATAATCCTCTAAAAGTGTCAAAGTATATAGGCAATAACAGGTATGTAAGCAAATATATTAGTTTGGGGTGGTTAGCTGATTCGGTTAAGGTTCTGATGGGCAGTAACGCACATATAATGTGGGAACTTAATAGAACACATCTCAAGACACATAAGCATTATCACCTTGGGCATAGTTATTATCCTTTATCATCATCATTAACTATCAGGGCAACAGGGTTTTCGGCAATAGGGTCATGTAATATAACGAATCTAACATATTATTTTTTAGCATTAAAGTGAGGGTGGTATTGTGGCTAAATATCCAATATCAATAGCGACATTCCCTAGCGTTGGGACAAGGACGATCTTTGGCACGGCATTAGTTAATCGGTGGGTAACAGAACTAATTGCTTTCCAGCGTGACTACGTTAGCACTATTGGCGGGTTTGGTACTTTAGCCTCATTTGTAAATACTGCCAGAAACCCTGATGGGTCATTTAAGTTATATGCGGGATCGCATAGTATGATAGCAAGCGTGACAGCAAGCTTACATCATAATAAGATACATGGTACTACGCATCAGGCAAGCGACCCGGTTGTATTAGGTTATGCCAATGTCAGCCGAAAAGGCTTAATGAGCAAGGATCAGGCTAATATTGTAAATACAGCGGCAACAAATGCTAAAAATAACCATATTTTGAATGGGCATGATTATGCTAGTGGCTTTGCAACAGTAGCCTTGAGTTTTAATCCTATTTATGTTCAACTTATGTTTACAAATGGGATGGGAACGTATTGGAGATATGTTAATGATCTGATCGAGTTAGATCATTTATCAGATGAACATTGGGTATCAAGTAGAGCTTCATTATGGTTTTATGCGGCAAGTATGCCTGCTAATGGATTAGCCATTGGAGAACCAACTTAGCAAGGAGAGCGATCATATATGCCTTTACCGATTGATGTAATAACAGGAACAAGTAGTACCAAACTCAGTGTTGCAAACTGGAATACTTATATCAGGGATTCAATAAACAACTTACGAGATCATTATGCGCAAAACTGTGTTTATGATGTTACACATCCTGACTATGGTGCGCATGGGGATGGCATCACTGATGATCGTGACCACATCAATACTGCACAGACAGCGGCTGGCGTAGGGAAGGCTATCTACTTCCCCCCTGGGACATATTTGGTATCTAGCAACATAACAATCTCATCTGACGTCATTTTTGCCTATGGTGCGAAGCTAAGCATAGATAATACCAAAGTAGTTACTTTTACAGGCAATGTTCTTTGTGGCATATCGCAAATTATTTCAGGATTGGGAACGGTATCTTTTACAGGCAACACCAAGATCAAGGAATACTATCCTCAGTGGTGGGGTGCAACTGCTGATGGGGCTACGGATGACAATACGGCAATACAGGCAATGGTGGCAGCAGTGCCAAGTGGCAGTAGCATATATTTTCCAATAGGGACTTATATAGTATCTGCACAGGTATCTATAAATAAAAAACTGACATTAACAGGGCAAGGAACTATAAAATTAAAGGCAAATTCCTCTGTCATCGGCGGTAACTGGTATTGGTTTTATGTTAGTGGTGATGATGTTAAATTCACCGGGCTAACGTTTGATGGGAATGGGACAAACCAGACGAACCTTTATAATATGCTAGGGCTTGGCAGCCTAAGCGTTACCAATGGGAACAGGATAGAAGTATCGGGATGCACAATTATAAATGCCTATGGCACTGCTATTTGTTGTGGTAAGTCCAATGAAGTAATAATTCAAGGGTGTTTCATATATGATGTCACCGGTGGGGGCGGGAATCCAGGGGAAGGCATATCATTCTCAAGTACGTCCAAAGCGAATGTCATTAACTGTATTTTCGGCACAGTAGCCGACCATCATGTATACGTTGACGCAGGGGCATCAAACATAAACATAACAGGGTGCAATTTCAAAGGGGCAACGGTATCTCAGAGTATTGTCATTTACGGAAGCGCCAACAATGTTGTTGTGACAGGATGTACATTTGACGATAACAATGTAGGCGTATTGGTTACGGACAAATCTAACGTAATGCCACAAAATATTACAATATCAGGCAACGCTATTAAGTCGGGACATGGGGTTTCGGCGACTTATGGCATACAGGTTTCAGCAAGCGCTACTTCCGCTAGACAGTCAGTAGTTACGATCTCAGGTAACACGATCTATCAGTTAGGATTAACCGATGATATTATCGGTCATGGTATCGTAATCCAGAGGGCATCGGGCATAACGATTACTGGAAATGCAGTATCAAATAACAACAGCGCTGGTATCTTGTTACAGGGAGCAGATAGCATCAATGTGATTGGGAACTCTGTTTTTGATAACTGCAAGAAGGCAGGGGGGGCATATCCGGCAGGCGTATATGTTGAGACGCTTACCTACGTTCCCACAAATATTGTTATTTCTGAGAACATGATTTATGATTCATTAGGAACTACGCAGACATACGGAGTAAGGGTAGATAATGGCAATATCAAAGTTACTGACAATCTGATGTATGGGAATGTATCATTACCTGTTTATATAGCAAATGGGGCTAATGCGGGTGAAATTACAACTGTAACAGATACCTATACAATATTGTCAACTGATTCAACCATTATTTGTAATAAAGCAACTCCATTTACAGTGACATTGCCGGTAGCAGTAGTAGGACAGCAGTTTACTATAAAGAATATCGGGGTTGGTAGAGTGACGATAGAGGGTAATGGTGCAGAGACTATTGAAGGAGATGCCAATATCTATATAGACCAACTTGATAATCGCACAGTCCAATGCTATACAACAGGTTTGTGGGCGATTATTGGGTATTGTTGACACAACAAAGGAGAAATGTTATGAGAATCACGATTTTAGTCTTAATGATGATAGTCTTGAGCATTACGAACTTGTATGCTCAGGAATTATCTGAACCAACTGCCCCGGCAATTAGTTATGAATTTGAGATTAGTTGGGGGAATAAGCCGAATGTTGCCTGGACTGCAATTACACCTGTAACGACAGTAGTTGCACTAGGCTCAGTGGCGGCAGTTCATTCTTATTATGGTATTATTGGCAACAACAAGTTCGAGTTTGAGACTGCTATATCAACAGTGGCAGTTCCAGAGAAGGCTACTGCTACATTTAACATTGCAACCCTCCCTAGTGGGAAACTATATGATATATTTCGGATTCGTGTCAGAGCAACGACAACTTATGATGGGCAGACAATTACAAGTGCATGGTCTGATCCTAGTTATTGGGTTATGGTCTTTAATCTTAGGAAACTTAACCAACCAATTTCTGTTAAATAGCGAGGTCAAAAATAAAGTGAATGAAAATTTATGATTCGGTTATAAGGCTAAGTGATATTGTTGATGTGTGGAAACAGTCAAATGAAGTAATAGTAATGTGTAATGGATGTTACGATCCGTTACATGCCGGGCATATTTACCAATTCCAAGAGGCAAAGAAACTAGGGACAAAGCTGATCATAACGGTCACATCTGATGAATTCGTTAAGAAGCAAAAGGGCGATCACAAGCCATTTATGAACATAAACCAGCGCATGGAGTTAATATCAGAAATTTCATGCGTTGATGCTATTATAGCAAATGAACATGATACTTGCGAAAGCCTGATTGAGTCTATCCAGCCAAATATCTACATCAAGGGTCAAGACTATCAAAATAAGACTACCTCAAATCTTGATCAAGAAAGCAGAAAGGTAATAGAATATGGTGGGCAGATAGAGTTTATCTCTATTATACAGGGTATAAATTCGTCAACTATCTCACAACCATTATCAAAACAATTCTCTGAATATGCCAATACCTTACCCTCATCGCTAGGTAATGATATTCTTGAAACACTAGAAAAGGTAAAGGGATTACGGGTATTGGTAATCGGGGAAATGATTATTGACAAATATACCTATGTTGCATCTCTGCACAAAGCACCAAAGACATCAATCCTAGCACATGAGGTTATTAGTGAGGAGACGATGGCAGGCGGGGCGGTATTCGTAGCAAATATCGCAGCTAATTTCGTTAAAAACGTTACACTGATAACGGACTTTGGCTTAGAGTCTGTCTTATTCATCGCTGAAAGAACTGCAAATAATGTTAAAATAAGCAATCTCAATACAGGGAAGCCTACTATTGTTAAGCATAGATACTTGGAAAAGGACTTTATTGAGCTAAAGCACAGGGACACTTTATTTGAAGCATGTACTTTTGATGATTCACCATTATCAGACATGGATCAAACTGCATTAATCGAAATGATAAAGACTGAATCATTAGATCATGATCTTGTCATAGTGGCAGATTTCGGGCATGGCTTAATATCATCAAATACTGCTGGCATGATCTCATATCATGCACCATTCTTAGCAGTCAATACGCAATCAAATGAGAGTAATTGGGGCTATAACGTCTGTGATAAATATCCCTATGCGGATTATATCTGTATAGACGATCAGGAGTTGCGATTAAATGCAAGGAACAAGGATCAAGACTTAGGGTCGCTAATAAAAAACCAAGTCAGCGGCGGCGGTATGTTAGCACTTACCGCAGGGGCAAGAGGGGCAATGATTGGTGACAAGGATAATATAATAACCGTACCAAGTATCCCTGCGGAAGTGACTGACAGGATCGGTGCAGGAGATGCCTTTCTAGCGATTAGCTCATTATTCGCAAGTCAGACTAAAGATAAGGATATAATAGGGTTAGTTGGCAACATAGCGGGGGCATTGAAGGTGCAGACTGTCTGTACTTCATTGCCAATAAGGAAAGAGGACTTTATCTCAAAACTAAAAGAGATACTAAAATGGCAAGGCTAAGGATGGTTCCTGTGGATATTGCGTTATTGGACAAGATACTCAGGCAAGGCTATATCAACCTAACACTAAGGGTCTTGGGAATACCACAAGATGCGCAGTTTAGAGGGGCTTATCTTGGCGTGCCTACAATAGGCAAGAACCAAATATTGATGATATACGAACACGAGTCATTTGATGAAGTCAAGGAATCAGACATCATACCAAGTATGACTGTTGTGCATGAAGTGGTTAATACTAAGCCTATCTTTTCAATGAATTAGAAGGGGATTATATGCCATTACCAGAAAAGAAACAGCGAAACCAGAGTATATACTTAGACAAATCGCAAGGTATCAAAAGTAAAGAGATTGCACAAAAGTATGGGATTCACCGGACAAGGGTGTATCAGATATTGAAAATGATGGGTTATAACTTTTATGCAATAAAGGATTGATTTTTTTGTTGATTTATGATTTTGGTTATGTTAGTATAGAACATGGGCTAGTGGTTGCAACACGAAAAGCATATTCCTGAATGCCTGCCCATACTAACCATCAGGACTTTTATGGCAGGAGATGAAAAATGATAAGACAAAATAGACAAGTATTTTCCGATTCCAGTCTCAACTATATAAAGAAAACAGCACGTGAACTACTACACCTACAACTACTTAGCAAAATAGGAAAAGTACCATGCTAGACTTCCCAAAGCTAATCTACCATAGGCAACGAATGCAAGAATGGTTCGCTGACCCTTGCATAGTGCCGATATACGTTGAAATATCGCCTACGTCAATATGTAACCATAACTGCGTATTTTGTGCTTATAATTACACCAAAGGTAATGATATACTCAATGCTGATAAGATAATCACATTTCTGAATGAGTCAGCAGAGATGGGCGTTGAGAGCATTATGGTTGCTGGTGAGGGTGAGCCTTTGATACATAAAGGGTTAGACAAGATAATATCCAATAGCAAGCTAGAGTATGCGCTCAGCACGAATGGCGTATTAGCTACTAGAGATAAGCTAATTGACATAATAGGGAAGTTGGCATGGATAAGATTCAGCATTGACGCAGGAGATGCCTTAACGCATTCATTGATACACATGACAAGTATAAAGGATTGGTATACAATACTGGATAACATACATAATGCGTGCTTATTAAGAGAGCGATCGGATTCCAAATGTGAGATCGAAGTGCAATTCATAGCATTGAATGAGAATATCTGGTCGCTTAGGAACTTTATTGAGACGTTTATTGACTCAAAAGTTGACATGATCATTATAAAGCCATATTCAAAAGGCATGTATGAGGCTAACCCATTAGATGAAATATATGATAGTTGGCTTATAGATTACATAAAAGATATAATTACAGGTTATAATGATAGCAGGATCAAGTTTAGGAAACATGCCTTTAGTGCGTGTATAGAAACCAAACCATACTTGGCTTGTTATGCCTTGCCATTTTGGGCTTATATCTCAGCGAATGGGAATGTCTATGCTTGTGGTAATCACGTTGGAAATGATGACTATTATTGCGGGAACATAAACAAAGATAGTGCTAAGGAAGTATGGCTAGGTGAGCGAAGGCAGAAGATAATCCAGAAGGTAATGACTGGCTTTGATATAAATAAATGTCGCAAGAACTGCCGAATGAGTGTTAATAATGATTTTCTGTTTGGACAAGTTGAATTACCAAAAAACTACAAGTTTATTTGAGGGGGATTGGAATTGACAAAAGCATATATGAAGATAGCAGATCAGCTACTAAAGGACAAGTTAATCAACGAATTCAAAGATTGGCAGTTAGTAAAATCAAGCATAACGACTGGAATCGCTGTGCTTGTACGGAACAATATCGAAATTGAAATCAAGTATGAGGAGAGCTTCTTCTTGAAATCTATCAAGATCATAAATGAATCGCAAAAGCAAGTGGGTAATGGTGAACTAATGGATATTTATTTGTCATTGGTAGAGAAAGAAGAGAAGAAATGAATAAAGTATTGAAATCTGCTGAATTGATGATCGTTAGAAAAAGGTTTAATGAGATATTTCCACATCCGAAGAACCCAAGAACCCATGACGAAAAGCAGATCAACAAACTCCGTCATTCAATCAGAACGCATGGTTTTTCCAAAGGATCAATAGTTATCCAGAAATCAACAGGGTATATAATCGCCGGGCATGGAATCGTAGAAGCATTGAAAGCCGAAGGTTATAACGGCGCGGATGTGGTTGAAGCTGATCTTCCCGATGGGCAGGCAGAGGCTTTTATGATCGCAGATAACCACGTTGCAAGCCAAAGCGAATGGGATAATGCAGGATTACAACAGCTTATAAACGAACTCTCAGAAATGAATATCCCATCGCTTGACTTTGGCTTTGATAGTGATGATTTAGAGAAGCTGGCTAGTGAGATACTTGCGGACAGCGGAGGCTATCAAGCGGAGCCACAAGATGACGAGATTCCAGATGTTATTGAGCCTATTACAAAGATGGGTGACTTGTGGACGCTAGGGCAATGGGTTTACTGCCCAAAATGCAATAAAAAACATTATATAAAAGCCGATAAACCCTTATAAACATTGACTTTGTGAGGTATTTATGATATAATTATTATGTCAGATAATGGCGGAGTAATTAACCGACATGAAAAGGCAAATTCCGATTGCCCTTCTGACACAAGCCATATCGGAATTACTACGGAGGTAATGTCAATGCCAAGCCCTTATCATAAATGCGCAAAAGATGGTTGTGAGAAATTAGTTAATCCAAGAGCAATTTATTGTAAACATCATTATCTTAGAACCCCTGAGCATATAGAGAATCAAGCAAAAACCAGAAGGGGAATTAAGTTTTCAGAGGAACAAAGGCTAAAGTTATCAATAGCAATGAAGAATGCGCATATTGCTAAAGGTACAAATAGCAAGAAAGTTTTTTGTTTGAGTTGCGGTGTTGAATTTATAGCCAAGCCAAATTTACTAAAAAAAGGTCAAGGCAAGTATTGTTCAAGCAAGTGTGCATATAAATCCAGATTAGGTATGAATCATCGCAACTGGAAAGGCGGAGACAAAGAATATACTTGTGATCAATGCGGAACTACTTTTATTCGCAATCCTGCGCATGTAAAAGGTAGAGAACATCTATTTTGTTCAAGGCAGTGTAATTCAATTTTTCAGATGATTCATCAGAAAAAGAAAAATACAGACATTGAAATAAAAATGCGTGAATTGCTTATGGAAAAGGGAATCTTGTTTCAAGAGCAGATCGGGCTTTTTGGTATTTCCGTAGTTGATTTTTTTATTCCATTGGCAAGATTGGTTATTTATTGTGATGGTGATTATTGGCATAGACTTCCAGAACACCTTGAAAGAGACAAAAGACAGACAGAAATTCTTGAAAGTAAAGGATTAAAAGTATTAAGGTTTTGGGGAAAAGACATTAAAAAGAATCCAGATAAATGCTTAAAAGCTATCAGGAAATATATATGAAAATCAAATGTGAATGTGGTCATACCTTTGAATATAGCGAATCGGATATAAAATCTCATAGAGTATTAGCGGGCGATTCTACGAAGGCTGAGGACGTGGCTAGGCTATTTGGGGACGGTAAGGCAGAGTTGCTTTTCACAAGTCCACCTTATTCGGATATGAGAGATTACAATGGTGAAATTGATTTATCAATAGACAACTTAATAAATTTTATTTCTACTTTTGAGCCATTTGTAAACTATCAGGTAATTAATCTTGGAATCCAGAGAAAAGATAATGAGATATTCCCATACTGGAACGCATATATTGATAAGGCAAAGGAAGTTGGATATAAGTTATTATCGTGGAATGTATGGAATAGAGAAGGTTCTGGATTTAATATGTCACAAATAACTGCAATGTTTGCCATATCCCATGAATGGCTTTTTGTGTTTGGGAAACTACGAAAAGATTTGAATTTGACAATACCCAACAAAACAGCAGGTGAATTAAACGATCACTCATGGGATAGACAAAAGGATGGTAGTCTTAAAAAAGCAAAAACGCATAATACAAGGGATTTCAGACAACTAAGCACGGTTGAAACAATTATAACCGAACATGCAAGAATTTGGACAAAAAATCATCCAGCGATATTTCCAGTAACTTTGCCATTTAGGTATATCGAAGCCATGACAAGCGAATCAGACATTGTTTGTGACTGCTTTGGCGGTTCAGGAACTACGTTAATAGCAAGTGAGCAATTACAAAGACAAGCGTATCTAATGGAGATTGACCCCCATTATTGCGATGTTATCGTCAAGCGCTTCGTAGACTTTGTAGGTAGTTCCGATAATGTATTTTGTGATAGACAAGGGCAGAAGGTAGAGTATGGGGAGTTATTATGAAAATCTTATTTTTATGGAAGCGTGAGAACTTTATGGCAAGTATTGGGTTGTGTCAGATCAGTGCTATGGCTAAGGACATAGGACATGAGACGTATCTCTGCGATATGAATGTCGAGCATTACATGGACGCCATGATGAGGGTACAGCCTGATGTTGTAGCATGTGGTATGATGACAGGAGATGCCAAGCATTACATTCTGGCTACGCACGAGATCAAGAAGGTATATCCTAACGTGAAGATAATCGGCGGTGGTGTACATTGCACGTTCTTTCCAGAGATGATACATAAGACTTCTATGGATGCTATCGTGATAGGTGAAGCGGATCATGCCTTTCAGGACTTACTTATTTCAATAGATAACCACGTTGGATATGAGGGCATAAAGAATGTTGTTACCAGAGATACAGTCAATCCCTTGCAAAATATACGTCCTTTGATAGCAAATCTTGACAGCTTGCCACATCCAGATTATGGTCTAGTATATGACAACACGCCATTAGGTAAGTCAACGTTAAAGCTGTTTATGACAAGTCGAGGGTGTCCTGCCCGGTGCGCTTATTGCTTCAATGACAAGTTCCATGAAATGTATAAGGGGAAGGGAACGTGGGGGCATATTAGGCGGAACTCAGTTGATTACGTGATTGAGGGGTTCCGGAGAATACAGAGGAAATATCCTTTTAATTTCTGCAAGATATATGATGATATACTGTTTACTCACGTTGACGATTGGGTAATAGAGTTCGCTGAGCGATTCCCGGCAGAAGTAGGCATACCATTCTTTTGTTTTGGCAGGGCAGACTTAATGACAGAAGATATGGTACGGTTACTCAAGCAAGCAGGATGCCATACTATAAGCATGTCTATCGAGTCAGGCAATGAACATGTACGTAAAGACTTAATGCACAGGCAGATGACAAATGAGGAGATAGTAGAAGCACATTTGCTATGCTTGAAGTATGGCATAAAGACTTTTACAAATGTCGTACTGGGCATACCTGATACGACATTGGAAGAGGAAATAGACTCATTAGACTTGGCAATCAAATCAAAAGTTGATTGGATAGAATATGCTATCTTTGAGCCATACCCTGGAACTTGGCTAGGTGATTATGCTGTGAATAAGGGATATTTTGACGCCGAATATGATAACATGCACACAGGGTATCACTATAAAAGCCCTTTGACTTGCTTTAGTGAAGAACGCAAGCGACAACAGTTAGCTTTTACTACCATTGGTGTAGTTGCATCATTATTCCCATTTCTTAGGAATTGGTTTGTCCGTAGTGGAATGAATAAGAAGCTGACAAAGTTTTGGCTGTTTATTTACTGGCTGGTTAAAATGTACGTGGTAAGATATAAGCTTTATCCTTCTGGACAACGTGGATTGGAATCTTTGAGGATATACTGGCGGAGTTGGAAACAGGAAAAATTCAAACACTCAGAGGAAACCAATGTGCCGTAAATATTTCAAAAGGCTATTACTGCATAAATGGTATGTTTTTATCTTATGTTTCAAACAAGGGTTAGTATGGCGTGGTATAATCCATGATTATGACAAATTCTATCCCTGCAATTTCAAGGCATTTGCTGAGTGCGCTTTTGGTGAGATAGCAAAGACGATCTCAAAGAAAGATTCAAGGTGGATTCCAGAAGATAGAAAGTTATTAATGCCAATTCTGAATCACGTTCATAGATGGGATCATCACTGGCAGTCATGGATGATGTTTGGTGACGAAGGTGATGGGCAGTTGGTGGATATGTCCAGAGAGGCAATAATAGAGATGATATGCGATTGGGAAGCGGCACGGCGGGCACATAAAAGCGCAAAAACTACTTTACAATGGTTTAGAGAGCACGGGAAGCTGTTTATAAGTGATAATACTAAACTGCTGATCGAAGAAATACTGAAAGGTAATATATGCGAATAATAGTAATAGATAATGATAATGATGTTGCAGGTAGTATACGATACCAAATAGTGAGCCAAAACAATGGTGATGGTTATTGTTGCAAGACTTATATCCAAGCCAAGAAGATAATTGACAAAAGCGTTATTGATGTTGTTTACGTCAACAATACCGAAAGGCTTATATCGCAGAGAATAAGAAGGCTGTTAGCAAAGAAAAAGCATGGTTCTGTTATCCTGTACGGTACGCCTGAAAATGTTATGCTAAATGAAGGCAAATGGTCTTATTGGAACAATGCGATAGAAGATTGGATATATAAGATATATAAGCTATATCAATCATATAAGATACAAAAGATATATCAGATACCATTTCATTTCGCTATCTATCTGATATTGAGATTGCTAAACATCGGAATCGTGTCAATGATCACGCACCGGGTAGGGCATTTATGTATCAACAACTATATGTGGATGGCAGAGCAGGATAAACATAAATGGATTGGCGTATACGATATAACTGCAAGCGATCAGCTATTGAAGATGATCAAGCGGGCTAAGTTCTTGGCGGTAACTAATAACAAAAAGTGGCATAAGGTATTACTTAATCCTATTTTATGCCACAGTACATTATATCAGTCAACGAATAATTATAGGGATATAGATAAACCATTATGGAAGTCTGCAAGCAGGGATAAGGTATTTCTGAAATGGACACAAGAAGAAGAAGTAAAAGGCAATGCACTATTAGAAAAGTATGGGATAGCAGAAAAGGATTGGTATATATGTTTCCATAACAGGGATTCGAGGTATCTATCTGAAACGCATACTTACGTACCGTCAGAACATTGGAAGTATCACGATTATAGAGATAGCAAGATAGAGAATTATATACTTGCGGCGCAGTGGGTAGTAGAGCAGGGCGGATATGCCTTTCGTGTTGGCATGTTACATGAACAAAGGCTAATTGATACCGGCAGGATAATAGACTATACATCGACAGGCGATGACTTTGGCAATATCTACCTATTATCACATTGCAAATTTCAACTAGGCACAGGTGATGGCGTTGCACAAATCTCTAGTGTGTTTGGTGTGCCAATAGCACTTGCGAATTATCCTCTGCTTGAATATATTACAACTATGCGTGATGGTGATTTATATATTCCTAAACTGCTTTGGTGGAATCATCAACAGAGGTACTTGACGTTAGACGAATGGCTAACACAAGGCATGGGTAGGCTGCAAAGGGCAGAGGAGTATGATAAACATGATTTAGCGCCAATAGAGAATACAGCAGAGGAGATACTTGAATTATGCCAAGAGATGAATCAGAAGATAGATGGCACTTGGCAAGAGCAAGAGGGGGATCGTGAATTGATAGAGAAATACAAGGCAATTATGAATGATCCTAAGTTCTGGTGTAGTGGCTGTCCGGCAATGATGGCAACTACGTTTTTGAGAAGGCATAAGGACGTATTATTTTAGAGGGCAAAAAAATGAAAGTATCAGATGCGGTTATAAAATTTCTTGTAGACAAGGGCATAAAGCATGTCTTTATAATTTCGGGTGGCGCTATTATGCACATAGGCGATAGCCTGAATAACTATCCTATTAAGTACGTGTGCTTACATAATGAGCAGTCACTTAGCATGTGTGTAGAGGCTTATGGGCGTGTCAAAGAGGATATTGGTATTTGTATAGTCACAAGCGGTCCGGGCGGTTCTAACGCAATTACAGGTGTCCTCAGTGGATTTATAGACTCTATCCCAATGATGGTTATCTCGGGTCAGGCAGGAACTAACATGCTGATAGGTGATACTTGTGAGCGGCAAGTTGGTATTCAAGAAGCCGATATAATATCTATGGTAAAGCCTATAACCAAATATGCCAAGCTGATACTCGATAAAGATACAGTGCTTGACGAGATGGAGAAGGCATATCACATAGCGAAGGAAGGGCGCCCCGGACCTGTTTGGCTAGATATACCTGTTGATATTCAAGGGCAACAGATAGAATATAACTATCAAGGCTTGACACCTGAACCAGTTCCAAAATGCGGTGATGATGAGGTTGAGTATATAGCAGAGATGTTTCTCAATGCCAAAAAGCCAGTTATACAGGCGGGCTATGGTATAAGGTTAGGCAAGGCATTGACACAGTTTGAAAAGCTAATTCAAGTAGTAAAATGCCCGGTACAGACAACATGGAGTACTGCTGATTACCTTGACGATAATGATATAAGATATGCAGGACACCCTGGGACTTGGGGTCAGCAATGGGCAAATATGATAACGCAAAGAACAGGCTTGCTTTTGTGTCTTGGAACTAGGCTATCGGTCCCACAGACAGGATATTATCTTGATTTATGGGGTAAAAATGCGGTTAAGATAGTTGTGGATATTGACGATCCTGTATTAAAACGTTGTGCAAAAATGGGATGTATAACCATCAAATCAGATGTCAAGTATCTGATAGAGTCATTGGTTGACGTTCTTGAAGGCAAACAATTTGAATATCAAGAATGGCTAAGAGAATGTCAAGAACTCAAAAGGGCATATCCTATTTGCAAGCCTGAATACTATCAAGAGCAATTAAATTCTTATGTGTTCTATCAGTATTTGTCTAGCATTGTTGACAATAGATACATAATAACATCAGACGTAGGTACGTCATTTGCTGGGATGTTCCCAGTATGGCGGGTCAAGAAAGGGCAGAGGATAATAAATTCAAGTGGCTTGTCTTCTATGGGACATGGTTTACCATCTGCAATAGGAGCATGGTTCGCAAGTGAAGGGAAAAGACCGGTTATAATGTTCTGTGGCGATGGCGGATTTCAAATGAATATCCAAGAACTGCAGACTATCAAGCACCATAATATTCCAGTCAAGATGTTTATTTTTTGCAATGATGGCTATCTGACACAGAAGCATACACAGATGAACCATTACAAGCGATTTACCGCCTCAGACAGCACATCAGGTGTAAGTATGCCGGACTTTGTGGAAGTAGCGAAGGGCTATGGCATTGATGGTTATCATATACGCACACAGGATGACTTTGCCAAGCTAGGGGATATATTAGCCATGGATAAGCCAGTATTGGTAAGCGTGCATACTGGAATATATCAGCCAATAGATCCAAAGCTGGGGGCTAAGATAGTGGATGGGAAGTTCAAGCCAGTCGAGTTTGATGAGATGATTACGTGAACGAAGATCAGCTAAACCAGTAGATAGCAGGTGAAAAACCTGCTTTTTTTATGTGCAAAATTCAGAAAATAATACCACAATAGTAATATATTGATATACATAGGGCAGAATCGCAAAATCCGATAATGTACCCGATAGTGCTTGAAAACAAGCTAAAATGGCATGAAGTGACAGAAATTTGTCACTTTTTGGGATAAAAATAAGTTAAAAATAATACTTGACATATATTATAATCTATGTTATAATATAGCATAGAAAGAGACAAAAGTTACGAAACAGTTTTTTTTAGGAGACAGAAAATGAAAAAAATCGCTGCGGACTCGCTGAAATTGAAACAGGGGATTAGGGTTGCAATGCCAGGCGCTACGATTCAGCAGGTTTTTAAGGTTCTCAATTTCATTCGCGAAAATGAAATTGAAACAAAAACAACTCAAGAGGTCGCAGCCGCGATTGAGCTTTATCAGGATGTGACCTCAGGAAATCTGGATTATAATCCAGTGTATTATGATGGTTAGTCAATATCGAGAGAGAGGGTATTGTGAGCTACTCGCAAGCAATAAAGGCATTACAAAGGCGAGACAAGATAGTCGATGATTGGATAGTAAAATTGAACGAGAAAATCGTAGAAAATGAAAAAAAGTAGGTTTCAATTAAGGCTCGTTGGTTTTGGAGACGACAACGAGCCTTTGGTTGTTCCGGATATGAAACATATTAAACGCCTCAAACCCTCTCAATTATGGAGAAAATAAACACAGGCTACTACTTTGACCTGAGCAAGTCGTTAAATCGCTTGGCGTTATGGTCAGAGCCACGGAAATCGAAAAGGCAGATTTCCATGCAAGGTTAAAGGATTTCGGATGGTCAGGCAATCTTGTCAGATTCACTGATAGGATCGAGCAAGAGAATACTAGAAAAACGTATAAAATAGGTACAATAGATGATATGTACTTATTTGAATAGTGTGCAGAAGGAGAAAGAAAATGAAGATGATAGAGGAATTTGAAACAATAATAGAAAAAATCGGCGATGAATACATTGCCGAGATCGAGAAAGACGAGAGGTTTGATTTGTTCAGCTACAAGATACAGCCAAAGAAATTCGCGGGCGTGGTCATAGCGCATGATAGTGGCTTTGACAGCAAAGAAAGAGCGATTAAGAAAGCGCATGAAGCTTATATGTGCTTTAATGAGGAATGTTTTATTTGTTTATGTAAAACTCCTCACGGAAAACGATTCTGGCGAATTGTTTATGATATTGATGATGTTAGCTGCGATGATATATTTTATACGAGCGTCATGGCGCGTGATCAAGAACACGCGCAAGAGATTTTCGAAGCTAACTTCTTTGCGCTGGACGAATGGGAATCTGGGGTTATAGAGACTCCGGACTATGACAACGTAAATTGGTTTAATTATTGAAACGCCTTATCAAAGAGGGTTAAGGAATGAAAAAATCAGAGTTAATCGAAGATATTCTGTGCGACTCGATAAAAACGGGCTTAGATGCAGTCCGGACCGCCGAGATCATATTTGCGTTTTGCCCTCAACCAGAAGTTTTTCCAGATATGGTTGTTGGGGATTGTTCTTGGCTGTCAGGTGATTGCCATCTCGACAACCACAAGGACGTGGACGTGATTCTTGCAAATCTCCTTGAGCGAAGCGTACATTTATATGATCGCTCAATAATACCCCCTGGTCTTCCCAAGTTGAGAAAACCAAACTTTTTTGGACAGGGTGTCGATGCCTTGTTTTCCGATCTTGGGTGTCAAATATGATGATAATGACGAAAAGAGGTGATACAATTTGAGAGAGCAAGAGATTGAGAATGTCAAACGGTTCACAAGGGGAACGGTTTCATTCTACATAAGCGATCGGGTAAATGCCGAAATTAAAAGGATGGCAGATGAAATGCTCGTAACAAAATCTGAGATTCTTGATGCGATGGTCGGATTCGCAAGTGAGAATTTTGATGATTTTAAAATGCTACATGATCAAATCGAAAGGAAATTAAAAAATGAAAAAGATCGGGAACGGATCGAAAAGTTAAAAGATATGGCTGGATTGCATAGCGAGAGCGCGGTGATCAACTTCGCTATTCGATTCTGTTTATTTAGGATCAAGTCATTTTTAAGATTTCTGCCAACAGTAGGAGATGAGAAATAATGGCTATAATGAAAGAGTACGCGCAGGATATGGCTGATATTTTCACCAATGGCGTAATTACTGAAAAGTCAAACAAGTACGGGCAAGTGTTCTTGCTGATGAATTCGGCTAGGCATTTTAGGCGTAGTAGGATCATCAGAGTTTGTTCATACTGCAAGCGCTGGTTTGACGAAGTGGAATGGGCTGATAGATACATGCCATCGGGACAGAAATCACACGGCGCATGTCCTATATGTGCAGAGTCGGCAATGGAAGAAGCAAGGAGGATTATCAATGCTGAACGAAAAAAGTAGAAAGGTGCTTGATGATAATATAGAGTATCTGAAGGTTTCTATTAAAAATATCGAGCTAAGCGATTTGGACAAAGAGCAATGCGACGCGTTAAGAATACCTCTCCAGCAAGCTATAATTGAGTTGGAGAATATTCTTTATCCGACACGAAACATAGGAGAGATAAAATAATGGAAAAAGAATTGAAATATAAGGAAAATTTAATTGATGATGTGATTGAAAACACAATTATAATCAAGGGGCCGGACGGATCAGAAAAGCACTATAACGAAGCAGAAATGCGAAAGCAATTTGCTCCGCTAAAGGCTACCGATGCGCAGTGGAACTACTTCAAAACTGTCGCCGAAAGCCAGGGGCTTGATCCATACAACAAAGAAATCTATATGAGCGTTATGGACGAGTATGAAGGCTACGGCGAGAACAGAAAAAAGGTCGGGGAAAAGGTTGTGCCGCTAACTGGCTATCTTGTGTATGTGAAAAGAATGTTGGCTTCAGGAAAAGTTAAGATTGCTCCAAAGGTAACGATAACCACTCCAAACGAAAAAGACCCCGATACGTGGTACGCTGACTATACCGTGCAAAGAGTAGATATGGAAGGGGCATTGGAATGGCGCGTATGGATGAAAGAGGTAAACAAAAAACGTAGCTTGTGGAATATTCAACCAAAGTTCCAACTCGTAAAGACAACGTTATCGCAAGGCACAAGGGTTTGGTTCAGTGATGTCGTTGGTGGGTTCCCATATACACCCGAGGAGATCACGCAAGATGAGTCAAGCGTTGAAGTTGACGTAACGGAAGGTAGGATGGAAATACAGGGGATTGAGCCTTCAGAAGAAGAAAGGCTCGCAAAAGAAAAAGCGAAGGCTGAATATATCGATAAGATTGCAGGGGGATTACAGGAAGTTCTTACAGTCAAAGACCTCGATACTCGTCTAACCAAGAACTTGTCAAAAATAAACAAGTCTGAGTTAAAGGATGACATTCTGTCCATATACAAAAACAGGAGAGAGTCGCTGCTGGTTCAAGAATTATCAGAGAAAACAGGCTTTACGATTTTTGAAGTAGAGCTTGCGCTGGCGAAGGGCTTCCTTCCGGAGTCGCTTTTAGAGGAAATCCTTGCAGACAATATGGACGCAAAAGCCGAATTTGCCACGCAGATGGCAAACTTCCTGAACGAGCTAAAGAAAAAGGAAAATGGGGAACTTAACGTCTAATTGTTTAGCAAGGAATAAAATGAATTTACTACACAAAAAGCGAGTAGATTTCAGGAAAATTGAGGATATGATTACATCGTTGGAGATTCCAAAAGATGATGTGATAATTCTCTTAGTTCTTCTGGAATACGGAGAATATGACAATCTGAGCGGAAGAAATATTATGCCAGAAAAGTATATCTGGAAACCATAAATTCTACTCTAACGTGCTGAGTATAATGCACGTGGAGAATAATGAATATCTCGCAGTTGGACAACGAGTTAATACAAGACTTGATGGATATTGGAAAAAGATTCAGATTCAGTGACAATGTTTTAGATCATTATAAAATATTGTCAAGCTGTATTGATGAGTTTTTGAGGTTATTTAATACATATCCAGATAGCAAAACGGTGTTTCGTACCAAATTTGAGTTTTTTATGTATGGTGTAAGTTTTGCCAAGAAACACATCCCAAAATAACCATTTTCCTCTTCCCCGCTGAGGCTAAATGCGGGTAGGTCAACTACCAACGAGTAAACTCGTTGGCTTGTAGCTAATCTCCGTCTCAGTTCCCAGTGGGGCTTCGACATCAACGATTGCTACATCAAGAGGGGTCATTGACTGAACCCCATCCAGAAACGCCAAACCCGCTTTCTGGATATTGTATGACGCATTGAAATCTGCGTTGTTTTTATGACCACATGAAGGACAGGCAAAGCTATGTTTAACACGAATACCTTTTTGACCACATCTACTACAATTCTGAGAAGTATAATGCGGGTCAATATAGATAACAGGAATACCAACTTCAAGGGCTTTATATGTAATAAAGTTTTGGAGTTGATAGAAAGACCACGAATGTATAAGGAGTTTTTGTTTTCTTTGAACCTTAACTCTATTTCTGATATATTTAAGGTCTTCCATAACGATAACATCCCCTGTTTCGCAACTGTTGACAATAGCCTTGCTGATACAGTGGTTAGTGTCAGACATCCAACGTCTTTCTCTACCAGAAAGCTGTTTCAGCCTGCGTTTAGCAGATTTCGTGCCTTTGGCTTGAAGACGCTGGCGAAGATCGGAATAATGTTTTCTAGTTTGCATAATCTTTTTACCAGAAAACGTTTGTCCTTTGGTAGTGGTTGCAATATTGAAAAGCCCTCTATCGATCCCAACAGGATTGTTTCCAGAAGGAACATTAACTGTTTTTTGAAGGATGATATTGATATAATAGGCTTTCTTATTTCGTTTGTAAGACAGTGTTGCAGACGTTGGTTTTTGACCAGCGAGAAGTCCTCTTTGGAAATTACCAAGTCTGAGTTTTATATGGAGTCTTTCTGTATGAGTCGAAATACTGATTTCTTCTTTTGGTTCAATAAAGCAGAAGGTTCTTTGGTCATAAGCAATAGAAGTAGACTTGTATTGCTTAGGTGGTTTCTTTCCTTTTGCAGATTCGGCAACCCTAGCAATAGCTCTTATGACAAGGTTTGCAGGGAGTTCATATTTAGCTTTAAGCTGATGATAACAAAGGTGTTGAAGTTTGACTTTATTGGTGGTTTTATGCTCTTTAGAGATAGACAGAACGTCATTACAGCAATCGGCAAATCTTTTAAGAGATTCTTGCAATATTGCTTCTGTTTCTTTGTCAACTTCAAGTCTGCATTTAACTGTTTTAATTGATTTCATGTTAATAATTATAGCACATTATACTATGGAAGTCAAGGAACAACTGCATTGAGGAACAATGCGGGAATCATTCCTCCCACGACTAAAGTTCGTGGGCTTCCTGATTCAGGAGATCGTGAATATGCAATATTACGATGGCAATAGTGTGGCTTTTGGTGATTATGTTGTTGACACTTTTACGTCTGATTTTAGTACAATTGAAGTTGCAGTAATTGACGGTGTGGTTTGTATTAATATTTATGACGCCATTAAGCGATTAACATCAATTACGAAATTAAAGAAAACAACTGTGTCAGATTTAATATCTGCGCTTGTGAAAGCAATAAGCTAATTGACGCTCTTGAGATTAAAGTGCGTTGGTTTTCCGATTCAGGAGTTGTAGAAATGAAAAAAACTTTGTTTTGTGATGTTGAAACCACAGGGCTTGGCCCTGTAAAGCATGGCGTTGTCCAGATCGCCATGCTCATGGACATTGACGGATATGTTGAAGATCGGCTGGTAGTGAAATGCCAGCCATTTCTTAAAGATTATATTGAGTACGAAAAGGGCATGCCCTCCGGTGAAAAAGGCAAAGAAACGCAGTGGTTAAACTTTGCTATGGACTTGAATGACGAATTTGAGCCCAAAGATTATAAAACACCGACGGGTATCCCCATTGCCGAAATTCTTACCTACCCAGAACCAGAGGAAGTGTTCCCCCGAGTCATCGCCTTCCTTGACAAATGGATAAATAAGTTTGACAAGCAAGACAAGGCGTACTTCGGCGCGTACAATGCCAAGTTTGACCATGACTTTTTACAGGCGTGGTTTGTAAAGAACGGCAGTGGTTTTTTTGGCAGTTATATTAACCATAGGTTGCTTGATCCCTTGCTGTTTCTATACGCTAGAGATTGGCAGGGGTTGATTTTCTATCCGAATTACAAATTACCAACGGTCTGCGATATTTATGGTATTGCATTAGAAGCTCACAATCCATTGAGCGATATTGAAGCGACTCGCGAGTTGTGGTATCAGCAGACAGGATCAACCAATATCAAGCCATGCTGCGTATGCGGCAAGCGGGGGGATCAGCGGGGACCGGATAGAATCAACTGGTACTGTGCGTTACACTACGATATTGACGTGAAGGGGAGGCAATGAAAACGCAAAATGAAATAATTCCTTACGAAGAAGCAAAGTATAACGCGGAGTTAAATATAGAACAATTCAAAAAAACTGGACATCCTGTCTATTGGGCTTTAGGATTTTTTTACACGCAATGGACTTTGGATTGTTGGGATGAAATCAATAAACCAGCCATTGGCTGGAGAGATACTAAAAACGCTCAGGGCAAAAGACGAGGAGATATGTTATGAACGCAAAAGGGATATTGTCTCTATTAAATGAAGTTGATGAAAAGATTGATACGGATCCATCTGATGCAAAGATTTTAATACGCAAGATATACGATATTATCAGTTGGAATAACGGTATTTTAGCCGTTGATTTCGAGTCGCAAGAAAATCCAGACGTTAATGGTTGGTGGTGGATAAAAGATTGGAGTTGGCCTGGATTACAAGTTGTTTGCGTTTATAGTAATTTAATGATGTTTCGTGATGGGTTGGGTGATCGGTTCAACGTCAATGAATATGCAGGCAAATGGTATAAGGCTATTATGCCGTGAGGGTAGGTCGTAATGAGAGAGTTTAGACCGATCAACAGGGAATCCGCAAAAGCCTTTATTAACGAAAATCATAGGCATAACAAAAGTCCATGTGGTGATCGGTTTCGCATTGGACTATATGAAAATGGGGTTTTGATTGGTGTAGGCGTAGCTGGAAACCCGGTCTCAAGAAAACAGATGGATGAAAATACTATTGAGATTACACGAGTTTGCGTACTTCAGAATAAACCAAATGCTTGCTCTCAAATTTATTCACGAATGAAGAAAATAGCGCAATTGATGGGTTATACGCGCATTATTACTTATACACTTGACAACGAATCTGGTAGTTCATTAAAGGCTATTGGTGCAAAGATAGACCACAAGGTGGCGAAAGGAAATTGGCTAAATAGGCAAAACAGAAAATACCAAGAGGTAAGTGATATGCCTAAACAAATGTGGTTATTGTAAAAAGGCGATTGTGCCGAAGGATGGAAAAGATGAGTAAAATAAGTGAAGAATTAATACAAATCACTGGGGAGAATAATATAATAGTTGCCTGTATCAGATATTCGGATATGCCACTTACGGTACCAGAAATGGCAAAAATATTAGGTTCATGGGTAACAGAAAAGTCAGTTTGGAAATTGGTTGATGAATCAATAGAAAAAAACTTAATAGAACAATGGGGAACAGTAGAGTGTAATCGAAGCCATTCATTACAGATGGCATTTCAGATAAAGGAGTAAGGTATGGGAGAATATGAAAACAAAGATAGAGGAAATTTCTATCCGAAGGTGGTAGAAGGTACGGACTGGCACTGCGATTATCTGTGGGGTACGCACAGAGGTTGTCCGTTTGACTGTTTTTATTGCAGCTCTAAAAGACTAAATGTTAGGTTTGGCGGAGATCCTTGCGAAGTAAGAAGGCTAAAAACCGAGTGGGTAGGTAATACTTTGAAAAGGAAGTCGCTCCCACTTGGCTTTGGGTATTTCATCAACCCCCATTGTGATATTGCTAATCTGCCAAGAGAGGATATGGATCAGGTTTTCAATCTATGCCAAGAAATGGAGGCTTGTGGCATGGAAAGCGAGTCAACGAAGTTTATTGTCCAAACCAAGAAGCCTGATATATACTTTGATTATCTTGATATGATTCCTAAAGATAGTTGGCTAGGGACTACGATTGAGACTTCGTGCTGGCTAGACTATGAATTTGCTAATTTCACTAACGCACCAAATCCCAATGAACGGTACAATGGAATGGTTGAATTAAAAAGATTTGCTGGTAATAAATTCAAGTATTTCGTAACCATAGAACCAATAATGATAACGGACGGGGAACTAATTAAATGGATGGAGATACTGAGTCCAGACGTAATCTTCATAGGCGGAAACACGAGCAAGGTTAAGCTGCCCGAGCCGACACCTGACGAAGTTGTGGAACTCGTAGAGTCATTGAGGCAAATAACGACAGTGCATTGTAAGAGCAACCTTGCGAGGCTACTGCCTTCATCGCTGCATAGTTGGTTCAAGGAAATAAAAAGGATGTAATAAAATGAAAGCAATTTGTGGAGATAAAATATATTTAGGTTCGACTTTGAAATCAATGCGGAAAGCAAAAAAAATTACGCAAAAAGAACTTTCTGTCTTATCGAAAGTTTCTTATGAAACTATATCTAAGTTAGAGTGTGGCAAAAAATTACCAAAATATGAAACACTAATATTGCTTCTTGGTGCATTGGGATATGAATTATGTGTTAAAAAAGTAGGAGAATAAAAAGATTATTGCCTTCGTCATTGGATAGTTGGTTCAAGGTGATAGAGGGGATGTGAGATAAAATGTCAATAGCAAGAGTTTTCCTGCGCAGAACGAATGCAACGCCAGATGATCCGCTTGCGTTTGTAGGTATGCCAGATTTATTTACTCCTGATTGGTTTGACGAGGTACGCATTTCAGTAGCCTTTACTTATGATTTACCCCGTGCAGAGCAATTGGCGAATGTATGGGAGAAAAGAACAAACAAATTGCTAATTGGAGGACCGGGGACTGGAATGAAAGGAGGTGAATTTACACCCGGGGTGTATCTGAAAAAGGGTTACGTGATAACATCAAGGGGTTGTCCAAATTCCTGTTGGTACTGTACGGTGCATGATCGTGAAGGGGATATAAGGGAATTGAAAATACATGCTGGATGGAATGTCCTTGATGATAATTTGTTGGCTTGCAGTAAAAGGCATATAACAAACGTATTCAAAATGCTAATGAAAGTCAAGAAAGTATTACACAAGCGTATTGAGTTTACAGGCGGGCTTGAAGCAAAAAGGCTTGAAAGTTGGCATATTGATTGGTTATTGCGAATAAAGCCTAAGCAGATGTTTTTTGCCTATGATGATTCAGAGGATTTTCACTTTCTCTACTATCATGCCGGGAAAATGCTTAGAGACGCAGGATTTACAAACAATCAAATGCGTTGTTACGTCCTGATTGGTTATCAAAATGACACATTTGAGAAATCTGAAAAAAGATTAAGACAAACCATAAGTGCAGGATTCACGCCAATGGCAATGCTTTATAGAGACGAAAATGGTGTTTATAACAAAGACTGGACAAAGTTTCAGAAGGAATGGGCAAGACCGGCAATAATGCGGGCTAAGGGATTGATTTAAGGTATTTACCAGGAGGTAAATTAGAATGGCTGAAATTAAATACAAATCGAGTGTTTCTATCATGCGTTCCTATGATTATTCACATTTCGAGACATCTCTATCAACTGATGAGGACATGACACTTCAAGAGATAGATAATATGCGCAAGGAAGCTATGAGATTAGTTGACAAAGCTGTCAAGCAATATCAGATTGCTAGAGATTACGAGCGACTTGGAAATCAAGGACAGTCTTATGATTATCATGAATTACATAGGAAGGTAAAAGTCATAAGGGAAAATTATCCAATGTCGGAATGGACTCCTGAGCAAAAAGCAGTTGTCAAAGAACTAGACAATTTTGAGTTCGCATTGAATCATGAATACGATTACGAAGATGAGAAGGAAAGGCAATAAATTACGAAGGGTTGTCAAGAAGATAGAAAGAGATGTGAGTAAATGTTTGAAGAATTAAAAAAAACTATATCTGAAAAGTTATATTATCCAGTCGTTAATGGAATTGAGCCTCAAATGGTACTTGATGATGTCCTTCAAGTCATAGATTCTTGCGAACCACAACCACAAGACCAACCTACTGAACCCGGTTGGTGGTGGTACTTAGAAAAAACTGAAAATGGAGAACCATCAAAAAGACCAATCCAATGTACTCATGTATGGAAATGGCAAAATTATTTGTATTGTGAAATAGATCACACATCATTTAATTGCACTAGCCTACATGGAAAATGGTACAAAGCCATTGTACCGAAGGGAGATTAAATGCTAGAAAATCATAGGTTCCAAGAGCAAATTCAAAGCTTACACCAAGCAAGGGCGAAACTCGATCAAGAGATTAAGCAGGCTATTCTTGACGAGTATCAGAGAACCTTGCGCGATAGGACGGAAAAGGCTTATGAGGTACTAAAGTCAGAGGGCGTGCAGATATTTAAACCTACGTGGACGAATGGCGGAAATCCGGGGGAGGATAAGAATGGATAAAAACGTACTTTACAAGGCACTTAAATCGGCAGTGCAAGAATGGCTAACTGCAATGTTCCCCGAACATGAAATCCCAATTGAAAGCGAGTATGACGAACTCTATACGTCGATTGGCTACGTGACTGGAATCAGAAAAATATTGAAAGCGATTGACGAGGTAGAGGCAAATCCTTTTGATACCAAAACATTTGTCAAGGTTATAATTGCAAACCCATTCCCCTTCATAGAATCGAGACAGAGGTTTGAGATTGAATATAGGGCGATACGAAGAGATTGCACTATGGCGAAGGGCTATTTTATTGGAATTATTGAAAGCGTGGCGGGGGAAACGCTAACCTTCAATACCGGGGTTAGATACATTGAGTTAAACGCTAATCTCATTGTCGACCTAAAGCCGATTGTTAAGGAAACTAGAGTTCCTTCCACGTATATCCCTGATTTTGATGCAAGGAATTTACTTAATAACTCTTGATTTTTGGCTTTATTTGTGTTATGATAGAGTTAATACAAGCAAACCGAAACTTAACTTAACGAAGGGCGGGAGCCGGGAATTATTCCGGATGTCACCTTTCGCCTTTCGTTCCTTCGTGACAGAGGAAAACAATGAGAACAAAAAATGATTCCAGTCCAGATCAAGGCAATGAAAAAACGTACATAAACCTATTGCGAGGATTCTATAATCTTGGAATTCCACACGATTTATCCCCTTCCATTGTATCTGCTTTCCATGCCATTCTTTACAGGGCGAATGAGTTAAGGTTCCCTTCCCGAATCAAAATATCCAATACTGAAATATGTGGTAATGCGGGAGAGTTGAAAAGAAACTCATTGTTATCAGTACGTCAACGATTATGTGAATATCGTTATAATGAACAAGCATTGGTTATTTATGAACCAGAAGGAAATCAACGTGCTGGATGGTATTCAATCAATTATGACTTATTGCTTACAGTCAATCACAGTTTAGTCACAGTTCAATCACAGTTTAATCACAGTTTAGTCACAGTTCAATCACAGTTTAATCATAGTTTAGTCACAGGAAACTCACAAAACAGTGATGAAACTATGACTGAAGTAGGATTAAACAGTGATGAAACTATGAATACACCCCCTGTTTTTCGTGCTGATCTTAGATCAGATCAGATCAGATCAGAGAAAGAAAACAATAGACTAGATCAGAATAGAGAAGATCAGACTAGAAAAGACAGTCTTCCCGCCGAAAAGTTTTTGCAAAATTTAATTAATCCTACTGACGAACTACCATCCGTTGTTACGGAATTTTCTCAATCTATTAACGAACTGGACGGAATTTCAGAAGAAACGAAGAACAAGTTACGCAAGTCTAAGCACTTCAACGATAGGAGATAGGATATGGTAGTACCTTTCAGGAAAAGTGATGGGTTATTATATGAGTGGCAAATACAGTCAAGACTTGAGATATGGCTAAAGCGAAAAAGGTATGATTTAAATTTAGATAATAGTCTTCTAATTTATCCACAATTTCGTATTGCCAATAAAAGACCCGATATTGTTTTTTTTTATGTCGAGGATGGAGCTATAAAGGATATAGTCTTTATAGAGATAAAAGTGGGTAGAATATTTGAGGCATTGTTTCAAGCAAAAATGCTTTTTGAATATTCAAATTATAGGTTTGTATTATGTCCGATTAATGATTACGCAAAGGCTGAACCATACTTTAATGACTTTCAAAAGCTAAATGTCGGATTAATATTTATGGATAATTGCATTGATTATAATCCGCAAATCGCTATTCACATAAAACCAAATAGGACATTATTGGATGATGACGAATATTATAATAAGTTAATAGCGAGAAAAAAAAATAAATATAAAAGTAATTTATTGCTGTATGATAATATTGCTAGTAATTTTGCAAAATATGAGATTCAAGCAGAGAGAACAATTGCATTTACTGGTAATTTATTTCTTGAGCAATTTATGGAGGTCAACTAATGCGACAAAGTAATGAAATGTCAGAGCAAGTCGGAGCGGTTATGTCGGCTTATCGTGTGAAATATCCAACCGCTACGCATTTTCTAAGCTTTCCCGATGTCAAAAACCTGATTGAATACTGCAATATGGACATCGGGTTTATTGAGCAATCAATTATGTCATTATCTCAAACTACAAGCAAGGGCGAAGTGCCTCGATGGGAATGGGTATCTGCTGCAGTAAAGAACAACTTTGGTAAGAAGTACTCGGACAAGCCAAAGCCTATACTAGAATGTACCTATACTCCACATCAACAGATTATGTTAAACGAATGGAACTTGCCAAAGGACTTATCTATCGAGGGGATTGAACCTGCAATAATGGCAGAGATATTTGAACACTTATTGTTGACTGAGCAGATCACGCAAGAAGATCACCGTTTGGGGTTACTTGGAATAAAGGTCTTTACAGGGGAAGCAGACCTTGATGATAAGATTTATTTTAATGCCAAACTGTAAGCATAAAAGATTGTTTTGCTAGAGATACTAGCTGATTGGGTTGGGGTGTGAAATGAAAATGAAAATGAGGATAGAAAAAAATGAGAGAGTCAATATTTTAGATGATTATGATTGGAATTTAGATAGTTTAATTGACAAACTTATCGAGTTGCAAGAAGAAAATGAGAGGTTGCTCGATAAGATAGGTGGAATGGAAGATAGGATTAAAGAGTTAGATGGCTAATGAAAAAGAAGTTTTTAACGGCTGGACATATATTGAATATCTGCACAGCGATTTATGGAAAGCTAAAAGAGCGCAGGCTATTCGTGACGCTAACTATAAGTGCAGGATATGTCAGTCAATGTTTAATTTAGAAGTGCATCATTTGAGTTATGCGCATTTAGGTAATGAGCTGCCAGAGGAATTAATTGTGGTCTGTGAAAAGTGCCACGAGGAGGTGCATTGTGAATGATGAAACTATTTTGTTCTAAATGCAGGGCGTTTTTCGACGATGCTGATATTGTCGTAAGTGTAGATTTTAAGAATTTAGACCCAAAATTCAGGTATTATCACGATAAATGTACTCCAAAAGGCGCAAAGTCCGCTATCAAAAAGGAGGCATGGGAAATAATCTCCGATCTGGATGGAACAAAAAGAAAGCCTTATTCAACTAATGGCGGGGTAGTTTACCATAGAGAATGTCGCTATTGCGGAGAGGAATTCAAGACAAATAAAAAGTATGTATTTTATTGCAATAGGGAGCATTATCGTTTAGCAAATAAATTAAAAGCAGTAAAGAATATGCGCGCTTTAAGGGCAAATCGAAAAAAAAGGGGGGGTCAGAATTGAAGTGCATTTTTTGTAATGAGAAAATAATAGAGGATATTGAGTACGAGTGGGTTCATATAAATAAACATGGGATGAAATACCTTATTTGTAATCTTATCGGTCAGAAAACCGCAGGGGTTACTCGTGCAACCGCGGGTAGTTCTATATCATTAGATGAATTCAAGAAATTGCTAGACGGAAAAACCATTGTCAGGCAATACTTTCGCCCTGCGCTGCTGAGGGTATTGAAAAAGGAAGAGCGCATCGCCTTCGACGAAAATGCTTATGGAGAGTCTAGGGAGTTTGTGGATTGAGGCTTCACTTAGAGGGAAGGTGATTTTATGGCAAAGAATGTCTTTATAACTGATTTTATATCCGGGAACTATGTAAAATGTCCTAAATCAAAAAAGCCTATTCGCATAGATATTCAATGTCATCACTGCGAATGGTTCATGGGTGGAGGAGTTAGGGATTATAAAGATAAATCAATAGCCGGTAATTGTTATGTTAATTGCGCGGCATGTGATAATGATACCAATGTGCAGATGGAGTTAATAAATTGTAATGCTGGAAATTGATCAGATATATTTAGGTGATTGCCTTCAAGTGATGAAGGATATTGAGGATAAATCGGTGGATTTAATAGTGACCGATCCGCCTTATGGATACAGCTTTATGGGTAAGGATTGGGATAAAGCAGTAATTGGAGTAGACTATTGGCGCGAATGTTTACGAGTTCTAAAAGATGGCGCTTTTGCATTTGTAATGTCATCGCCAAGACAGGATGTGCTTTCACGAATGATAGTCAATTTACAGGACGCAGGCTTTGAAATAGGCTTTACGTCAATCTATTGGTGTTATGCAAGCGGGTTTCCGAAGGCAAGCAATATCTCAAAGATGGTGGATAAAAGACTTGGGGCGGAGAGGGAAGTTGTTGGCAAGAATCCAAACTGGAGACCATCACAGGAAAATTATTCATGGGGCGATGGTCAACTAACTCCACAAATTATAAATAAAAACATAACAATCCCATCCACAGACGAAGCCAAAGCCTTAGATGGTAGTTATGGCGGTTTTCAGCCGAAGCCAGCTTTAGAGGTCGTCTTAGTGGTTATGAAGCCATTATCTGAAAAGACTTTCGTAGATCAGGCGTTGAGTAATGGGCATGGAGTCACGTGGTTGAATGATGTGCGGATTCCTTGTGACAATAAACGTAGTCCAGAATTTAAGCAACCAAAAAGCAAAGGGCAGTTTGGCAATACAGATAATTCAAACTTGATAGGATGGGATAATTCACAAGGGCGTTTTCCAGCGAATCTGCTTGTATCTGATGATATTCTGAATGATGGGGTGGATAGGAAAACAGGCTGGGATGATAAAGACAATATATCATCATTAATGTTTGGGTCTTTTAAGGTGAATGGTTCACGACATTTTAACGACTCAGGTTCATTTTCAAGATTCTTCTCATTAGATTCATGGTGGGATAATCGTATCAAGCAGTTACCAGAAAGCGTGCAAAAGACGTTTCCATTTATGATCATACCGAAGGCTAGTAAAGCAGAGAAGAATAAAGGGTGTGAGGATTTACCAGAAAAGAGAATTGAAGGGCGAGACATTGGTCAAGATGAACGCAACGTGCCCCATAAACATAGAGTAACGTCAACAACCAACGTACATCCTTGTGTTAAGCCTATAAAGCTATTCTCATACTTGATAACACTTGGCAGTCGTGAAGGTGATTTGGTGCTTGATCCGTTCGTTGGTTCAGGAACATCCTGTATATCTGCCAAAATGCTCGATAGGCGATTTATCGGAATCGAGAAGGAATCTGAATATTTTAACATAGCACAAAAGAGAGTGGCGGAGGCTATCTCGGTGAAGAATAGCCAGCCAGAGTTATTTTAGGATTAAAGATGTATAAACATGACCATTGGGGACTAATATACGATATGACGGGGCATGAAAAAGTGGGGCAGTGCTATTGGTGCGGGGCGGAAGCAAAGAAAACCAAAAGCTACTATACTAGATATTGCTCTAAACAACATCGGTATTTATATTTAGTGCATTTCAGGTGGGAATATGCTGTTGAAAATGTATTTACAAGGATTAGAACGATTGATGGCTATATTTGCGAAATGTGCAATAATAAATTCGATAGTTTTAATATTGAAGTACATCATATTATACCACTCAATGGTGAAAACCGATTTATGAGCCAAAAGAACCGACCGGAGAACTTATTGGGGCTGTGTTTACCTTGCCACAAAGAAACACATAGATATTCAACCAAAGTAAAACAAACTGCGAAACATAACGGTATTTATCAACAAATGCTAGATATTCAACCAGAATTATTTTAGGAGGGGATAAAGTAAAAAAGGATTTCGTTGTTCTTTCAAGCAGATAATAGGCAAATGATATTTTGGTTTGATAACCAAGGAGGTTTTAGACAATGAATGAGCTAAAAGAATCAGACCTGATAGCAGAAAAACTGACGGTAAGAGATACGTTTGAGATAGTAGCGAAGTCGATTACAGAATTTGACGCATTGATGGTGGAGATAAAGAAGAAGCAAGAGCAATATCCATATCGTAACATGGATATAGTATGCGAATGGAATCACCCATTTTTTGATGGGTCAGATAAGCGGGTATTAAGCTATAAAAATGTTCCAATTAATGGTTTTAGCATGCTAGTAAATACCATCAGAGAAGCCGAGGATGACGTAATATCATATCTAAATAAAGATAAAATCGACGATAGCCTAAAGATCGTTCCTGTTTTTTCATGTAGTGTAAAGTTGCGTATAGAAAAGAAGGACAAGCCAGCGCAACAAGCGTTGGAGGATGACAAGCAGTTGGCTTTGTTTGCGCCTTTGGGATTGTCAGATAACCAGAAGCTATTTGATAGCCTTATTACAGATGGCATCACAGAAGAGGCGGAGGTGAAAGCGAATGAAACCAATAAAGTTTAAGGAAATGAATTGTACTTATGCCGAAAGCCAACCAGAATATTCGCCGTTTCCATTATCCGCTTATAAAAGCAAAAACGGCGAGGTTGTTTCTCTCTGGAAATTAACGCTTAGAGAGAGGATAAAGATACTGCTTACTGGCAAATTATGGATTAGTTGTTTGGCGTTTAACAAAACATTACGGCCATTATTGCCTACGATAGATAATCCCTTCTCGTTTAACGAAAGTAAGGAGTTGAAGGGGAAATGAGAGTTTTAGTTGCTCAAGTTGTTTAGGATGGTGTGAATATAATGGAAAAATTTGATATAGACCGCATATTGGAAGGTTACGTTGAGTTTGGTCGTTTTTGTGAATTTCTCAAGGAGATCAGGAAAGAAGGCGGAATTAACAAGTATATCTGCTTAGTTGAGGATAACATAGATCGCAGTAGAGATTTGACGTATAAAAATATTTGGCGTGAGAACTTAAAATGGCTAAAGGATAATCGGGATAAACTGGGTCGATGCGAGAAGGGGTTAATAAACTAAGATGGCAAGGAATTTCTTTATAACTGGATTTAAGTCAGGCAACTACGTGAAATGCCCCGAATCAAGTAAGCCTATTCGCATAGACAATCAATGCCATGGGTGTAAATGGTTTATGGGTGGAGGCGTTATGCGGCTTAAAGATAAATCAATAATTGGTAATTGCTACGTTAATTGCGCGGCATGTGATAATGACAGCAATTTTCAGATGGACTTACTTATGGGGTTGAAAGGGAAATGAAAATAGCAACAGATGATGTTAGAGTCTGCGGAGCAGAAAAAGCAACAGCAAAAAGAACGATTCTGGCATAGATATTTTAGGCGGAAGGTAGAGGAATGAGGTGTGAGATATGTCTATTCAGGGAGAACTTTGGAAGCTCGATAAACTTGTTTGTGGTGATAATTTAGAGGAGTTAGCTAAACTTCCTAAAGAAAGTGTAGATTTAATCTACATTGACCCTCCTTTTTTTACTCATAAACAGTATGAAGTAGTTTGGGGCGATAAAGCGGAGGTTAGAAGTTATGAAGATAGATGGGAAGGCGGGATAGAGGTATATATCCATTGGCTAAAGCCAAGAGTTCAAATGATGTATGAAGTCCTGAAACCCACTGGTTCTTTTTACTTGCATTGTGACTGGCATGCTAATGCTCATATAAGAATTATGTTAGATGATGACATTTTTGGCAAGGAGAATTTTCAAAATGAGATAATTTGGTTTTACGAGACTGGTGGGATTTCAAGGATGAGGTTTGGTAGGAAGCATGATAACATTTATTTTTATACAAAATCCGATAAATATACCTTTAATGCGAACGAGGTTTTGGAAAAAAGAAGTGAGGAAGTTTTGAGAAGATTGGCAACAGGTGTGGAGTCAGCGACAAGAGCCAGAGGCGAACAAAGATTGCCTTCTGATGTGTGGAGAATACCGGCTATAAATGCAATGGCAAAAGAGCGAGTTGGCTATCCAACCCAGAAGCCAGAAGCACTTTTGGAGCAAATAGTAAAAGCATCCTCAAATAAAGGTGATGTAGTTTTGGATGCTTTTTGTGGTTGTGGCACTACCATAGCAGTAGCTCAACGATTAGGACGAAGATGGATGGGGATAGATATATCACCGACAGCGATTAAAATAATACAAAGAAGATTGGAGAAAAATTTAAATACGATAGAGGGTATCAATTACACAGTTATTGGTATGCCAATTACTGAAGATGAAGCAACAAAATTAAAGCCCTTTGAATTTCAAAACTGGATAGTGATAGATAAAATGCGGGCTAATTTAAGCAGGAAGAAGGTAGGGGATATGGGATTAGATGGCTACCTTGCTAAAGATTTGTATCATGATGAGGCAGGTATACAAGTAAAGCAATCTGATGGAGTAGGGCGTCCTGTTGTAGATAATTTTGAAACTGCACTTAAAAGGGCGGGATATAAAAAAGGTTATATCGTAGCTTTTAGTTTCAGCAAAGATGCGCATGAAGAGGTAGCTCGGATTAAGAATAAAGGAGAGTTGGAGATACATTTGATTACGGTTAAAGATTTAGTTAGTGGAGAAGCAAAAGCCAAAGGGCTTATCAGGTGATTAGCGAATGGTACGGGCTTGATTTATTCTCTTTTGAAAAAATCCTTAACTTGTTATTTTAGCAAGTTGTGATAAAAAAAAAACCTTGACAGCATTGGTTTTCAGCTTTATACTATGTAATATAAGGCTTACAACTGAGGAAGTGGCGATAATGATGTGCGTAAATACGAAAGGCGCAGCTAAACTTTTAGGTGTAACGACTGTGACAATATGGCGTTGGTGTGTGTCAAGACGACTTCATGGTTTTCCTTATGGAATTCATACTTTAGTACCCTTACGTGATATTGCTAAAGAATTGGAGACTACGCAGAAGGAAGTTACAAGGGAAGCTGATAGTCGCAACATTCCGTTATGGCGCTGTAAAAGGTAAATAAAGGCAAGGTGTAAAATGGAAAAATTGAATATTAACGTTATCTCCGAGAATATCGCATGGGACGGGAGCTACTTTTCTTGATAGATTAAGAAGGTGTTTTTTGTGAGATTAAACTGGAATGAAATAAAGAGACTTTATGTATATGGCGGAGATTCGCCTATGGCTATTGGGAAGCCCAACAAGGCTACCGGGAAGGTGCATTTGCCATCTTATGATGAGATTGCTAATTTTTATAATGCACATATCCAGACTATTGCTAAACGAGCAAGACGTGAAAATTGGGTTGATTTGAGAAAGTTTACACAAGAGGAAATATCAAAGAAAACGGAAGAACGGCTTAAAGAAATGCAGATAAAAAGCCTTTCCGAAGTCAATGCAGAGAATTATAAGATCGCTAGTGCGGTGCAGTCGACATTCTTGAAACAGATGCAAGATGGCAAAACTTCCATTTATGCCGGTGATGCTTTGGCATGGAGTAAGTTGAAACAAGAGATTAGTGAGAAGGTTTCTGGTGTCGAGGATGATTCTGGAACACTAGATATTAACATTCATACGATAAACGAAGGTGTCCAAATTGACTACATCAATAGACTTAGAGAGTTTAGAAAAGTTTGCAATAGTGCAGGCAAATAGTTATCGAAAGCAGTTATTGAATTCAGCACCTACGAGGAATACACTCCATGGCTGGATTCATACAGTATTAGATGTATATATCCCACGATATTCAATATGCCAAGGGCATGTCTCGCCATACCAATACTTTTCTGACAGATATTTCAATGATAAGACAAAGACAATCGGATGGGCTTGTCGCACAGGGGGGAAGTCGTTTCTGACTGGACTTGACTGTTGGCTAAAAGCTAGGTTTCAGGCTGGCTGGTCAGCTAATATTCTTGGTGGAAGTTTGGATCAGTCTAAAAAGGCATACAAAGCTACTCAGTATTTTTGGGGTAAGACTGCTGATATTGGTGGATATAATGTGCTTGTTAAAGAACCACTTATAAGTGAGACAACATTTAAGAATGGATCATCTTACGGCATATCAACTGCAAGCACAAGATCAGCACACGGACCGCACCAAAACGAATTATGTCTTGATGAAGTAGACGAAATGGATATTGACGTGCTGAATGCGGCATTAGAACAGCCGCAGTCGCTAAATGGGCATCCGGCGTCTTGGCATTATACATCTACCCTACATCGTGTAGGCGGGCTAATGTCTGATTGGGTAGACAATGGAGAGGCAAGAGGATATACTTTATATACGTGGTGCAGTTTAGAGACTATGGAAGGGTGTTATGACTATTCATGCTCTACCTGCATAATTGACGAATATTGCCAGGGACGTATGAAAGGCATTATGGAGATAGCAGAGCAAGAACAGATAGAAAGCGGGATTATTGATAAGGGCGATAGGGCTATACTTGGATTTAACTCAGTTGATGATATAATTAGTAAAATACGCAATGCTCAAATGACAGAAGGATCAGGATTAACTGCACAGTTGAAGCCATTAGATGTTGCGGCAGATTTGTTCTGCAAGCGCCCTTCACGCACCGGGCTTGTCTATAAAGAGTTTGATAGGAACAAGCATGTCGTCAGTGAAATTAAAATAGGTGAGGATTGGCGTAAGTATAGAACATTTGACTTTGGGTTATCATCTCCCTGGGTATGCCTTTACATAGCAGAAGACCATCAGGGAAGGGTATATATCTATGATGAGATATACGTGATTGGCAGGACAACTAATAACATGATTGCTAAAATGACTGATGGGATAAAGTATGATATGAACATTGCCGGTCCCGCACATGCAAGCGATAGAGCTATACTTGGGGAACATGGCATTATAACAGTGCATCCAAAAAAGATGGATATAAGAGATGGCATACTATTTACTAAGCAATTATTAGCGGACAAACTTGATGGCAAGCCGGGTCTGCTGATAGATGGCAAGCGATGTCCAAACACAGTATTTGAATTCGAGAAAGGGTATCGCTATCCTGATAATGTTGTATCAGAGAAGCCAGTTGATGAGAACGATCATGCTATGGAAGCATTCCAGAATTATGTCAAGGCTAAGAGATATGGCGGAGCCAGGCAAACAGTGGGGGTTTATGCTTGATTCGGAGGAGGGTTTCAATTCCTTATAGGTATTCTAAAAACTGAACCAGGGGAGGATAATTAATGAAAGTATTTTATCACAACGATAACGATGGTAAGTGTAGTGCGGCGCTTGTATATCGGCATTATAATGTAGACCCGCCAGATGTGGCATCTGAAATACCTATTGGCTTTAATAAAATGGATTATGGTATGCGTTTTACATTAGAAGATATATCCAAAGATGAGAGGGTTTATATTCTTGATTATTCCATTGAAGTCAATGAAATGAAGGAATTGTTAAACATTACTTCAAACGTTGTTTGGTGCGATCATCATAAAACTGCTATTGAAAAATATGATGATTTTCTAAATGGTTTGGTAAGGAATCAACAGATTATAGAAGGCGGGCGTAACATCAATTATGCTGGTTGTGAATTGACATGGTTTCATTTCCATAAAAACGATCCAATACCAGAATTTGTAAAGTATATCGCAGATCGTGACTTATGGAAATGGAAGTATGGCGATCTTACCAAACATTTTAACGATGGACTTATACTGCGAAATACAACTCCTAGTTCCGAGATATGGAATGACAAATATGTAGATGCTGTTATTCAAGAAGGGGATGTAGTTTCCAGAGCAAAACTTGTCTTATCTCTTGAACAACTTGAAGAGCGTGGATTCTGGATAACGTTTCATGGTTATAACTGTTTTGCAATTAATTCTGATATAATTAGAGGTTCGGAATATCTTGAAATGTCAGAACCCGATGCTGATATATGGATGGTATTTAAATTAAACCGTTCAGCCCTGAATCCCAATTTGTTCAATGAATTATATTTTACAGTAAGTTTATACACAAAGAAACCCGAAATTGACGTATCAAAAATTGCTATGAACTATATGTTTAAAGGGAAAATAGGTGGCGGCCATAAAGGGGCATCTGGTTTCCAATCAAAAGGGCTGGATTTTCTTTTTGATCATATATAAGGAATATTGATATGTATTCTGTTTTAATTATTTAGTAGTAGAAAGAGGAGGGATAATGGATACGATAGCGAATACTATTAACGGATGGGTATTCGTATTCGGTGGGTAATTCACAAAAAGGGGGGCATGATAGTGGAAATACTAGGTCGGCATAGTTGCGAAAATATGAGGCGGATTGGGATTGAATTGCTACAATTAAGGCATGTATTAATGTATCAGCAGAATGAGGTATTGAGTCCTTTTCAGTCTTATCAAGTCGCTAAATATAACAAGTTGATAGTAGAAAGAGACAAAGAAAAGTCGTTAATGCCTGTCGGGCATACGGTTTTTGATTGCGTGGGTGATAGTTTGATATTTTAGAATATGGTAAAGGGGGTTTTAATACGAAAGTACATGTTTATGTAAAATCAATAGGGAAGTCATTTGATATTGATATTGCAATTTCAGATGATCAAAAATTAAACCAATTCATTGGTTATATCGAGGCTTACGATCCAAAGGTAGTTTCAGATATGATTGAATTTGTGGAAAATAATGGTCACAAATGCAAGAATTGTTTTCGTGAAATCGAATTGGTAGATAGGGAGAACAGTCAATGTTGGTTACATAAAAATATGCCATATTGGGCATGTTTTAATAATGCACCTGATTCGCCGCATGCTGAACCAATGCCAAAAACAATGTTAAAAGATGAATCATTGATTGAGTTTGTGGGTGAAAAAGCAGACATTGTAGATCAACTCGTAATGTGGAATAGGGATGTACCAAATCCATTCATATCTTTAAGGTCAGATGGCACTATTGAAATATCAGACGAATTCGCAGAAGCTATCAAGGCAAAAATAATGCCAAAATGCGAAATTGCTAACGCTGATACGTTATCAGGGGTTATCAGAAAAGAATGAAAATCAAAATTAAAGATCCTATCTATCATGCTGAAATCTATCTCTTTATGTCTTCTTACGAAGAATTTGAGAAATATCTTAAAAAATACGATGCAAATTACAAAGATGATACTGACCATTACCATTTAGGAAAAGCTGTACAGGCATATATTACCAAAAATGGCTGGAGAACAAGGCATTATTATCTCTGGCTACGATCCTTCGACTTCTATGATAGCGATTGGCAAACCCTTGTACATGAAATTATCCATATCGCTCTCAGGGTCTTTGATATGAAAGGCATTGAAATAGTCAAAGACCTTTCTAATGAACCTTTATGCTATTATGTTGATTATTTGCTCTCTCAGTTCCTACATGCCATTAATAAAGCCAATAACCAACCACTTAAACCTTGTCAACCTGCTATGGACTATATGAAGGAGAACCTAAAAATCAAAAAAATATAAGGAGAGTTATGTTTGATTGCATTTCAGCTATTACTTCGGGTTTGTGTAAAGCAGATTGCTGTGGATGTTTCCAGATGAACAATGACTTGATTGATAGATTCAAAAGCCTATTCCAGTCGGAAGGCAAGCGTTTTCCAATAACTGAAAATCAAACAGCAATCATTACAGATGATCTTCACTGTGTGTTCCTCAATCGTAGCGATCTTCGTTGCACGATATACGATAGCCGTCCTGATGTATGCAGAAAATATGGAATGATAGAACAACTACCATGCCCTGTTTTTGATATGGATGGCGTCAAGAGGAACAGGGCCGGTCGTAGGCAAACACATAGAGCAATAAGCAAAGACTTTGACTTGTTCATGAGGCGAACCAAAGTAATGGGAAAAAGTTAAGGAGCTAATACAATGCTAGAAAGCAAATCAATACGTCTAAAAGTTAATGCTATGATGGTATGGGTAGGTCAATTAGAGCGGGAGTATCTATCTGGTAATAACAGAAACCAACCACATTTGATAGATGTCTGCGTTATAGACATGGGATCGCCCTTGTGGTTTACGCTTGAGTTATACTCATCTGGAACATCTGATATACTGCAAGGGTGGGATCGTAGATGGAAGAAGTTGAGAATATTCAAGATAGAGGATATTGTTGATATACACCAAAACTCATTGTCTTATGAGCCAGTTGACGAAAAAGCGTGGAAGTCGCGATTCCATGAGACGAACTTGAAGTTCAATTCGGAAAATACTGTTAGGCAAAGTAAGGGGAGATATGCGTGATTAGGGGAGGCAATACGCAGATGGTTATTCTTATTTATAACATATTTTTGGAAAAAATATTTAACTAAGGGCTGACAGGGGAACAAGAAGCGTGAAATATGAAGAATGAATATTTAAGGTTGCGTCATCCAGAGTTATATGACAAGTTAGTCAAGGTAGTTGATGAGATGGTGAATGTTGTGGATCAAGACGAGTATATCTCTGATTATTTCTTGTATAGCGCTACTGCCGGGCTGAAAATATCAGTAAAACATTTTGGTATTTACATGCGTGGAGTAATGTATGAGAATGTAGAGAGGGATTAGAGGATAAATAGGATGACATTTTAAGTCAACTTAGGTTGGATTAAACTATAAAGCGTGTTTTTAAGTCAGCTTAGGCTGAGTTACTCAACTATGTAATATGTGTATTGAATGTATTGAATGTATTGTTTGGTATAATCAATGATACTTGAAAAATAGCGGGGCTAATGAGTATTCTTAAAAGAAAGGGGAAACATGCTGATTGCATACAAATTTCGTATCTATCCGAACAAAGAATGTTCACAAAAGATAGATAAAACAATAGAAACGTGTAGGCGACTATATAACAGGTTGTTAGCTCAAAGGTTATCATATAATGATAATAATTCTCAGATATGTTGGGCATTATCAAATCCTATGGATAATGGCAATTTTTGTTGGGGATCGCATAGTTTACCATTAAGCAAGGTAAGTATATCAAGATATGATCAGCAAGTGTTTATTAAAAACTGGAAAAAGGATGATCCATATCTCCAATCGGTTTATTCCAATAACCTTATTAGTATTGCCATCAAGATAGATAATACAGTTAAAGCTTTTTATGCCAGATGTAAGAAAAAGCAGAAGGGGCTAATAGATGATGTAGGCGTGCCAAGATTCAAAGGGCGGGCGTTTTACAATAGTTTTACTTATGAGTCAGGACAGGGTTTTAAGTTAATAAAAGCAAGTTGCGGGCTATCGGGGATGGGGATGGTTACTGAACCAGAAGAACCGAGAAATTCTAACAAACATGATATTTTGCAATTATCAAAAATAGGGAATGTTAGAATAGTAAACCATAGACAGATGCAAGGCAAAATAAAGACATGCACGATCAAAAAGGAGGGCAGTGAGTATTATGCTGTTTTCTCTTGTGAACGTGAATTAGAACAGCGGACACCAACGTTTGATAGTGTTGGAATAGATTTAGGGCTAAACCACTTTATTGCTACGTCAGATGGTGATTTTGAAGCGGGGATAAAAACATATCGTGAATCTGAAAAGCTTATCGCTCATTTACAGAAATTAAAAGCAAATAAAGATCGAGGGAGCAGGCAATATAGGGAATTAGCAAGGATTATTGCCAAACAGCATTTACGAATCCAAAGACAACGGCTGTATATACTCAGGAACATAGTCGCAGAGTTATTGGATAAATATGATATTGTCTGCCATGAGGATTTACAGATAAAAAATATGGTTAAAAATAAACACTTATCCAAAAGCATAACTGATTCAAGTTGGGGTCTCTTTATCAATGAACTGAATAAGAAAGCGGAGATGATTGAGGGTAAAAAGGTTATCTCTGTTAATCCTCATAATACAAGTCAAGCGTGTAGTCGTTGTGGCGAGATCGTAAAGAAAAGCCTAGCTCAGAGATGGCATAGTTGTCAGTCTTGTGGCTTAGAAATTGATAGAGATATAAATGCAGCAATCAATATATTGCGATTGGGTGTAGGTGAAGATAAAGCAAATGAAGTACTGTCTGCCTATGATAAGGTATTTATACCAATAGAGCGACAATATAATCAACAAGGACAAATGCTAATGTTTGCCTGATAAAATAAGAAAAGCCTGTTCCAGGCTATTGCGGATAGGGGAGGTTGCAAACCTAGAAGAAGCAAGAAACCATCATAGATCATAGGGTTTCGGAACATACTATGAAGGTAGGAAACTCTATTTTTATCTGCACATAGATCACGCCCTCATTTGTTTCGGAACATACTATGAAGGTAGGAAACCCAAGTGTATGTAAGTGTATGGGGGTATATGTAAAAAGTTTCGGAACATACTATGAAGGTAGGAAACTCAAAACGAGGGTGCTGAGGATATGATTCGAGAATTGTTTCGGAACATACTATGAAGGTAGGAAACAGGGGGTGGAATAAATATTTCTTGACAAACATGTATAAAAACATTATAGTATTAATATAAATAAATTTTTTATTAGAAAAGCCTGTTCCAGGCTATTGCGGATAGGGGAGGTTGCAAACCTAGAAGAAGCAAGAAACCATCATAGATCATAGGGTTTCGGAACATACTATGAAGGTAGGAAACTCTATTTTTATCTGCACATAGATCACGCCCTCATTTGTTTCGGAACATACTATGAAGGTAGGAAACAGACTAACCTCAATGATAAAACAGCACTTCAGGACCGTTTCGGAACATACTATGAAGGTAGGAAACTTTCTGTATCGTCTCAAAGTACCCTACATGACAGTAGGTAGGCATGAATAGATATTCATACAGACAGTTCAATAGCATAACAGGTGCATATTGGTACTGTCTTTTTTTTTGGATAAATTTTTTATTAGAAAAGCCTGTTCCAGGCTATTGGGGATGGGGGAGGTTGCGAACCCAAGAGAACCAAGAAATTCAAATAGGGGTTTCGGGACATACTATGGGATAGGAAACGGAACAAAACAATGCCTACACATTTGACTATTCCACAATTCAGGGCTTGGGTAGCAGAAGCGGAAGCTAACCAGCGACTCAAAGACTATGATATTTATGAGAATTATTACTTGGGTCAGTTTTCAGAGATAACCTTACCTAAGCACATCAAGGATTGTATGTCTAGCGATGTAGCAGTCCACGCCAACTACTGCCGGGCAGTTATTGATACAAAGGTTCAGTACTTATGTGGTGAGCCAGTAGCGATAACTGTCGAGTCACCTGCCAACGAACCAACCAAAGCAAAAGAAGCAGAGAAATCATTATATCAAATATATAAAAACAACGGATTGATATACAGGAACACGCTAAAAGCCATTCGTATACTGAGCAAGAAGGGTGATGTGTTCCTTAAAGTCATCAATGACAATAAGCCTCCGACTAGGTTCTATGATAAGGTATTATCCAAACTAATGTTCTGGCGTAAGTGGGATGAGGATTATGCGAATAAACTCAAAGTCAGAGTAATTAATCCTTATTACGTCTACCCAAGGTATACAGATGATGACTATGAAGAATTAGATATGGCTATGATCAAGTATTACGAGATAGCTGATAATGGTGATAAGCAGTGGAGAGCGGAGGTCTGGTATCCTGATGTAGTGCAGTCATGGGAGCTTGTGTCAATAGGAACGCTAAATAATAATGAGATTATGCAGTGGAACTTTGTATCAGAGATACCAAACAAATATGGGTTCATTCCTATTGTGCATATAGCCAATACGATAGATGACAGAGAGTTTGGCATATCGGATTTGCACGATGTTACAGAGATACAGGATATATTTAACAAAACATTGACAGACTTGTTTTTAGTAATGGATTATCAGAGTTTTCAGAGGGTATTTATTGCAGGGGCGATGACAGCAGAGGGGAAACAGTGGGATATTTCGCCGGGTACAGTTACGGAATTACCTAATCCAGAAGCAAAGATAACAGTTATAAATCCATCAGCGATTGAACCATTGTTGGCTACGATAGAGATGCTCAAAAGTTCTATGTGCCAAGTATCACAGACACCAGAGATAGCATTAGGAAAAATACAGGGGGGCATCCCATCAGGTTATGCACTGCGTATACATTACCAGCCATTAGAAAACAAGGCAAATGAATGTCGAATCTTAATCAAGGATGGGTTCGAGGAACTCAACCAGATGATATTTATGATGTATGAGATAGACGGTCAAGGGGCTTATTCAGACTTATCATCAGAGATACATTTAAGGGGTGGCTTACCAATAGACAAACTGGCAATAGTTGACGTGCATACCAAGCAACTAGGTAATGGCACTATATCAAAAGAGACTGCCATGGAAGAAGAAGGCGTTGAAGATGTGGAAAAAGAACTAGGGTTGATACGTGCTGAGGAATATGATGTCTATGGTGATACAGGACAAAGGGCAAGGATCGAAGCAGAGCAACTACAAAACACGATAGCAAATATGGAATTGACTAAAGAGCCAGTGATACCAGAGGAATTAAATGGCAGGACGTAGTATCAGGAAAAAGACGAAACCAAAACGAATAAAGCGTAAACGAGAACGGCGCAGCGAAGAACGGAAACTAAAAAATGGCACTAACACCGTACGAGACACAACTAATGGCAGCTAGGTTAAGGCAACTTGTCTTAATAGACAATCAGGCTACTCTTATGGACAAGGCGCTGAAAGGGGCTTATGCTGACGTTACTAAGGCACTAGAGAACCTTGCAAGTGGTTCCACAGATACTATCAAGCCAGCACGATTAGCAGGACTGGAAAGAGAGTTAAATGCTATTATGGATAATACAATGAATACAGTCAATGATTATATTCAGAAGGACATATATCAAGCGGCACAGATAGCGACTGACGGCAAGATAAAGGCAGGAACAGCTATGTTGTATGATATATCACCAACAGCGGCACAGGCTATTCCTAGAGCGTTTACAGTCATTCCACAGATGGCAGTGCAGGCAGTTTTGGCAAGGACTTATGATGATAACAAGACGTTTAGTGATCGGATATGGGATTTGCGTAATCATTCCAAGACTGTTATTAGTGACACAGTAGCTAAGGGTGTTGCTCAAGGAAAGTCCGCTAGGAACATAGCAAAGGAATTAGAGCCATACTTAACAGGCGTGCTTGAGATACAAAAGGGTTTATCTGAGGAAGAACAAAAAGGATTTGAGATTATCTGGAAACAGATGCGCAGAAAACGAGGCGATTTGCGATATAATGCCATGCGTTTAGCAAGGACAGAGAATAACAACGCATATAGGGAAGCCAATATCTTATCAGCACAACAGTCGAAATGGGTCGAGGGTGCGAAGTGGAATTTATCTAATAGCCATCCCAAGCCTGATATATGCGATGTGTATGCAAGCCAAGACCTGTATGGTTTAGGCAGGGGCGTATATCCACCGAACTCTACACCAAGGGATCATCCCAATGGCTTATGTTTCTTGACTGATAAGCTGGTATCACAAGAGAAAATGCTAGGAATGATTCAGCGTGGAGAATTAGATAGAATTGAATATAGGTAATGCTAAATGCGTTGACACGCTTTAACTTAAATGTTAAATTACATTTAGCGGCGATTCAACTACTTTATTGAGTAATAGCTATTACACTAATAATTCGAGATTCTGATATGTGTTTGGAAAATTCCCAGAGTTTAAATAGTTTTTTGTTTCTTCATTTGGGAAGGAGCGCGACTATTGTTAATGCTGTTTAAAAAATCTATAAAGTAAATGCCGATTGGACAAAGCAGATATGGGATTTGCCTCCGATAGATTCGCAAGAGTTCAAAGACTTGTTAAAATCATGGGGTATAACTATGGGGGATTTCAAGAAGTTGCCGGCTTACAAATTAAGCCAAGAATCAGGAAGGAAACTTACAAATGCCAGATGATGTATTTAACTGCTATAATTGTAATGGTTCAGGTATTGAGATTAATCGCAGGTTTGATTTTTTCAGAGAAATTATTGTCAAAGATAAATGCCATATTTGTAATGGCAATGGTAAATTGAGATACGTTCAACCGGAGGCAATAGTATTTGATTTAACTAACAATCCAACTGATGTTGAGAGAAAGCAAGCTTATATAGCGATACATGATGGAGTGATTATCACTAATAACCAAGCAAGCGATATTATTCAAAGCAAAGAGAGGAGATAACCGATGTTATACGATATGATAAGATTGATATTTGGTGAGATACCGACTGATGACAAAAACAAAGAGGGAGTTAAAAAAGAAGAACCAATTGAGAAAAAACAAGAACCTGTAATAGAGACAATAGTTGAAAAACCGAACATTCCAGAGAAAGTATATCCAGAGGATTATGTTAAGGAATTAAGAGAGGAAAACAAAAAAAAGCGGTTAGAGTTGGTCGAATTAAAAAGGCAGGTAGTTGAAAAAGAGAGGCTAGAAAAAGAAAAGGAAAAGCAGGCGGACCTTGCTAAACTTACAGAAGTTGAGGCATTAAAGAAACAGAAGGAAGAAGCAGAAAAGCAAGCCCAACAGGCGATAGAGATTGCCAACATGGTAGTAAAAGAATCAGCAGTAATAGAGGAAGCCTCTAAGTTAGGATTTCAGAATCCTAAGTTAGCAGTAAAGCTAATAAATGAGCAGTTATCAGGAATAGAGATTCAGGATGGCGCAATTAAGGATAGAGATGCAATAATAGATTCCTTGACGGAGTTATTAGAGAAAGAACCTTATCTCAAGAGACAGGAAGCCGCTCCCACAGTTAAGAGAACTTCACAAATAGAGCCGGTTGGAGTCAAAAACCAAGCAGATAAGGCAAGTGATTTAGATACACAAATAAAGGATGCCATTAAACGAGGCGATGGACAAAGCGCTTTTAGGTTATTTTGGCAAAAAAGTGGGATTAGGTAATTCATAAGGAGACGTGAGATGACATGGCTATTTCAGGAGTTACGTACAGTTATACAACAGGTGGGCAGGGAGCAGTAAACAGGGAAGACTTTGATCAGATTGTTTCGATGATCAGCCCTTATGATACGCCCTTGCTAACAATGCTAAACAGGAAAATTGCTACTAATACAAAGCATGAGTGGCAAGAGGATGCACTACGTGGCATGGTAGATACATTATCAGATAATATGCCAGCTAATGGAGCATCTACTGCAATGCGTGTTAATTATGGGTCTACTAGATGGCCGGTATCAACTAATGCACCAATCATGGCGCGTATAGATGAAGAAATCATCAAGGCATGGGCTAGGACTACAAATTTATTGACAGTAGTAAGGGCATATAATAGCACTGCCACAGCAGCACACTCAAGCAGTGCGTCAGTAGAAATATTAGGTGATTTGGGTATTGAGGGCGCTACTGCGAGGACAGCATTCGCACAGACAAGGACTCGACCATACAACGTAACGCAGGTATTTGATGCTACGGTGCAGATCACAGGCACACAAGAGGCAATAAGCGCTGCGGGCGTGATACAATCAGAATCGGATTACCAAGCAGAACAGCGCATGAGAGAACTCAAAATACAAATCGAAAGATCATTGATTTCTGGTACTAGGGTAGATGGTTCTACATCAACATTCCGCTCTATGGGTGGATTGTGGCACTATATTTCTACTAATAAGGCAAATGCTTCTAGTGCCGCTGTCTCAGAAGATAATATCGACTCTGATATTAAGGTATGTAGAGATGCAGGCGGGCAACCAAGCGTTTTGTTAGCCAATACTACGCAGATGAAGAAAATAAATGCGTTGTATAAGGACAGAATACGCTCAACACCAGAGGGTATCTTTGGCGGTGCTAATATCCAGAGAATATACAGTCCAAATGCGGCAGATGGTGAACTAGCATTGATAACTGATGTTTGGGTGCCACAACATGAGTATTATATTCTCGATATGTCAAAACTATTTTTGGCAGAATTGAGACCATTTAAGACCAAGCCATTAGCCGAAACAGGCGATTCTAAACTTCAACAGGTTATATGCGAAATAACGCTTGAAGTCAAGAACGAATCAGCACATGCAAGGCGGTATGGGTTATCAACATCGTAATTACAGCCAGTCATAATGGAAGGGAATGCCCTTCCATTAAATTAAAGAGGTGAAACATTGTGGCAAGCATATTCGGTTCGGTGGGGTTTTGCCCCAGGTTAAACAGGGTAGGTATTCAAAATAACCTCATAGCGACTGGGGCTGTATCAACTGCAAAGATAGCGAATTTGACTATAACATCAGCAAAATTGGCTACCAATGCGGTTACAACTGCGAAAATCAATGCTTTGAATATAACAAGTGCAAAGATAGCTACGAGTGCGATTACAACAACAAAGGTAGCAATTTTAGCCATTTCAACTGCTAAACTAGCCACAGCGGCAGTTACTACAACAAAGGTAGCGAATTTAAAGATAACTACGGCAAAGTTAGCAACAGCAGCAGTCACTACAACTAAGATAGCGAACTTGAACATTACAAATGCCAAGATTGCTACTAATGCGGTTACCACTGCGAAAATAGCGGATTTAAAGATTACTACTGGGAAGTTAGCAACAGCAGCAGTGACGACAACTAAAGTAGCTAATTTTAATATAACAAATGCCAAGATTGCTACTAATGCGGTTACCAATGCAAAAATAAATAACCAGACAATAGGGTTGGGTACTGGTACTACTGGAACAGTAATGGGCAAGTTGAATGGCAAGTACGTACAGGTTAAAAGTGCAACATTGGGGGTGGCTAGGACAGCAGCGCATGGGCTTGCTCGTCAAGTCCAGGGATATATTCCAGTCAATAAATCAAAAGCAGTTGATATTTATAATGCGACAACTGCATGGAACGCAGGCGTTACCAACATGATCGTTAAGTTCAATGTAACAAATGCAACAGTATTATTTTGGGTATTCTAACATTATAAACTGTTTTATAAATCAACTTGCGTGCTATCTAATTCATGGTAGCACGCAATTATTTTATGGGAGATGAGAATTGAATCAAGAGGAATTAGGGTTATTGCAGACGATTTCTACCAATACAATAGCATACAGGCTAAAAGATTGGATTAATAACTTTAAAGAGAACGTACCAAGAGTTCAAGGGGGTTATGGCGTAGCAAGCCTACTCAATACCTTGAAGAACGTACCTTGTATTATAGTGGGTTCCGGTCCGACATTAGATTTGAATATCAAGCAATTACGAGGACTTCAAAACAGGGCTTGTATTATTACTAGCGATTCAGCGTTTAGGGCATTACTCGATAATGATATACATGCCCATCTGATACTGACAACGGATTCTAAGGGGAAGGTAAAGGAATTCTTTTCGGGTGTAGATACAAGCAAATATAATTTTATATTAGATACATTCTGCCATCCCGATACAGCAGATTTCATACAAGGAAGAAAATACTGGTACAATACCTTGCCTGTTGAAGGTTGTGAATTCACACAGATATTAAACCAATGGACAGGTTTCATTGGCAGCTTAGGCACTGGTGGCTGTGTAGCGACTACGATATGGTCATTAGTTGTGCAAATACTAGGATGCGATCCTGACATATTGGTAGGACTTCCAGAGGCATATTATGATATATCAAAACAATATGCTGATTGTGTTACGAGGGCGAACCATAAAGGTATTGACCAATATGATGCTCCGCCAATCTCGATGAAGGACATTTATGATCGTGACTGTTTCACACAACCGGGGTTTAGATCATTTTCAATATGGTTTCAAGACGCATTTCGCCATATACCGGGCATTCACATTAATTGTAGTGAAGGGGGCATTATACAAAAGAATTGCTTGATAATGAACCTCAAGGATGTAGCAGAGCGGTACTTGATAAACGAATATCCGATAGAAGAAATGCTATTTGTCAAGGAAAAGCAGATAGATCATATATTGCAGATAGCTAAAAAGGAACAGTATTCCAAGCATAGACCTATGCTTACAGTATTATTGGACGGTCCGTCACTACAAAATCTGTCATTACGAATGGGACTTACAGAGCAAGAGACTCAAGATACAATTAATGAACTAAGAGACAATGGTTTTGATATAGAGGAAACATCATCTGATGCAGTTAATCCTTTTGGTGAGCCTATGCAGATAGTGGCATTCACGCTTAAAGGCATTCAAGTAGACGAGATTCCAGAAGGAACAGATATTCCTATAATAGTTGAGGATGAGATGAATGAGGAGTCTGGGAGTAATATGCGCTAGAGCTAACTCAAAAGGGCTTGCGAATAAAAATTTAGGGTTAATCAGTGGGATTCCGTTAATAGCATACTCAGTAACGCAAGCCTTGTTGTCGAATCTTACGCATATAGTCGTATCAAGTGACTCAATAGACATCCTCGGCGTGGCATGTCAGGCTGGTACAGTAGCCCCCTTGCTGAGACCAGCCGAACTTGCCACAGATACATCACGCATCGAAGAGGCATTACAACATGCCCTATTAGCCGAGAAGTCAATAGGGGCTAAATATGATGTGATTATTCTTTTACAGAACTCATCACCATTCCGGACAGCAGACGACATTAACAAATCGCTCCAAAAACTAGAAGAAGATTATAATTCAGTAATGACAGTAACGAAGGCAGTGCATAACCATCCGATGGGTAGTTGGATGATAGAGGATGGCAAGGTAAAGCCATTTATGGAGTCAAGTGGCTATTATCGCAGACAAGACAAGCCTGATGTGTATTATGAGAATGGCATGGTTTATGGCGTTAAGGCAGATTTGTTTATTAAGAGCGGTAATCTCAGAGAGCAAGAGATAGCGATGGTTGAAATACCAGAGATTAGATCAATGGATATACATGATAAAGATGATTTGATATTGGCTAATGCAATAGCGGATATAATAAAGAAAGAGGCAAATAGTGTCTAATATACTTTTAATCAATAGCATAATACGTGAATTCGCACCACCAAACAATATTCCTTTAGGTGTCTGTTATCTGTCATCAGTTCTAAAGCAGGCAGGGCATAATGTTGATATTTGTGATCTTAATGGACTAAGACAGATAAATCCTGATAGAGAATATTGGCTAAGCCAGTATAAGCGTAAATATGATTTTATTGGGTTATCAGGATTGATTGTTACTTATGGAGAACAGCGAAGGTATCTTGATTACATCACAGAGCATAAAAGAGAGTTTGGTAATCCTGTTATAATAACAGGTGGTGGATTAGCGTCAAGTGTTCCAGTATTCGCACATAGGAATATGCTAGAGATAGATATATATGCGATGGGCGAAGGGGAGCATACT
>ERZ1292632.89-Hain-H43-01um-R2-89-length-85988-cov-7_pt3 | contig 68733 bp, 69 predicted proteins | sample MGYA00564407_ERZ1292632 | MGnify/ENA primary metagenome ERZ1292632 (study PRJEB36523, sample SAMEA6512637) | groundwater metagenome | collected 2019-01-08 | study: AquaDiva: Metagenomics assemblies of 32 groundwater samples | reverse complement strand
GCGCGCCGATCAGGCGGCTGACCGAGTGGCGTTCCATATATTCCGACATGTCGAAGCGCTGGAGTGGGATGCCGAGCAGGCTGGCGAGCTGGCGCGCGACTTCCGTCTTACCGACGCCGGTGGGGCCGGAGAAGAGATAGTTGCCGATCGGCTTGTCGGGATCGCGCAGGCCGGCGCGCGACAGCTTGATCGCGCTGGACAGCACCTCGATCGCCTTGTCTTGGCCGAACACCACGCGCTTGAGGTCCGTGGTCAGCGATTCGAGCACGCTCTTGTCGTCCGACGACACCGTCTTGGGCGGGATGCGCGCCATGGTCGCGATCACCGCTTCGATCTCCTTGGGCGTGATCGTCTTCTTGCGCTTCGACGGGATCACCAGCATCTGCATCGCGCCGACTTCATCGATCACGTCGATCGCTTTGTCGGGCAGCTTGCGGTCGTTGATGTACCGCGCGCTGAGTTCGACCGCCGCCTTGATCGCGTCGGGCGTATATTTGACGTGGTGATGCTCCTCGAACGCGGAGCGCAATCCGGCGAGGATCTTGATCGTGTCCTCGATCGTGGGCTCGTTCACGTCGATCTTCTGGAACCGGCGCAGCAGCGCGCGATCCTTCTCGAAATGGTTGCGGAACTCCTTGTAGGTGGTCGAGCCGATGCAGCGGATCGTGCCGCCGGAGAGGGCCGGTTTCAGCAGGTTCGAGGCATCCATTGCGCCGCCGCTGGTCGCGCCCGCGCCGATGACGGTGTGGATTTCGTCGATGAAGAGCACCGCATGGGGCATCTTCTCCAGCTCGGTGACGACCGCCTTCAGCCGCTCCTCGAAATCGCCGCGATAGCGGGTGCCGGCCAGCAGCGCGCCCATGTCGAGCGAGTAGATGACGGCTTCCTTCAGCACGTCGGGCACTTCGCCCTCGACGATCTTGCGGGCGAGGCCTTCCGCGATCGCGGTCTTGCCCACGCCCGGATCGCCGACATAGAGCGGGTTATTCTTGCTGCGGCGGCAGAGGATCTGGATGGTGCGATCGACCTCGGCGGAGCGGCCGATCAGCGGATCGACCTTGCCGCGCCCCGCCTTCTCATTGAGGTTGACGGTGAACTGCTCCAGCGCGCTGTCCTTCTTGCCCTTGCCGTCCTGCACCTTCTTTTCCTCCTCGGCGGCGCCCTTGGTCTCCTGACGCTCGGGCTGGGGCGTGCCCTTGCCGACGCCGTGGCTGATATAGCTGACGGCATCGAGACGGCTCATATCCTGCTGTTGCAGGAAATAGACGGCGTAGGATTCGCGCTCGGAGAACAGCGCGACCAGCACATTGGCGCCCGTCACCTCATCCTTGCCGGAGGATTGGACGTGCAGGATTGCGCGCTGCACGACTCGCTGGAAGCCGCTGGTGGGGGAGGGGTCGGACGCGCCCTCGACCTTCAAACTATCGAGTTCGGTGTCGAGATAATGGGTGACCGCGTCGCCCAGTTCGCCCAGTTCCACGCCGCACGCCTGCATCACCTTCGACGCATGATCGTCATCGATCAGCGCGAGCAGCAGATGCTCCAGCGTCGCATATTCATGCTTGCGCTCCGACGCATGGGTCAGCGCATTGTGCAGCGTGGTTTCGAGGGCGGATGCGAAAGAAGGCATTGTCGTTCTACTCCTGGCCCCAAAGAGGGGCGGTACAGAACCCCATGTCGGCATTGCTCGACGCCGGATCAAGGCCGGTGCCCTGACCGCCGGAATTGCCAGACTGCCCTAGCCCGAAGAAGCCCTGAAGGGCGACGAGGGCGGGGCCTTGGTTCATCGCTTGAATAGCGCCTCGGCACTTGCCTTATGGTTAACGGCGCTCTCCATTTTGCGTCTGGTTCGTGCGATTTCCGCTTCCAAGGCGGCGACGCGGGCTTCCAGTTCGCTCATGGACAGCGGCCCCAGATCCTGCCTGAGCAGGCGGGCCAGCGGATCATCTCCCTTGCGCGGCAGATCGTCATCCAAGTCCATAGCTGCCAATGTTGACCCTGCGTCGCACTCTGTCAATAAGGGCGCGCGACATGCTGCGGATTTCCGGGCAGAACGCATGGCGGCGAGGGGGCGGCTCGAACATGGCGGACGGATTTACGGTGCCTGCGGAGATGATGGCGATCGGCATCGCCGCGCCGGGCGGGCCGGAGGTGCTGGTGCCGCAACAGCGGCCGGTGCCGGTGCCGGGCGAGGGCGAGGTGCTGATCCGGGTCGCGGCCGCTGGCGTCAATCGTCCCGACGTGCTGCAACGGCAGGGCAAATATCCGCCGCCGCCGGGCGCGTCCGACATTCCGGGGCTGGAGGTTGCCGGCACGATCGTTGCAGCCGGCGGCGGCGCGGACATGCTGGTCGGGCAGAGCGTGTGCGCGCTGATCGCCGGGGGCGGCTATGCGCAATATGCGGTCGCGCCCGCCGGCCAGTGCCTGCCGGTGCCGGAGGGTTATGATCTGGCGGAAGCGGCCGCGCTACCCGAGACACTCTTCACCGTATGGACCAATTTGTTCGAGCGCGCCTATGTCGTCGCGGGCGACACGGTGCTGGTGCATGGCGGAACGAGCGGCATCGGCACGATGGCGACCAAGCTATGCAATCTCTTCGGCGTGACCGTGATCGTCACCTGCGGGTCGGACGAGAAATGCGCGCAGGCGCGCGACTGGGGCGCGGATCACGCGATCAACTATAAGCGCCAAGATTATGTCGAGGAGATGAAGCGCATCACCGACGGGCAGGGTTGCCAGGCGGTGCTCGACATGGTGGGCGGCGATTATGTGCCGCGTAATCTCGAATGCCTGGCCGAGGATGGGCGGCATGTGTCGATCGCGGTGCTGGGCGGGGCGAAGGCGACGATCTTCATTCCGGCCGTCATGCAGCGCCGCCTGACTTTGACCGGATCGACGCTGCGGGCGCGCTCGGTGGGCTTCAAGAGCCTGGTCGCCGACGAGTTGATGCGCAATGTCTGGAGCTTCGTTGGCGAGGGGAAGCTGCGGCCGGCGATGGACCAGCGGTTCGCGCTGGCGGATGCGGCCAAGGCCCACGCCCGCATGGACGCGGGCGAACATTTCGGGAAGATCGTGCTGACGGTTTGAGGCGGCTCTAACGGGGCCAATTTTCCAGCAGCGGCACCAGTTCATCGAAATGGTGGATGATCGCATCAGCCTTAAGATTTTCGACCGGACCATCCAGGAAGCCGAAGCCGACCGCGACATTGGCGATGCCGGCGTTCTTCGCGCCGGCGATGTCGTTGATCGTGTCGCCGATGAAGATGGTGCGGCCGCCGCCCGCGCGATCGATCATGGCGCGGATGGGGGCGGGATCGGGCTTGGCGACGCCGACCGTGTCGCCGCCGATGATCGCGGCGAAGCGATCCGAGAGGCCGAGCTGGTGCATGAGCGGAATGGTGAAGCGCTCCGCCTTGTTGGTGCAGATGGCAAGGCGGACGCCGCGCGCGGTCAACGCGTCCATCGCTGCGATCAGGCCGGGATAGGGACGCGAGTGGATGGCGAGATTCTGCTCATAATAATCGAGCAGGATCGGCAACAGGTGTGCGAGCAGCGCCTCGTCACAGCCGCCCGAGGCGTCGAGCGCCCGCTCCAGCATCACCTTCGCGCCCTTGCCGACGAAGGGGTGGATCGCGGCGACCGGGAAGGGCGGCCGATCGATCGTGCCTATAGCGTAGTTGACTGCGGCGGCAAGGTCGCCGCTGGTGTCGATCAGCGTGCCGTCGAGGTCGAAGCCGACAATGTTGAAGGGAATGTCCGTCATGCCGCGCGCCATGCCGCGAGCGCGGTGGCAAAGGCAAGGCAAACATGGCAGAGAGCCCCGCGAACGCTGATCTCATCGGGATATCCTGCCGTGACTCTTGCTCGTCCGCTTGCCGTCGTCATCCTTGCCGCGGGGCAGGGAACCCGCATGAAATCGTCGCTGCACAAGGTGCTGCATCCGGTCGCGGGGCGGCCGATGCTGCTGCATCTGCTGGCGAGCGTGGCGGACCTCGCGCCCGAGCGGCAGGTGGTGGTGGTAGGCGCGGGGCGCGAGCAGGTGAAGAAGGCGGTCGCCGGCACCGGGGCGGTGATCGCGGTGCAGGATCAGCAGCTTGGCACCGGGCACGCGGTCGCGCAGGCGCATGACGCGCTGGCGGGCTTCGCGGGCGACGTGCTGATCCTCTATGGCGACGTGCCGCTGGTGCGGGCGGAGACGATGCGGGCAATGCTCGATCGCCTCAATCGCGGCGACGAGCCGCGCGCGGTGGTGCTCGGCTCCCGGCCCGAGGACGCCGCAGCCTATGGCCGGATCATCGCCGATGGGCAGGGCATCATCGAGAAGATGGTCGAATATAAGGATGCGAGCGAGGCGGAGCGGGCGGTGACGCTCTGCAACAGCGGGCTGATGGCGGTGCGGTCGACCGACCTGTTCGTGCTGCTCGACCAGGTCGGCAACGACAATGCGGCGGGCGAATATTATCTGCCCGACATCGTCATGCTGCCCGGCGGCCAGAGCGCGGTGATCGAGACCGAGGCGTGGGAGGTCGCCGGGGTCAACAGCCGTGTGGAACTGGCTGGCGTAGAGGCGATGTGGCAGGCACACCGCCGGATCGAGGCAATGCGCGAGGGCGTGACGCTGGTCGCGCCGGAGACTGTGTTCTTCGCGCATGACACGGTGCTGGGGCGCGACGTGATGGTGGAGCCGCATGTCGTGTTTGGGCCGGGGGTCACTGTGGCCGAAGGCGTGACGATCCACAGCTTCTCGCATCTGGAGGGCGCGACCATCGAGAGTGGGGCGGAGATCGGCCCCTATGCGCGGCTGCGGCCCGGCGCTGAGATCGGGCGCAAGGCCAAGGTCGGCAATTTTGTCGAGATCAAGAAATCGACGCTGGGCGAGGGCGCGAAGGCCAATCACCTGTCCTATATCGGCGACGCCAGCGTGGGGGCGGGCGCGAATATTGGGGCGGGGACGATCACCTGCAATTATGACGGCTATTTCAAATATCGGACGGAGATCGGCGCGGGGGCCTTTATCGGGTCGAACAGCGCGCTGGTCGCGCCGGCGTCGATCGGGGCGGGCGCGATCGTCGCGGCAGGGAGCGTGGTGACGAAGCCGGTCGAGGCGGATGCGCTGTGCCTGGTGCGGCCCGAGCAGGTGAGCAAGCCCGGCTGGGCCGCGCGATTCCGCGAGCGGATGCTGGCGAGGAAGGCGGGAAAGTGAGCCTTTCCCTCGTGCTCCTGCGAAAGCAGGAGCCCAGGGCGCAAGGCGGTGTGTTCCACCTTAGGCTCCTGCTTTCGCAGGAGCACGGTGGCTGATGCGGGTTGGTCGCAAAGTCTGGCTAACCCTCTTAGCGCTCCTGCTGCTGGCACTTGGCTTCGCCGCCTGGCTGATCTTCAACGCCAGCGCCATGCCGGTGGTGCGGCGGGCGGAGGTGGTGTTGCCATTTCCGGCCGATGCGCCGCGCAAGCCGGTGACGGTCGCGCTGCTGACCGATACGCATCTGTCGGGGCCGGACAACAGCCCGGCGCGGATGGCGCGGATCGTGGCGCAGATCAACGCGCTGAAACCCGACCTCATCCTGCTCGGCGGCGATTATATCGGCGATAACAAGGGGTTGGGCAGCTATGACGGGCGGGTGAGCATCGCCGCCTTCGCCGGGCTGCGCGCGCCGCTAGGGGTGGTGGCGGTGCTGGGCAATCATGACAGCCGTAGCCGCCAGAACCAGGTAGCACTGAGCGCGCCGGACTGGCAGATCGCCTTCGCGCGCATGGGCATCACCCTGCTTCAGAACGGCGCAGTGCGGCGCGGGCCGATTGCCGTGGGCGGGATCAAGGACATCTACACTCGTCGCATCGACTTGCCCGGCACGCTCGCGGCCATGCGCTGGGTTGGCGGCGCGCCGGTGCTGCTCTCGCATGGGCCGGACGTGTTTCCGCTGCTGCCCGATGCGCCAGCTTTGGTGCTGGTCGGCCATACCCATTGCGGGCAGATGGCTTTGCCCTTCGTGGGCATCACTTATGTCCCGTCGAAATATGGCACGCGCTACGCCTGCGGCCTCTATCGCGAGGGGAACAAGACGATGATCGTCGCGGGTGGGGTGGGGACGAGCGGGCTGCCGTTCCGAATGCTCGCGCCGCCCGACATCTGGCTGGTGACGATCCGGCCGGAGTGAAATTTGTGGTTGCCCCATGGCGCTCCTGACGCGGCTTCATTAAGGGCATGGCGAGAAAGACCGCTTATAGGGCGCGTCATCATTATCGGGTTCGACGGGGCTTTCCGGCATGTGCGGCATCATCGGTATCATCGGCAAGGACGACGTGGCGGAGCGGCTGGTCGACGGGCTCAAGCGCCTCGAATATCGCGGCTATGACAGTGCGGGCGTCGCCACTGTCCATGGCGGCGCGATCGACCGGCGGCGGGCCGAGGGGAAGCTGAGCAATCTGGTCGGCGAACTGGCCCTGTCGCCGCTGCCCGGCACGACCGGGATCGCGCATACGCGCTGGGCGACGCACGGCGCGCCGACGACCAGCAACGCGCATCCCCATGCCACCGGCGAAGTGGCGCTGGTCCACAATGGCATCATCGAGAATTTCAAACCGCTGCGGGCCGAACTGATCGCGCGCGGGCGGGTGTTCGATAGTCAGACCGACACCGAGGTGGTCGCGCATCTGGTGAGCGAACGGGTCGAGCAGGGCGCGACGCCTGTCGAGGCGGTGCGCGACGTGCTGCCGCGCCTGCATGGCGCTTTCGCGCTCGCCATCGCGTTTCGCAGTCATCCCGACCTGTTGATCGGCGCGCGGCTGGGGTCGCCCCTGGTGGTGGGCTATGGGGACGGGGAGACCTATCTTGGCTCCGACGCCCTGGCGCTCGCCCCGCTGACGCAGCGCATCGCCTATTTGGACGAGGGCGACTGGGTCGTCATTACGGCGCAAGGGGCGGAGATTTTCGACAAGGACAACAATCCCGTCGAGCGGCCGGTGACGATCAGCGGCGTCAGCGGCGCGATGATCGACAAGGGCAATCATCGCCACTTCATGCAGAAGGAGATTTACGAGCAGCCGGTCGTGGTCGCCCAGACGCTGCGCTCCTACCTCCGCCGCATGGAGAATGAGATCGCCATGCCGAACATGGATTTCGACCTGGGGATGGTCAAGCGCATCACCATCGTCGCCTGCGGCACCAGTTACTATGCGGGTCTTGTCGCTAAATATTGGTTCGAGAAATTCGCGCGCGTGCCCGTGGACATCGACGTGGCGAGCGAGTTCCGCTATCGCGAGCCAGTGCTGGAGCCGGGCGGCCTGGCGCTGTTCATCAGCCAGTCGGGCGAGACCGCCGATACGCTGGCGGCGCTGCGCCACGCGAAGGCGGAGGGGCAGATCATCGCGGTCGTCGTGAACGTGCCGACCAGTTCCATGGCGCGCGAGGCGGACCTGCTGCTCCCCACCCATGCCGGGCCGGAGATCGGCGTCGCATCGACCAAGGCGTTCACCTGCCAGCTGGCGGTGCTGGCGGCGCTGGCGGCGAACCTGGCGCGGGCCAAGGGCAAGCTGACGGCGGAGGAGGAGTCGGAGATCGTCTGGCACCTGTCCGAAGCGCCCGCCGCGTTGAACGAGGCGCTGAACCGCGACGGCCATATCGAGGCGATGGCCCACCTGATCGCGCCGGCGCGCGACGTGCTGTATCTGGGGCGCGGGCCGGACTATCCGATGGCGCTGGAAGGCGCGCTGAAACTCAAGGAAATCAGCTATATCCACGCCGAAGGCTATGCCGCGGGCGAGATGAAGCACGGCCCGATCGCGCTGATCGACGATGCCGTGCCAGTGATCGTGATCGCGCCGAGCGGGCCTTTGTTCGAAAAGACCGTCAGCAACATGCAGGAAGTGCAGGCGCGCGGCGGCAAGGTGGTGCTGATTTCCGACGCGGAGGGGATCGCGCTGGCCGGCGAGGGCTGCATGGCGACGATCGAGATGCCGGAGGTCCACCCGCTGATCGCGCCGCTCGTCTATGCCGTGCCGGTGCAACTGCTGGCTTACCATGTCGCGGTGGCGAAGGGGACCGATGTGGATCAGCCGCGGAATCTGGCGAAGTCGGTGACGGTGGAGTGAGGGGGCAGGCCTCCCTTCTCCCTCGGGGGGAGAAGGATACGAAGCCTTCCCGCGCAGCGGCTAGGCGGAGTTGGATGAGGGGGAATGGCGCGACCTTTGCGCGATCCGGTGAGTTCTGATCACCCTCACCCAGCTTCGACTAGGCAGCAAGCTGCCAAGTCTTCGCATCCCTCTCCCTTAAGGGAGAGGGGAGGAAATGTCAGCCACCGCCCGGCGAATTATGCCCGCCGGCCGGCACCGGCCCGCCGCTCGGCGCATGGCCGTGGTCCGGGTTGCTGTCCCAGTCGATATGGTAGAGGTCGAAGCGGCGATCGCGCAGGTTGCGCACCGTTCCCTCCGCCCGCGCCCAGCTAAGGTCGGCGAGGTTCACGTCCGCCATGGTGAGCGTTTCGACATTCTCGGTCGATTCCGCCGCGATCCCGTCTCGCGCGAAGGGGAGGTCGCAGGGGGTCAGGATCGCGCTCTGGGCATATTGAATGTCCATATTGTCGACATTGGGCAGGTTGCCGACATTGCCCGACATGACCACATAGCATTGGTTCTCGATCGCGCGGGCCTGCGCGCAGTAGCGTACGCGCATGTAGCCGAGGCGCGAGTCGGTGCAGAAGGGGACGAAGATGATGCGCGCGCCCTGGTCCACCAGCCGGCGGGCGAGTTCGGGAAATTCGCTGTCGTAGCAGATGAGGACGCCGATCGGGCCGCAGTCGGTCTGGATCACGTCGAGCGAATCGCCGCCCTTGATGTTCCACCAGAAGGCTTCGTTTGGCGTGGGGTGGATCTTCTCCTGCGTATGGACCGATCCGTCGCGGAGCGCAACATAGGCGATATTCTGGATGTCGCCATCGTCGGCGCGGGTCGGGTGCGAGCCGCCGATGATGTTGATATTATATTCCAGCGCCATCCGGGTCAGTTCCTTGGTCAGGCGCGGGGTGTAGCCGGTGAGCTTGTCGATCGCCTCTATGGGCGAGAGCTTCTTCTGCTCGTAGGACAGCAGGGGCAGGGTGAAAAGCTCGGGGAAGACGATGAAGTCCGAGCGATAATCCGCCGCCACATCGACGAAATATTCGATGTTGCGGATGAACTCGTCGAAATCCTGCACCGCGCGCGCCTGTAGCTGGCAGGTGGCGAGGCGGACGCTCTCCACGCCGCGCGGCACGCGCATTTCGGGCGCTTCGTCGGGATCGACATAGGGGTTTCGCCAGACGAGATGGGCGGCGTGGCCGTCCGACTGCTTGTCTTCGGGCAGGTAGTTTTCGAGCACGCCCAGCGGCTCGAACTGGTTCTTGAGCTGAAAACTGATGACCTGATCGCGCAGCTTGCCCTGGATCACTTTCTCCAGATAATCCTGCGGACTGCCGGCGCGGCGCTTGGCGCGGGCATAGCCCGGCATCCGGCCGGCGATGACGATGCCGTGCAGGTCCAGCTCCTCGGCCAGTTCCTTGCGCTCGTCATAGAGGCGCTGGCCGATGCGCAGGCCGCGCAGCTTGGGATCGACGGCCATCTCATAGCCATAGAGCCACTCGCCCGCCGCGCTGTGCCGGGTGCCGAAACCGTTGGCGGTGATCTCCTCCCAGTCATGCCAGGAAAAGGCCATGCTCTTGCTGACCCGCATGGTCGCGCAATAGCCGACCACGCGGCCGTCATAGAGGGCGACGAAGCAGCCGCCTGGGAAATTGTTGATCTGGCCTCGGATTGTCGCGAGCGAATAGTTGGGCATTCCGGGATAAGCGCGGGCGATGAGTCGCTGGATGCCGCGCGCATCGGTCGGGATTGCGGCGCGGGTTTCGAGGCGCTTCTTGGCGGTGGTGGTCACAGTAACCTCCGTTATCCCGGCTACCGCTCCGCAGCTTCCGGTTCTACCCTTCGCATCGTCCTCCCCTGGAAGGGGAGGTGGATGGCCGCAGGCCAGCCGGTGGGGTGTCAAGCTATCGGGAGGCTGACACCCCTCCGTCACGCGCTTCGCGCGCGCCACCTCCCCCTAAGGGGGAGGATCATTCATTACAGACCGATGCAGGATGGGTTCAGTTCCATTTGCCCATTTCGGTTTCGAGGTTCGCGCGAATCGCCTCGAAAAATTGTTCGGTCGTCATCCACGCCTGTTCGGGGCCGATCAGCAGCGCCAGATCCTTAGTCATCGCGCCGCTCTCGACGGTCTGGATGCAGACCTTCTCCAGCGTTTCGGCGAAGCGCACGACGTCGGGCGTCTCGTCGAACTTGCCGCGGAATTTGAGGCCGCCGGTCCAGGCGAAGATCGAGGCGATCGGGTTGGTCGAGGTCGCCTTGCCCTGCTGGTGCTGGCGATAGTGACGGGTGACGGTGCCGTGCGCAGCTTCGGCCTCGACCGTCTTGCCGTCGGGCGAAAGCAGGACCGAGGTCATGAGGCCCAAGCTGCCGAAGCCCTGCGCCACCTGGTCCGACTGCACGTCGCCGTCATAATTTTTGCACGCCCACACGAACTCGCCGCTCCACTTGAGCGCGGAGGCGACCATGTCGTCGATCAGGCGATGCTCGTAAACGATGCCGGTGTCCTTGAACTTCTGCGCGAAGCCTTCGGTGTCGAACACCTCCTGGAACAGATCCTTGAAGCGGCCGTCATAGGCTTTGAGGATGGTGTTCTTGGTCGAGAGATAGACCGGCCATTTGAGGTTCAGGCCATAATTGAACGAGGCGCGAGCGAAATCGCGGATCGAATCATCGAGATTGTACATCGCCAGCGCCACGCCCGAGCTGGGGAACTGGAACACTTCGCGGTCGATCGTTTCGCCATTGTCCCCGTCGAACACCAGCCGCAGCTTGCCGGCGCCGGGGACACGGAAATCGGTCGCGCGATATTGGTCGCCAAAGGCGTGACGGCCGACGACAATCGGCTTGGTCCAGCCGGGGATGAGGCGCGGCACGTTGGAAATGACGATCGGCTCGCGGAAGACAACGCCGCCCAGGATGTTGCGGATGGTGCCGTTGGGCGATTTCCACATCTGCTTGAGGTTGAATTCCTCGACGCGCGCCTCATCGGGGGTGATGGTGGCGCACTTCACGCCGACGCCATATTCCTTGATCGCATTGGCGGAATCGATCGTGATCTGGTCGTTGGTTTCGTCGCGCTTCTCGACCGAGAGGTCGTAATATTTGAGGTCGATGTCGAGATAGGGGAGGATCAGGCGTTCACGGATCCATTCCCAAATGATCCGGGTCATTTCGTCGCCGTCGATCTCCACGACGGGGTTCTTCACCTTGATCTTCGCCATGCGCCTTGTCGCCTTCTGCTCTTCGGGTGGAATATGCGCCCGCCCTAGGCAAAGCGACGGCAATGTTCAACCGTCGAGACGCGCCGGGTCGCAGCGGCCGGAGCCATTGGCGGGATCGGTCGTTGTCAGCGGACTGGTCTCTGCCTAAAGACGGTGCCCATGGACAATAACGAGATCACCATCGCCGCCGGGGGCAACGTCAAATGGCGCTGGCCGTCGGTTCACCCGGAAGGCATGAAATTCGGCCTGATCGCCGTCGCGATCACCGCGCTGCTTTTCCTTGTCGGCTGGGAGGTGGTCGGCTGGCTGATGCTAATCGTCACCATCTGGGTGTTCGCCTTCTTCCGCGATCCGGTGCGCGCGGTGCCGCAGGACGAGGGAGCGATAATAGCGCCGGCCGATGGGCTGGTCACGCTGATCCAGCGCGTGCCGCCGCCGCGCGAGATGGCCGGCGCGAATGGCCTTGGCGACCAGCCGCTCATCCGCGTGTCGATCTTCATGAGCGTGTTCGACGTCCACATCAACCGCACGCCGATCGGCGGGACGGTGAAGGCCGTCGTCTATATCTCAGGCAAGTTCCTCAACGCCGATCTCGACAAGGCGAGCGAGGATAATGAGCGGCAGCACATATTGGTCGAGCGGCACGATGGCGTGCGGATCGGCTTTACCCAGATTGCGGGGCTGGTGGCGCGGCGGATCGTGCCCTTCGTGAAGCCCGGTGACATGGTCGCGGCGGGGCAGCGGATAGGGTTGATCCGGTTCGGCAGCCGCGTGGACGTGTATCTGCCCGCCGGCACCGCGCCGCGCGTGATCCTGGGCCAGCGCGCGGTCGCGGGGGAGACGATCCTGGGACAGATCGGCGACGCGCGCGTGGTCGCGGGGATTCAGCAGTGATGGTTGTCCCGCTTCCTACTTCCGTTCGCCCTGAGCCTGTCGAAGGGCATGTGCGTGCTTCGACAGGCTCAGCACGAACGGCTGTTGTGCAAAAAGGCTCTTTGGCATGAGCCGGCAGCGCCGCACCGTGCCGCGCGGGTTGCGGCGGGGGATTACGCTGCGAATGCTGGTGCCCAATGCGGTGACCGCGATGGCGCTGTGCTTCGGCCTCACCGGCGTCCGCTACGGCATATCGGGCGAGTGGGAGCGGGCGGTGCTGTCGATCCTGTTCGCCGGGGTTCTCGACGGGCTCGACGGCCGGATCGCGCGGCTGCTGCGCGGGGACAGCCGGTTCGGGGCGGAACTGGATTCGCTATCCGATTCGATCGCGTTCGGCGTCGCGCCGGCGCTTATCATCTATCTTTGGTCGCTTCATGCGATGCCCAAATTCGGCTGGATATTCGCGCTGGCGCACGCTTTGTCCTGCGCGCTGCGGCTGGCGCGGTTCAACGCCAACATCGATGCCGACGAGCAGCCGCATAAGTCTGCCGGCTTTCTCACTGGGGTTCCGGCGCCAGCGGGCGCGGGGCTCGCCTTCGTGCCGCTCTATCTCTGGCTAGTGACGGGCGAGGATATATTCCGCGCCTGGTATGTGGTCGCGCCCTGGATCGCGTTCACCGCGTTCCTCATGATCTCCAACATCGCCACCTATAGCTGGTCGGCGCTGCGGCTGCGCCGGCATATCCGACTGGAAGCGATCGCGGTTGCGGGCCTGCTGGCCGCACTCCTTGTCACCGATCCCTGGCTGGCTTTGTCGATCCTGTGCGCCTTCTACCTGGCGCTCATTCCCTTCGGGATCATGTCCTATGCGAAGGTGAAGCGGCAGCGCGCAGCGGCGGCCTCCTGACGATCAGGCGGCGAGAACGCCCGTAGGCAGAGGCAGCGCCGCGCGCCGTTCCATCCGAAGCACCCGCGGCCGGCGGATGTGGATATGGTAGACCTGAGGTTCCTGCGGAATCGGCTCAAACTGGAGCGCTGCCACCATCTTGTCATGATAATGGGCGAACATCCAGATAATCGTCCCGATTGCGAACAGGAAGGCGGCGGAAAAGAGGGTCGCAGCTACAAAGGTGAACATGGCGAACGCTTTCTGTCTTGCCATTTGCACAGTATGGCGCACTATGACGATATAAACGGCCGTTAACCGTGTTTGTTCCGTCTGTTCCCTTTATGTTCTCTTTTGGGAGCGACGTCAACCCTTGCCACCGCTTTTTTTCGCGTCTAAGGGCGCGACCATTCCACATGGGAATCGCCATATCCGGTGCCGGCCGGAGCCTTTGAGGCTCCCACCCCGGTTCCTGATTCCCAGAGGTAGCAACCGGAAGGAGAAAGACCATGGCGGCACCTGTCGTCACCATGCACCAATTGATCGAGGCTGGCGCCCATTTCGGCCACCAGACCCACCGCTGGAACCCGCGCATGAAGCCGTACATCTTCGGCGAGCGCAACGGCATCCACATTCTTGACCTCAGCCAGACCGTGCCGCTGTTCGGCCGCGCGCTCGACTTCGTGTCGGCGACCGTCGCTGCGGGCGGCAAGGTGCTGTTCGTCGGCACCAAGCGCCAGGCGCAGGATCCCATCGCCGAAGCCGCCCGCAAGTCGGGCCAGCATTTCGTCAATCATCGCTGGCTTGGCGGCATGCTCACCAACTGGAAGACCATTTCGGGTTCGATCAAGCGCCTGAAGACCCTCGAGGAGAAGCTGTCGGGCGACACCCATGGCTTCACCAAGAAGGAAGTCCTTCAGATGACGCGCGAGCGCGAGAAGCTGGAACTGTCGCTGGGCGGCATTCGCGACATGAACGGCATTCCCGACGTGATGTTCGTGATCGACGCGAACAAGGAAGAGCTGGCGATCAAGGAAGCCAACACTCTCGGCATCCCGGTCGTGGCGATCCTCGATTCGAACGTCTCGCCTGACGGCATCGCTTTCCCGGTTCCCGCGAACGACGACGCCAGCCGCGCCATCCGCCTCTATTGCGAGGCCATCGCCGCCGCCGCGACCAAGGGCAACCGCGGCGCGCAGCAGGCGTCGGGCGTCGATCTCGGTGCGCTGGACGAGCCGGAAGTGGAAGAGGTTGTCGCCGAGGCTTAAGGGCGTCGCACGACTGCAAGATTGGCGGATTAGAGGGTTGCGATTGATCTGAAACCAGCTGTGCCCCGGCGAAGGCCGGGGTCCAGTTCAGACCGTCCAACTGGACCCCGGCCTGCGCCGGGGAACGCAATCCATAAAGGGCGCGCTCCATCGGATCGCGCCCTGCCGCACATTTGAAACGTTCAACATTAGGAGCCGAAACATGGCCGAGATTACCGCTGCCGCCGTCAAGGAACTGCGCGACCGTTCGGGCGCGGGCATGATGGATTGCAAGAAGGCGCTGACCGAAGCGGGCGGCGACATCGAAGCGGCGACCGACTGGCTGCGCGCCAAGGGCCTGGCCGCCGCGCAGAAGAAGTCGAGCCGGACCGCTGCCGAGGGGCTGGTCGGCGTGGCCGTCGCCGGGACCAAGGGCGTCGCTGTCGAAGTGAACAGCGAAACCGACTTCGTCGCCAAGAACGACCAGTTCCAGGATTTCGTTCGTACCGTCGCGCAGATCGCGCTGGACACGGGCGCCGCCGATGCTGCTGCGCTGGGCTCCGCCGCTTATCCGTCGGGCGGGACCGTCGCTGAAAAGCTGGTCGCCAACATCGCCACCATCGGCGAGAATCAGACGCTGCGCCGCGTCGGCCATGTCGAAGTGTCGCAGGGCGTCGTCGTCCCCTACGTCCACAACGCCGCCGCGCCGGGCCTGGGCAAGATCGGCGTTCTGGTCGCTCTGGAGGGTGACGCGCCCGCCGACGTGCTGGAGCCGCTGGGCAAGCAGATCGCGATGCACATCGCCGCCGCCTTCCCGCTGGCGCTGTCGGCCGCCGACATCGACCCAGCGCTGCTGGAGCGCGAGCGCGCCATCGCGGCGGAAAAGGCCGCCGAAAGCGGCAAGCCCGCCGAGATCGTCGCGAAGATGGTCGACGGCGCGGTCGCCAAGTTCGCCAAGGAGCAGGCGCTACTGAGCCAGTTGTTCGTCATGGACAACAAGACCCCGGTCGCCGACGTCGTCGCCAAGGCGGCGAAGGATGCGGGCGCGTCGATCACGCTGAAGAGCTATGTCCGCTTCCAGCTCGGCGAAGGCATCGAGAAGGAAGTCAGCGACTTCGCGGCTGAGGTTGCTGCGGCTGCGGGCGTCTGATCGATCCTGAAAGGGACAGGCATTGAAGGGAGCGTCCGCAAGGGCGCTCCCTTTTTCGTGGGACTGACGGGGACGGGTGGACGGAACCGGCGGCGTGGCGGCGTCACGGGCGGGAAGGCGCCGGATTGCAGCGCCGTCCAGCGCGCCATCGGAGGTTGACCGACCAATGACCAGAGCCTTCTGCCTTTTCCTCTCCACCTTTCTCCTCTCCACCAGCCCCGTGGCGGCCCAGATGGGCGGGGGAGGCATGGGCGGAGGGGGCATGGGCGGCATGGGCGGGGGCGGCATGGGCGGGGCGGGGCCGCCGGGCGGCGGGCCTGGTCCAGGCGGCCTCATGCGTCCACCCAGCCCGCCCAAGCCGCTGAGCCGTGACCGGTTCGACAAGGCCGTGACCGCCATGTTCCGCGACGCCGATGTGAGCCGCGATGGCATGGTGACGATCGAGGAACTGCGCGGCATCGTCGAGGCGCGGCGCGACGCGATCATCCGCGCGCGCTTCGCCAAGATCGACAGCAATAATGACAGGGCGATCAGCCAGGAGGAGTTTTTCGGCTGGCAGAGGCAGATGGGGTCGCTTGCCGCTTCGGACAAAGGCGGGCTGGTCGAGCGCGAAGGCCCGGTGGCGGAGGTCGTCAGGCCGGAATTGGGTGACGATCCGCAGGATCGCGCGATTGCCGCGCTGGTGGAGCCGCTCAGCGTCACCCTGCTCACCCAGGCGAACGGCAATTATGATGCGGGCGTGTCCCTGGCGGAGTTGATCGCTAATGAAGGCAAGCGGTTCGAGGCGGCGGACGCCAACCATGATGGCTGGCTGACGATGGAGGAGATGCGCGCCACGATGCCCAAGCGCGGACCTCGGCCCGAAAGCGCGCCGCCCGGCTGCCCGCCGGGCATGGCGTGCTGAACCGCCCGGTCGCAAAGCGGCTGCCCCAACCGTCGCCCAAGACGGGCGCCGCAGAAAAGCGATAAAGCGCCTGTACGGGTGCTTCCGTTTGCCAGGCTTGCGAGACGACCATTGATCGCTATCGTCATCGACCATGGGATACAAGCAACGCACCACATCGCTGCCGCCGCCATATCTCAAAAGAGTTTGGTTGAAGGGTGACGATGTCGATCCCGCGCCTGACTGGACGCGCTATCCCTTCAATCTTTCCCTAATCCGCAACGGCGGGCTGGACTTCCATTTTTCCAAAGCTGTGACGATCATCGTCGGCGAAAACGGGACAGGCAAATCAACACTGCTGGAAGCGATCGCCCAGCTTGCGGGTTTCAGCGACTCCGGTGGCGCGCAGGGAATGCGGGCAGTGGATAAAGCTCCGGCATCGGCAAGCGACGCAGGCGCTTTGGCGGCATATCTGCGCGGCGCATGGTTGCCGCAAGTCAAGCAGGGTTGGTTCTTTAGAGCAGAGACGTTCTTTTCGGTTGCTCGCTATCTGGATCAAGCGGCGTTCGAAGTAGGGGCAGTCGGCCCCCAATATCTGTCTGCATCGCATGGAGAAGGATTTTTCGACTTCTTCGGCGAACGTATGGACAGGCAAGGCCTCTACATATTGGACGAGCCGGAATCCGCCCTATCGCCTCACCGTCAGTTCGATTTTCTGAAACTGCTGCGCCGGATTCAATATGCCCGCAACGCCCAGGTGATTATGGCTACGCACTCGCCGATCCTGATGGCGTTGCCTGACGCCGACCTGTGGCAGGTGGACAGTTACAGCGTTCGTCCGGTGGCGCTGGAAGAGACATCGCACTTTCGGCTCTACCGGGAATTCATGCTCTATCCGCGCGAAACGGTAGAGGCGATGATTGAATGACATCGCTCTATGCAGTCGATGGCTAAGCTGCATATCGGCAACAATCGCCCTTCCCATCGCGCGCTCCCCCGCCTAAGGTCCGCGCCGCTTTCCTGCCCCTCTCACGGATTCTCGCCCGCCCATGACCCGGCCTGCCTTCAAGCGCATCCTTCTGAAGCTGTCCGGCGAGGTGCTGATGGGGCAGGGGCAGTTCGGGATCGAGCCGGAGACGGTGAACCGAGTCGCCGGCGAGATCGCGGCGGCGAAGGATGCCGGATTCGAGCTGTGCGTCGTCGTGGGTGGCGGCAATATCTTCCGGGGTCTGGCCGGCGCGGCGGCGGGGTTCGACCGGGCGAGCGCCGATTATATGGGGATGCTCGCCACCGTCATGAACGCGCTCGCCGTGCAGAATGCGCTGGAGAAGCTGGGGTATGACACCCGCGTCCAGTCGGCGATCCCGATGGCCAGCGTGTGCGAGCCTTATATCCGGCGCAAGGCGGTGCGGCACATGGAGAAGGGCCGCATCGTCATCTTCGCCGCCGGCACGGGCAGCCCATTCTTCACCACCGACACCACCGCTGCGCTGCGGGCCGCCGAGATGAATTGCGATGCGCTGTTCAAGGGCACCAGCGTGGATGGCGTCTATAATGCCGATCCCAAGAAGGTAGCGGATGCCGTCCGCTATGACAGCATCAGCTTCGACCAGGTGCTGAACGACAATCTGAAGGTCATGGACGCCAGCGCGATCGCGCTGTGCCGCGAGAATGATATCCCCATCGTCGTGTTCAACATCCGCGAGACCGGCAACCTTGCTACCGTGCTCGCCGGGCAGGGCGTCGCGACGATCGTGCAGAACCAGGAGCGTTGATTAGTCATGCCGCAATATAACAAAGCCGATCTGGAACGCCGCATGGCGGGCGCGCTCGAATCGCTGAAGGGCGATCTGACCGGCCTGCGGACCGGGCGCGCGAACGTGCAGTTGCTCGATCCAGTGACGGTGACCGTCTATGGCGCCAACATGCCGCTCAACCAGGTGGCGACCGTCTCCGCGCCCGAACCGCGCATGTTGTCGGTGCAGGTGTGGGACAAGAGCAATGTCGCCCCGGTCGACAAGGCGATCCGGTCGGCGGGCCTTGGCCTCAACCCGATCGTCGACGGGCAGACGCTACGCCTGCCGATTCCCGACCTGACCGAGGAACGCCGCAAGGAACTGGCGAAGCTCGCCAGCAAATATGCCGAAGGCGCGCGCGTCGCCGTCCGCAACGTCCGCCGCGACGGCATGGACAGCCTGAAGGCCGACGAGAAGAAGGGCGAGATCAGCGAGGATGAGCGCAAGCGGTTGGAAACCGAAATCCAGAAGCTGACCGACAGCAGCATCGCCGATATCGACGCGGCAACCGCCGCAAAGGAGAAAGAAATTCTCGGCCAGTAAGCCGGGGCTTTTCTTTCGCGGCCAAAACACGCATGTCCTCCTGATGGCCACCCAAGCCAAGCCCGATCTGTCCAGCGCCGCGCCGCCCCATGGCGCGCGCCACGTCGCCATCATCATGGACGGCAATGGCCGCTGGGCGAAGAAAAGGCTGCTGCCGCGCGCCGCAGGCCACCGCGCCGGGGTTGAAGCGGTGCGGCGGGTCGCGCGGGCGGCGCAGGATCTGGGGCTGGAATGCCTGACCCTCTATGCCTTTTCGTCCGAAAACTGGAAGCGGCCGGCGAGCGAGGTCGCTGATCTCATGGGGCTGCTGCGGCGCTTCATCGAGGCCGATCTGGACGAATTTCACGCCAATGGCGTGCGGTTGAAGGTGATCGGCGACTATCATGCGCTCGAACCTTCGCTAGTGGCGATGATCGAGAACGCGGTGGCGCGGACGTCCGGCAACAGCGGGCCGATGATCGCGATCGCGCTCAACTATGGCGCGCAGGACGAGATGGTGCGCGCCGTGCAGCGCATCGCGCAGCGCGCGGCCTGCGGCGAGATTATGCCCGACACGATCGGCCCGGCGGAGATCGACGCCGCGCTCTACACCGCCGACCTGCCGCCGCTGGACCTCCTCATCCGCACATCGGGCGAGCAGCGGCTCAGCAATTTCATGCTGTGGCAGGCGGCCTATGCCGAACTCTATTTCACCGACATTTTATGGCCGGACTTCGACGGGCGGGCGCTGGCCGCCGCGCTCGACGCCTTCCGCATGAGGGACCGCCGGTTCGGCGGATTGTGATTGCATGACCGGCGAATTGCGGACCCGAACCATCGTCGGCGTCGCGCTGATCGCGCTGGCGCTCGGCTGTTTACTGGCGGGCGGGCTGCTCTTCTGGATGCTGCTGGTGGTGGCGGGCGTCCTGATGCAGGGCGAATGGGGCGACCTGACCGGAGCGCACCCCGAGCAGCGCAAGGCGGCGATGTTCGCTGTCTCGATTCCGCTAGCCTTGCTCTGCCCGCTGGCGGCGGGGATCGACTGGCCGGTGCTGGTCGCGGGCGCGGCAGCCTTCTTCTTCGTGCTGTTCACCAGCCGCAATCCGGCGCTGGCGCTTGGCATCCCCTATATCTGCATTCCGATCACCGCCTTGCTCTTCCTGCGCGGGCAGGCGCCCTATACTTATGGGTTGCTGCTCGCCTTCTGGGCCTTGTCGCTGGTGTGGGCGACCGACATCGGCGCCTATTTCGCCGGCCGGTCGATCGGCGGACCGAAGCTTGCGCCGCGTGTCAGCCCGTCCAAGACCTGGTCTGGGCTTGCCGGCGGAGTGCTGGCGGCGCTGGTGCTGGGCTTCCTGCTGCACCGCTTTGCCGGCCTGCCGATCCAGCTTGCGGCGGCGAGCGGGCTGCTGGCGGTGGCTGCTCAGTTGGGTGACTTGTTTGAAAGCTGGATGAAGCGGCGCGCGGGCGTCAAGGACAGCGGCACCCTGTTGCCCGGCCATGGCGGGGTGATGGACCGGCTGGACGGCGTGGTCGCCGCCGCGCCGCTGGCTGCTCTGCTCTACATCGTGCTGGCGCTGGGCGCATGAAGCGGGTCTCGATCTTCGGTGCGACCGGATCGGTTGGCCTGTCGACGCTGGACCTGGTGCGGCGCGATCCCGACGCTTACCGGGTCGTCGCGCTGACCGCGAACAGCCATGTGGACAGCCTGGCGGCGCAGGCGCGAGAGACCGGCGCGCAGGTGGCGGTGGTCGCGGAAGAGCGGCATTATGGCGCGCTGAAAGATGCGCTCGCCGGATCGGGCGTGGAGGCCGCCGCGGGCGCGCAGGCGCTGGTCGATGCGGCAAGGCTCGACGCGGACTGGACCATGGCCGCGATCGTCGGCTGCGCGGGGCTGCGCCCCACCATGGCGGCGCTGGAGGCCGGCGGCACGGTGGCGCTCGCCAACAAGGAGTCGCTGGTGTCGGCCGGAGCGCTGATGATGGACATGGCGCGCCAGTCCGGCGCGACCCTGCTGCCGGTGGACAGCGAACATAATGCGATTTTCCAGTGCCTTGCCGGCAGCGATTTGGAGGATGTCGCACGGATCATCCTGACCGCCAGCGGTGGGCCGTTTCGCACCCGCAGCCGCGCCGAGATGGTGGGCATCACCCCCGCTCAGGCGGTCGCCCATCCCAACTGGTCGATGGGCGCGAAGATCAGCGTCGACAGCGCGACGATGATGAACAAGGGGCTGGAACTGATCGAGGCGGCGCACCTTTTCCCGGTGGGTCTCGACCGGATCGAGATATTGGTCCATCCCCAATCGGTCATCCATTCGATGGTCGAATATCGCGACTGTTCGACTTTGGCGCAGCTTGGCTCGCCCGACATGCGGATTCCCATCGCCCATGCGCTGGCCTGGCCGCGGCGCATAGCTACGCCCTGCAAGCCGCTGGACCTCGCAGCGATCGGCAGGCTCGACTTCGAAGCGCCTGATGAGCAACGCTTTCCGGCGCTACGCATCACCCGCGCGGCGGCGCAGGAAGGGGGCACTGCCCCCGCCATCCTTAACGCCGCCAATGAGGTGGCGGTCGCCGCTTTCCTGGCCGGGCGGATCGGCTTCCTTGATATCGCCATGATTGTGGAGGATGTTCTGGGTCGCTATAGCGCAGCGGCGCCGACGGGCCTGGACGATGTGCTGGCGGCGGACGCCGGCGCGCGGCGGCAGGCGGGCCAAGTGATGGAAAGATTGACGGCTTGATCCACAATCCCGGTTTCCTGATGACCGTGCTCGCCTTCGTGGCGGTGATTGGGCCGCTCGTCTTCGTGCATGAACTCGGCCATTATCTCGTCGGCCGCTGGTGCGGGGTGAAGGCGGAGGCGTTCTCCATCGGCTTCGGGCCGGAGTTGTTCGCCTGGGTGGACAAGCGCGGCACCCGCTGGCGCGTCGCGGCGCTGCCGCTCGGCGGCTATGTCCGCTTCAAGGGCGACATGAACGCGGCGAGCATGACCGATCCCGCCTGGCTGGAAATGTCGGCCAAGGACCGCGCGGAGAGCTTCCCCGCCAAGCCGTTGTGGCAGCGCGCGGCGATCGTGGCGGCGGGGCCGGCGATCAATTTCCTCTTCGCCATTCTGATCCTCGCTGCTTTCGCATTCCTCCATGGTGAGAGCCGCACCCCGGCCGTTGCTGGGCAAGTGCAGCCGGGCAGCGCGGCTGCTGCTGCGGGTATCGTTCCGGGAGACCGCATCGTGTCGCTGGGCGGGCGGGCGATGGAGACGTTCGACGACATCCGCCTCTATGCGCAAATCCGTCCCGGCGAGCCGGTCGAGATGGTGATCGAGCGGAACGGCGCGCGCATCGTCAAGCAGGGGCGGATCGGCAGCGTTGCCGAGGATGATGGTCTGGGCAACACATTCAACATCGGACGGCTGGGCATAGCGCCGGGCGATCCGGTGGTGGTGCCGGTCAGCCTTGCCCGCGCGCCGGTGGTAGCGATCGAGCGGACCGGGCAGATCGTCCGCACCATGGTCGAAACGCTGGGCCAGATCGTCAGCGGATCGCGATCGGTCAAGGAACTGGGCGGGCCTTTGAAGATCGCGCAGGTTTCGGGTCAGGCCGCCACGCTGGGCCTCGAAAGCTTCATCTTCTTCGCCGCGCTCATCTCGATTAACTTGGGGTTCATCAACCTGTTGCCAATCCCGATGCTGGATGGTGGGCATCTGCTTTTTTACGGGATCGAGGCAGTGCAGCGGCGCCCCGTCAGTCCACAGGCGCAGGAATGGGCCTACAGGTCCGGCCTGGCGCTGTTGATGGCGATGATGCTGCTGGTGACGTTCAACGATTTGTCGTCTTTCGGGCTGTGGAAGAGCCTGTCCGGCTTGATCGGCTGACGCGCTTCGGGCAGGGAAGCGCCGGTCGGCGGCGTCTGTTGCGGCAGAAACAGTTTTTTGCGATTTTCTAAGGTGGAACGGGTGACAGCGATGAACAGCAGCATGAAGCAGCGCCCGATCGTCGCGGTCCTGTTGGCCACGACCATGATCGCGGGCCTGCCGGTGCTTCCCGCGATGGCGCAGGACGCGCCTGCATCCACCGTCGCCGCCCCGGTCTCGACCGTAGCGACGCTCGGCACGATCCGCTCGATCGCGGTCACCGGCACGCAGCGGCTGGAGCCCGACACCGTCCTCTCCTACACCAAGCTCCGCATCGGTCAGTCCTTTACCCAGGAAAGCCTCGACCAGGGTCTGCGCGACCTTTATGAGACCGAGCTGTTCGCCGACGTCCAGATACGCAACGACAATGGCGCGCTGACGATCGAGGTGAAGGAAAATCCGGTCATCAACCGCATCGTGCTGGAAGGCAATAAGCGGTTGAAGGAAGACAAGATTCGGCCCGAGATCAAGCTCGCCCCGCGCCAGATCTATACGCGCTCCAAAGTCCGTGCCGATGTGGCCCGCATCGTCGAACTCTATCGCCGGCAGGGTCGCTTCGCCGCAACGATCGAGCCGAAATTGGTGCAGCTCGACCAGAACCGCGTCGATATCGTGTTCGAGATCAGCGAAGGCCCCAAGTCCAAGGTCCGCCAGATCAACATCATCGGCAATGAGAAGTTCAAGGACGGCGAACTGCGCAGCCAGATGGTCACCAAGCAGTCGCGCTGGTTCCGTATCTTCTCGTCAGGCACCAGCTACGATCCCGATCGCCTCGCCTATGACCAGCAGAAGCTGCGCCAATTCTATCTGACCGAAGGCTATGCCGACTTCCGCGTGATCTCCGCCGTGGCGGAACTGACGCCCGACAAGCAGGACTTCATCATCACCTATGTGGTGGAGGAAGGGGACCGCTACAAGTTCGGCGACGTGAAGGTCGAATCGGACATTCGCGACCTGTCCGGCGACCTGCTGACCCGCCGGCTGCCGATGAAGAAGGGCGACTGGTACAACGCCAAGCAGGTCGAGGACACGGTCGACACGCTGAGCGAGACCGCCGGCCTGTTCGGCTATGCCTTTGCCGACGTGTCGCCGGACTTCAACCGGTCGAAGGAAGACCTGACGATGGGGATCAACTTCCGCATCGCCAATGCGCCGCGCGTCTATGTCGAGCGGGTCGACATCAACGGCAACACGCTGACCCAGGACAAGGTGGTCCGCCGCGAGTTCCGCCTGGCCGAAGGCGACGCCTTCAACAGCTTCCTCGTCAAGCGGTCGAAGGACCGGATCAATTCGCTCGGCTTCTTCCAGGAGAAGCTGGACGTCGAGCAGAAGCCCGGCTCCGCGCCCGATCGCATCGTTCTGGAAACCAACGTCCAGGAAAAATCGACCGGCGAATTGTCGCTCTCGGCGGGCTATTCCTCGCTGGAGCGCTTCATCATCGCGGCGTCGATCACGCAGCGCAATTTCCGCGGCAAGGGCCAGGAACTGCGCACCTCGGTCAACTATTCGGCCTATAGCAAGTCGGTGGAAGTGGGCTTTACCGAGCCCTATTTCATGGACAAGAATATCGCGCTGGGCGGTGACATCTATCGGCGCGACCTCAACAGCTTCCGGTTCCTCGGCAGCGGCACCAACAACCGCGATACCACTTATGAGCAGACCACGACCGGCTTCCAGATTCGCGCGGGCGTGCCGATCACCGAATATATCTCGCTGGCGCTGCGCTACAGCCTGAACTTCGACGATGTGACGCTCGACCGCGACACTTATTATTCGGACCCGGACGGCACTGGCCCGCTGGTCGAGCGCTGCGACCCGCTGCTCGCCGGCCGTTACCTCTGCGACGCCATCGGCAAGCGCACGACCTCCTCGCTCGGCTATTCATTGATCTACGACACGCGCGACAACCGCATCCGGGCGACGCGCGGGCGCAGCGCGACCCTGAGCCAGGATTTTGCGGGCCTGGGCGGCAGCGTCAAATATATTCGCACCCGCCTCAACGCCGCGCAATATGTGCCGCTGGGCGCCGGCTTCATCTTCTCGCTGACGGCCGAGGCGGGCTATATCCACTCGCTCGAAAGCCAGCGGCTCGATCCCGACGGCTTCCCGACCGAGAAGATCCGGCTGGTCGATCGCTTCTTCCTCGGCGAACCGCAGTTCCGCGGCTTCAACATCCGCGGCGTCGGCCCGCGCGTGAAGCGCTATTTCCTTGAAGGCACGACCGAGAATGGGACTACCACCTATGAGCGCGTGACCGGGCGGAACAACGTCTCCGACGACGCACTGGGCGGTCGCATCTATTATATGTCGCGCGCTGAGGTTGAAATCCCGCTGGGGTCGGGGGCGCGCGAAATGGGGTTGCGGCCTTCGGTATTCGTGGATGCAGGCGCGGTCGCTGGAATCAAGGATCCGGTGCTGACGAATGGCACGGGAAGCTTTGCCGGTTATTGCGATCCCACCGATGCCGCACCGACCGGATCGACGCGGGTGCGGGCGACGGGGACTGCGCGTTCGCCGATGTGCGGCACGAACTACAGCTTCGCGGGCGGCAATTTCGAGGAAGAATATCTCGGCGATACGCTGAAACCCCGTTTGTCGGTGGGCTTCGGCGTCAACTGGAACTCGCCATTCGGCCCGTTCCGCATCGACATTGCCCGTGCCCTGCTGAAAGAGCCGGGCGACGACACCAAACTCATCACCTTCAACGTAGGGACTCAATTCTGATGAAGACGATTTTTCAGGCGACCGCGCTTGCGCTGACGTCCATGACTGCCATCGCGATCACTGCCGCGCCCGCCGTCGCCCAGACCAAGTCGGGCATCGCAGTGGTCGATCTGGAGGAGGCTGTCGTTAAAAGCGCGGCCTTCACCACCGCGATGACGCAGATGCAGACGACCTACAAGCCGCAGCTCGACCAGATCAACACGCGCCGCACCGCGATCGAAGCCGACCTCAAGACCAAGAACGACGCGCTCCAGGCCGCCTACAAGGCCGCCGGCAACAAGTCGACTCCGGCGATCGAAACCCAGTTCCAGGCGCTTCAGCAGGCGCAGCAGAACGGCCAGGCCGAATTGCAGCGCCTCAGCCAGCCGGTGCAGCTCGCCCGCGCCTATGTCGAGCAGCAGATCGTCGACAAGCTGGACGATGCCGTCAAGGCCGCGACCGCCAAGACCAAGGCGGAGATCGTCTTCAAGAAGGCGGCAACCGAGAGCTTCGGCGCGGGCGCCGATATCACCGCCGCGGTCGTGACCGAACTGAACACGCTGGTTCCCAGCGTCGGCATCACGCCGCCCGCCGGATGGCAGCCGGGTCGCCAGCAGGGCGCCGCCGCTGCGCCGGCTCCCGCCGCGCCGGCGCAGGCGCCCAAGTCGCGCTGAAATAATATGAGTGGAGAGGGGGAAACCGCCGCGCTTGGCCCGATGGATGTCCGTCGGGTCATGGCGGCGCTGCCGCATCGCTATCCGATGCTGCTGATCGACCGCGTGGTGTCGCTGGTGCCGAGCCAGTCGATCCACGCGATCAAGGCGGTGTCGGTGAACGAGCCGTTCTTTCAGGGGCATTTCCCGACCCGTCCGATCATGCCCGGCGTGCTGATCGTGGAAGCGATGGCGCAGGCGGCGGGCGTGCTGGCGGTCGAATCCATGAACCTCGCCGATTCGGGCAAGCTCGTCTATTTCATGAGCATCGACGGCGCGAAGTTCCGCGCGCCGGTCGAGCCGGGCTGCCTGCTCGACCTGTATGTCGAGGTGACGCAGAATCGCGGCGCGATCTGCAAGTTCAGCGGCAAGGCGATGATGGGGGACAAGCTCGCGTCGGAAGCGCAGTTCGTCGCGATGATCACCGATCCGCCCAAGGATTGAAGGGTAGACGGGAAAAGCCTGTCATCCTCCGCTGTAAGGGGAGGTGGCAGGGCGAAGCCCTGACGGAGGGGTGTCCCGCTATCGATAGGGTGACACCCCTCCACCACTTCGTGGTCCCCCTCCCCTTGCAGGGGAGGAAGGCGTTAGGTCAGACTTTCTTATTCCTTGCCAACCGCCGCGCGAACCGCTAACGGCGCGCCTTCGCATTTTTTCGCATCCGGCCGGTCGGAAACCGGCCACATGAGGAGCATCCCCGCCATGAAGGCCGATACCCACCCCGATTACCACCTGATTACGGTCCAGATGACCGACGGCACCACCTTCCAGACCCGATCGACCTGGGGCAAGGAAGGCGACACGCTGGCGCTCGACATCGATCCCAAGTCGCACCCGGCCTGGACCGGCGGCAACCGCCAGCTCGACACCGGCGGTCAGGTGGCGCGCTTCAACAAGCGCTTCGGCGGCCTCACGCTGAAGAAGTAATCGGCCGTTTAAGGGTTGATGAGGAAAGGGCGCGCCGGGAACGGGGCGCCCTCTTCATGTCAGGCGGCGCAATTGCCGCCTATCGGGCTCTGCCCCTTGCAGCCCGCGCATCCCGCGTCTAAAGGCGCGCCCAGCATTCCCAACAATTCGGAGTAACGAGGGCCATGGCCGTCACGCGCACCTTTTCGATCATCAAGCCCGACGCCACCCGTCGCAACCTCACCGGCGCTGTCACCAAGAAGCTGGAGGAAGCGGGCTTGCGCGTCGTCGCCTCCAAGCGCATCCGCATGAGCCGCGAGCAGGCCGAGGGCTTTTACGCCGTCCACAAGGAGCGCCCCTTCTTCGCCGACCTCGTCGCTTTCATGATTTCCGGACCGGTCGTCGTCCAGGTGCTGGAAGGCGAGGATGCGGTGAAGCGCAACCGCGACATCATGGGCGCGACCAACCCCGCCAATGCCGACGAAGGCACGATCCGCAAGGAATATGCGGAATCGATCGAGGCAAATTCGGTCCATGGCTCCGACAGCGAGGAAAATGCCGCGATCGAGATCGCCTATTTCTTCAAGCCGGACGAGATTGTCGGCTGATCGGGGACGACCAGGATAGTGTGAAGGGCTGGGGGCGGATAGCCCGCCGGCCCTTTTTGCTTTCTAATCCTCCCCTCGCAGGGGAGGTGGCAACCCGCAGGGTTGACGGAGGGGTGTCCCGCTATCGAGAGGGCGACACCCCTCCACCATTTGCTTCGCAAACGGTCCCCCTCCCCTTACAGGGGAGGATGAGGACTTCACTTCCAAATCCGCCACCCCATTTTTGCGATTTGCCCATTGTCGTCGCGGGCGTTAAGGGGCTTTGCTTTCCGGGCGGCGTGATCGCCGTGAAGGCAGGGGAAGCGGGCAATGAGCGGGGCGGTGGCAGTCGGCATCATCATGGGGTCGCGATCCGATTGGGAGACGATGCGCCATGCCGCCGAAACGCTCGACGCGCTGGGCGTGCCGCATGAATGCAAGGTCGTATCGGCCCACCGCACGCCGCAGCGCCTCTACGATTATGCCACCGGCGCGGCGGGGCGGGGCCTGAAGGTCATCATCGCGGGCGCTGGCGGCGCGGCGCATCTGCCGGGCATGGCGGCGTCGATGACGCGGCTGCCGGTGCTGGGGGTGCCGGTGGAATCGAAGGCGTTGAAGGGCATGGATTCGCTGCTGTCCATCGTCCAGATGCCGGGCGGCATTCCGGTAGGCACGCTGGCGATCGGCAAGGCGGGCGCGATCAATGCGGGGCTGCTGGCCGCCGCGATCCTCGCCACCGCCGATCCGGCGCTCGCCGAACGGCTGGACGCCTGGCGGGCCAAGCAGACCGACAGCGTAGCCGAGACGGTCGAGGACTGAGCTGCCCATGACCCTCATTGCTCCCGGCGCGACCATCGGCATCCTGGGCGGCGGCCAGCTTGGCCGCATGATCGCCATCGCAGCGGCGCAGCTTGGATACCGCACCCATATCTTCGCGCCGGAGGAGAGCGGCCCGGCGGCCGACGTGTCGCCGCGCTGGACGCGGGGCGAATATGTCGATGCCGCCGCGCTCGCCGCCTTTGCCGAGGACGTGGATGTCGTTACCTATGAGTTTGAGAATATCGACCCGGCGGCGGTCGAGACGCTTAGCCATCACGGCCTCGTGCGCCCCGGCGCGCAGGCGCTGAAGGTGGCGCAGGACCGGCTGGCCGAAAAGCGCTTCGTGTGCGACCTGGGTGGGCTGACCGCGCCTTTCGCTGCGGTCGAGAGCCTCGACGATCTGGAAGAGGCGATAGACGAAATCGGGAGCCGCGCGGTCCTCAAGACCAACCGCATGGGCTATGACGGCAAGGGGCAGGCGCGGCTGTCGGAGCCGGGCGATGCGGTGGGCGCATGGAACGCCATCGGGCGGCAGAGCGCGATTCTGGAGGGGTTCGTCACCTTTGCCGAGGAGTTTTCGATCCTCTTGGTGCGCGGCGCGGATGGGGAAGTCCGCTTTTGGGATGCACCCGCGAACGTGCATGTCGATGGCATCCTTTCGACCTCCACCCTGCCGGCCGGGCCGCTGATCGGCGGGCAGGTGGAACAGGCGCGCCGCCTCGCCAAGCAGGTGGCTGACGCGCTCGACTATGTCGGGGTGCTGACGCTGGAGTTTTTCGCCAGCGCCGACGGGCCGGTGTTCAACGAGATGGCGCCGCGCGTTCACAATAGCGGCCACTGGACCATCGAAGGCGCGGTGACGAGCCAGTTCGAGAATCATGTCCGCGCGATCTGCGGCCTGCCTTTGGGGGATACCGGCCTTGCCGCGCCGCATGTCGCGATGCGCAACCTGATCGGGAACGAGGGGCATGACTGGCCGGCGATCTTGAGCGATCCGGCCAATCATCTTCACCTCTATGGCAAGCATGAGGCGCGGCCGGGCCGCAAGATGGGGCATGTCACGCGGCTGACCTTCTGATCGATCAGAGCGCCTGGCCCGCCGCCCAGCCGCTGGCCCAGGCCCATTGGAAATTATAGCCGCCGAGCCATCCGGTTACGTCCACCGCCTCGCCGATGGCGTAGAGGCCCGGCACCTTGGTCGCTTCCATGGTGCGGGAGGATAGGCCCGCCGTGGCGATGCCGCCGGCGGTCACTTCGGCCTTGGCATAGCCTTCCGTGCCGTTGGGCAGGAAAGCCCAGTCGGAGAGCCGCGCGGCCGTCTGCCGCAGCGCCTTGTCGGACAGCGAACCGAGTTCGCCCTCAACACCAATACGTTCCAGCAGAGCGTCGGCCAGCCGTTCGGGCAGCGCCTGCGCCAGCAGGCGACGGATGGGGAGGCGGGGGCGTTCGCGCTTTTCGGCAAGGAGCCAGTCGGCCGGGCGATCGGGCAGGAAATCGACATGGATCGGGGTGCGATGCTGCCAATAGCTGCTGATCTGGAGCATGGCCGGGCCGGACAAGCCGCGATGGGTGAAGAGAGCGGCCTCGCGGAAGCGGATTTTTCCCGAGCGGACAACGACTTGCGCCGACAAACCGGACAGCGAGTGGAACAGCTGTTCAGCGGTTCCGAGGGTGAGCGGAACAAGGGCGGGGCGGGGCTGGACGACCGACAGGCCAAAGCGCCGGGCGACGTCATAGGCAAAGCCGGTCGCGCCCAGTTTCGGGATGGAGGGGCCGCCGGTCGCCAGCACCAGCGCGGGGGCGCGATGCTCCTGGTCGCCGACGCCCACACGGAACAGGCCGTCGCCATGATCGATGCCTGAGACCGGCTGGCCGAGCGCCATGGTGACGCCGCCCGTGGCGCATTCCTGCTCCAGCATGGCGACGATCTGGTGGGCGGACCCGTCGCAGAAAAGCTGGCCCAGCGTCTTTTCATGCCAGGCGATGCCATATCGTTCCACCAACGAAATGAAATCGGCGGGCGTGTAGCGGCCGAGCGCCGATTTGGCGAAGTGCGGGTTGGCGGAGAGATATCGGTCGGCGGCCGTGTGGATGTTGGTGAAGTTGCACCGTCCGCCGCCCGAGATCAGGATCTTCTTGCCCGGCGCGTCGGCATGGTCGACCAGCAGGACGCGCCGGCCGCGCTGTCCGGCGACGGCCGCGCACATCATGCCCGCCGCGCCGGCACCAAGCACAATCGCGTCATAATCGGCCATGTCAGCGGCCGCGCTTCAGGCGCACCAGCGCTTCGTCCAGCGCCGAGAGGAAGCGGGAGCGGTCGGTTTTCGCGAAGGGCGCCGGGCCGCCGACGGGATCGCCCATCGCGCCGGCCCGCAGGTCGGCCATGATCGCACGGGTCGCGACCGCCGCGCCGATCGAGCTGGCGGTGAAGGGCTTGCCGTTGGGGGCGATCACGACCGCGCCGGCCTTGAGGCAGCGGTCGGCGAGCAATATGTCCGCGGTGACGCAAATGCTGGCGGCGTCCGCCCGCTCGGCGATCCAGTCGTCGGCGGCGTCGAACCCGTCGCTCACCACGACGCGGTCGACCAGCGGATGGGCGGGCACGCGGATCGGGCTGTTGCTGACGATCGTGACGGGAACGCCATGCCGCCAGGCGACCTTGTAGACTTCCTCCTTCACCGGGCAGGCGTCGGCATCGACGAGTATCTTCATGGTGCGGCGATAGGGGGGGATGGGGGTGGAGACAATGGCGGATGGGTGGGGTGCTTCCCTTGTGTCATTCCCGCGTAGGCGGGAATCCATCTCCTGACGTTGCGTCAGGGGATGGGGCGGGAGATGGATCCCCGCCTACGCGGGGATGACGGTGCAAGGAGGTGAGGGGCAGGCTAAATTCGCTTGCCGCCTTCTCCCCGTGCCCTTCCTGCCCTACATGGGACGGCATGAGCGCTCCCCTGTATAACAAAGATATATTGCGGCTCGCCGCCAGCATCCCGCATCATCAGCGCCTGACCGATCCGCAGGCGAGCGTCGAGAAGCGATCGCCGACCTGCGGATCGCGGGTGACGGTGGATGTCAGGATGGCCAATGGCCGCGTGGCGGACATGGGGCTGGACGTGAAAGCGTGCGCGCTGGGGCAGGCGTCGGCGTCGCTGATGGCGGGCCACGCGATCGGCATGAGCGCGCAGGAACTGGCCGACGCGCGCGACCGGCTGACTGCCTATCTGGCGGGGACAAGCGAGGATCTGGATTTCTGGCCGGGGCTTTCCGTGCTCGCGCCGGCGCGGGGTTACCCCGCCCGCCATGCGTCGATCCGGCTTGGGTTCGAGGCGATCGCCGAAGCCGCCCGCATGGCCGACGCCTGATGTCCGCGCCTGCACCCACCGGCGCAACCGACATATTGCTGAGCGAAGGCGTCGTCCTGCTGGGCGCGGCGGTGGCGTTCGTCATGCTGTTCCGCCGCTTCGGCCTTGGCGCGGTGCTCGGCTACCTCGTCGCGGGCGCGCTGGTCGGGCCGCAGGGGCTGAAGCTGGTCGGCGGGGCCGAATCGAAGCTCGCCATCGCCGAGATCGGCATCGTCCTGCTGCTGTTCCTCGTCGGTCTCGAACTTCACCCCGCGCGCCTATGGCGGCTGAAGCGCGACATTTTCGCGCTTGGTCTGGCGCAAGTGGTCACCTGCGGCTGCGTGCTGATCGCGATCATCTTCTTCACGACAGGGTTCAGCTGGGGCGCGGCGATCGCGCTCGGGATGCCGCTCGCGCTCTCCTCGACCGCGCAGGTGTTGCCGAGCCTCAAGTCGAGCGGCCGGATCAACTCGCCCTTCGGGGAAAAGGTGTTTTCGATCCTGCTGTTCCAGGATCTCTCGATCGTCCCGCTCATCACCATCATCGCTGCCTTGTCGCGCAACCCCGCCGACGCCGCCGGACCGCCCGGATGGGTGCTTGCCGGCTATACCGTCGCAGCGATCATGGGGCTGGTGCTTGCCGGGCGGTTCGTGCTGCGGCCGCTGCTGGGACTGGTGGGGCGGCTGGGCGAGCGGGAGTTGTTCGTCGCGGTGGGGCTGTTCACCGTGCTGGCGGCGGCGGCGCTGATGCATATGCTCCATCTGTCGACTGCATTGGGCGCGTTCGTGGCGGGCGTGATGCTGGCCGATTCGCCCTATCGCCACGAAATCGAGGCCGATGTCGAGCCGTTCCGCTCGATCCTGCTCGGCCTGTTCTTCCTGGCGGTCGGCATGGTGCTGGACCTGCGCGCGGTGGCGGCCAATCCGGTGTTCGTTGTCGCCATGGCGGCCATCCTGGTCGCGACCAAGACCGCGATCATCACGGGGCTTGCCCGGCTGTTCGGCATGGACTGGAAACAGGCGCTGGGTGCGGGGCTGCTGCTGAGCCAGGGCGGCGAGTTCGGTTTCGTGCTGTTCGCGCAGGCGCAGGGCGCCTATCTGATCGCGCCGGAAGCAGCGAGCCTGTTCAGCGCGATCGTCACCTTCTCGATGGCGACCACGCCCTTCCTGATGCTGTTCGCCCGCCGGTTCGAGTTCGCATCGCCCAAGGACCGGCCCGACCTGAGCACGCCTGACGAAGCGCCGCGCGGCACCGCGATCATCGTGGGCTATGGCCGCTTCGGCCAGACCGTCGCGCAGATGCTGATGGGGCATGGCTTCGGCGTCGTGCTGATCGACAAGAAGCCCGCGCAGATCGAGGTGTCGAGCCGGTTCGATATGAAGGTCTATTATGGCGACGGCACCCGCATCGACCTGCTGCGCCGGGCGGGCGGGGAGGAGGCAAGGCTGATCGCCTTCTGCATCGATGATCCCTCGCTCGATCGGCGGGTGCTGGAGCCGGTGGGGGAAGCCTTTCCGCAGGCGGCGCTGATGGTTCGCGCCTTCGACCGGCGGCAGGTGCTGGCGCTGGAAGGCGTGGATCTGGCCGGCGTGGTGCGCGAAGTTTATGAATCGGCGATCTGCATGGGAGTGAAGGCGATGCAGGCGCTGGGCGTGCCGGACGAGGAGATTGACGAGGTGGAGCGGCAATATCGCGCCAATGACGAGCAGCGCATGGCCGTGCAGATCGAGCATGGCACGCTGCTTGCGGCGAAGGATCTCATGTATCGGCCGGGGCGCGCGATGCGCCTCGTCAGCCGGGGCGACGGAGAGGGGGCGTGATCGCTGTCCTCGCTTGCCTGTCGGCGGCGCTCGCCATCAGCGCGGGGGCGTTTGGCGCGCATGGTGCTGCTGACGCCAAGGCGGCGGAATGGCTGCGGACCGGCGGCCTCTATCAGCTGATCCATGCCGTCGCCGCGCTGGCGGTGATGGGGGTGGCGCGCGGGGCCGCGGCGCTGCTGCTGGCCGGCGCGGCGATCTTTGCCGGATCGCTCTATGTCATGGCGCTGGGCGGTCCCAAATGGCTGGGCGCGGTGACGCCGGTGGGCGGCACGCTGATGATCGTGGGCTGGCTATGGGCGGCGTGGCTGTTTGGGCAGCGCTGAAGCCCGCCGATGACTCTTCGGGCAGCGCCGATGCGCTGCCCTTGCCCCCCGGTGCGGGGCAGCATAGATTAGGATCATGGCCGACCATCATCACGATCATCTGGAGCCGACCGGCGAGAAGCTCGCCGACGCCGCGCGCCGCACGCTGGAAGCGCAGAGCGAGCAATGGACGCCGATGCGCGCCGCCATCTTCGACGCGCTGGCGGCCGAGGAGAGGCCCGCGTCCGCCTATGATATCGCAGATACGGTGTCGAAGGCGCGCGGCAAACGGGTCGCGCCCAACAGCGTCTATCGCATCCTCGACCTGTTCGTGACCAACAATATCGCGATGCGGGTGGAGAGCGCCAACGCCTATATCGCCAATGCGCATCCCGGCTGCCACCATGACTGCATCTTCCTGGTGTGCCGCAACTGCAAGCAGGCGACCCATGTCGATGACGACAAGGTGACGGGCGACGTGCGCGCGGTCGCGAGCCATGAAGGCTTCCATGCCGAGCGGCCGGTGATCGAGATATTGGGCACCTGCGCGAAGTGCGCGGCGTGACGCCGGCGTTGCGCCGCGCCCCGGAACAGCCTAGCGCCCTGCGGAGCCTATGACCCAGATGAATGATCGCCCCGAAACGCCGCTGCTCGACCAGGTGGTCTGGCCGTCAGACCTGCGCAAGCTGGACCCCGAGCAGCTGCGGCAGCTGGCCGACGAGCTGCGCGCCGAAACCATCGCGGCGGTGGGCGTGACCGGCGGGCATCTGGGATCGGGCCTCGGCGTGGTCGAGCTGACCACGGCGATCCATTATGTGTTCGACACGCCGGCCGACAAGCTGATCTGGGACGTCGGCCACCAATGCTATCCGCACAAGATATTGACCGGCCGGCGCGACCGCATCCGCACGCTGCGGCAGGGCGGTGGGCTCAGCGGCTTCACCAAGCGGGCCGAGAGCGACTATGATCCGTTCGGCGCGGCGCATAGCTCGACTTCGATCAGCGCGGCGCTGGGCTTTGCCATCGCCAACAAGATGCAGGACAGGCCGGGCAAGGCGATCGCCGTGATCGGCGACGGGGCGATGTCGGCCGGCATGGCCTATGAGGCGATGAACAACGCGCGCGACGCGGGCAACCGTCTGATCGTGATCCTGAACGACAATGACATGTCGATCGCGCCGCCGGTGGGCGGACTTTCCGCCTATCTCGCTCGCCTCGTGTCGAGCCGCGAATTCCTCGGCCTGCGCGATCTTGCCAAGCGGCTGGCGCGCAAGCTGCCCCGGCCGTTGCACAAGGCGGCGAAGAAGACCGACGAATATGCGCGCGGCATGGCGATGGGCGGCACCCTGTTCGAGGAGCTGGGCTTTTATTATGTCGGGCCGGTCGACGGGCATAATCTCGACCAGCTGATCCCCGTGCTGGAGAATGTGCGCGACGCCGCCGAAGGGCCGTGCCTTGTCCATGTCGTGACGCAGAAGGGCAAGGGCTATGGCCCCGCCGAAGCGGCGGCGGACAAATATCATGGCGTGCAGAAATTCGATGTCATCACCGGCACGCAGGACAAGGCGCCGCCGGGGCCGCCCAGCTACACCAATGTCTTCGCGCAGGCGCTGATCGCCGAGGCGCGGCGCGATTCCACGGTGTGCGCGATCACCGCCGCCATGCCTTCGGGCACGGGGCTCGACAAGTTCCAGCAGGCTTTTCCTGAGCGGACCTTCGACGTGGGGATTGCCGAGCAGCATGCCGTCACCTTTGCGGCAGGTCTTGCAGCGCAAGGGATGCGGCCCTTCTGCGCCATTTATTCGACATTCCTCCAGCGCGCCTATGACCAGGTGGTGCATGATGTGGCGATCCAGAATCTGCCGGTGCGCTTCGCGATCGACCGCGCGGGGCTGGTGGGCGCGGATGGCTCCACCCATGCCGGCAGCTTCGATGTCACCTACCTCGCTACCCTGCCCAACATGGTAGTGATGGCGGCGGCGGACGAGGCGGAGCTGGTCCATATGGTCCATACCTGCGCCGTGCATGACAGCGGGCCGATCGCGGTGCGCTACCCGCGCGGCAACGGCACCGGCGTCGGCATGCCGGATGTGCCCGAGCGGCTTGAGATCGGCAAGGGGCGGATCGTGCGGGAGGGGCGGCAGGTCGCCATTCTCTCGCTTGGCACCCGGCTGGAAGAGGCGCTGAAGGCGGCCGAGGCGCTGGAGGCGAGGGGGCTTTCGACCACCGTCGCCGACCTGCGCTTCGCCAAGCCATTGGACGAGGCGCTGATCCGCAGGCTGCTGACCACGCATGAGGTCGCCGTCACGATCGAGGAAGGCGCGGTCGGCGGTCTGGGCGCGCATGTGCTGACGCTGGCGAGCGACCTTGGCCTGATCGACAATGGCCTGAAGCTCCGGACGATGCGCCTGCCCGACATTTTTCAGGACCAGGACAAGCCCGAAAAACAATATGCGGTTGCAGGGCTGGACGCCGACGCGATCGTTGCTACGGTTCTGACGGCGCTGCGTCATAATAGCGCAACCATCGGGGCGGAAGCACGCGCCTGAGACTGCCAAAAGGGGGCCGAGTGACCAACAGCATCCTGCGCCATGTCGAAGAACATGGAGCCATTCCCCTGAGCTGGGCCGCCGGGACGGGCGGGGCGGACTATCTGAACCTGGGCGACGCGCTCAGCCCCGCCATGGTCTCGATGCTGACCGGCGTGCCGATCCAGCATGAGCCGATGGCGTCCGACCGGCTGCGGATGGCGGCGGTGGGATCGATCGGACAGGGCTATTCAGGCGGCGAAGTCTGGTTTTGGGGCACCGGTTCCTCCCATTATGCGGCGGGAACGGGCGGCGGCAAGCAACTCTATACCCGCCCGCCCGGCACCGATGTCCATATCTGCGCCACGCGCGGGCCGTTTTCGCGCAAGGTGCTGAATGACGGCGCGCCGGTCGCGGCGGACTCGGTCTATGGCGATCCTGTCTGGATACTGCCCGATTACTATCCGGGGCCGGTCGAGAAGAAATGGGATCTAGGCGTCCTCATCCACCTCGTCGATCTCGCCGACCGCGATTATGAGGCGCATCCCAAGGATTATGCGCGCTATGTCGTGCCGGAGGAGTTTGCCGGATCGGTCAAGCTGCTGAACACGGTGACGCCCAAGTCGGTCGAGGGGTTGAAGCAGCGGCTGGACGATATCCTCTCCTGTCGCCGGATCGTGTCGACCAGCCTGCACGGCATGGTCTTTGCTGAAAGCTATGGCATACCCTGCCTCTATTTCGGCGTGCGGGGGCCGAAGCCGGGGCTTGCGACTGTCCATCTGGACGTGGACGATGTGAAGCAGATCGATACGCGCTTCACCGATCTGTATCTCGGCCTCGGCAAGCCGGACCTGCCCATCTATGTGCAGGACCGCAAGAAGCCGACCGACTGGGCCGATGTGATGCGCGCGGTCGATACCGGCTGGGAGCCGGTCAGCTTCGACGCGCAGCCGATGATCGACGCCTGCCCGGTGCCCGCCAACCCGATCAGTGCGCCCGAAGGCGGCACCATCTTCGACCATCCGCTGATTGCCGGGATGCCGCTGATAGGCGGGGAGCGCACGCGGGCCTGATCTTCAGGGGAAGCGCAGGCTTACCCGAACGGTCAGCCGCCAGGGGCGATTGGTTTGGGCGAACGGATCGTGCAAAGCGCGGCTCATCATGAGGTCGCACTGGAGCCCCCCTTCGCTGATCCGGGCGCCCGCGCCCGCCGACGCCAAGCGATAGGTGCGCGCGGGGAAGAGCGTGCGGTCCCGATAATGGACCTGCCCGCCGTCCAGATAGCCGATCAGTTCGACCTGCCGGCGGCCCTGAAGCCGCTGCGGCGCCCAGCCCAGTTCGACGCTGGCGGCCGCGCCGCTGTCGCCCCCGACCCAGCCCGGTTCGAACGCCCGGCCAAAGTCCGCCCCGCCCAGCTGCAGCATTTCGGCGCTGGTCAGTCGGTCGCGGCTGAGTTGCGCGACAAGCCGGGCACGCAGCGCCGCATCGCGGGCGATCATCCGGTCATAGCCGAGATTGACCCGCAGCTTGGCAAAGCGCGTATCGGCGATTTCCCCGGTGACGCGCGCGCCGGGCAGGTCGAGCGCAACGGCCAGCGCCGCCGAGGCGAAGGCGCTGGTGCGCGCCGTCGCGCGTGACCAGCCAAGCCCGGCGCGGGCGATGCGGGTGCGCTCGATGATGAGCGGATAATCGAGCAGGAAGGTGTCGCTCTGCTGCGCGTCGAGGCTGGCGCTGGCGACGAGCAGGCTCTGCTCGCCCGCGACCAGCGGGTAGCTCATGCCGAGCGACAGCGCCTGCGTCCTGACGCGGAACAGAGCCTGGTAGAAGCTGCCTTGCGCCTTGCTGGCGGAAAGAGCGAGCGCCAGGCCTTTCGTCCCGACGGGTAGGGCATAGCTGATCCCCGCAGCGGACGAATCGCCGTCGAGCGCATGATCGTAGAGCAGTTCCGCCTGATCGCCGCCGGTCAGCAGATTGGCGAAGCGGGCGGAGAGCTGGCCATGGGTGCGGCCCAAAGCGGATGCGCCACCATTGTCGATGCGCGCGACGAACTGGGTGGGGCGGCGCGTCAAGCGTAGCCGCAGCACCAGTGCATCTGGGGCCGCGCCGGCGATCAGATCCGCCTGCGCCGCCACGCCTGTCAGATCGCCGATCAAGCGCACCGCCCGGCGGAGTGCGGTTTTGCGCAACGGTTGCTGCGCCAGGAGCGGCGCGGCGATGCGGCGGGCGCGCGCATGGGCGAGAGGGGGAGCGTCGCCCTCCAGCTGGAGCCGTTCGATCCGCCCCTCCGCCACGGCGATTTCAACCATGCCCGGACCGGCGCTTTCGGCGGAGATGGTGTAGATAGCGATGTCGCTGCGCGCGTATATCGAGGCGAGGCGCTCGGCGAGATCGCGCAGCACCGCCTCGGATGTCGGGCGGCCGCGATAGGGGGCGGCGGCGGCTTCGACCCGAAGGGCCATGGAACTGCCCACTATCATGATCCTGTCGATCGGAGCGGCGGGATCAGCGGCCGATTGAGCGAGCGCGTCTGGAACGGCGAGGGCCGCCCCGAGGAGAAGCATCCAGCGGGTCATGAGCGGAGCCGGGGGATCGTTCGACCCCTCCGGCTCCATCCTTCTTATTTGGTGATCGGCGCGGTTGCCTGCTCCAGCGGCGTCCGCAGATAGAGTAGCCGAGTGCCGTTGCTGCCGTTCGACTTGATGAGCCGGGTGTAGATTCCGGCGGTCTTGTCATCGCCGAGCAGGCGGATGCTGGTGCCGTCGTCGGTGCCGACCTGATTGGACAGCACCGACAGGCCGACCGCGCCGGTCGGGCTGTTCGACCCGATGAGCGCGGGGCCGTTGCCCACCTGAACGCGAACCGGGCTCGAGCCCAGCAGTTGCGCTTGCGCGGGCGCAGCGGCGAGGCCCGTCAGCAGACCGGCGGCAATAAGGATCTTGGTAGAACCGTACATCTTCTATTCCCTCCTTGGGTCAGGTCACCCCGCACCAGGAAGAAATTCGAGCATTCCAGTCAAGTTCCTGAAATTAAACCCTAAAATTCCCTTAACTCTATCTTGTGCGACGAGATGCTGACCGGGTGCGGGGAGCCCCGGGGCGCTGCCCCCTTATTGCGGGACGGCGGCGCGGGCTTCCTGCCCGTCGCCTTCGGGCGCGGCGATGACGTCGCGGGTGGTGGCCCCCTTGTCGACCACCTCGGTGCCGGGATCGCCGACCGCGGAGCGGATGCCGGGCGCTGCATTGGCGCGGCCGGCTGCGTTCAGCGCGGCGCTCTCGCCCGCGCTGCGCTGGGCCGGGCCGCCGAACATCGCCTGCATCGCTTCGGCGCGCGAATCGACCGCCGCCGCCGATGGTGTGCCGGGGGCGGGGGGGACGAGCGCGAAATCGGGCGGGATCACCAAAGGCGCGGCGCGCGAGACGGCGAACTCGTCGGGCCGGTCACGGTTGAACAGGCCACCGCCGCCGCCACAGGCGGACAGGGAGGCGATCAGGCCGGTGGCGAGGATCAGTTTACGCATCAGTGAGAAGTCTCCGTCTTTGCGCCCTTGTCGCGCAGCAGTAGCGCCCGTGCAAGCAGGATCAGCACGCCGATGGTGATGGCCGCGTCCGCCAGGTTGAAAATCAGGAAGGGCCGCCATTCGCCAAAATGCAGGTCCGCATAATCAACGACATAGCCGAGCCGCACCCGGTCGACTATGTTGCCGATCGCGCCGCCCAGCACCAGACCCAATGCCGCGACATCCTGCCGCGCCTTTTCCCGCCACATCCACACCGCGACGAAGCCGGCGATCAAGAAGGTCATGCCCACCAGCGCCCAGCGCATCGCATCGGTATCGGCATGGAAGAAGCCCATCGACACGCCCCTATTCTCCAGCCAGCGCAGGCGGAAGATGGGGAGGATGTCGATCCCTTCCTCCGCCCGGCTTTTGAGCGCGAGCGGGTAGGTGACGCTATATTTGACGAGCTGATCGAGCGCGAGGGTAGTGATCGCGACGGTGAGGCCGAGCGGGCGGTGGTTGAGGTTGGGCATGTTATGGGTGCGACCTGAAGGGGAAGTGCGATGTGCTCCGGCGAAAGCCGGAGCCTAGGGTGAAGGTCGCGCCCGCCGACCCTGGGCTCCGGCTTTCGCCGGAGCACTGCGCTATGAGACGCAGGATCATTGCGCCAGCACCGCGTCGCAGCGGTTACAGAGAGCGCCGTCTTCCTCGACTTCGGGGAGCAAGCGCCAGCAGCGGCCGCATTTATGCCAGTCGCTCGGTTTCACGACGATGCCGTCGCCGACGCCCATTTCGACCCGGGCGACGATAGCGATTTCGGCGAAGTTCACACCGTCGCTGGGCAAAACTTCGCCCATGGTGACGTCGGCCTCCAGGCTGGAGCGGATCAGCTTTTCGCGGCGGAAGGGCTCGATCGCCTCGTTCACTTGATCGCGCTGGTAACGCAGTTCGGTCCATTTGTCGGCGAGATGATTGTCGATCCAGCGCGCGTCGACCTCCGGCCATTCGAGGAAATGGACGCTGTCCTCGTCGCTTGGGAAGCGGCTTTGCCAGATTTCCTCGGCGGTGAAGGGGATGATCGGCGCGACATAGCGGACGAGCGCGTGGAAGAGCGTGTCGAGAAGGGTGCGATAGGCGCGGCGCTTGGGGTCCGACTTCGCGTCGCAATAGAGGCAATCCTTGCGGATGTCGAAGAAGAAGGCGCTGAGGTCGCTGTTGGCGAAGTCGAAGATGGCGCGGGTGTAGCGGGAAAATTCGAGCCAGCTTTCGCTGTCGGCGCTCTTGTCCACCACGGCGCGCAGTTCCGCGTCGAGTTGGGCGAGGCGGTGAAGCATGTAGCGCTCCAGCTCGGGCATGTCGGCGTAGGCGACGGCTTCCACCTCTTCATCATAGTCGGACAGAGCGCCGAGCATGTAGCGGAATGTGTTGCGCAATTTGCGGTAAGCGTCGGACGCGCCGGCCAGCACTTCCTTGCCGATGCGGACGTCATCGAAATAGTCGGTGCTGGCGACCCAGACGCGCAAGATGTCTGCGCCGCTTTCGGCCATGATCTTGAGCGGATCGACGACGTTGCCGAGGCTCTTGGACATTTTCTTGCCCGATCCGTCGAGCGCGAAGCCGTGGGTGAGGACGGCCTTGTAGGGTGCCTGGCCGCGCGTGCCGCAGCTTTCGAGCAGCGATGACTGGAACCAGCCGCGATGCTGGTCCGACCCCTCGATATAGAGGTCGGCGCGCACGCCTTCGCCATAGCGCCCTTCGACCACGAAGCTGTGGGTCGAGCCGCTGTCGAACCAGACGTCGAGGATGTCGTTGACGACTTCATAGTCGGCAAGGTCGTAATCTGGGCCGAGCAGCGCCTGATGGTCCGCGCCGAACCAGGCGTCCGCGCCGCCGGCCTCGAACGCCTCGACGATGCGGGCGTTGACCGCCGGATCAACTAGATAGTTGCCGCTCTTGCGATGGACATAGAGGGCGATCGGCACGCCCCAGGCGCGCTGGCGGGAGATGACCCAGTCGGGGCGGCCCTCCACCATCGAACGGATGCGGTTGGTCGAGCGCTCGGGCACCCAGCGTGTGTGGGCGATGGCGTCGAGGGCGATCTCGCGCAGGGTGGGGCCGTTGGTAGCGATGATCGGCGTCGGCAGGACGCCGCCGTCGCTATCCGCGACTTCGCCCTGCTGGGGCTGGTCCATCGGAATGAACCATTGCGGGGTGGCGCGGAAGATGATCTTCGCCTTGGAGCGCCAGCTATGTGGGTAGCTGTGGCGGAAGTCGTCCGACGCGGCGAGCAATGCGCCGGCGGCGCGGAGGTCCGAGCAGATCGGGCCGTCTTTGCTGACGAATTTGGGATTGATGACGCTGCCCTGGCCGCCGAGCCAGACCCAGTCGGCGCGATATTTGCCGTCGCCCTCGACCGCGAAGACGGGGTTGATGCCGTGCGCCTTGCACAGCGCAAAGTCGTCCTCGCCATGGTCGGGGGCCATGTGGACGAGGCCGGTGCCCGCGTCGGTCGTGACGAAATCGCCGGGGAGGAAGGGGCGGGGCTTGGCGAAGAAGGCGAGCTGCCGCTCCCAATCGTCACCCCGGACTTGATGCGGGGTCTCGCTGCCTTGGGTGGCGTTGAAAGAAGAAGCGGGATCCCGGCTTTCGCCGGGATGACGGAGGAGGTTGTAGATTGGGTGGCGGGCTATGGCTCCGGCGAGTTGGGAGCCTTTAAACACCTTAAGGATTTCGCCAGGCGGAAAAGACGGAAGCCCAAATTCTACGCGCTTGTGGAATTGCTCCACCAGTTCTTTAGCGATCACATACTTGTAGCTTTGGACCTGCGGTATTGGCTTGCCAGGCACATACCACGAGGCATCGCCTCGGTACGTCTCAAGCAAAACATACTCAATCTCCGGCCCATAAGCGAGCGCCTGGTTCACCGGGATCGTCCAGGGCGTCGTCGTCCAGATGACCGCATGGGCGCCGACCAGTTCGGGCGCGTTCGGCGCTTCCACGATCTCGAACGCCACGTCGATCTGGGTCGAGGTGATGTCCTCATACTCCACCTCGGCCTCGGCCAGCGCGGTCTTTTCCACCGGCGACCACATCACCGGCTTCGCGCCGCGGTAGAGCTGGCCGCTCTCGGCAAATTTCAGCAGTTCGCCGACGATCGTCGCCTCGGCGTCGAACTTCATGGTGAGATAGGGGTCTTCCCAATCGCCCATGATGCCGAGCCGCTTGAACTGCTCGCGCTGCACGCCGACCCATTTGTCGGCATAGGCGCGGCACTGGGCACGGAATTCGGACGGGGGCACCTCATCCTTGTTCAGCTTCTTCTTGCGATATTCCTCCTCGATCTTCCATTCGATGGGGAGGCCGTGGCAGTCCCAGCCGGGTACATAGGGCGCATCCTTGCCGAGCAGGGATTGCGAGCGGACGATGATGTCCTTGAGCACCTTGTTCATCGCATGGCCCATATGGATGTCGCCGTTGGCGTAAGGCGGGCCGTCATGGAGGATGAAGCGGTCGCGGCCGGCGCGCCTTTCGCGCAGACGCCCGTAGAGGTCCATCGCCTCCCACTTCGCCGCGATGGCCGGTTCCTTTTGCGCAAGGCCAGCCTTCATCGGGAAGTCGGTCTGGGGCAGGAAGACGGTGGTTTTATAGTCGGGTGCGTCGGTCATGCGGGTCCGGTCAGTCGAAACGCCGTTCGCCCTGAGCGAAGTCGAAGGGCCGGCCCGACGAAGGAGGGCTGTGCGAAGCCTCGACTTCGCTCGGCCGTGTGTCTCGACTTCGCTCGACACGAACGGGAAATGGTGAAGCGTCGCCCTACGCGAGCGTGGGCGTTCCCGCAAGGATTTGCCGTGCGTCGGCGCAGTCCTGCGCGATGCCGGCGATCAGCGCGTCGAGGCCGTCATATTTGCGCTCGGCGTGGAGGTAACGGATGAGTTGGACCTCGATGCTCTGGTCGTAGAGGCTCTCGGCGAAATCGAAGAAATGCGGCTCCAGCAATTCCTTGGGCGGATCGAAGCTGGGGCGGATGCCAAGGTTGGCCGCGCCGTCCAGCACCCGGCCATCAGCGAGCAGCCCGCGCACCGCATAGATGCCGTAGGCGGGGCGGAGATAGGCGCCCATGTCGATATTGGCGGTGGGGAAGCCGATGGTGCGGCCGAGCTTGTCGCCATGCTGCACCATGCCGCGGATCGCAAAGGGGCGGGTGAGCAGGCGGGCGGCGGTGTCGCAATCGCCGGCCTTCAGCGCTGTGCGGATGCGGCTGGAGGAGATGATGCCCGCTTCGTCGGACACGGGCGCGACGGCTTGCGCAGGCAGGCCGAGCGCGGCGAAGCTCTCCACCGTGCCGCTGCGGTCCTTGCCGAAGGTGAAATCCTCCCCTGTGACCACCGCCGCGACGCCGAGTTGGCTGGTCAGCAGATCGACATAGGCCCGCGGCGAGAGGGCGGCGAGAGCGGCGGTGAAATCGAACACCAGCATCGCGTCCGCACCGGCGCGCGCGAACAGGGCTTCGCGCTGGTCGAGCGTGGTGAGGCGGAAGGGCGGGGTGTCGGGCCGGAACAGCCGCATCGGGTGCGGATCGAAAGTGGCGACGATCGCGGGACGGCCCTCGGCCCGCGCGCGCTCAATGGCGCGGCCGACCACCGCCTGGTGGCCGGCGTGAAAGCCGTCGAAATTGCCGAGCGCCATGACGCTCCCGCGCAGAGCGGCGGGGACGGGGGCGCTGCTGGAAAGCCGCTCCATGCGCGCGCCTATAGGGGGAGGTCAGGGGTGTGGCAATCCGCTCGCCCAAAGGTGACGAAGCTGTAGGCAGGGCGGCCGTCCGTGGCGGGATAATCGGCGCGCGCGGTCTCGCGCCATAGCGCGGGATCAGGGTAGGCGATGGCGGCGTCGCCATCGGCCTCGATATGGACTTCGGTGAGTTCGATGCGGGTAGCGAGCGGCAGGAACAGGCGGTAGATTTCCGCGCCGCCGATCACCATCAGCGTCGGCGCGGCGGCAAGGGCGAGCGCCTGATCGATATCATGCACGGCTTCCGCCCCCGGCGCGGCCCAGTCGGGATCGCGGGTCAGCACGATATGGCGGCGGCCGGGCAGCAGGCCGGGCAGGCTGTCGAAGGTCCGCCGCCCCATCAGCATCGGATGGCCGGCGGTCAGCGCCTTGAAATGTTTGAGGTCGGCGGGCAAGCGCCAAGGCAGGTCGCCATCCTTGCCGATCACGCCATTATCGGCGCGTGCGAGGACGAGGACGATGTCGGTGGGATATGTCACGCCGGGTTCGTAGCGGCCCTGTGCACTCCCGCCAAGCGGGCTTTACGCCACCTGGGCGCGGGCGGCGCCGATGCTCGCCTGGAGATGGGCGCGGCGGAAGGGTTTGGAGAGGCGGACCACGTCGGGCGCGATCAGGTCTATGCCCTGATAGCCCGAGATGATGAGCAGGGCGATGGCGGGATGTTCCGACCGCAGCCGCAGCGCCAGCTCCGCGCCGGTCATGCCGGGCATGACATGATCGGTGATGACGATGTCGGGCCGGTGCCCCGCCTCGATCATGCCGATGGCGAGTTCTGCCTGGTCGATATCGACCACGTCATAGCCCATATCCTCCAGCATCCCGCGCGTGCTGGCGCGCACCAGCGCATTGTCGTCGACCAGCAGGATGCTGCCTTTCGAGCGGCCGGGGGGCAGATGAAGCGGGTCGGCCTCCTCCGCGCGCGGTTTCGCGCGCTCGACCGGCAGCCAGAACTGGACCCGCGTGCCCATGCCCACGTCGCTGTCGATCTCCAGCGCGCCGCCGAGCTGGGCGGCAAGGCCATGCGCCATGGAGAGGCCAAGGCCGGTGCCATGGCCGGTCGGTTTGGTGGTGAAGAAGGGCTCCATCGCCGACGCCTTGACCGACGGGCTCATGCCGATGCCGGTGTCGGCGATCGTCAGGCAGACATAGGGGCGGGGGCCAAGCGGGGCGGGCAGGCCGTCCTCGTGCAGGTCGGCGTGGATGTGGAGGCTGCCACCGTCGGGCATGGCGTCGCGGCTGTTGACGACGAGGTTGAGGATCGCGAGCTCAAGCTGATGCCCGTCGGCATGGACCGGCGGAAGATGCGCCGGCACGTCCATGCCGATCGTGATACGCGGTCCGAGCGTGCTTTCGAGCAGCGCCGTCATGCCCGCCAGCAGATCGGGCAGGTGAACGGCAGTGGGCACCAGCGGCTGGCGGCGGGCGAAAGCGAGCAGGCGCTGCACCAGCGTTTGCGCGGTTTCGGCCGCCTGCATCCCCACGCCGGCGGTGCGGGCGAGCTGGTCGGGCGAAAGCTGCCCCGACAATATGCGGTCGAGGCCGCCCATGATGGGGGTGAGCAGATTGTTGAAATCATGCGCGACATGGCCGGTCAGCTGGCCCAGCATCTCCATCTTCTGGACCTGGCGCAGCGTGTCCTGCGAGCGTTCGAGATCGCGGGTCCGGTCGCGCACGCGCTGCTCCAGCTCAGCGTTCAACCCCTCCAGCGCGGCGAAGAGGCGGCCATTTTCGAGCGCGGTGGAGGCGGCGCGGGCCAGCGCTTCCAGTAGCGCGATCTGGTTGTCGGTCGGTGCGCCGGTTTCGGACCAATAGGCCCCGACCGCCGCGATCGGGTCGGTTCGGCCGATCGGCACCATTATCATGCTGCGGACGAAGGTTTCGCGGTAGGCGTCCACCGGCACGCGCGGGTCGAGGAACACGTCTGGGATAACGGCGGTCTGCTGGTTCTGCATCGCCCAGCCGGACACGCAGCGCTGCATCGGGAAGCGCTGCCCGGCCCACAGCGGGGCCATCGCATCCTCGGCGACATAATGGCATTTGTCCTCGTCGCGCAGGACGATCGCGATGCCGTCCGCCCCCACGGCGCGGCGGGCGAAGGCGCGCAGGACCGAGGTGACAGCGTCGAGCGAGCGCGCGCCGGCGAGCGCCTCCATGGCTTCTGCGGTCAGGCTCCAGCGGGCGGCGAGCGCCTTCTCGGAGCGCGTTTCAGTGTCCGATCGATCATCCATGGCGCGGCCCTGCCCTATGGGAACTGCGCTATCCATATCATCGATCGGCAAGCCAGGTAAAATCCTTTCCAGCCAACGGCTTGATCGCCGGGACTGAGAAATTGATCCAGATTAGCCCGGATGGCCGCCGTTAACCTTGTCGATGCGCCCATTGCGGCAGTTGCCGGCGGCGCGGACGAGACGTCGTTAACCATATCGGGAGGTCAGGGTTCGGACTCTTCTTCCTCGGGCAGGGTCGGCGCGACTCGCGGCGGCGGCGCGTCTGAGGCCGGTGCCCCATCGACGGGAACGCGAATCTGGTTGGGGCCGATATTGACGGTCAGCCCGTCCTCATCGACATCGACGCCGACATTGCCGATGCCGGTTTCGACCGCGACATTGGCGATGGCGTTGACCAGATCGGGATCCTGCTCGGCATCGGACGTATCCTCGACCGGCTCGTTGATCGCGCCGCTCATGAAATTGCGCCAGATGCGCGCGGGCACGCCGCCGCCGGCCGCGCCGCCGGGCAGCGGGGCATTGTCGTCATTGCCGATCCACACGGCGGTGACGAGGCCGCCGGCATAGCCGACGAAGATCGCGTCTCGGCTGTCCTGCGTCGTGCCGGTCTTGCCGAAAGTGCTGGTGCGCAGCGCCGCCGCGCTGCCGGTGCCGCGATTGGCGGCGGAGGAGAGGAGATCGCGGATCATTTCCAACTGGTCCTCGCCAAAGCGGCGCTGCCGCTGCATCAGCCGCTCGAACCAGCCCTGTTCCTCGGGCGGCAGGCCATGGGCGACGACGGGATAAGCGCCCGCCGCGACCGCCGCATAGGCTTCGGCCAGTTCAATGAGCGGGATTTCCGACGTGCCGAGCGCGAGGCTGAGATCCTCGGTCAGCGGCGCGGTGACGCCGAGGTCGCGGGCGACCTTGATGACAGCGTCGACCCCGACCTTCTGGGTCAGGCGCACGGCGGCGACGTTGCTCGACGCGGCGAACGCCTGGCGCAGGGTGATGCGGCCGCGATATTTGCCGCCATGGTTGGCGGGCCGATAGGTGACGGTCGTGATCGGCGTGTCGTCCACCATGTCGTCGGGGGTCATGCCGGCGCGGAAGGCGGCGAGATAGACGAACAGTTTGAAGGTGGAGCCAGGCTGGCGCTTGGCCTGGACTGCGCGGTTGAAGCTGCTCTTCGCGTAACTCTTGCCGCCGACCATGGCAACGATGCTGCCGTCGGGCTTCATCGCCACCAGCGCGGCCTGCGCGCTCCCGAGTGGTGCGCGGCGGATCGCGGCTTCGGCCAGGCGCTGGATGCGCCAGTCGAGCGTGGTATCGATATTCTGCTCGCCATAGACCGCGCCGGCCCGGTCGCGCGCTTGGGGCAGCACCCAGTCGGCGAAATAGGTGCCGCTGGTGGGATCAGCCTCCTCATGCACGTTGAGCCGAGCTGGCGGCAGAGCGTTGCGCTCCGCCTGGCTGATATAGCCTGAATCCACCATCGCCTGGGTGACCAAGGCGGCGCGGGCGCGCGCGCCCTTGAGGTTGGTGGTGGGCGCAAGGCGGGAGGGCGCTTTGAGCAGCCCCGCCAGCATCGCCGCCTGCGGAATGGTGAGGCGATCGGGCGAGCGGTTGAAATAATGGCGAGCGGCGGCGCGCAGGCCGTAGACATTGTCGCCGAAATAGACGTTGGAGAGGTAGCGCTCCATGATCTGGTCCTTGGTCAGCCAGACCTCCAGCCAGACCGCGATCAGCGCCTCGCGCGCCTTGCGGCCGAAGGTGCGGTCGCTGGAGAGGAACACGCCTTTCGCCAGCTGCTGGGTGATGGTGCTGCCGCCCTGCGACGCGCCATCGGACCAGAGATTGTGCCACATGGCGCGCGCGATGCCGCGCGGATCGACGCCCCAGTGGCTCGGGAAGCGGCGATCCTCGATCGCCATGAAGGCTTGCGGAACATGGGCGGGCAGTTCGGCCATGGTGACGGGCCGGTCGATCACAGCCCCGCGCCGGGCGATCAGATGCCCGTCCGCTGACATGAGGCTGATGCTGGGCGGCGCGATGGGCTTCAAGGACCGGGAGAGCGGGGCCGTCACCGCCAGCCAGGCGATGAGGATCATCAGCAGGGCGAGACCCGCAGCGACGATCCAGCCGAAAATCTGCATGCGCCTGCGCCAGGGGGTGGGCGGGGCGAAGGCGCTGGGCGGGCCTGCGCCGAAGTCGCGCGGCGGCAGGGCGGCGGGATCGGCGGGGGCGGAGTCGCTCATCGGTTCGATCATGCTGTATTATTCATATGATACAGTCAAGCCTGTCCCGGTGCGGGACAGCGGAATTTTAACCAGTTTCGGCAGTGGTCCGCATGGTAAATTTTGCGTTAACGCATTGCTATGCGAACCCGTCCCCTCGTCCTTACGACCGAATCGGCCCGCCATCCTTTCCGGCAGCGGCTGCCCGCGCATGTGCTGCGTATTGCCGACGAGAAGGCGGAGCGGACGCGCCGGGTGCGCGACGACGACAGCGACTGGAAGCTGTTTGCGCTGAGCTTCTGCGCTTTCTTCACGGCCTTCTACAGCTTCATCTTCTGATCGGCGCGCCGTCACGGCTCAGTCGCACGCCTTGTGCAGCTTCCACGCGAGCGCCGCGCAGGGGAGCGACAGGAAAGCGACCAGCAGTAACTGCATCACCACCGACATGCCCGCGAGGCTGAGCCCGATCGCGCAAAGCGATCCTGCCACCATCGCGCCGGAATTCACGATATTGTTGGCGGCGACGGTGCGCGCCGCCTCGCATTTCTCGACCGTGGTGGTGAGGAAGGCGTAGAGCGGCACGACGAACATGCCGCCGAAGGTCGCGACGCCGAGCAGGCAGAGCGAGAGCGGCCAGGCGAGCGGATGCGCGAGGAAGCCGGCGAGCGAGAGCATCTGCCCATTGGGCGCCGGGGTCCAGAGATCGCAGACGATGTGGAAGGCGACGATGCACAGGCCCATGCCGATCACCGAGGCGGGCGCATATTTGGCCGAGACATGCCCCTGAAGCAGGCGATTGATCGCGATCGACCCGATGGCGATGCCGATCGAGAAGATGGCAAGGAAAAGGCTCGCGACTGGCTTGTCGGCGGTCAGCACATTTTTCACCAAGGGCGGAAACTGGATGAAGAGGATCGAGCCGACCGCCCAGAACAGGCTGATCGACATGATCGCGAGGAACAGCCGGCGGATGTGCATCGTGCCGCGCACCAGCGCGATCGAGGAGCGGATGATGTGGAAGTCGATCGGCTGGGCTTCCAGCAGCGAAGGGGCGGGCGGCACTTTTCGCCCGGCGGCATAGCCGATCAACGCGGTGACGATGATGCAGACCGCCGCCGCCTCTATCGGGATCAACCCGGCGAGGATGGTGCCGGCGAGGATCGCGATATAGGTGCCGGCTTCCACGAGGCCGGTGCCGCCCAGCACTTCATCGTCATGCAGATGCTGGGGCAGGATCGCATATTTGATCGGGCCGAAGAAGGTGGAATGGATGCCCATGGCGAACAGCGCGGCAAGCAGCAGCGGGATCGCCAGCGTGTGGACGGCGATACCGCTCCAGATGAGGGCAAGGCCGAGCGCGCCCACGGCCATGATCGCGATTTCGGCGGCTTTCACCCAGCGGATGATGACCGCTTTGTCGCGCTGGTCTGCCAGCTGCCCCGACAGAGCGGATAGCAGGAAGAAGGGCAGGATGAAGAGGCCGGTCGCCAGCGCCGAGAACCAGGTTTCCGACTTTTCGTCATTATAGACCTGATAGACGACGAACAGGACCATCGCATTCTTGAACAGATTGTCGTTGAACGCGCCCAGCAGCTGGGTGATGAACAAGGGCAGAAAACGGCGCTTGTTCAAGAGCCTGAGAGAGGCTTGCATGTGAAGGGGGATCTTCTTTCCCGTTGCCGATCGTGGCGCGGTCTAGCGCCTGGGGCGGTTGCTGTCCAATGCCAAGCGCACCGCATGCAGGGCTTGCTTGTGCCGCGTGCCCGACTGTGGCACTTGCCGGCCATGCTGACGCTGCCCAATGTGCTGACGCTTTCGCGCATCCTGACGGTGCCGCTGTTGGTCGCGTTGCTGTGGCCAGAGGAGATGGCGAGCGGGGGGCAGGGGGCGCGCTGGACCACCGGCTATGCGCTGGCGTTCGGCCTCTACTGCCTGATGGGCGTGACCGATTATTTCGACGGCTATCTGGCGCGGGCGCAGGGGACGGTGTCGAAGCTCGGCGTGTTCCTTGATCCCATTGCCGACAAGATAATGGTCGGCGCGGTGATCCTGATGCTGGCGGCGACGCGCGACATTGCCGGGCCGCATGTGATCGCTGCGATGATTATCCTGCTGCGCGAGATCGCGGTATCGGGGCTGCGCGAGTTTCTGGCCGGATTGCAGGTGTCGGTGCCGGTGTCGCGGCTGGCCAAGTGGAAGACGACGTTCCAGCTGATCGCGCTCGGCGCGCTGATCCTGGCCGGCGCGGTGCCGCAATTTCCCTTCGTGCAGATGGTAGGGATTGTGACGCTCTGGGCGGCAGCGATCCTGACGCTGGTGACCGGCTGGGATTATCTGCGCGTCGGCATCAAGCATATGGACTGACGGGGTTTGAACGGGATGGGGCTGACGGTCGTCTATTTCGCCTGGGTCCGCGAAGGCGTTGGCCGCGACGAGGAGCAGGTCGAGCGACCGGCGGCGGGCGCGACAGTCGCGGACTTGATCGCCATGCTGGCGGCGCGGGGCGGGGGCTATGCCGAAGCGCTGGGCGATCCGGCGCGGCTGCGCGCGGCGATCGACCAGCATTTCGTGCCGCTCGACACGGCGATCGGCAACGCGCGCGAAGTCGCGATCTTTCCGCCGGTGACGGGCGGATGAGGCGGGTTTCGATCCAGGCGGAGGATTTCGATGTCGCGGCCGAACTGGCGGCGCTGGAGGCGCTGGGCGGCGGCGGGGTGGCGAGCTTCACCGGCGTGGTGAGGGGCGAAGGCGGGCTCATCGCGCTGGAGCTGGAGCAATATCCGGCGATGACGCAGGCGCAGGTCGAGCGGATCGTCGAGGAGGCGTGGGGTCGCTGGCCGCTGCTGGGTGTCAGCGTGATCCACCGCTTCGGACGGCTGGAGCCGGGCGCGCGGATCGTGTTCGTCGGCACAGCGTCGCGCCATCGCACGGCGGCGCTGGAAAGCTGCGCTTTCCTGATCGACTGGCTGAAATCGCAAGCGCCCTTCTGGAAGAAGGAATATTTCGGGGACGGCGCGACAGCCTGGGTCGAGGCGCGGGCCGAGGATGAGGCGAGGGCGCGGGGCTGGGGCGACGTTTGCTGATTTTCGCGAGGTCGCTTTCACCCTCACCCAGCTTCGACTAGGCAGCGCGCTGCCAAGTCTGCGCATCCCTCTCCCATCAAGGGGAAGGGCAGTTAGGCCGCTTCGGGCAATCGGCAACTGGTTTCCGCCGCGTCGCGCAAGATGCCGGCGAGCAGGCGGAATTCCTTTTCGCGCGGGCTGTTGCGGCGCCAGACGAGGGCGATCTCGCGGGAGGCGCGGTCGGATTCGACCGGGCGGGCGGTAATGCTGGTATGTTCCAATATGCCGCCGGCGATCGCCATTTCGGGGATCATGGTGACCCCAAGGCCATTGTCGACCATCTGCACGAGCGTGTGGAGCGAGGTGCCCATCATCGTCGTGCTGGCGCGCAGATCGGGGCGGTTGCAGGCGGCGAGCGCATGATCCTTGAGGCAATGGCCGTCCTCCAGCAGGAGCAGCTTGCTTTCGTCGATCATGCCGGGTTCGATCCAGTCGGGCGGGTTGCTGGGTTCGTCGCGGGGGAAGGCGACGTAGAGCCGGTCCTGGAACAGGATTTCGCTGTCCAGTTCGCCCATGGGGAAGGGCAAAGCCAGCAGCACGCAGTCGACATGGCCGTGGCGCAGCGATTCGATGGCGGCCTGGCTGGTTTCCTCACGCAGATAGAGTTTGAGTTCGGGCCGCTCGGCGCGCAGCCGGGGGAGCAAGCGGGGCAGGAGGAAGGGGGCGATGGTCGGGATCACGCTCATCCGCAACTCGCCGGTCAGCGGCTTGTTGGAGGCTTCGGCGATGGCGGCGAGTTCCTCCGCCTCGCGCAGGACGCGATGCGCCTTTTCCACGATTCGGTCGCCGAGAGCGGTGAAGCGGACGACGCGCCGGGTGCGCTCGACCAGAGTGACGCCGATCAGCGATTCCAGTTCGCGGATGCCGGCGGACAGAGTCGACTGTGTGACGAAACAGCTATCCGCCGCCTTGCCGAAATGGCCCTGCTCCTTTAGCGCCACCAGATATTGGAGCTGCTTGAGCGTCGGCAAATAGCTGGACATTTATCGGCTTCCTCGATCAGAAAGCCGAATATAAGCGCCTTAGCCAATATATCCAAGATATTTGGCGACGCCGAAGACGGAGGTCACGGTCAGGATCACGCCCACCGCTGAGAAGAGGATGCGCGGTGCGACATGCCGCGCGAGCATCGCCCCGAGCGGCGCGGCGATCACGCCGCCGATCAGCAGCCCGATCGTGTAGGTGGTGAAATTCTGCCACCCAAGATGAATGAGGAAGGTCAGGCTGACGGCGCTGGTCAGCACGAATTCGACCGTGTTGACCGTGCCAATGGTGTGGCGCGGGCTCGACCCCTGGAGCAGCAGGTTGGAGGTGACGATCGGTCCCCAGCCGCCGCCGCCGGTCGCGTCCATGAAACCGCCGACCAGGCCGAGCGGCGCGACCCATTTGGGATCGCGCTGCTTGGGCGGCAGATGAAAGCCGCGCCAGATGAGGTAAATGCCGATCAGCGCGAGATAGGTGAGGATGAAGGGTTTGAGGACGCTGCTGTCGATGTTGGACAAGAGGTAAGCGCCAGTGACGCCGCCGATGACGCCGGGGATGATGAGCTTGGCGAACAGCCGCCAGTCGACATTGCGGTGCAGGATATGGCTGATGGCCGAGACGCCGGTCGTGCAGGTTTCGGCCAGATGGACGCTGGCCGAAGCGCGACTGGGGGGAACGCCCATCGTCAGCAGCAGCGTGCTGGAGATCACGCCATAGGCCATGCCGAGCGCGCCATCGATCATCTGCGCGCCGAAACCGATCAGGATGAAGGGCCAGATGTCGCCGAAATGGGCGACGAGCGTGTCGATCATGCGATACCCTTCATGTGCATTGTCTAGCGCCATGATTGGAATAACTGAGGTCGCCAAGCAAGTTTCTGTTTCGCCCCGCGAAGCGCAATTAGCCCGCCGTCTGGAAAATGCGGAGCGTTCCCACTATATGCGGGCGCACACAAGAGAATATCCGTTGGTCAGGGACGTCGGGATGGTGCGCAGCCTCATTGCCTATCTGGATTCGATCAAGGCGCGCGATCCGGCGCCGCGGTCGCGCGCGGAAGTCCTGCTTTACCCTGGCGTCTGGTCACTCGCTTTTCATCGCGTGGCGCATCGGCTATATCGCGCGCAGTTGTTCTTCCTCGCGCGGGCAGTCAATCATGTCTCGCGCTTCCTGACCGGCAACGACATTCATCCGGGCGCGAAGATCGGCAAGCGCTTCTTCATCGACCATGGTTTTACCGTGATCGGCGAGACCGCCGAGATCGGTGACGATGTGACGCTTTATCAGAATGTGACTTTGGGCGGGACCGATCCGGCCAATGGCATTGCGGGCAAGCGGCATCCGACCCTGCGCGACGGGGTGATCGTCGGGTCGGGCGCGCAGGTGCTGGGGCCGATCGAGGTCGGCGCGCGCGCGCGGGTCGGCGCGAATGCCGTGGTGACCAAGGATGTGGCGGAGGGCGCGACGATGGTCGGCATCCCGGCGCGGCCGATGCTGGTCGATGTGACCGCCTATCAGCGCGACTTCATGCCCTATGGCACGCCATGCACCGATTGCTTCGATCCCGAAAAGCACAAGATCGAACAGTTGCAGGCCGAGGTCGAGCAATTGCAGCGGCGGCTGGCGGCGCTGCTGGCCGAACGCGAGCAGATGCCGGCGCAGCCTGAACTCGCTCTGGTTCAGGAGCGCGGCCGGGCCTGATGACCAATGTGACGCCGTTTCCGCATTCGGCGGCGGCTGGCGCCGGCCAGGTCGGCTTCGACCGGCTGGAATTGCAGAAGATCATGGACCTCTATGGCCGGATGGTGTCGGCTGGGCACTGGCGCGACTATGCGATGGACATAGGGCGGGAGGCCGCGATTTTCAGCGCCTTCCGCCGGTCGGCCGAGCGGCCGGAATATCGGATCGAGAAGCGCCCGGCGCTGCGCCACCGCCAGGGCATGTGGGCGCTGGTCGGCGAGAGCGGACAGGTGCTGAAGCGCGGACAGGAATTGCAGGGAGTGCTCGCCCCGGTCGAGCGCAAGCTGCTGCGGATCGTCGAGGATTAGGGCGGCAAGGGAGCCGGGTCATGCGCGTGATGGTGCTGGTGAAGGCGACGAGAGACAGCGAAGCCGGCTTTGCGCCGTCGCCCGAAAGCGAAGCGATGATGGCGGCGATGGGCCGCTATAATGACGCCCTGCGGGACGCCGGCATCTTCGTGATGGCGGACGGGCTCCAGCCATCGTCGGCGGGCAAACGGATCGCGTTTGATGGTGAGGCGCGCAGCGTGATCGACGGGCCGTTCGACCACCCGAACGAGCTGGTCGCGGGCTTCTGGATATGGGAGGTCAGGGACATGGCAGAGGCGGTCGCCTGGGCGAAGCGCTGTCCCAATCCGATGCCGGGGCCAAGCGAGATCGAGATACGGCCCTTTTACGATTTTGGCTGAGCCGGCGGCGTTTCAGACCGTCTGCGGCGGTCCCTCGAAACGGTCGATCACCCAATCCTCCGCCTGCGCGCCGCCGATCCATTCCTGCATCCAGGGATGGGCGATGATCGCGCGCATATAGGCTTCGGCGAAGCGAGCAACGGGAAGCTGATAGGTGATGAAGCGGGTGACGACCGGCGCGAACATGATGTCGGCCGCGCCGAACTCCCCGAACAGAAATTCGCCGCCGCTGCCGTAGCGGGCGCGGGCCTGCGCCCAGAGCACCATGATCCGTCCGATATCCTGCGCCGCCGCTTCGGACGGCGGGACGGCCGGGAAGATTTGCCGGATGTTCATGCTATGCTCGCGGCGAAGCGCGGCGAAGCTGCTGTGCATCTCCGCCGCCATCGACCGGGCCATGGCGCGCGCTGCCGGATCGGCGGGCCAGAAAAGGCTGCCGCCGCTTTTCTCATGGAGATATTCGACGATGGCGAGGCTGTCCCACACGACGATATCGTCGCCATCCCACAGGATCGGCACCTTGCCCGAGGACGGGGCGAACTCGTCGCCCTCGCGCCGTTTCTCCCATGCCTCATCATAAAGGGGGACGACGACCTCCTCGAAGGGCAAGCCCGAGAGCTTGCACGCCAGCCAGCCGCGCAGCGACCAGCTGGAATAGGCCTTGTTGCCGATAAAAAGCTTCATCATGGCGCGCCTTGTAAACGGGGCCGCCGGGGCAAGTCGAGAGGCGCGGCGGGCAAAATTCAGTCGGGTGACTGTCCTGGATCGATCTGGAGGTCGGCGGTGCGGCGGAACAGTTCGAGCACCAGCGGCTCCTGCTCGCGGGCGCGGATCGCGGCCTCGAAATGGAGCACCCGTTCCGGGCGGGGCAGGATTTCGACGAGGCGCCCCGAGGCGATCGCCGCGCGGACCATGGTTTCGGGCAGCAGCGCGGCGCCGCCGCCATCCGCGACGATGCCGATCAACGTCCGCACATTGTTGCAGCTGTTGATCGATCGCGGGGCGACGCCTTGCCGCGCCAGATCGTCGCGCATCGCGGCATGGATGGGTGAGGGGTCGGGCAACGACCAGACCGGAAGGGGGTGCGCGAAGCCGCCGGCCGCCGCCACTCGCCGCCCCGCGACCCACGCGAGGCTGACCGAACCGATCGGCTGGGTGCGGATATTGGGACTGGCGACCGGGCCGGCGAGAAAGACGAGGTCGCGCGCGCCGCCGAGCAATTGCTGGAGCATCCGGGCGGTGAGGTCCAGCTCCACCTCCATCGATACGCCGGGCAGGTCGCGCTCGACCGCCTGGATGAAGGCGGGGAGGCAGCTGGCGGCGGCGATCTCGCCCGATCCGATGCGGATCATGCCGCTCGCGCCTGCAAAGTCGCTGACTTCGAGCAATGTCTGCTCAAGGCCGGTCCAGAGCGGCTCGCACGCCTCGATCAGCAGGCGACCCCGCGCCGTCAGCACCATGCGGCGGCCTTCGCGGCGGAACAGGCTGACGCCCAGTTGATCCTCGACTTCGCGGACGCGGGCGGAAATGGCGGGCTGCGTGGTGTTGAGCCGCTCGGCCGCCGCCTGGAAGGTGCCGAGCCGGGCGATCCAGGTCAGCGTTTCGAAATGATAGAGGGCGATGCGTTTCATAGGAGATGCTTATCATAAATGATAAAAAACAATCGCTATTCCTGATCCTATTTCGGCTTTAGCGTGGGGCCAAGAAGGAGAGACGCGGATGGCGAACAAGCTCTACCCCGATGCGCAGGCGGCGCTCGATGGCATATTGAAGGACGGGATGCTGATCGCGGCAGGCGGCTTTGGCCTGTGCGGCATCCCTGAGCGGCTGCTCGACGCGGTGCGCGACAGCGGGGTCAAGGATCTGACCTTCGCCTCCAACAATGCCGGTATCGACAATGAAGGCATCGGCAAGCTGCTGCGGACCCGGCAGGTGCGCAAGATGATCTCCTCCTATGTCGGCGAAAACAAAGAGTTCGAGCGACAATATCTGGCGGGCGAGCTGGAAGTAGAGTTTTGTCCGCAAGGGACGCTGGCCGAGAGGATGCGGGCCGGCGGGGCGGGGATCCCAGGCTTCTACACCAAGACCGGAGTCGGCACGCAGGTGGCAGAGGGCAAGGAAGTCAAGACGTTCGACGGGCAGGATTATATATTGGAGCGGGGCATCTTCGCGGACCTGAGCCTGGTCAAGGCGTGGAAGGCGGACGAGAGCGGCAATATCGTCTTCCGCAAGACCGCGCGGAACTTCAACGTGCCGGCCGCGACCTGCGGCAAGATCTGCGTGGTCGAGGTGGAGGAAGTAGTGCCGGTGGGCACGCTCGATCCCGATGCGATCCATCTGCCGGGCGTCTATGTGCAGCGGATGATCGTCGGCGCGCCTTATGAGAAGAAGATCGAGTTCCGCACCGTGAGGCAGCGGGAAGCGGCGTGAAGCGCGGCTTCAACGATCTGTTTCCGACGGACAAAAGCCGGGCGGCGCCCGCGCAAGGAGAGAAGTGACATGCCCTGGACTCGTGACGAGATGGCCGCGCGGGCGGCGAAGGAATTGCAGGATGGCTTCTATGTGAACCTCGGCATCGGCATCCCGACGCTGGTGGCGAACCATATCCCCGCTGGGGTCGAGGTGACGCTCCAGTCGGAGAACGGGATGCTGGGCATCGGGCCTTTCCCCTATGAGGGGGAGGAAGACCCCGACCTTATCAACGCGGGCAAGCAGACGATCAGCGAACTGCCGCAATCGGCCTATTTCAGCTCGGCCGACAGCTTCGCGATGATCCGCGGCGGGCATATCGACCTCACCGTGCTGGGCGCGATGGAAGTGGCGGAAAATGGCGACATCGCCAACTGGATGATCCCCGGCAAGATGATCAAGGGCATGGGCGGCGCGATGGACCTGGTCGCCGGCGTCAAGAAGATCATCGTCGTGATGGAGCATAATGCCAAGGATGGCAGCCCCAAGTTCATCCCGGCCTGCACCCTGCCGCTGACGGGCAAGAATGTGGTCGACATGATCGTCACCGACATCGCCGTGTTCCAGCGACCCGACCATGCCAGCCCGTTCCGGCTGATCGAGACCGCTCCGGGCGTGACGGCCGACGAAGTGGCTGCTAAGACGACCGCCCATTATCTGAGCTAAAAGGGCGGTGCATGAGCCTCGACGGCACATATGACGAGGGCAATGTCTTCGCCCTCATTCTGGCTGGCAAGATTCCCTCGACCCGGCTCTATGAGGATGCCCACACGCTCTCCTTCCTCGACATCATGCCGCAGACGCGGGGGCATGCGCTCGTCATTTCCAAATGGTCGAAGGCGCGCAACCTGCTGGAGATCGAGGACGAGGCGCTGGCGCAGGTGATGGCGACGACCAGGAAGGTCGCCACCGCGATCCGGCGGGCGCTGAACCCCGACGGCATCCAGATCGCGCAGTATAATGGCGCACCGGCCGGGCAGACGATCTTCCATCTGCATGTCCATATCCTTCCGCGCTGGGAGGGTGACCCCAAGGGGTTCGTCGCGCATGGGCAGGGCGGCATGGCCGATGCCGCCGCGCTCCAGGCGCTGGCCGACGAGATACGCGCGCATTTCTGATGCCCCTTTCCTTTGCCGCCGGGCTGTGGGACAGGGGTTGAAATGGCTTTGCGTCCCTTCCAAGCACCCGGCGCGCGGCTGGCGCTGAAAACCAAGCGCGCAAGCCCGCAATTTCAGGGCGACCGGGGCGAAAGCGAAGTCATATTGGACGTGTCGAGGCTGCTGTCGCGCAGCTTCCATCCCGCTCCGACCGGGATCGACCGGGTCGAATATATCTATGCCCGCGAACTGCTGGAGCGGATGCCCGACCGGCTCTGCTTCGCGGCGGTGCATCCGGCAGGCGGCTATTATGGGCGGCTGAGCACTGCCGCCGTCCGCCAGTTCCTGGCCTTCACCGCCGCCAAATGGCGCAGCGCACAGACGACCCAGGCGGGGGAGGGAAAGGCGGCGGTGATCCGCCATATGTTCGCCACGCGCCCGCGCCCGGTTCCGCGCGCGACGCGGCCGCGCGTCTATCTTCAGGTGTCGCCCCACCATCTCGACAATCATGAGCAGGTCGGCGCGATATTGCGGGCGGAGGGCGCGCGGTTCGTGACGCTGGTGCACGACGTCATCCCCTTGAGCCACCCTGAATATGCGCGGCCGCAAGGCGCGGCGGAGCATCGCCAGCGGGTGCGGACGATCGACAGTTTCGCGCAGGGGATCATCGGCAACAGCCAGACCACGATCGACGCGCTGGCGCCGCATTTGCGGCGCGGGCTGGAGGGCCGGGCGGTCCGGGTCGCGCATTTCGGAGCGGACGCGCCCGACATTTTCGGCACAAAGGGGGAGGACATCCCCGAACGCCCCTATTTCGTCTATATTTCGACCATCGAACCGCGGAAGAACCATCTGCTGTTGCTCAATCTGTGGCGGCGGCTGGTCGAGCGGCTGGGCGATGCCGCGCCGGTGCTGGTGCTGATCGGGCGGCGCGGCTGGGAGAATGAGAATGTCATCGACATGCTCGACCGGGCGGAGGCGCTGCGCGGCCATGTGATTGAGGCAGGCGAAGTATCCGACAACCGGATGCAGGCGCTGGTCGCCCATGCGCGCGCGATGCTGATGCCCTCCTTCGCCGAGGGTTTCGGGATGCCCGTGGTGGAGGCGCTGGCGGCGGGCGTGCCGGTGATTTGCAGCGACATTTCCGCCCATCGAGAGGTCGGCGGCGATGCGCCCGATTATCTCGATCCGCTCGACGGGCTTGGCTGGATGCGACTGATCGAAGCCTATAGCCGGCCCGATGGGCCGGAGCGGGCAGCGCAGATCCGGCGGATCGCCGGCTGGCGCGCGCCGACTTGGCGCGATTATTTCGATATCGTCACCGATTTGATTGAAGAAGTGACAGCGTCTGTTCCTTGACCTGCCTGCACGATCGCCACAAGGGAAAAGGGGCAGCGGAGGACGTGACAATGGCTGGTGATGTCCAGCGCGAAAAGGTCGGGGCGGCGGGTTGACCATGGCCCCGCTGCCTTTCCTGCGGTCTCCGCCCTTTCCCGGTATCGCCCCGGCGGTCGCGGCGATCAGCCTGCCGCTGGAGGACGGGGCCGACCCCGCCGCTGTCGACGACGCGCTGATCGACCGGATCGCGCGCGAGCGGGTGGGGGGCGCTTTCTGGGCTGAGACCGATCCGTGGACGATTGCGGCCGGCGCGCCAAGCGTGCGGGCTGGGGCTGACGAGGAACTGGCGTGGGTGGCGGCGCTCATGGGCGTGCCGGTCATCGGCCCTGACGATGCGCCGATCGATCCCGCATTGTTGCGCGACGGGCTGCGCGCACGGCTCGCGGTGGCGCGCTATCGCGATTGCTTCACTAGCGCGCCGGTCGATGCGGCGCAGGCGGTGGCGCAGCTGGCCGAGTGGCGGCGACATCTGGACGGGAATCGCGGCATTGCGGCGGCAAGCGGCATGGCCTTCTGGAAGCGGGAGGCGATGCGCCATTTCCTGTGGGACGGGCGGCGGAGCCCGCCCTTTGGTCCAGCGGCGCGTGGCCTGCGGCAGGCAGCGCAATCGGCCGGCGCGCTCGCCATCTGGCCCTCGCGCGTGCCCGCCGATCTGACACAGGAAGCCGCCGAGCGGGGCGTGCCGATCACGCGGGTCGAGGACGGCTTCATCCGCTCCCAGGGGCTGGGGGCAGCGCTCCATCCGCCGGGTTCGGTGGTGGTGGACCGCAGCGGCATCTATTATGACGCGCGCAGCCCGAGCGACCTGGAAACGTTGCTCGCGACAGCGGACTTCCCGGCGGAACTGGTCGAGCGGGCGCGCCGGTTGCGGGCGCGCCTCTGCGCCACGGGGGTCACCAAATATGGGCGCGAGGCCGGGCGGATGATCGGTCTGCCGCAGGGGCGGCGCACTGTGCTTGCAGTGGGCCAAGTCGAGGATGATCTGTCGGTGCTGATGGGCGGCGCGGGCGTCGCCGGCAACCTCGATTTCCTGACGCGCGTGCGGCGGGCCGAGCCGGACGCCTGGATCGTCTATCGCCCGCATCCCGACGTGCAGGCGGGCCACCGCAAGGGGCATCTGCCCGACGCGACGGTGCTGGCCCATGCCGACGCGATCGACAGCGGATCGCCGCTGATGGCGCTGGTGCAGGCGGTGGACGAGGTGCATGTCCTGTCCTCGCTCACCGGCTTCGAGGCGCTGATGCGCGATCGGCCGGTGACCGTCCATGGCATGCCTTTCTATGCCGACTGGGGGTTGACCCGAGACCTGGCTGCGACGACCGGACGGCGTGGCCGTGCATTAACCCTGGATCAGCTTGTAGCGGGCGCGCTCATTCTCTATCCTCGCTATATCGATCCGGTGACGCGGCTGCCCTGCGGCCCGGAACTGATGGTGGACCGCATGGCAGCAGGATCGACGCCGCCGGTGACATGGCTCATCCGGTTGCGGATGCTGCAAGGGAAGCTACGCCGTTTGATGACCCTGGCCGCCGAGTATCTGCATGGCTGACGCGCCTGCCAAGACATTCCTGTTCCTTCAGGGACCGCATGGTCCCTATTTCGCGATGCTGGCTGATGCCCTGCGGGCGCGTGGGCACCGGGCGCTGCGGATCAACATCAATGGCGGCGACAAGCTCGACTGGCCGGGGGAAGGCGCGACCGACTATCGCGGCAGCTTCCGCAACTGGCCGCTCTTCTTCGACGATTTCATCGTCAACCATGGCGTCACCGACCTCATCCTCTATGGCGACTGCCGGCCCTACCACACGTCGGCGCACGGCATGGCGCGGCTGCGCGACCTGCATGTGCATGTGATGGAGGAAGGCTATATCAGGCCCGATTTCCTGACGTTGCAGGATGACGGCGTGAACGGCAATTCCACGCTGCCGTTGAACCCGCAATTTTACTGGGAGCAGGCAGCGGGCCTGCCGGATCAGGACGAGCCGCTGCCGCCGGTGCCCTCCACCTTTCGCGCCCGCGCCCGCAACACGATGCGCAACGGCCTCGCCTCTGCGCTGATGCGGCCGCTTTTCCCTTTCTATCGCACCCATCGGCCGCACAGTTTCATCATGGAATCGGTTGCCTGGATGTGGAAGCTGGTGCGGCGGCAGCGGGATTTGCGCTTTGCGCTCGCCGAATGGGACCGGCTCGCGGGGCGGCCCTTTTTCGCGCTGCCGCTCCAGCTCAATTCCGACTATCAGATTCGCGTCCATTCGCCCTTCGGCAATATGCGCGCTGCGCTGCGCTTCGTCATCAAGAGCTTCGCGCGCCACGCGCCGCGCGAGGTCGCTCTGGTCGTAAAGCGGCACCCGCTCGATCCGGGGCTGGTCGCCTGGGAAAGGCTGACGCGGCGGCTCGCCCGGCATTATGGGGTGGAGGATCGGGTCATCTACCTTGCCGACTGGGACATTGCCGAGGTGGTGGCGAAGTCGCTGGGCGTCGTGACGGTCAACAGCACGGTCGGCACGCTGGCGCTCAACAGCGGCAAGGCGGTGCAGGTGCTGGGGCACGCCGTCTACAAGGTTGCAGGCATCGTGGACACGGGCGGCCTCGACCGCTTCTGGTCCGCGCCGACGCCGCCGGACATGGCGCTTTATTCCGCGTTCCGCCGGGTGCTGGTGGACAAATGCCTGATCCGGGGCGGGCTGCTGTCCGACGAGGGGCTGGAGATGCTGGTTCGGAACGCGGCGGATCGGTTGCTGGCTTTGCGGCCGATTGCGTCGGTCGTGCCGCTGGTGCCTGATCCCTCACGGTTGAGGGCGCATCATGACGCCGCCTGACCACTGCTTGCAAACGAACACCGCTGCTCTAGGTTGCCGGCGATGATTCGGTTCGAAAATGTCAGCAAGGTCTATGAGGGACGCGGGCTGCACAATCTCGTCCTGTTCGACCTGAATTTCACCATCCCCAAGGGGATCAGCCTTGGTATTTGCGGCGCCAACGGCGCGGGCAAGTCCACGCTGATGCGGTTGATGGCTGGCGCGGAATCGCCGACGACGGGGCGGGTGACACGCACCATGTCCACCTCGTGGCCGCTCGGCTATACCAGCGCCTTCCAATCGAGCCTGAGCGGCGCGGACAATACGCGCTTCATCGCCCGGATTTATGGGAAGGATGTCAAGGAGCTTCAGGAGTTCGTTCAGGATTTCGCGGAACTCGGGCCGTATTTCCGGCAGCCGATCAATACCTATTCGGCGGGCATGGTCGCCCGGCTGGCGTTCGCCATATCGCTGGCGATCCGGTTTGAATGCTATCTGATCGACGAAATCACGGCGGCAGGCGACGAGCGGTTCAGGGTGAAATCGGAAAGCGCTTTGCAGGAAAGGCGGGCTGAATCCACGCTCATCATGACCAGCCATGCGCCTGAAACCCTGCGCGCTTATTGCGAATATGGCGCCGTGCTCTTCAACGGTTCGCTGACATTTTACGACACCATCGACGAAGCGATCAACGTCCACCTCTATTATCAACATGCCTCACGGCATGATCGCGCGGTCGCTGGCATGAGCGACTCTGAACAAGCCTGACGGCTTTCCTGCCGACGTAAAGCCCCGTTTTCCGGATGACGAACCATCCGGCATGGACTATGGGCATCTCAGGAAGGTGTCAAAACCATGACAGGGTGAGGCGTGCGGATTGGTTTGCGGGGTGGTTGGTCGATCAATTCCAGCGACGCGATGTGCTGGCCGCTTCGGATACGGAGGCGTGCCGCCGCATGGGTACATATGGCTGATGGATGATGAATGTGATGAACGAAGAACAAAATTCCTTGGAAGACGAAACTGCCGAGCCGTCCTTCACCATCCACGATATCATCTGGGCGTCGCGCTATTATCTTGGGCATGAGTTGAAGGATGCGAACATCTCGCCGGATCTCCTCGCGGATTGCGAAACGCCCCAGGATTTGCGCGACCGTTTCTATGGCGAAGCGTTGCGCCGCAGATGGCCGATCACCGCGCCGATGGCCGCCAAGTTCACCATGTATCGGCCGGGGGCCAAGCGCATCCTGGTGCTGGGCAACTGCCAAGGCCCGAATCTTGCCCGCGCCTTGAGCGCTACCACGGACGCATCTGTTTTCGGCGTGGAAGTGATGCTCTATCCCCAGGATCCCGATTATTTCGAGGAAGCCATAGACGGCGCGGACCTGATCGTCGCGCCGCGGCTGGGCGAGGATTGGGGCAGCATCGGCACGCAGGCGTTGCTGGCGCGGCGCCCGAACGATGTCGTCACTTATTCGCTGCTCTATTTTGACGGCCTGCACCCCGATATGACCTATTGGGGGTTGCGGCAGGATCGTGTGCAATCTCCCTTCGGCGATTATCACTCCAAGATCATCTTGCGGTCCTTCTTCAAGGGCTATTCGGTCGAACGCTGCCTTCAAGAATTCAACGAGGATGTCTTTGGCGAACTCGGCTTCTGGGATCAGGCGGAAAAGTCGCTAGCGGAAATGCGCGCGCGTGAGGTAGACACCGACATACGCTGCGCCGATTTTCTGGAATCGGCTATGCTCAGGGAGCCCTGCTTCCATACCATGAACCACCCGCGTCAGACGATGTTCACGCAACTGGCCTTCGCGGTGTGCGAGCACTTCGGGCTGAAGACTTTCGGCACGCCGCTGTTCGGCTATAATGCGCTGTCAGGCGATGTGATCTGGCCGGTATATCGCGAGATCGCCGAGCGGCATCGCTGCGCGTTCATGGACGACCAGCGTTACTGGCGCGCATCGCATGTGATGACACGCGAGGAATTTGTGTGGCGCTGCTATAAAATTTATGGCGCGGCCGACCGCGACGTGTTCTGGGACATGGCGCCGGCCAACCATCAGGCGACTCTGAAGATCTGACAGGGGCCGGCAGCGCGGTCGGTGTTCGGCTCAGACGAGGCGGAACATCACGGCCGCGGCAGCGACGACCGCAAGGATCAACGCTGCGCCGCCCGCCAGCCATGCAGCCCGTTCCCAGCTGAAGCTGGAATTGCCATGGCCGTGCTGCAGCGCCAGTTCCGCACGCGCCTTGTCCAGCGCGGCCGAGGTCATTTGCTGCTTGAGCTTCATATTCTCGTAAAGATGGCTCAGCAATCGACGTTCGGAAACGTAGAAGGCGTCGAAATTGGGAAGCAGTTCGATAGCGCGCCGGATCGACAGAAGGGCTTCCTCGCGCTGGTTGGAAATCTCTTCAAACCAGGCTTGGGCCGCCCAGCCATGGGGGTTGGCGTGGTCGCGATTGACGACGGTCGCCATAAAGGTCGCGGCTGCCTTGGGATTGCCGCCTTCGCTTACCGCCTGGCAGTAGGTGATCCCCGTCGGAATGCGATTCTCCAGATCATAGGACCGCTTCAGCAACGCCTCAGCAGTCCGGAAATGCCGAGCCCGAAGCGCAGCATTTCCCAATGTGTACAACGCCGTGGGGGACTGTTTCCGGTTCTGCCGATAGTGAAGATTGGCATCAAATTCCTGATTCTCTGCGAGCGCCGCCATCAAGGCCAGGATCGTGCCGCTTTCTTCGAGCGAAAAGCGGGTGGGGATGCCGGCATGAGGCAGGCGGAACGTCCTTGCTCGCGGGAATCTCGCGGAAGCAGCATGATGATTAGCCACCTCCGCCGCATCGGCAGGATCATATAGCAGGCTGATATCGGCTTGCACTGGCCCCGACAAAGTGCAGTCAAGCGCCATGTTGGGGGACAAAGCGACGATCCTGATGCGCTCGAACGGCGCGAAGAGGCGAAGCGCCGCCGTAGCTGCGTCTTCCGATCCCAACACGATCCGGCTGGCATAGGCCGGTAAAGCGTCACTGATCTTTGCGAGGGTGATCGAATTCAGGTCCGTATAGCCGATGCTCGCGACCTGCTTGATCGCCACCACGTCGAACCCGGCGACGGTGAGCTGCTGCTCCAGATAGCCGAACCCGTTCACGTCGGACAGCCATGGCGGCGCAAATGTAATTGCCAGGCGCGAACTCTGCTCGGCAGAACTACGGATATATTCGATCAGGCTCGATCCATTCTGGAACAGGATCGAGCGGCTGTGCTGCTGCGTCGCTATCTTGACCTTGCTCCCGGACCGGTTGGGGGCAAGCAATTGCTGCGCTATGATCTTGTTGGCAGACATCACGCCGCCTTCGCTTTGGTCCGCTCGCTGTCTTCGCGGCGCAGGGCGGCGACGTCGTGCTGGAACTGGATGCCGGTAATCGCCGGATGCTGCCAGATCGTCTCGCCCGGCCGGGCGACGACTGGCGTGCCCTTGACGGGGAAGGCGTTCATCAATGCTTCCTCATCGATGGTGACCGGCTTCCAGTGGCGGTCGATCGCCGCCATGACTGCGGCCCAGTCGCTTTCTTGGTTCCGGGGCTGGACATACATGGGCAGGCGCGTGCGGCCAATGCCCGTGTAAAGATCGCGAATGCGCAGATCGAGCCATTCCGCGCCAAGCGGCTCGACGCGAAAGCCGCTGCCCGGCTCCGTCCCCTGAGGGGCGAAATAGAGGCAGGGGATGCCGTAGCTTTCGGCGACCACCATGCCGTGAAGGCTGGTCGAGACGATACGCTTGCACGAGAGGATTTCGTCGGTCTTGTCCTTCAATCCTTCCGCGTCGATCCGGGTCAGGGTGTTGATGATGCGGATCTTGCCGCGATACGCTTCGGGGATGCCGGCGCGTACCACATGCTCGGCGGCGCCTGCGTCCAGGGTACGACCATCGAGTTCGGACAGATGGAGGATGACGCCCAGTTCGTGCGTTTTCTCGACTTCGGGCCGGTAGAAGCGGGGGAGCAGCCACACCGGGTCGCCGAACGCCGTCTCCGGCCCTCCGCCCAGAAGCTTCTTGGACCAGCGGCCGCGCGTTGCCGTCACCGTGACCTTCGTGCCGGGCGAGAATTGGAAGGGCACTCGGTCTGCCTCGGGCGCGCCGGGATTCTTCCATTTGGAGCTGCCGGTGCCCCAGAAGAAGATGGTGCCATCGTCGAAGCCATGGCCGATCGTGCCGACCGCGCCCAGCCGCACCGAGCGGGATTTGGTGGGCACGCGCCGGATCGGCAGACCCGACATGAGAGCGACCATCACGGGGCTGAGCGCGTCACCCCAGTTCAGATAGTCCATATCGGTGGTGGCTCCCGCCCAGGACAAAGGAATAGCGCCTTCCTGATCGACGACCTGCTGCAGTTCGTTCAAAACCTTGTCTCCATGCCCTTGCTGACGCCATGCGCCACGTTCGCGAATACTGCACGTCTTCGGCGGGGATCGCCCCGCGCCAGCCATAAGCGAGAAAAATGGGCAAAGCTAGAGCGGTTGCCGGGTCGCTGGGTCGGGAATCCGCTTGCCGTCCGGCGGCGGCGCGCGCATCAGCGGCCTATGGCGGAACTTCCGGCGCGCGAGACGTGGACAAAGGCGGGGGAGGGCGCCAGCGCCGAGGTATGGGCGATCGACGAGGCGCGGGTCTTGAAGCTGTTTCGGGCCGGCGTGAACGATGTTCCCGTCGCCCTGGAATATCAGGCGGGCGACTGGGCGGCGGATCAGGGCCTCCCTGTCCCAAGGCCGCTGGCCCGTGTCGTCGTGGATGACCGGGCAGGCATCGTCTTCCAGCGGGCCAGCGGCGCGGACATGCTGTCGGTCATCCGGCGCGTGCCCGGACGGATGTGGGCGCTGGTCGGGCAACTGGCGCGTCTGCACGCGCAGGTGCATGAAAAGCCCGGCAATGCTGCGCTGCCATGGCAGATCGACGTGCTGCGGCATCGGATCGTCCGGTCGAGGGCAGGGGCGGCGGCGATCGAGGCTGCGTTGCAGCGGATTGATGGACTCGAGACGGGCTCCTGCCTCGTCCATGGGGACTTCCATCCGGGCAACCTGCTGCTGTCGGACGCGGGAACGACGATCATCGATTGGGCGCAGGCGGCAGTCGGAACAGCCGCCGCCGATGTGGCGCGCACCGACATGCTGCTTCGGTTTGGCGGCGGTGGTGGCGGGGGCGTCCTTGCGGGCGCGATTACGGCGCGCTGGTATCGCCTTTGCTATGCGCGCCATTCGAGCCTGCGCAGCGCCGCGATCGATCCGTGGCGGCTGCCTGTTGCGGTGGCGTGGCACAGGGGGCAACTCGGCCCGATCGAGGCGCGGGTGGAGCGCTGGATCGCCGGACTCATGGCGCACAAATGACGATGGCGGCG